>JACDJA010000183.1_pt1 | contig 83216 bp, 66 predicted proteins | sample 7449241 | NCBI WGS metagenome assembly JACDJA01 (sample SAMN14253289, study PRJNA609438) | sludge metagenome | isolation source: initial anaerobic sludge | collected 2018-12-20 | reverse complement strand
ATGCTGGCGTAGAGGGCGTCGACGAACTCGGCCGTGGCCGGGCTCGAGCCGGAGGTGACCTTGAGGATGCTGGTGACGCGGTGGGCCTTGTCGCCGGGGTTGATGCGTTCGGGCGAGTAGCCGATGGCGAAGGTGTTGGGGGTGACGCTGTCAGAAGATGAAGCAAGAGCTGGATTCCCGCCTTCGCGGGAATGACGGGCCAAGGCAACGGCGGGCGCGTCCTCACCCCAGCCCTCTCCCGCGCGCGCGCGGTCTTGCGCGGCTTCGTAGCGCAGGCCGGAGGCGCGCGCCAGGATCGGGACGCAGACTTCTTCGGTGCAGCCGGGGAACACCGTGGATTCGTAGATCACCGTGTCGCCGGGTTTGAGCAGGGTGCCGATGGCTTCCGAGGCGCGGATGAGCGGGGTCAGATCGGGGCGCTTGGCGGCGTCGATCGGGGTCGGGACGGTGACGATGTAGACGTTGCAGTCGCGCAGCTCGTCCAGCGCGTCGGTGAAGCGCAGCCGATCGGCCTGCGCCAGCAGTTCGGGTTCCACTTCCAGCGTGCTGTCGCGCCCCGCGCGCAGTTCGGCGATGCGCTCGGCGCGGATGTCGTAGCCGATGGTCGGATAGCGCTTGCCGAATTCGACGGCCAGCGGCAGGCCGACGTAGCCCAGGCCGACGATGGCGATGCGGAGGGAATAAGGATCCGGGGGTTGACTCATGGGCAATCGATCATCGGTTTGCGTGGCGGAAGTGGCAGGAATATGGCGGCCGCGGAATCATGTCAGCGGGGTTCCGGCGCAGGCCGGCGCGGCGCGGTCAGACCTTGTAGTAGTCGCGATACCACCGCACGAAGCTGGCGACGCCTTCTTCCACGCCCACCTTCGGGCGGTAGCCGGTATTCGCGGCCAGGTCGGCCACATCGGCCCAGGTATCGGGAACATCGCCCGCCTGCAGCGGCAGCAGTTCCATCGTCGCCTTCCGGCCAAGGCACTGTTCGATCAATTCGATATAGCGCAGCAATTCCACCGATTGCTCGTTGCCGATGTTGTACAGGCGACAAGGTGCCACGCCGCTGCTGGCGGGATCCGGCAGGCGGGCGTCCCAGACGGGGTCGCGGCTGGGCGGTTTGTCCAGGGTGCGGATCACGCCTTCCGCGATATCGGAAATGTAGGTGAAGCTGCGCTGGTGGTGCCCGTGGTTGAACACCTTGATCGGTTCGCCGGCGAGAATTGCGCGGGTAAACAGGAAAAGCGCCATGTCGGGCCGGCCCCAAGGTCCGTAAACCGTGAAGAATCGCAGTCCGGAGCACGGGACGCCATACAGATGGGCATAGCTGTGCGCCATCTGCTCGTTGGCTTTCTTGGTCGCGGCGTACAGGGTGAGCGGGTGTTCGGTGGGCTGGTGCTCGGTGAACGGCATCGCCCTGTTGGCACCGTAAACCGAGCTCGTCGAGGCATAGACCAGGTGTTCCACGCCGTGATGGCGGCAGCCTTCGAGCACATGCAGGAATCCGGTGACGTTGCTGCTCACATACACATGCGGATTCTGCGCCGCATAGCGCACGCCGGCTTGGGCGGCCAGGTGGACAACGCGCTGCGGCCGGTAAGTGGCGAAGGCGGCTTCGATGGCGGCGCGGTCGGCAAGATCCGCGTGGACATGGGTGTAGCGCGGATGCGCGGCTACGCGCTCCAGCCGGGATTTTTTCAGGTTGACATCGTAGTAATCGTTGAGATTGTCGATGCCGATGACTTCGTCACCGCGCTCAAGCAGATCAATGGCAACGTGGGAGCCGATGAAGCCGGCGGTGCCGGTGACGAGAACTTTCATGCAGTCGCTCTGGCGGGAAAGGGTGGAAGCCTACCGCCTTGTGGCTGCGCTTGGGAATATATGGACAAAGCCGCCATGGGCATAACGGCCTTGTTCAGGCCTTCCCCGGGGAGCGTCTGAATAAGTCGTCATCCCGGCGAAGGCTGGGATGACGACTTATTCAGGGGTTTCCCCGCCCTGATTGGCCCTGTCCGGAAACCCTGCGGCTGGCGAGGGTTCGTGTCGCAACGACGGCTGCCAGCCAGGCGGTGGCGGTGGCCAGCGCGGGGGTTCTCAGGGGGTAATCGACGTAGCTGTGCACCAATACGCAGCCGATGGCCAGCCAGCTTCCCACCCAGAGGCCGTCAACCCGCGAAGCGCGACGGCTGCAGTGCGGGCGGGTCCAGAAAAAACCGACGATCAGCACGAGGACCCAGGCCAGCCCCATGACGCCACCTTCAAGCCACCATTGCACATATTCGTTGTGGGCGTGGTTGTAATAATGGACATCGATCAGCTCTTCGGGCATGTGCGCCTCGAACCACGGCACGAAGCTGCCGGCACCCACGCCGCTCGGCATGGCATCCGCGGCCAGTGACGCCGTGGAGGTACGCAGCAGCGCACGGTATTCCTGCAGTTGGTCCACGCGCATCCAGGCGGAAATGGATGCGATCAGCAAGACGACACCCACCGCCTGGATGAGGGCTGCCCCAAGAACCCGGAGCACACCGCCGCGCTTGCGAAGCAGCCGCAGCATCCAGCCGTTGGCCCACGGCAGCACCAGCAGCATGCCTGCACAAACCAGCACGACAGCGCGTGAATTGGTGAATACGGCGGCTACGAGAAAAAGTGCCGCCAGACCATAGCGCGCGGCGTCCTGCGCGAGCTGAAGTGCCCGGGTTCCTTCCGATGGATGTGACGACCAGCTCAGCAGCAGGGCGGATGCCATCACCAGCGCGATGCCCTGGTGGTTCTGGTTGGCGAACAGTCCGCCAAACGCGGGCTTCCACTGCGGAAACGGATTGAGAAAGCTGTCCTGGGGGGCGGCGAGCTGCAATACGGCCAGGATCAGGCTGGCACCGATCAGGATCACCAGCAGGGCCACGCCGCGCCTTTGCGCGGACTTGGGCAGCACGGCGCAGCTGAAAAAAGCGGCGGCGGGCGGCAGCCACGCATAAATCGCCCGTTCCGTCGCCCATGGCGTTGCGGTCGTTTCCAGGATGATCTGAGCCGCAACCGTCGCCGGGGCTGCCAGGGCGAACAGCAGCAGGAGCGCACGACGCAGCCGGCCCGGTGCGCGGGCGGGAACGGCGATGGCGAGAAGCAGCACGAGCACGGCCAGAAGCTGGGTCGCGGCATCCCCCCAGTCGCGGTCCATCGACCCGCCGCCGGTGATGAGCGCGAGCGCCAGCAGGCACAGGGCACCCAGGGACAGAATACGGGAGATGGACTCCGGATGATTCACCAACCGCACGGTGAAATCCTTCTGGAAGTCACCGGCCATGGCGCGACAAAAACCAAGGCAGGCTGAGCTGCGCGCGCGCGGGTGGCGGAAAAACGCGCCTTCGGGCAGCGGAAATCCCCCTGCAAAGCTGCCCTCCGCGACGCGGTGCCGGCATTCAGCACGACATTGCCTCCGCGGCACGCACTCGCCAAAGTGCGAGTGTCGCGGGTGCGGAAAGGCGCAGTAAGTGACACAAAACTCGGGCCGAGCGCCCGAAAGATCAACGACTTACGGGAGACGAATCGTCGTTGTGCTCGTGCCAGGCGATGCCCAAGCCGACCACGGCCACCGGAACGGCCCAGCGCATGGTGGAGGAGGACGTCAAGCCGGCGGCCTGTACGCACCGGCTCGCAATGGTGTAAACGCCCGGTTCGTCGAAGGTCTTGGCGCAGTTGTTGTCGTACCGCACCGTGACCTTGGCTCCCTCCGTCACCATCACCCGGTCGTCGGCCTTGAGCGCGTGGCCGATCTCGACGGGCACGAACTCGCCTTCCGATCCGCTGCTGGCAAGAATGGAGCCGGTGCGCTCGTTGATTCGCGCCACGGAGTCTTCCTCGGCGGCAAGAACCGAAGAGGAAGCGAGCGCGAGCGCGAGCGCAAAAGTCAGCAATTCAACGAGTTTCATGGCCATTCCCGGGAAACAACGGGTAGGTGGGAAGGATACGTCGCTTCGAACACCCGCGCAACCGAACCGCCCGACACGCGCCGCCCTTCCCATAGCCCGCGCCGCTGTGCCGATCGGGTGGATATATCGGGAAACCTGACGACTCCCAAGCCTCAGCCGGCATTTGACCGACAAGTTCCCTCTCCCCCATGCGGCGGGGAAAGGGAGCTATCCGGCTGAGAAACAGGGCTGATCAAGTCCGGAAATGGGAGCAACGACACGGGCGAAATTTTGTGCATCGGGCCGGTACGTTGGACGCGACACCCGCATCATCTGCCCACGCCTTCCGGGCTATCATCACAGGCTCATCCGCCCGGAGTCTTGCGCATGCCGCGCCACGCCGCGTTCCTGATGTCCGTTCTGGTCCTTGCACTGATCCTCGCCGCCTGTTCGAGCGGCCCGCGCAAGCGCATCTTCCCGCCCACGGCCAGCATCCAGGAGCTGCACGTCACGGCTGAAGGCCAGTGGCGCGTGCAGCTTCGCATCCAGAGCTTCAGCAACGTGCCGCATACCGTGTCCGCGCTGTCCGCGCGGCTGCGCGTTGGCGGTGTGGAGGCGGCGATCCTGCAGCTCGCGCCGGAGCTGACGATCGGCCCGCAGAATGCGGAGGTCGAGGAGCTCCTCCTCACGCCTTCCGCCGACGCCGCCGCACGCGTGTCGGCGGCGCTGGACGCGGGCCGCAGCGTCACCTACGCGCTGGACGGCACCCTCACCAGCACGGCACCGGACAAGCGCCGCGACGACTTCACTTTCGAAGGCCAGCTCTGGCCCCAGCCCGGCCTGCCCGGCGTACTGCGCTGAACCGACCCCACCAGGACTTTCGCCATGCATCCCTACACCGCCCCGCTCGCCGACATCCGCTTCGTGCTGCACGAGGTGCTCGACGTTCCCGCCCTCTACGCCCGGCTGCCCGGCAGCGACGCGGCCACCCGCGAGCTGATCGATGCGGTGCTCGACGAGGGCGCGCGCTTCGTTGAAACCGTGCTCGCCCCGCTCTACCAGAGTGCGGATGCCGAAGGCTGCCATTTCGATCCGGTCACCGGCGCGGTCACCACGCCCAAGGGCTTCAAGGCCGCCTACGCGCAGTGGGTCGAGAATGGCTGGGGCGGCCTGACCGCGCCCGAATCGGCCGGCGGCCAGAACCTGCCGGAAACCCTCGGCGCGGTCATCAAGGAGCTGGTGGACGCGACCAACCTGGCCTGGGGCAACTATCCGCTGCTCTCGCACGGCTCGATCGAGGCGCTCAAGCACTTCGGCAGCGACTGGCAGAAGGAGGTGTTCCTCAACCGCATCGTGAGCGGCGAATGGTGCGCCACGATGTGCCTGACCGAACCCCACTGCGGTTCGGACCTGGGCCTGCTCAAGACCCGCGCCGAACCCCACGAGGACGGCAGCTTCGCGGTCACCGGCACCAAGATCTTCATCACCGGCGGCGACCACGACCTCACCGACAACATCGTCCACCTGGTGCTGGCGCGCCTGCCCGACGCCCCGGCCGGCACCAAGGGCATCTCGCTTTTCATCGTGCCCAAGCGCAAGACCGGCCGTGACGGCGTGGCCGGCGAGGCCAACGCGGTGCGCTGCGGTTCGATCGAGCACAAGATGGGCATCCACGGCTCGGCCACCTGCGTGATGAACTTCGACGGCGCGCAGGGCTGGCTGCTCGGCGAACCCCACCGCGGCCTCATGGCGATGTTCGCGATGATGAACTCGGCGCGCCTGGGCGTGGGCCTGCAGGGCCTGGGCCTGATGGACCGCGCCTACCGCTGCGCGCTGGCCTATTCAAGGGAGCGCCTGCAGATGCGCGCGCTCGGCGGGCCGAAGTTCCCCGAAAAACCGGCCGATCCGATCCTGGTACACCCCGACGTGCGCCGCATGCTGCTCACCTGCAAGGCGCTGTCGGAAGGCTCACGCGCGCTCGCCCTGCACGGAGCCAGCCTGCTCGACGTGATCGAACGCAGCAGCGATGCCGCCGAGCGCAAGCAGGCCGACGAACTGCTCTCCTTCCTCACCCCGATCATCAAGGCCTGCCTGACCGAATGGGCGGTGGAAGGCACCTACCACGCGCTGCAGTGCTTCGGCGGGCACGGCTACATCCGCGAACAGGGCATGGAGCAGCTCGCGCGCGATGCGCGCATCACCACCATCTACGAAGGCACCACCGGCATCCAGGCCATCGACCTGCTGGCGCGCAAGACCCTGCAGACCCAAGGCATGGGGCTCAAGCACATGCTGACGATGATCGTGGAGTTCTGCACCGCGCAAACGCAGAACGCCGCGCTGGCCGAGTTCGTCGCGCCGCTCGCCAAGGCGGCGCAGGACTGGCAGCAGCTCACCCTGGAAATCGGCCGGCGCGCGGGCCAGAACCCGGAGGAGATCGGCGCGGCCTCGGTCGATTACCTGTTCTATTCGGGCTATGTCGTGCTGGCCTACTGGTGGGCCAGGAGCGTGGCCACGGCCGACGCCGGCGCGCACCCGGACACCTTCAAGACCGCCAAGCGCGAAACCGCACGCTTCTACTTCCAGCGCATCCTGCCCCGCACCCAGGCGCACGCCGCCGCCATCCTCAGCGGCGCAGGGAACCTGATGGCGCTGGAGGCAGAGGCGTTCTGACGAGAGAAATCGCGAGCAAGCTCGCTCCCGCAAAATCATCATGCCCACGTCGGGGCGTGATGCTGCCGCGCAGCAGCGACCTTGGTCGCGATGGGGGCCGCGACTCGTCGCGGCGCGTGCGCGGTGCCGGCCGGGTGGTTTATGCTCAGGTTTCCAATGACCACCTTGCCCGCCTCGTCATGTGAACCCGCACTCGCCGCCGGTCCGGCGATCTGGCTGGTTTCCGGCAGCGAGCGCAACCTGCCGCGGGTGCTCTCGCTCGATGCCTACGGGCGCATCGTCGATTGGATCACCTGGCGTGAAGCCGCCCACCTGTACGCCCGCGATGCGGTCGCCTGGACCCTCGGCGACCCCTGCTTCATCCTGCGCGGCGGCATCAACCGCATCACCGGGCAGCAGAGCCGCCTGGACCTGCACCCCATCGTCGCGGCGCGCGGCCACGCGAGGGCGAGTGCCGCACCGCCCTCGCCGGCGCTCAACAACGCCGCGCTGTTCGCACGCGACACGCACCTGTGCCTCTACTGCGGGCAGGAGTTCTCGCGCTACCAGCTCACCCGCGACCACGTCGTGCCGCGCTCGCAGGGCGGGCGCGACATCTGGGAAAACGTCGTCACCGCCTGCCTGTCGTGCAACACCCGCAAGGGCGGGCGCACGCCGGCACAGGCGCACATGCCGCTTTTGGCCGTGCCCTACCGGCCAAGCTGGGTGGAACACCTGATCCTCTCCAACCGCAACATCCTGGCCGACCAGATGGATTTCCTGCGCGGCCATCTGCCGCGCCGCGCGCAGCGGCTGGCCGCGCAGTAGCGGCGCATTTCGTGCGCAAGAGCGCAGATCGCCGCTCCCGCCACGCCATCAAATTGACCCGAACCGCCGCCTCGCCAATAATTTGCCGCCAGTCTTGCGCTGCCACGACAGGGTGCCCGTGGCCTCGGCCGTACCATCCGGCCACGCGGCCGATCCCGCTGCACCGCAGCTTGCCTCAGGGGACAACATGAACCAGCCCGCCTCGGTGTTCTTCACCGGCATGGACTCATCCGACGCCGAACAGCTCACCACCCTTTTCCAGGAGATCAACCGCCGCAGCGGCAACCGCTGGGCCCTGGCCAGCGACGCCGACAGCGCCGGGGTGCTGGTGATCGACGTCGACACCCTCTACGGACACATGACCTGGCTGCGCGCGCAGAGCTCCGGCCAGGCCATCGTCGCGCTCACCGCCGGCGAAACCGCGGACGCCGATCATGTCCTGCATCGCCCGGTCACTCCGGAAGCCATGCGCCGCGTGCTGCACGGCCTCTCCGCCGCGCACTCTCCGACACCTGCGGCACCCGAGCCGGCGGCCGCGCCGCCCCCTGCGGCCCGATCCGCTCCGGCCGCGCGCGACGCGGTGCCGCCGGCGACAAAAGTGCCTGAACCAACCCCGGTACCTGCCGCCGCACACCCCGCGCCGGAAACACCTGCCCCCGTACCTTCGCCGGCACCTGCCGCCTCGGCACCGGCCAAACCCGCCGAGCGCCGCCTGATCGACCTGATGCTGTCAGGCAACGCCGGCGAAGGCCCGCGCAAGCTCGAACTCCCGGGTCAGCCGCCGCTGCTGTTCGACCTGACGCGGAAGGTCTTTCTGTGCGGCAGCGCGATCAAACCCTACCTGCCGCACACCCAGGCCGTCCTCCGGAACGGTGCGATCACACCTGTCCCGGCCGACGAGTTCGACGCGCAGCGCCGCGAGATCGGCGACGCGCAGCCGATCGGCCGTCTGCTGTGGCTTGCGGCGCTGGGCGGCAGCGGCGGGGAAATCGCGGACGCTGCGCCCGGCGCGCGCTATCGCCTCAACAAGTGGCCGCAGATCGAGCGCGAGTTTCCCAAGCACTTCCGCATCGCCACCGCGATGATGAAGGGCTTCCAGGCCCCGTCCGAGCTGGCCGAGCAGTGCGGGGTGACGGTGGCCGAAGTCAACGACTTCATCGCCGCCAGCCTGGTTTCAGGGCATGCGGAAGTGGAGGCCGCGCCCAGCGCCGAGGCCGTCGCGCCGCCGCAGAAGAGCCTGCTGGAGCGCCTGCGCGGAGCGCGCTGAACGTCATTGCAGGCGCTTCGGACGAGGGCTCCACAGGGCCTGGATTGCCCGCAAAGGCACCCGACAGGCCTCGCGCCTGCCCGTTCCCGCCTTGCCCCGGCCACGACGGGGCAGGACAATCCGACTTCCGCCCGGACGGCTGCGCCGCAGCCTCGGCGTTTTTCGCGCCCGCGCCGCCGCGGGCCATGGCAGACCGATGATCGATCCTTCCCGCTACCCGCGCCTTTCGCGCATTGCCTCCCCGTCCGACCTGCGCCAATTCGCGGAGGCCGAGCTGCCTGAAATCGCCGCTGAACTGCGCGGCCACCTGATCGACGCGGTGGCGCGCGCCGGCGGGCACTTCGGTGCCGGGCTGGGCGTGGTGGAGCTGACCTGCGCCCTGCACTACCTCTACGACACACCCGAGGATCGCATCGTCTGGGACGTGGGCCACCAGACCTATCCGCACAAGATCCTCACCGGGCGGCGCGACAGCATCCATACCGTCAAGCAGAAGGACGGCGTGGCCCCCTTTCCGCGGCGCGAGGAAAGCCCCTACGACACCTTCGGCGTGGGCCACTCGTCCACTTCGATCTCGGCGGCACTGGGCATGGCGATCGCGCTGCAACAGCGCGGCGACGCGCGCCAGGTGGTGGCGGTGATCGGCGACGGCGCAATGACCGCAGGCATGGCCTTCGAAGCCCTCAACCACGCCGGCGGGATGGAGTCCGAGCCCAACCTCCTGGTGGTCCTCAACGACAACCGGATGTCGATCTCCGAGAACGTCGGCGGGCTCACCAAGATGCTCGGGCGGCTCTCGGGCAACCGCACGCTCAACGCGCTGCGCGAGAGCGGCAAGCGGCTCCTGGGCGACAAGCGCGGCGGCCCGGCACGCTTCATGCGGCGCTGGGAGGGCCACTGGAAGGGCATGTTCGTGCCTTCGACGATGTTCGAGGAAATGGGCTTCCACTACACCGGGCCGATCGACGGCCACGACCTGCCGACGCTGCTCACCACGCTCAGGACGCTCAAGGCGCTCAAGGGGCCGCAGCTCCTGCACGTCATCACCACCAAGGGCAAGGGTTACGACCCGGCCGAGGACGACCAGATCCAGTACCACGCGGTCGGCCCGTTCGATCCCAGCGTGGGCGTGGTGAAGAAGCCGCCGCCGGCCAAGCGCACCTACACGGAAATCTTCGGCGACTGGCTCTGCGACATGGCCGCCGCCGATCCGCGCCTGTTGGGCATCACCCCGGCGATGCGCGAAGGTTCGGGGCTGGTGCGCTTCTCGCAGGAGTTCCCCGAGCGCTACTTCGACGTGGCCATCGCCGAGCAGCACGCGGTCACGCTCGCCGCCGGCATGGCCTGCGAGGGTGCCAAGCCGGTGGTGGCGATCTATTCCACCTTCCTGCAGCGCGGCTACGACCAGCTGGTGCACGACGTCGCCATCCAGAACCTCGACGTCACCTTCGCCATCGACCGCGCCGGACTGGTCGGCCCGGACGGTGCCACCCACGCCGGCAGCTTCGACCTGTCCTTCCTGCGCTGCATCCCGAACCTGGTGGTGATGGCCCCATCGGATGAGAACCAGTGCCGGCGCCTGCTCACCACCGGCTTCCAGCACCCCGGCCCGGCGGCGGTGCGTTATCCGCGCGGCACCGGACCGGGGGTGCCGCTGGAGGCCGGCCTCGAACCGCTGCCGATCGGCCAGGCCGACGTGCGCCGGCGCGGGCGCGCGCTGGCGATCCTGAGCTTCGGCACCCTGCTTCCCGCCGCCGAAGCCGCCGGCCGTGCGCTCGACCTCACCGTGGTCGACATGCGCTTCGTCAAACCACTCGACCACGAGCTCCTGCTGGAGCTGGCGCGCCACCACGAAGGCTTCGTCACGCTGGAGGACAACGCCATCGCCGGCGGCGCGGGCAGCGCCGTGGCCGAGTTCTTCGCCGGACAGGACATCGCCGTGCCGCTCCTGCACCTGGGCCTGCCCGATGCCTTCCTGGAGCATGCGACCCGCGAAGAGCTCCTGGCCCAGTGCGGACTGGACGTCAGCGGCGTGCAGTCCGCGATCCAGAAGCGCTGGCCCCAGCTGCCGCAGCTCGCCAGCCAGCGCGCCACGGGCTGACCCGGCCGCGCACGCGACCGCCACTTCCAGCATGAGCCACGCCACCCCAGCCACCCGCGCGCTCGACGCCGCGAAGGTTGCCTACCGGCTGCACGATTACGCCTACGACCCCGCCGCCGTCAATATCGGCCAGCACGCGGCGGCGGCATTGGGCGTGGACCCGGCGCGGATGTTCAAGACCCTGATGGTGGCGCTCGACGGCAAGCCGGCCTGCGCCATCCTGCCGGTGGACCACGAGCTGAGCCTCAAGAAACTCGCCGCGGCACTGGGCGGCAAGCACGCGACGATGCTGCCCGCCGCCGATGCCGAGCGCGTCACCGGCTACCGCGTCGGCGGCATCAGCCCGTTCGGGCGCAAGAAGCGCGTTCCGGTCGCGCTCGATGCAGGTGCGCTGGCACACGCGGGCATCGTATGCAACGGCGGCCAGCGCGGGCTGATGATCGAAGTGGCACCCGGCGCGATAGTGGACCTGCTGTCGGCCACCGTCGCCGCGATCACCTCGGAAACCTGAGCCGGTTCAGTCGGAATCAGGCACTGCATCGGACGCGTACAGCCGCTTGCGCGGCGCGCCGCTGATCTCCGCCGCCAGGCGCGCCGCCTGCGACGGCGACAGGTGCTCGCGCAGCAGCGAGAACGCGCGTCGACCCAGCGCCAGCGCTTCACCGCCGTCCTCCTCGGGCGCACCTTCCACGATCAGCACGAACTCGCCGCGATTCTGGTCGGCATCCTCGGCCAGGCGCTGCGCCAGCGCCGGCAGGCTGCCGTCGAGCACGGTCTCGAAACGCTTGGTCAGCTCCCGCGCCAGCGCCGCATGCCGCTCCGGCCCGAAGGCCAGAGCCGCATCGGCCAGGGTCTCGGCGATGCGGTGGCTGGATTCGTAGAAGATCAGGGTGCGCGACTCGGCCGCCAGCGCCTGCAGCCGCGCGCGGCGCGCGGCGGCTTTGTTCGGAAGGAAGCCCTCGAAGGCGAAGCGGTCGCTGGCGATGCCGGCCACCGACAGCGCCGCGATCGCGGCGCAGGGGCCGGGCACCGGGCTCACCGCGATGCCGGCCTCGCGCGCCGCGCGCACGAGGCGGAATCCCGGGTCCGAGACCAGCGGCGTGCCGGCGTCGGACACCAGCGCGATGTTTTCCCCTGACAGCATCTGCGCCACGAGCTGCGTCGACTGCGCGGCCTCGTTGTGCTCGTGCAGCGCCACCAGGGTGGCGCGCGCGCCGAAGGCGGCCAGAAGCTGCTGGGTGTGGCGGGTGTCCTCGGCGGCGATCCTGTCCACGCTGCGCAGTACCTCCAGCGCACGCGGCGAGAGGTCACCCAGGTTGCCGATCGGGGTAGCGACGACGTGCAAGCGGCCCGGCGTGGTGCGGGACATGGACTCTCCTGGCGGGGCGGGGGATGATGCCCCCGACGATGATCGGGGCGCACGGGAATGATTGGGTATCATTCCACCTTCGCCTTCAGGACGTCCACGCCACCATGCCGCGAATCCTCACGCGCCTCGTCCCGCTGCTTCTGGCCTGCGCCCTGCCGCTGGCCGGCTGCGATTCCGTTCCGACCCGTGCCATGCCCGATGCCGCGCAGGCCGCCGAGCGCGATTTTGCCGCCGGCGAGTACGCGCGCGCGGCCGAAGGCTTCCTGGAGGCCGCAGCCTGGAGCCGCAGCCAACGCGACACACTGCGCCTGCGGGCGGCCGAAGCCTGGCGCGAGGAGGGCGACCTGGAGCGCGCCGGCAAGGCGCTCGATGGCATCTCCGCGCGGCGCTTCGACGCCGACGCGCGCGAACGCTTCCTGCTGCTGCAGGTCGAAGTCGCGCTATCGCGCAGCGATGCGCCGCGCGCGCTCGGCCTGCTGGAAGAACTCGGGCCGCAGGTCGGCGAGCGCCATGCGCTGCGCCGCCTGGAGCTTTCCGCACGCGCCGAGGAGGCGGACGGCAACCGGTTCCAGGCCGCGCTGCTGCGCGCTGAACTGGGCGAACAGCTGCCTGCGGCCGAGCGCCGCGTCAACGCACGACAGATCCAGAATCTTCTGGCGCATGTGGACGACGCGGCGCTGGCTTTCGGTGCCGCCTCGCTGCAGGCCCGCCACCCGCTGTATCCGCACGCAGCGCGGGCGCTGACCAAGCGCGGCCTGCCGCTGCCGCATCCGCTCGCCGATGCGCTGGCGCAAAGCGATGGCGATGGCTATCGCCCCTACGCCCGCATTGCCGTGCTGCTGCCGCTGGGCAGCGGCATCGATGCCGCCGCGCAGGCGGTGCGCGACGGCTTCATCGCCGGCTATCTGGAGGAAACCCGGAGCCGACCCGAAGTGCGCATCTATGCCACCGGCAACGACGCTGAAAGCGCCCTCGCCGCGCTGCAGGCCGCCCGCCGCGACGGTGCCCAGGCCATCGTCGGCCCGCTCGGAAAGGAGGAAGTGGCATCGGTGTTCGAGGCAGAGCGCGAAGGAACGCTCCCGATGCTGGCGCTCAACCGCGGCAGCACCGCGCCGCCGCCGCCGGGCAGCCTCAGCTTTGCGCTGGCACCCGAGGATGAAGGCGTGGCCGCCGCCAACCGCATCGCGCGCCGCGCGGGGCTGCGCGTGCTGGTGATCCATGGCGATGACGAGTACGGGCAGCGCGCCGCTGCGGCGCTCGGGCAGCGCATGGAGCAGCGCGGCGGACAGGTCGCCGCCACCGTCCGGATTCCCGAGGACAGCCCCAACTATGGCCCCGCCATCGCGGCGGCGCTGCCGCAGCTGGGCGCGCGCGCCGTCGCGGCCGATGGCGACACGCGGATCGAGGAAAACCGGCTGGCGCTGGATGCCGACGCCATCTTCTTCGCCGGCCGCGCCGACCAGGCGCGGCTGCTGGTGCCGCAGCTTCGGGTAGCCGGCATCTACGACCTGCCGATCTATGCCACCTCGCAAATCACCGCCGGCGCAGGCAACGCGCGCCTGGATCGGGAGCTGGACGGCATCGAGTTCACCGAATCACCCTGGCTCTTCGGCGAGGTGGCGGGCACCCCGACGCACGAATCGCTCGCCGGGCTTGATACCGCGCACGGCGGCGCGATGCGGCTGTTCGCCTTCGGGCTGGATGCATTCCGCCTGATCGGCTACCTCGACCATCTGGCAGGCGACCCGCGTGCCTCGCTCGATGGGGCCAGCGGGCGCCTGCGATCCGACGGGCTGGGCCAGATCATCCGCACGCCGGCCTGGGCGCGATTCCGCGGCGGGCGCATCCTGCCGGCCGTCGATGCCCGCGGCCTGATCGGCGACGAACTCGAGTTCGACCCGCGCTGACCGGCACCGTGACCACGCGCGATACCGGCCAGGCATTCGAGCACGCCGCCCGCGCGCATCTGGAGCGTGCGGGCCTCAGCGCCATCGCCAGCAACGTCGGCTACCGCTTCGGCGAACTGGACCTGGTGATGCGCGAAGGCGACGCGATCGCCTTCATCGAGGTGCGATACCGCCGCGATGACCGTTTCGGCGGAGCACCGCTGTCGGTGACGGCAGCCAAGCGCCGCCGCATCGCGCAGGCCGCCAGCGCCTGGCTGGCGGCGCACCCGTCCGAGGCGCGCCGCCCCTGCCGCTTCGACGTGGTGGCCATCTCGGGCACGCCGCAGCAGCCGCAGATCGAATGGATCCGCGGCGCGTTCACGCTCGACGATCTGGGCTGATCAGCCGACCAGCCAGGCCAGTCCCTGCACCGCCGCCAGCGCGTAGAGGCCGGCCAGCACGTCATCGAGCATGGTGCCGAATCCGCCCGTCAGGCGGCGGTCGGCCCAGCGCACCGGCCAAGGCTTGGCGACATCGAAGAAGCGGAACAGGAGGAAGCCGGCCGCGGCGAAATGCCAGCCGTCCGGCAGCGCGGCGAGCGCGATCCACAGGCCGACGAACTCGTCCCAGACCACCAGCCCGGGATCTTCGACGCCAAGCCGCCGCATCGCCCAGCCGCAGGCCCAGCAGCCCAGCGCGAAGGCCAGCGCGAGGACGATGAGATAGTACGGCAGCGGCAGCTCGCGCAGCGCCAGCCACGGAATCAGCGCCGCGAGCGAACCGAAGGTGCCCGGTGCGAACGGCGCGAGACCCGAGCCGAAGCCCGTCGCGATCCAGCCGGCGGGGTGGACCAGCAGCTTGCGCGCGGCTCCGGGAATGGATCGACTCATCTTGCCCCCTGGGTGAAGTGCTCCCAACCGCCGCGCGCAAACTCGATTTCCGCGCCGCTGACATCCAGCAACCGCACGCCCTCGCCGGGCACCACGCGCCCGATGCGGGTAACGGCGGCAAAAGCCCCCCTCACCCCAGCCCTCTCCCCCACCGGTGGGGGAGAGGGAGCGGAATGCAGCGCAGGCAGGGTGAACGCCAGCTCGTAATCATCGCCGCCCGTGGCCTGAAGGCGCAGGCGCGCAGCCGGGTCGCAGCGCGCAAGCAGCGCCTCGGACGCGGGCAGGGCGTCGGCGTCCAGCTCGATCCCCACGCCGCTGGCGCGCGCGATATGCGCCAGATCGGCCAGCAGCCCGTCGGAGACATCGATGGCCGCGCTGGCGCGACCGCGCAGGGCCTGCCCCAGTGCGATGCGCGGCGTCGGGCGGCGCATGCGTTCAAGCAGAATCGCCAGGCAGCCATCATCACCCCGGCTCCCAGCCGTGCCACCGGAACCCGCCGCCAGAAGGTGTTCCAGCGCCGCCGAGGCATCGCCCAGCGTGCCGCTGACGAACACCGCATCGCCCGGTCGCGCGCCTGCGCGCGTGAGCGCCTGCCCGCGCGGCACGCAGCCCAGCGCGGTCACGCAGATCGACAGCGGCCCCGAGGTCGTGTCGCCGCCCACCAGCGCAACGCCGGCCGCATCGGCCAGCGCCGAAAAGCCGCGCATGAAGGCATCGACGAAGCCCGCATCGGCGCGCGGCAGCGTCAGCGACAGCAGCGCCCAGGCCGGGCGCGCGCCCATCGCGGCCAGGTCGGAAAGATTGACCGCCAGCGCCTTCCAGCCGATGTCGGCCGGATCGGTGCCCGGCAGGAAGTGGACGCCCTCGTTGAGCGCATCGCAGCAGGCCACCAGCTGTTCGCCCGCAGGCACCTCCAGCAGCGCGGCGTCGTCGCCGATGCCCAGGGCCACGTCGCCGCGCGCGCCGGCGCGCGCCGTGAGCCGCGCGATCAGGTCGAACTCGGCCATGGCGGCCGCCGTCAGCGCCCGCTGCCCACTTCCGCCCCGCGCCACTGCGCGGCGGCGCGGTCCAGCACGCCGTTGACGTAGCTGTGCCCGTGATCGGCACCAAAGCGCTTGGTGGTCTCGATGGCCTCGTTGAGCACCACGCGATACGGCACATCGACGCGAAACAGCAGCTCGTAGGCGGCCAGGCGCAGCACGCCGCGCTCGATCGGGTCGATCTGGGCAATGTCGCGATCCACGAAGCGGCGCAGCTCCTCGTCGATCTTCGCAAGGTTGGCGTCCACCCCGCGCAAGAGGTCCTCGAAATACGCGAGGTCGGCAATGTCCATGTCCTGCTCGCTGCGGAACTGCTCAATCACCTGGGCAATGCGCTGCCCCGACATCTGCCAGGCGTAGATCGCCTGCAGCGCGCGGCGGCGGGCGCGCGAGCGCGCGGCCGGGTCGATGCCGTCGGGTCGCGCGCGGCGCGTCGGGGTGCCTGTCATGCCAACTGCTCCAGAAGATCGGCCATTTCAATCGCGGCCAGCGCCGCCTCCTCGCCCTTGTTGCCGTGCGCGCCGCCGGCGCGCGCCACCGCGTCCTCGTGCCGCTCGACCGCCAGCACGCCGTTCAACACCGGCACGCCGTGATCCAGCGCCACGCGCATCAGCGCCTGCGCACAGCCGTCGGCCACCTGTTCATAGTGCCGGGTATCGCCGCGCACCACGCAGCCCAGCGCGATCAGGGCATCGTACTCGCCCTGCATCGCCAGCCGCGCGGCAACCTGCGGGATTTCCCACGCGCCCGGCACGCGGATCACCGTCACCTGCGCATCCGCGACGCCCTGATCGCGCAGCGTCACCCGCGCCGCTTCCACCAGCGCATCGACGATGCGCGGATTCCAGCGGCTGGCGACGATGGCGAAGCGCGCGCCGGCGCGAACACGGATCTGGCCTTCGATGGCGGGCATGGCAGGAACATCATGGGAAAGCGCCATTTTAGCCGCCGTGGCCCGGCTCGGCGTAACCGGCGATTTCCAGACCGAATCCCGCCAGCGCCACCTGCCGGCGCGGGGTGCCGAGCACGCGCAGCCGGCGCGCGCCCAGATCGGCCAGGATTTGCGCGCCGACGCCGTTGCGCCGCCACTGCGCCGGGCCTTCCACGGCCGCCTGCGCTTCACCGCGCAGGCGCGCCAGCAGCCCGTCCGGTTCGGCGGCGGCGCTGAGCACCACCACGATGCCGCTGGCCGAGGTCGCGATCGCCGCCAGCGCCTGCGACAGCGAGATGCCCAGATCCTCGCGCTCGACGCGCAACAGGTCGGTCAGCCCGTTCTCGACGTGTACCCGCACCAGCGTCTCGCCGCTGGCGGCCGGATCGCCGTGCACGAAGGCAAAGTGCAGCGCGCCGTCGATCAGGTCGCGGTAGCTGGCCAGGGTGAAGCGGCCGGCGTCGGTCTGCACCTCGCGCAGGTCCACCCGCTCGATGCCGCGCTCGGTGCGCAGCCGATACTGGATGAGGTCGGCGATGGTGCCGATCTTCAGGCCGTGCTCGCGCGCGAACACTTCCAGCTGCGGGCGGCGCGCCATGGTGCCGTCGGCGTTGAGGATTTCCACGATCACGCCGGCCGGCTCCAGCCCCGCCAGGCGCGCCAGATCGACCGCGGCCTCGGTATGGCCGGCGCGGCGCAGCACGCCGCCGGGTTGGGCGATCAGCGGAAACACGTGGCCGGGCTGGTGAAGGTCGTCCGCGCCCGCCTCGGCGCGCACCGCGGTCTGGATGGTGTGGGCGCGATCGGCCGCGGAAATGCCGGTGGTGACGCCCTGCGCGGCCTCGATCGACACCGTGAACGCGGTGCGGAACTGCGAGCGGTTCTCGCGCGCCATCAGCGGCAGCCCGAGCCGCTCGCAGCGCCCGCGCGTCATCGGCAGGCACACCAGTCCGCGTCCGTGGGTCACCATGAAGTTGATGTCCTCCGGCCGCACCAGGCTCGCCGCCATCACCAGGTCGCCCTCGTTCTCGCGGTCCTCGTCATCGACGACAACCACCATGCGCCCGGCGCGGATGTCTTCGACCAGTTCGGGAATCGTCGCAAAGCTCATGCCTGCGTCTCCTGCGCGAACAGGCGCTCGGCATAGCGCGCCATCAGGTCCACCTCGAGGTTCACCGCGTCGCCCGTCGTGCGCCGCGAGAAGGTGGTGGCCGCCTGCGTGTGCGGGATCAGGTTGACCTCGAATTCGTCGCCATCCACCGCGTTCACCGTGAGGCTGACGCCGTCCAGGCAGACCGAACCCTTGCGCGCGATGTAGCGCGCCAGCCCCGAAGGCACGCGGAAGCACCAGCGCTGCGAACGCGCATCCGATTCGGTGGCGATCACCTCGGCCATCCCGTCCACGTGCCCGGTCACCAGATGCCCGCCCAGGCGATCAGCCAGGCGCAGCGCCTTCTCCAGGTTCACCGCATCGCCCTCGCCGGCATCGCCCAGGGTGGTCAGGCCCAGGGTTTCATTGGAGACATCGGCGGAAAAACCATGCGCCGAAGGCTCCAGCGCGGTCAGGCAGACGCCCGCAACCGCGATGCTGTCGCCGGGGGAAACGTCGGAAAGATCGAGCGAACCTGCGTCGATGTGCAAGCGCACGTCGCCGCCGCGCGGCTCGATGCGCGCGATGTGGCCGATGGCCTGGATGATGCCGGTAAACATGGTCGTTCTCCGCAATGCGAAAAACGCCGTCAAGGCTCGTGCCCACGCCGCCGGAAGGCAACGCGCGCGGTCTTCTTTCATCCGGACTGTGACCGTCGGCTCCGGCATCGCACCGGATCTGCTGACCTTGCGCCTGGCGCAAGCGCTCGCGGGCTCGTCGCTGCGCGACCTACCGCCGGTGGGGACTTCCACCCCGCCCTGAAGACGCCCCGCACGCGGTGCGGGGCCGTGAATGATAGCGGATGCGGCGGATCGGGGCTGAATGGGGCTGCACGCCGTGGCGGTGCCTCAAGGCCCGCGCCGCACCGCATCCGCGCCGTCATCCGCGTCGTATCCCTGCTGCGAGGCGGCTGACCTCGGGTTATCATGCGCGGTCGTCCGCAGGCCAGGGGTTCTCCGGACACGGCCGCCCGTGCGCGGGCAACACCGGATCGCGACCGCGATCCTTGATCGGATATCGGGGAAGAGGAATGAAAGCAAGGTATTTGCGCGGCCTGCTGGCCGTGATGGCGATGGTATTGCCGCTGGCGGCGATGGCGCAGCAGGCGGGGAGCGGCGCGGTATCGCTGGCCGGCCCGGGCGCGGGGGCGTCGGAGGACTTCGATACGCTGGCCTCGGCACACAACACGACCTCGTCGCTACTGCCCGCGGGCTGGTATTTCCTGGAAACGGGCAACGCCAGCGCCAACAACACCTACCTGGTCGACGATGGCAGTTCGCCTTCCGGCAACACCTTCAGCTACGGCAGCGAGGGCTCCAGCGAACGCGCCCTCGGCGCGCTGGGTTCGGGCAGCGTCGTCACCACGCTGGGCGCGCAGCTGCGCAACGACAGCGGCGCGACGGTCACCGAGCTGGCCGTCAGTTTCTACGTCGAACAGTGGCGGCTGGGCGACCTCAACGGTGCCGATCGGCTGAGCTTTGCCTACAGCACCGACGCCACCGCGCTCAATACCGGCACCTGGACCCCTCTGGCGGCGCTGGATGCGGTAGCGCCCGTCACCGCGGGCACGGCCCAGCAGAAGCTCGACGGCAACCTCGCGGCCAACCGCGCGCCGGTATCGGGCACGATCTCCGGCCTGAGCCTCGCACCGAACGCGGTGCTGTGGGTGCGCTGGGCCGACGCCAACGACCCGGGCGTGGACGACGCGCTCGCCATCGACGACCTCGTCTTCGGCACCCCGATCGACGTGCCGCCGACCCTGGTATCGAGCACCCCGGCGCATAACGCCACCGACTTCCCGGTCAACGCCGCGCTCTCGCTGACCTTCTCCGAGCCGGTGGACGTCAGCGGCACCTGGTTCGAAATCCAGTGCACCAGCACCGGCTACCGCAACCCCTCCAACGTCCTGGTCAGCGGCGGTCCGACGCAGTATTTCCTGACCCCGGCGACGATCTTCGCCGTGGGCGAGAGCTGCGACCTGACCTTCGACACCGACTTCATCGTCGACCAGGGCGTCTCGGCGTTCCCGCTGGACGATCCGGGCACGATCCACTTCACCACGATCGCGCCGCCGCCCAACGTGCTGCCGACCGTGGTCGGCACAGTGCCGACGCACGGTGCCAGCAACTTCCCCTCCGCCGGCGACCTCAAGGTGACCTTCAGCGAGCCGGTCGTCGCGGGCGCGGGGGCGTTCAGCCTCGCCTGCGCCGCCTCCACCGGCATCGTGCTGACCCCGACCACCAACGACGGCGGGGTGAACTTCAGCATCGACACCGGCACCGCGCTGGTGGCCGGCGACGCGTGCAGCTTCACCATCCACGCCACCGCCATCATGGATCTGGACGGCGGCGCGATGGCGGCCGACGTCATCATCGACTTCACCGTGCTGGATATCGGCAACGTCGGTGCCTACTACGAGAACGTCAACCTGGCCTCGCCGCAGATGCTGCGCTGCTCGCTGCACGAAACCATCAAGGGCCACACGAAGTACCCCTACAGCGGCGGCACCACCAACACCTGGACGATCCTGGAAGTCGCGCAGGAAGACCCGACCAACTCCAGTCGCATCATCGACGTGTACCGCAACCGCTCCTACGCCAAGGGAAGCGACCGCGCCGGCACCGGCTCCGGCCTCACCTACAACCGCGAGCACTCCTGGCCCAACTCGCTGGGCTTTGGCAACAGCGGCCTTGCCGCCTACACCGACACCCACATGCTGTGGCTGTCCGATACCGACCAGAACTCGGCGCGCGGCAACATGCCTTACGCCAACTGCCCCGCGTCGAGCGGCTGCCTGGAACTCGGCACCGAGATCAACGGAGGCGTCGGCGGACCCGGCCAGTCGAACTGGTACAAGGGGCCGAACGGCAACACCGGCTCGTTCCAGACCTGGAACCACCGCAAGGGCGAAATGGCACGCGCCATGTTCTACATGGCCATCCGCTACGAGGGCATCGCGTCCGAAGATGGCCACGACGGCGACACGCCGGACCTGGAGCTGACCGACAACCGCAGCCAGATCGTGATCACCTCCAACACTGCGGCCAAGGCCTACATGGGCCTGCTCAGCGACCTTCTGGCCTGGCACGCGGACGATCTGCCGGACGCCGAGGAAGTCTTCCGCAACGGCGTGATCCAGAGCTTCCAGAACAACCGCAACCCGTTCGTGGACCACCCCGAGTGGGTGACGCCGGCGCTGTTCGCGTCCACCCAGCCGGCAACCTGCGTGCTCAACCTCAACGCCCCGGCCGCCAACGACGACAGCTATGCGGTGGCGCAGGGCGGCACGCTCAGCGTCGCGGTCGCCAGCGGCGTGCTGGTCAACGACAGCGACGCCGAGGGCGCACCGCTTTCGGCGCAGGTTGCGACCGCGCCCAGCCACGGCAGCCTCGCCCTGGTCGCCAACGGCGGCTTCACCTACACCCCGCAGGCGAGCTTCTGCGGCAGCGACAGCTTCAGCTACCGCGCCTCCGACGGCACCCGCGTATCGATGCCGGCCACGGTGACGGTCGCGGTCGGCAGCAGCTGCGCCGGCGGGTTCACCGTCACGGCGACCTCCGGCGGCAACGGCACGATCACGCCGGCCTCGCAGTCGGTAAACAGCGGCGGCACCGCCAGCTTCACGGTCACGCCGGCGACCGGCTACCAGGTCGCCAGCGTGACGGGCGACACCTGCACCGTCACCGGCTCGGGCACCAGCTACAGCGCGGCCAACATCCAGGCCGACTGCGCGGTCACGGCAACGTTTGCGACCATTCCGCCGGACGCGATCTTCGCCGACGGCTTCGAGAACTGATCCCGAATGCCTGACACGCAACGGCCCGGAGTAATCCGGGCCGTTGTCGTTTCCGCCGCGGGATCCAGCCGCCGCGCCCGCTCCCGGGCGCAACCGCACCGCGTGCCCGACGCGTTCGATTCGGCCGGAATCCCGCCATGCAAGCCAACGCGCCGGCGAAGCCAAGACCCGTTCCGGCGGGCTCCTCGATCATGCCCAACGCGCAGGACTATCAAGCCATGCGCCCCTTCCAGGCCAACCACCTGCGGCAGGCGCTGGAGGAGGGCGCGTCGTCGCTGCGTCGCTGCGTCGCCAGTCGCGCGCCGGGACATCCAGCAACGACCCGATTGGCCCGGAACCTCGGCGGCCGCCTCGACGGAGAATGGCTCCGGCTCGTCATTCCGGCCTGTTTCCGGCGGGAATGACGAACGAAGGGACAGGCCAATCGGGAGCCGCGATGATCACATCGCAGCGGTGCCGCGTCCGCTCATCCGGCAGCGCCGGGAATCCTCTCCACGCCGTGGATGCGGCCATCCTGGATCAACCAGGTACGTCCGTTCGGGGTGGTGGTGACGTACATCGCCTTGCCCGCCATGCGGCTGATGTAGACGTGCAGCTCGTTCGGCAACACGCCTCGGTCCTCGGCAAACAGCATCGCATCCGAGCCCTTCTTGTTCTGCACGATGACGCATTCGGAGGCCAGTGCCTGCACCTGGGTCACGACGTTGCCGGACGCTGAAAGCTCGATGCGATAGCTGCCGCCCAGAACGTACACGTCCGCGAACGCGGCACGCGGCAATACATAGGCGTGCCAGCCATCATCCGCCGGCAGCACCAGCGTTTCCACTTCGTTGGAACAGGTGGTGCGCTGCACCTCCCGCGCCGTGCGACCAATGGCGTGCTGCATCGCCAGATCCGCACTCAGGGGCTCGGCATCGATCGCCTCCAGCGCCTCGCGGATCCTGCCGGAACGATCCACCGTCGCCCGATACAGCCCCACCGGCGCACCGCCCTGGATGCCCACGTAGGTGATCCGGACAACCTCCGGCTGCACTTCTGCCACCCAGCCCTGCACGCGCTCGTCGCGCCGGAAGGCGCGAGACCGTTCGCCCTCTTTTGCCGCCGCCTGCACCGCGCGGTCGATCTGATACAGCGATGTGCCCAACTCCTCTGCCGTGCGCAGCCAGGCCTCGTCCTGCGCCTGCGCGAGGACAAACACCGGCGAGAGCGCCAGAGATGCAATCGCCACGATTCGGATACGCCAAGCCATGTCGTCCTCTCTTCCACGTCGATGACGCGCCTAATATTGCAGCGCAACATTACGGCCGTATCTCAATTCGCGTCATGAAAATGTCACGGAACCCGGGCCACTTCGTGCGGCCGTCCCGCGACTGCGGTGAGGGTGACCCGGCGATCACGGCTTTGCGGCCCACGTGGGAATGACGCACGCGGCACCAGCAGGTAACTTCCCCGTCACGAATCCGTCCTGCCCGCGTCCATGTGGGCATCGCCCGCCACCGAGGCCGTATGCAGACCTTCCTCGACATCGCCCTGTCTTTCCCGACCCTCGTCTTCAGCCTGCTGCTGGCCGTGGCGATCGGCTACTGGCTGCTGACCCTTCTTGGCCTGATGGATACCGAGCTGCTCGATCTGGGCGGGATCGGCGGCGAGGGCGAAGTGGGTGGGTTCTCCGGGGCGCTGCTGAAATTCGGCCTCGATGGCCTTCCCATTGCGTTGATCCTTTCGGGCATCTTCCTGTTCGCGTGGGTGATGAGCTATTTCGCCGATTTCCTCATGCTGCGCCAGCTCGATCCGGGCCTGCTGCGCACCGCGCTGGGCGCGATGATGGTGGCGCTGGCCTTCACCATCGCCGTGCCCCTCACCGGACTGGCCCTGCATCCGCTGCGCCCGCTGTTCGCCAACCTGGCCGGCCCGGAAGCGGCCTCCCTGCTCGGGCGTGAAGCCATCGTGCGCAGCCCCAGGGTCGGGCCATCGCAGGGCGAGGTCGACCTGGACGATGGCGGTGCCGGCCTGATACTCAAGGTTCGCAGCCGCGACGAGGAATTCCTGCGCGGCGAGCGCGTGGTGCTTGTGGAATACCTGCCCGAGCAAAACGCCTATCGCGTCATCCGCGCCTGACCTGAAACACCGCTCCCAACCCGTTCGTTCCCCATTCCACCCGGCACGCCCCGGCCCAACCCTGGAGTCACCCCATGGACATACCCCACACCCTGATTGTCGGCGCGATGGTCGTCGGTGCCGTCCTGCTTTTCATCTTCTGCCTGTTCATCCTGTTCAAGGCCTTCTACATCAAGGTCCCGCAGGGCACCGCGCTGATCGTCAACGACATGTCTTCCACGCCCAAGGTGCATTTCACCGGCGCGCTGGTGTATCCGGTGATCTACAAGAAGGAGTTCATGAAGATCTCCCTGATCACGCTGGAAGTGGACCGGCGCGGCAAGGATGGCCTCATCTGTCGCGACAACATGCGCGCCGATATCACCGTGGCCTTCTACCTGCGCGTCAACGAGACCCAGCAGGACGTGCTGAAAGTGGCCAAGGCCATCGGCGTGGAGCGCGCCTCGGACAAGGTCGCGGTCAACGAACTGTTCAACGCCAAATTCTCCGAGGCGCTCAAGACCGTCGGCAAGCAGATCGACTTCGTCAAACTGTTCGAGAACCGACAGGAATTCCGCGACCGCATCGTGGAAGTCATCGGCAACGACCTGAACGGTTACGTCCTTGAAGACGTCGCGATCGACTACCTGGAGCAGACCCCGAAAGCCTCGCTCGACCCGACCAACATCCTCGATGCCGAAGGCATCCGCAAGATCACCGAGCTCACCGCCGCGCAGAACGTCATCACCAACGAACTGGAACGCAACGAGCAGTTGGCGATCACCAAGAAGAACGTCGAAACCAAGGAGGCGCTGCTCGCGCTGGAGCGCCAGCAGGCCGACGCCGAGGCGCGCCAGAAGCGCGAGATCGAGACCATCCAGGCGCGCGAACAGGCCGAGACGATGAAGGTGCAGGAAGAAGAGCGACTCAAGGCCGAACAGGCCCGCATCGCCGCGCAGGAACAGATCGACATTCGTGAACAGAACCGCCTGCGCGAGGTGGAAGTGGCCGAGCAGAACCGCCAGCGCGCGGTGGTGATCGAGGTGGAAAAGGTTTCCCGCGCCAGGGATCTGGAAGTCGTCTCGCGCGAGCGGGAAGTCGAACTGCAGCGCATCGAGAAGGAAAAGGCGCTGGAAGAGCAGCGCAAGGACATCGCCAACGTGATCCGCGAACGTGTCGCCGTGGAGAAGACCGTGGCGCAGGAGGAAGAGCGCATCAAGGAAGTTCGCGAGGTATCCGAGGCCGAACGCCTGAAGCAGGTCCGCATCCTCGAGGCCCAGGCGGCCGCCGAGGAGGAGTTGGTCAAGCAGGTCAAGCAGGCCGAAGCCGACGAGACACGCTCGCGTCACAAGTCGGTGGAAATCACCGTGCTGGCGCAGGCCGAACTGGAAGCGGCCGCCAAGCAATCCGAAGCCAAGAAGAAACTGGCCGAAGGCATCGAAGCCGAGCGCGCCGCCCCCGGCCTGGCCGACGCGCGGGTGCGCGAAATCACCGCCGCCGCGATGGAGAAGGAAGGCCTGGCCGAGGCCAAAGTCATTGCGGAGAAGCTCGCCGCCGAGGCGCGCGGCACCCAGGACAAGGGCCTCGCCGACGCCAAGGTGCTGGAAGAAAACCTCACCGCGCAGGCGCGCGGCGAAGAACAGCTCGGTGCCGCCAAGGGCAAGGCCACCCGCGACATCGGCCTCTCCGAAGCCGAAGTGCTGCTGGAAAAGCTCAACGCCGAGGCCCGTGGCCTGACCGAAAAGTTCGCCGCCCTGGGCGCGCTCAGCGCCGACGCCCGCGCGCACGAGGAGTTCCGCATGCAGCTGGAAAAAAACTTCGAGCAGGCCATCACCCAGATCGCCGCCGGCAAGGACATCGCGCGCGAGCAGGCCGAGGTGCTCTCCGCCGCGCTGTCCAAAGCCAACATCGACATCGTCGGCGGCGAAGGCGCGTTCTTCGACTCGTTCGCCAAGTCGCTGTCGGTGGGCAAGGCGATCGAAGGCGTGGCCGGCAAGAGCCCGCTGGTGGGGGATTTGATCCAGAAGCTGCTCGGGGCGAGGGGCATTGCTTCGGATGCCGGCAAGCCGGATCAGTCCACCGGATGACGAAACAGGTTGGGGTGACTCCGGACGTGGTCCGGGGGAACCCCAACGCCTCGCAACGTCGAGGCTCGTCTTGCTCACCCCGGCCTATGCCACTGGCTGTTGAAACACAAAGACGCCGGGTTCCCGCCTTCGCGGGAACGACGAGCAAAAACAACCCCTGTCACATCGAAGTTCGTTCTGCTCACTCCGCCCAAGACCTCCGACTTCACAAGCCCCATGACCAACACCACAGACACCACCGCCATCGACCAGGCCGTCGCCTCCGGCGGTGCCTACGAGGTACTGCACCGCCGCCTGGCCGAACAGGGCGAGCGGCTGCGCGGGCTGGCCAATGCGCTCAATGCGCGGCGGCTGGAGCAGTTCTCCAGCAGCGCGCTGGAGGTCATCGGGCGACTGCGGGTGCGCACCGAGCACAACTGCATGGCGCGCGACATCGTGCAGGTGGGCGATCTTCTGCTGTTCGGCTACAACGTCTTCATCGGACTGAAGAAGGAAACCCGGATCGAGGACGTGTTCTCGCTCTACCGCCTGGTGGAAACACCGGACGGTTACGACGTGACGCCGGTGGACTTCGCCGGAACCTTCCTTGCCATCGACAGCTTCACGCAGGATTTCCGCGAGCTTTACGCCTACTACAAGAACACCCGCCTTCTGCACCTGATGGTGCGCGACGGAAAACTGCTGGCGAGCTTCCAGATCGGCGAGCGATTGAGCGACATCCGCGTGTTCCGCTGGACCATCTCGCCGCAAGGGGACGTGCGCTACATCGACAACCGCGGCGAGCGCGATGTCGCCCTGCCCGCACCCTATGATTTCGAGTGGCAGCCGACCACGCGCGAGATGGTGGTCAACGGCCGCCATCCGCACATGAACATCCTCGACACCGTGTTCGTTGAAGCCGTCGGTGGCGATCTGACCATCAAGATCGAGAACAACACCGAGGATGGCCTGGGCATCTACCGCGAGCCGGTGCAGGACGCGACCCAATCGCTCGACGATGCGCAGATCGAGTTTGCCAAGGTCGGCAGCCTGATCCTCCTGCGCGTGCTGCCGTACCGCGAGGAACAGTGGCGTTATCTGGCCTACAACACGCTGACACGCCGCGTGCAGCGCATCGATGCGCTCGGGCTGGCGGCGATCCAGTTGCCCGAGGATCACGGCATCGTCTGGCCGGGCGGATACCTCTTGCAGAACGGCGAAACGCGCCAGTTCGATACCCAGTTCGACGGCATGCGCTTCAAGCGCGCGATCCACTCGCCCAACGGCGAGGACGTGCTGTACGTGTTCCACGAGCCGGTGTCCGGGCGCAATGCGCTGTTCACCTACAACCTGATCGAGCGCAGCCTGCGTGCGCCGCTGCTGTGCCACGGCTACGCGCGGCTGGAAGACGGACGCATGGTGCTGTTCAGCGCCGAGAGCGCGGAACCCACGCGCGTGCATCCGATGCAGGTGTGGCAGACGCCGTTCTGTTTCGATGAATATGCCGCGCGCCAGCCGCCGGCCACCGGCTTTCTCGGGCGCATCGGCAATGCGGAGCTGGTGCGTGGCATTTCCGACCTGCTCCTGCTCGCGCACGAGATCGGCAGCGATGCCGTCTCGGTGCAGCGCTACACCCTGCTGGTGCAGGCCACGCGCCGCATGTTCGATATGCACCACTGGCTTGCCGATGCGCAGGCCGGCGACTTTGCGCCGCTGCTGCACGAGATCGCCACCACCGGCGAGGCGGTGCTGGACGAATACGAGAAGGTCGAAAGCATCCGCGCCCAGTCCGACCGTGCGATGCGCGAGGCGACGACGAAGCACAAGGCGCTGCTGGCCAGGCTCGACCCCGATCGCTTCGAGCGCGTGCAGGATTACGTCGCCGCCCTGCAAGCCATTTCGGCGCAGCGCGGGCACCTGCTGACGATCCGCGAGCTGCGCTACATCGACGCGGCCGCCATCGATGCGATGGAAGCCGAACTGATAGGCGCGAACGAACGCATCGGCACGGCTACCGGCGATTACCTCGCCAACGCGGCCTCGCTCAAACCGCTCGACGCGCGCCTGGCCGACCTCGACGCCAGCGCGCAGAGAGCCACCACCGTCGCCGCACTGCGCGAGCCGCTGGAAGGCCTCACCGCGCTTGCCGCGGATCTCGACCTCCTCTCCGAACTGATGGCGTCGCTGCGTGTGGACGATGCCACCCAGCACACCGTGATCGTGGAGTCCATCGCCGAGCTTTACGCACGCCTCAACCAGTCCCGCGCCCGCGCCGAACAGCGCCACCGTCAGCTGGGTTCGGGCGAACAGGTGGCGCAGTTCGGCGCGCAGTTCGCGCTGTTTTCCCAGTCCATCGCCAGCGCCCTGTCGGCGGCCACGGACCCCGATCGCTGCGACGAACAGCTTGCGCGGCTGCTGATCCGGCTCGAAGAACTGGAAAGCCAGTTCGGCGAACACGGCCGGTTCCTCGATGACATCCTGCAAAAGCGCGAGGATCTGCTGGACAGTTTCGGGGCCCGCAAGCAGTCGCTGCTCGATGCGCGCCAGCGCCAGGCGCAAACGCTGTTCGATGCCGCACGCCGCATCCTGGACGGCCTGCCGCGCCGCACCGCGCGCTTCACCCACCCCGATGAACTCAACGCCTTCTTCGCCGGCGATGCGCTGATCGTCAAGCTGCGCGAGCTGGCTGAGCGCCTGCGCACGCTGCACGACAGCGTCAAGGCCGACGACGTGGAAGCGCGCCTCGCGGCCGTGCGCGACCAGGCCGTGCGCGCACGGCGCGACAGGAGCGAACTGTTCGAGGACGATGGCAATCTCATCCGCCTGGGCCGGCACCGCTTCTCGGTCAACACGCAGGAGCTCGATCTCACCCTCCTGCCGCGCGGCGACGGACTCGCGCTGCACCTCACCGGCACCGACTACTTCGCTCCGCTCGACGATCCCGCGCTGGAACCGCTGCGCGCCTACTGGCAGGCCGCGCTGGAATCCGAATCGCCGGAGCTTTCCCGCGCCGAATACCTCGCCGGGCTGGTGCTCGATGCGGCCGATCGCAATGCCGATGGATTCAGCCACGCGCGCCTTGCGCAGCTGGCGCTGGAACCCGAAGCGATGACCCGCGCGGTGCGCGATTTCGCCACGCCGCGCTACCGCGAAGGCTACGAAAAAGGCATCCACGACCACGATGCCGCCCTGATCCTGCGCGCCGTGGTGCCGCTGCGCGATGCAGCCGGCCCGCTGGTGCATTCACCCCAGGCGCGTGCGCTGGCGCTGCTGTGCTGGGATGGACTCGCCGACGCGCCCGAGGCCGCTCGCTGGCCGGCGCAGGCGCGCAGCGCGGCGCAGATGCAGGAACTTTTTGGCGATGATTCGGCATTGCATGCGCTGAGCGACGAGATGGCGACGGGCATCTTCCGCATCCTTTCCAACTCTCTCTCCCCCATCCGCGATGGAGGAGAGGGCTGGCGTGAGCGGACGAGCACCGCAGGCGCGAGTGATTTTGCTCCGAATGATGGAAAGCCTCCCTCACCCCAGCCCTCTCCCCCGCCGCTGGCGGGGGAGAGGGAGCAAAGCGGCGCGCTCGCCCGGTTTTCACCGGCCATCGCTTCCTCTGCCGCCGCCTGGCTGGCACGGGAGCTGTCTGCACCGCACCCGCAATTCACCTTCAGCCGCTACGCGCAGCAGCTCGCCAGCGCGCTGAAAACCACGCTCGACGGCCCGCGCTGGGATGCCCTCACCGCCACGCTCGATGCACTCGATGGCAACAGCGCGCGCCACGCCCTGCTGCGCCAGTGGCTGCGCGCGCTGGTGGATGACGCCGCGGGAAAGCCCGCCGATGCGCCCGAACACACGCTCGCCCATCTCGCCGTTTACGTCGATGAAGCCGCTGTCCTGCTCCTGCTCGGCGCGCGCCTGCCGCACCGCATCGCGCAGGCCGACCTGGATGTTTCCGTGCAGGGCCTGCTCGGCGAACACCCGCGCATCGTCGAGGGCACGCTGAGGCTGCGCCTGTTCGATCTGATGCAGCGCCTGGCCGACCATCGCCGCGTCTGGCTCGTCGGCTTCCAGCGGTTCGCGCAGCTGCGCCAGAGCGCGCTCGTGCGCGAACGCGAGGCGCTGCGGCTGGAGGAGTTCAGGCCACGACCGCTGGCCTCGTTCGTTCGCAACCGGCTCATCAACGACGTCTATCTGCCGCTGATCGGCGACAACCTCGCAAAACAGATGGGCACCGCGGGCGAGAACAAGCGCAGCGACCTGATGGGCCTCTTGATGATGATTTCCCCGCCCGGCTACGGCAAGACCACGCTGATGGAATACGTGGCCAACCGGCTGGGCCTGATCTTCATGAAGATCAACGGCCCGGCGCTGGGCCACGAGGTGCGTTCGCTCGACCCGGCGCAGGCCCCCGACGCCACCGCGCGGCAGGAATTGGTGAAGCTCAACCTCGCGCTGGAAATGGGTTCCAACGTGATGCTGTACGTCGACGACATCCAGCACACGCACCCGGAGTTCCTGCAGAAGTTCATCTCGCTGTGCGACGGCACGCGGCGCATCGAGGGCGTGTGGAACGGCCGCACCCGGACCTACGACATGCGCGGCAGGAAGTTCTGCGTGGTCATGGCCGGCAACCCGTATACCGAATCGGGCGAGGTGTTCCGGATTCCCGACATGCTCGCCAACCGCGCCGACATCTACAACCTGGGCGACGTGCTCGGCGGCATGGAGGATGCCTTCACCCTCAGCTACATCGAGAACAGCCTCACGAGCAATCCCGTGCTCGCGCCGCTCGCCACGCGCGAAATGGCCGACGTGTATCTCCTGATGGAAAAGGCGCAGGGTCGCGAGGTCTCCACCAACGCGCTCAAGCACGAATACAGCGGTGCGGAAATCAACGAAATCGTCGCCACGCTCACCCGCCTGATTGCGGTGCGCGATATCGTCTATCGCGTCAACCAGCAGTACATCGCCAGCGCCGCCCAGGCCGATGCCTACCGCACCGAACCGCCGTTCCGGCTGCAGGGCAGCTACCGCAACATGAACAAGCTGGCGGAAAAGGTGTCGGCGGTGATGAACGAGGCCGAGCTGCAGCAGCTCATCGCCGACCACTACCTCGGCGAGGCGCAGCTGCTCACCACCGGCGCGGAAGAGAACCTGCTCAAGCTCGCCGAACTGCGCGGCACCCTCGATCAGGCGCAGCAGGCGCGCTGGGAGAAGATCAAGGCCGACTACCGCCGCAACCAGTCCATCGGCGGCGCAGATGCCGACGCCGCAGGCCGCGTCGTCGCGCAGCTGCACGACCTGGTGCAGGGTGTGCGCGCGCTGCAGTCGCGCGATGCCGCCGCACCCGCCGCCATGCAGGAGCGGCACTGGCAAACCCTGCACCGCCTGCTCGAGCAGGTGCTTTCCGAACAGGCGCTCACGCGCACCTTCAGCCGCGACACCGCCAGCGACGCCGCAATGTGGCTCGGCGGCCTGCGCAACGCGCTGGAGGGTGGCTTCCGGCCGCTGGTGCAAGGCATGGAAAAACGCGCCGAGCAGCATGACGCGCTGCAGGTGATCCTGCGCGAGATCGCGCGTCGCATGCAGCCACCACCCGACACTGCGCCGGCACCGTCCCGGCCGCGACCGCGCGGCCCCGCCCCCCTGGACAAGACGCCATGACGCCATCGCAGATCGGGACGCTGAGCCGCTGGATCGAAGAGCGCGGCTTCGGCTTCATCACGCCCAAGGCGGGCGGTGAAGACGTGTTCGTGCACATCTCGGCTCTGCCGCGCGGCTCGCGACCGGAAATTGGCACGACGGTTTCCTTCGAGATGGAAACGGCCCCCGACGGCCGCCGGCGCGCCGTCCGGGTACGTCTGCCCCAGACACTGGCCCTCGAACCTGTCGAACGGCACCGTCCGTCGTCACGGACTCACACCGAGCATCATTCACCGCGCCCCGCACACGCACCGCGCTCGCATGACGCACGACCGCGCCGCCAAAAGAGCTCTCTGCCGCGCCGCGCGCTGGTGCTGGCGATTGCGGCGACGGCTGCCTACGCCGGTTCGACGTGGTTCCAGGAGCGCAACGCATTCGCGCCGCCTGCGGCGGAGCGCGCGGCGACGCGGCCGCAAACCAGCCGCGAGCCGGCACAGGCCGCAGCCTCGCCGTTCCAGTGCGACGGCCGTATCCACTGCAGCCAGATGCGCTCGTGCGACGAGGCGAAGTTCTTCATTCGCAACTGTCCGGGCACGCAGATGGACGGGGACCGTGACGGCGTGCCCTGCGAAAGCCAATGGTGCTCGGGGTGGTAAGCCGCATGACGGACAAACATCACGACCCGCTCGGGCCGGCGGATGCCTCAGCCCTCGCGACCAGGCCGCCAGTCTTCACCGCGACGGTGGTGCCACGCGGATCGCCCTGACGCCCGACCGCCGGCACCGAAACCCAGTTCGACCAGCCGCAGCGCGCCGTCGTCGCCCTGCTCCACCAGGGTGCTGGCACGGGTGCCGTAGTCGGTGCCGGCGATGAAGATCGGCGACAGCTGGCGCTCGCGCTCCAGACCAAAGCCGGTGTCGGGAAGCTGCGCATCGGGGGCGGGCTCCGGATCGCGCAGCAGGGCCAGCAGGTCGTCGTCGCCCGCGCCGTGCGCGAGCGCGTCGGCCACCGCCGCGCGGATGCGGCGCATCTTCGGCCAGTCGCGGTCGATCGGGCCGTTGCTGATCGCGTGCAGGCCCGGCTCCAGACTGCGCACGGTGCGGGTGGTGCCATCGAAGGCGAAAGCCCCTGCGGCGTCGCCGAGCACGAGGTTGAAGGGCGCGTAATCGTCGATGCGCCCGCGCAGTGCGTCCAGCCACGATGCAGCGTCCTCGCCACCGCGCACGAAGCGGTTCACCAGCTCCCCGCGCGAGCGCGGTGCCGGCTGCGGCAGTCCGTTGCGCAGGTTGGTGACGGCGGCGAAGCGCCCGTCGCCACGAACCGCCAGCCAGCTCCCGCCGGCCACGAGGTCGCGTCCGCCGACCACGCCCGGATCATCCTCCCAGGGCGCGGCCGGAGCGGCCGCGCGCGCGTGGAATTCGTCGCGGTTGGCCAGGAGCAGCGTGCGGCTGCCCGGCCGCGCCGCGATGCCGACCAGGATCAGGCACATGGCGTGGCACCTTCGGCCCCCAAGGTACCGGAAAGCCTCATCCCGTCATCCCGGCGAAGGCCGGGATAACGGTGAGGGTATCCAAAGGTGCAAGCCATCGGGAATGGACAGACAGACAGGGAGTACCGCCGCTTCACCCCAGCAGCAGCGCGTTCATGCGCCGCACGAAGGCGGCCGGATCGTCCAGCGCCGCGCCTTCGGCAAGCTGCGCCTGTTCAAACAGCAGCAGCCCCAGGTCGTCGCGCCTGGCCGGGTCGGTTTCGGCGTCGTAGCGCTGCAGCAGCGGATGCGCGGGATTGATTTCCAGCGCGGGCTTGCCTGCAGGCACGTCGTGGCCGGCGGCCTTGAGCAGGCGCTGCATGTGCAGGCCCATGTCGTGTTCGCCCATCACCAGGCAGGCGGGCGAATCGGTCAGGCGCTGCGACACCCGCACTTCGCTCACCCGCTCACCCAGCGAGGCCGCGAGCTTGCCGACCACGCCCTCGGCGGCCTTGGCGATCGCTTCCTGCTGTTCCGTACCCGCACCGCCCTCGCCCAATTCGGCGCGGCCAAGCGCGCCCTTGGCGACGTTGCGCAGCTTCCTGCCCTCGTACTCGGTGAGGTAGCCGATGGCCCATTCGTCGATGCGCTCGTGCAGCAGCAGCACTTCCACGCCATGCGCAGCCAGCCCTTCCAGCTGCGGGCTGTGGCGCGCGGCGTTCCAGCCGTCGGCGCTGAGGTAGTTGATCGTCTCCTGACCCGGCTTCATGCGGGTGAGGTAGTCATCGAGCGACACCAGGGTGTCGCGCTCGCCGCTGCGGGTGGAAGCGAAGCGCAGCAGTTTGGCGATGCGCGCGCTGTTGGACGGGTCTTCGGCAAGGCCCTCCTTGAGGACCGCACCGAACGCGCGCCAGAAGTCGGCGTACTTTTCCGGCTCATCGCGCGCGGTCTTTTCCAGAAGGTCCAATACGCGACGGGTCAGCGCGCTCCTGAGCTTCTCGACCTGACGGCTGCCCTGCAGGATCTCGCGGCTGACGTTGAGCGGAAGATCGTCCGAATCGACCACGCCGCGCACGAAGCGCAGGTAGTTGGGCAGCATGTCCTCGGCGGCGTCCATGATGAAAACGCGCTTGATGTAGAGCTTCAGGCCCTTGCGCGCATCGCGCTCGAAGCCGAAATCGAACGGCGCGCGCGCCGGGATGAACAGGAGCGAGGTGAAGTTCTGGTTGCCTTCGACGCGATTGTGGCTCCACGCCAGCGCGTCGCCGAAGTCATGGCTGACGTGCTTGTAGAAGGCCTGGTATTCCTCGTCGGAGATCTCGCCCTTGGGCCGTGTCCACAGCGCTGCCGCCTGGTTGACGGGCTCGAACTCGGCGGTGGGCTGTCCGTCCTTTTCCACCGGCATGCGGATCGGGAAACCGATGTGGTCCGAATAGGTGCGCACCAGCGAGCGCAGGGTCCAGCCGTCGAGGAACTCGTCCTCGTCCTCCTTGAGGTGGAGCACGATGATGGTGCCGCGCTCGGCCTGGCTCGCCGGGGTGAGCGTGAAGCGCCCGTCGCCCGAGGATTCCCAGGTGAAGGACTCGTCGCTGCCGGCGCGGCGGCTGGTGACCGTGACCCTGTCGGCCACGATGAAGGCGGCGTAGAAGCCCACGCCGAACTGGCCGATGAGCTGGGCGTCGGCCTTCTGCGCCTCACCCAGCGCCTCCAGGAACTGGCGCGTGCCAGAGCGTGCGATGGTGCCGAGGTTGTCGATCAGCTCCTGCCGCGACATGCCGATGCCGCTGTCGGCAACGGTCAGGGTGCGCGCGTCCTTGTCGAAGGACAGGTCGATGCGCAGTTCCGGCTGGTCGCCGTAGAGCTCGGGGGCCTTGAGCGCCTCGAAGCGCAGCTTGTCGCAGGCGTCCGATGCGTTGGACACCAGCTCGCGCAGGAAAATGTTCTTGTTGGAGTACAGCGAATGGACGACCAGTCGCAGCACCTGCTGCACGTCGGACTGGAACTCGAAACTTTGGGCGTCGGTGGTCATGGGGCTCATTCCGGAAGATCAGGCGGATTGCCTGCAGATGGGCCTGGCGACGCGGATTTTCAAGGTATCGGAAACGCCGACGGCCGCTTGCGCGGCCGTCGCGTGAGCCCTGTGCGGCCCGGTGCTGCGGTTGAAGCGGATCAGTTGGCCTTGGCGTTCGCGCTCAGGTCTTCCTTGATGCGCGCGGCCTTGCCCTGCAGGTCGCGCAGGTAGTAGAGCTTGGCGGCGCGAACCGCGCCACGGCGCTTGACTTCGACCGAGTCGATCGCCGGCGAATGGGTCTGGAACACGCGCTCCACGCCGGTGCCGTGCGAAATCTTGCGCACCGTGAAGGCCGAGTTCAGGCCGCGGTTGCGCTTGGCGATCACCACGCCTTCATAGGCCTGGATGCGCTCGCGGTTGCCTTCCTTCACCTTGACGTTGACGATGACGGTATCGCCCGGGCCGAACGTCGGCAGTTGGCGCTGGGCCTGCTCGGCCTCGAATTCCTGGATGAGCTTGCTGGTCATGATGGCACCGACCCGACGTGCGGGACTGATTGAGTGGGTTGAATCGGAAACGCGCCCGGGAAACCGGGACGTGCCGGCGCAGGAACGCCGGCTGCCGCATGGGCAGTCGCGCATTGTAGCGACGAACCGGGGCGCATGACAAGTTGCGCGCTGCGGCCGCCTTCGCGGTCTGCGCCGGCGCCCCCCCAACGCCCGCAAACGACGCGAAAAATCACCATACAATCAATATGTTGGGAAGTGCAATCCGCGCGGGAACATGCGGGGATAATCACGCGACGCAGGACCTGCCGCCATCCGTCCGCGCCGTGCCCAACACGCATCGACCAAGGTCTAAGCCCGTGAATGGCAAGAGATTGCCGGGAACGCGCTACCCTTGACCGTGACCCTTCAGCCCGTTCGCAAGTCAAGGAAAGGTGCACCCATGAACCAGGAACGCGTCCATACCGCTTCGCCCGACTTCATTGCCCAGGCCAACATCAAGCCGGACGATTACCGACGAATGTACCGCGAGTCGATCGAGAACCCGGACGCGTTCTGGGCGGGAGTTGCGAAGCGGCTCGACTGGTTTCGCTTCCCGACCAGGATCAAGAACGTCTCGTTCCAGCCCGACGACCTGCACGTGCGCTGGTACGAGGACGGCCAGCTCAACGTCTCGGTGAACTGCCTGGATCGCCACCTGGCGGCGCGCGGTGACAAGACCGCGATCATCTGGGAAGGCGACGACCCGTCCAAGTCCGAACGCATCAGCTACCGCGACCTGCACGCCCGGGTCTGCCGCCTCGCCAACGCGCTGCGCAACCTCGGCGTGAAAAAGGGCGACTTCGTGGTGATCTACCTGCCAATGATTCCGGAAGCGGCGGTCGCCATGCTGGCCTGCGCGCGCATCGGCGCGCCGCACTGCGTGGTTTTCGGCGGTTTCTCGCCCGATTCGCTCGGCACCCGCATCGCCGACTGCAGCCCCAAGGTGATCATCACTGCCGACGAGGGCCTGCGCGGCGGCCGTCCGGTGGCGCTCAAGGCCAACGTGGACAAGGCGCTGCAGCGCCCGGATACCCACACGGTCGAAACCGTGGTGGTGGTGCGCCACACTGGCAACCCGGTGAACATGCAGTCGCCGCGCGACCGCTGGTACGACACCTTGGTCGAAGGCCAGCCGGCCGTCTGCGAGCCGGAAGTGATGGGCGCCGAGGATCCGCTCTTCATCCTGCACACCTCCGGCTCCACCGGAAAGCCCAAGGGCGTGCTGCACACCACCGGCGGCTATCTGGTGCACACCTCCTTCACCCACGAGGTGATTTTCGACCTCAAGGAAGACGACGTGTACTGGTGCACCGCGGACGTGGGCTGGGTCACCGGCCACAGCTACATCGTCTACGGGCCGCTCGCCAACGGCGCTACCACGGTGATCTTCGAGGGCGTGCCGAACTATCCGGACTTCAGCCGCTTCTGGCAGGTCGTCGACAAACACCAGGTCACCATCTTCTACACCGCGCCCACCGCGATCCGCGCGCTGATGCGCGAAGGCGAGGCACCGGTGACGAAGACCTCGCGCGCCAGCCTGCGGCTCCTTGGCAGCGTCGGCGAACCGATCAATCCGGAGGCCTGGGAGTGGTACCACCGCGTGGTGGGCGAGGGCCGCTGTCCGATCGTGGACACCTGGTGGCAGACCGAGAACGGCGGCATCCTCATTTCCGCCATCCCCGGCGCGATTCCGCAGAAGCCCGGCTCGGCGACCCTGCCGTTCTTCGGCGTCGAGCCGGCCATCGTGGACAACGAGGGCAAGGTGCTGGAAGGCGTCGCCGAGGGCAACCTCGTGATCCTCAGCTCCTGGCCCGGCCAGTTCCGCACGGTCTACGGTGATCCCAAGCGCTACAAGGACTACTTCACCACCTACCCCGGAACCTACTTCAGCGGCGACGGCTGCCGGCGCGATGCCGACGGCTACTACTGGATCACCGGCCGGGTGGACGATGTGATCAACGTGTCCGGCCACCGCATGGGCACGGCGGAAGTGGAAAGCGCGCTGGTGGCGCACCCGAAGGTGGCCGAGGCCGCCGTGGTCGGCTTCCCGCACGACATCAAGGGCCAGGGCATCTACGCCTACGTCACCCTCAACGCCGGCGAGCAGCCGAGCGAGGAGCTGCGCCGCGAACTGGTGGCCTGGGTGCGCAAGGAAATCGGCCCGATCGCCACGCCCGACCACCTGCAGTGGGCCGCGGCGATGCCCAAGACGCGCTCGGGCAAGATCATGCGCCGCATCCTGCGCAAGATCGCGGAAAACGCGCCCGAGCAGCTCGGCGACACCACCACCTTGGCCGACCCCAGTGTGGTCCAAACGCTGGTCAACGACCGCCTGGTCAGGTGAGGCCGCAGGACGCGGGAAAGGGAACGTGGGAATCACGGCGCGGCGCTGCCGACACCCGCGATTCCCGCGATTCCCGACTCCCCACGCCGCCCCGGTGAACTTCCTTGCCCACTTCCTGTTGGCCGATCAGGGCGACCTCGCCCTGGTCGGTGCCTTCCTGGGTGACTTCGTGAAAGGTCCGGTGCGGGGGTTCGCGCCGGAGGTGTCGATCGAGATCCGCGTGCACCGGCGCATCGATGCCTGCTGCGATACGCACCCGGTCATGCAGGCCGCACTTGCCTGTTTTGCCCCCGAACGCCGGCGCTTCGCCGGCATCGCCATGGACGTGTTCCACGACCACGTGCTTGCGCGCGACTGGTGCCAGCACGCCAGCGAGCCGCTGGCGGACTTCACCGCCCGGGTCTACCGGGTGCTGGACGAGCACGCCGACCTCCTGCCCGAGCCTGCGCGCCGCGTGGCCTCGCGCATGGCGCAGCAGGACTGGCTTGGCGCGTACGCGCACGTCGACGGCATGCGTCGCGCGCTCGCGGGCATCGGGCAGCGACTGTCGCGCGGCCGCGATCGGCTGGAGGCCTGCGCGATCGACCTGGCGCGCCATTACACCCCCCTGTCGGAAGGTTTCGCACCGCTGTTCGCGGATCTGGACCAGCTTGCCAGGGACACGCGACGGCACGCTCTTGCGCCTTCCGGATAGGTAATCGGGGCGATTCGCCGGTACGATGCGCCCCGTCCGCTGCCTGCGCGCAGGGAACTTCGGGGACCACGTTGAAGAAGGCCGGCAGATGAACGGAACCATCGTCCGTTTGCGAACCAACAGGCGTCGATCCTGCGCCACCACGCATCCGGCGGCACGCGCATGACGCTGGACATCGTGCTGGTGCTCGCGGTCACCATCGGTGCAATCATCCTGTTCGCCACCGAGAAGCTGCGCATGGACGTGGTGGCGATCTTCCTGGTCGCCACGCTCACCTTGCTGGGCCTGATCACGCCGTCGCAGGCACTCAGCGGCTTCAGCAACCAGGCCACGATCACGGTGGCGGCGATGTTCGTGCTGGCGGCCGGGCTGCGCAGCAGCGGCGCGCTCTCGGGCGTGGGCCGCATGCTCAACCGGGTGAAATCACCCACGGCCTTCCTGCTGCTGCTGTTCGCGGCGCTTGCCATCGTCTCGCCGTTCGTGAACAACACCGCCGTGGTCGCAGTGTTCATGCCAATCGTGCTCACCGCCAGCGCGCGCGTCGGACTGCCCGCCTCCAAGGCGCTGATTCCGCTTTCCTACATGTCGCAGATCGCGGGCGTGTGCACCCTGGTAGGCACCTCGTCGAACCTGCTGGTCGACGCCATAGCGCGCGACCTCGGGCACCCGGGATTCACCATGTTCGAGTTCACCACGCTGGGCGCGGTGTGCTTCGCGGCCGGCGGTATCTACCTGCTCACTTTCGGGCGCTGGCTGCTGCCCGATACCCGCCAACCCGAGCTGGACGAGGAGTTCGAGCCGGGGAAATACATCACCGAACTGCGCATCATGCCGGGCTCGGCGCTGCTCGGCACCTCGGTGGAAGAGGCGCGGCTGGCGGCGCGCTTCGATGTCTTCGTGCTCGAACTCCTGCGCGACGGCAAGAAGCTGTGGTCGCCGCGCTCGCAGACCCTCCAGGCCGGCGACATCCTGCTCGCACGCGGCGACTGGGCGCGCCTTGACGCGCTCCGAAAGGAGGCCGGGCTCGCCATCGAGGCCGAGCACAAGTTCAAGGACCGGCAGCTGCGCAAAGACACCAACCTGGTCATCTCCGAGGTCATGATCGCGCCCAATTCGCGCCTGGAAGGCCTCGACATGGAGGCGGTGGACCGGATCTGGCGGCACAACGTGACGGTGCTTGCGATCCAGCGGCGCGGACAGGTGCTGCGCGAGAAGATCAAGGACGTGGCCTTCAGCGTGGGCGACATCCTCTTGATGATCGTGCCGGAAAACGAGATGCACATGCTGCGCCGGGACAAGAACGTGATCGTCCTGTCCAAGCGCGGTGCCGCACGCCCCAGCGGCTGGCGCGCACCTTTCGCGCTGGCCACGATGGCGCTGGTGATCATCGTTTCCGCGCTCGGCTGGATGCCGATCGCGCTGACCTCCCTGGTCGGCGCCGCCGTCATGGTGACGGCCGGCTGCCTGGGCGGCGACGATGCCTACGAGGCCGTGGACTGGCGCATCATCATCGTGCTGGCGTGCCTGCTGCCGCTGGGCGTCGCGATGAGCCAAACCGGTGCCGCCGAGTTCCTGGTGCGGCATCTCATCGGCCTGGTCGAACCCTATGGGCCATGGGTCGTGCTGGCGATGCTGTATCTGGCCGTCCTAATGCTGTCCGAAGTGATGAGCCACGCGGCGGCGGCGGTGCTCCTGACGCCAATCGCCATGTCCACCGCGCACCTCATGGGCGTGGACGCCACCCCGTTCCTCATTGCGGTGACCTTTGCCGCCGGCACCAGCTTTGCCACGCCGGTGGGCTACCAGACCAACACCATGGTCTACAACGCCGGCGGCTACCGCTTCGTGGACTTCATGAAGGTCGGCCTGCCGCTGAACCTGATCTTCTGGGTCATCGGGATCATCATGATCCCGAAACTGTGGCCGTTCTGATCGAGCTTCGCCAATCCGGCACGCATCCGGCGGGTCAGGCCAGCAACCCGTAGCTGCGCAGCAGGGCAGCGGGATCCGGTTCGCGGCCGCGGAAGGCGATGAAGCTCTCCAGCGCCGGGCGCGAGCCGCCCACGGCAAGGATCTCCCGGCGGTAGCGCGCGCCGGTATCCGCGTCGAACAGATCGCTGTCCTCGAACGCCGAGAACGCATCGGCCGCCAGCACCTCGGCCCACAGATAGCTGTAGTAGCCGGCGGCATAGCCCCCGGCGAAGATGTGGCTGAACGCGTGCGGGAAACGCGCCCAGGCCGGCGGGCGGATCACTGCGACCTCGTCGCGGACCTCCTCCAGCAACTCCATCACGCGGGCGCCGCGCGCCGGGTCGTATTCCAGATGCAGACGGAAGTCGAACAGCGCGAACTCGAGCTGGCGAACCAGGAACATCCCGGCCTGGAAGTGGCGCGCGGCCAGCATCTTGTCGAGCAGCGCCTGGGGTAGCGGCTCGCCGGTCTGCCAGTGGCGCGCGAACAGATCAAGCGACTCGCGGTGCCAGGCGTAGTTCTCCAGGAACTGGCTGGGCAACTCCACCGCGTCCCATTCCACGCCTTCGATGCCGGCCACCGAGGGCAAGTCGACCTCGGTCAGCATGTGGTGCAGGCCGTGGCCGAACTCGTGGAACAGGGTGACCACATCGTCGTGGGTGAGCAGGGAGGGCATGCCGCCCGCGGGCGGTGCGAAGTTGCACACCAGATAGGCCACCGGCAGCTGGACGCCGTCCCCGCGGCGCATGCGGCTGCGGCATACGTCCATCCAGGCACCGCCGCGCTTTCCGGCGCGTGCGTACAGGTCCAGATAGAAGCCGGCGAGCGGGCGGTCGTCGGCATCCAGGATGTCGAAGAAGCGCACCTCCGGATGCCAGACGTCCACGCCTTCGCGCCGCACGAGCCTCAGGCCGAACAGGCGCGAGGCCACCTCGAACAGGCCGGCAATCGCCGCCTCGGCGGGGAACCAGGGTTTGAGATCCTCTTCGGTGAAGGCAAAGCGGCTCTGGCGCAGCTTCTCGCTGGCATAGCCGATGTCCCAGGGCTCAAGCGCCTCGATGCCCAGCGTCTCGCGCGCGAACCGCGCCAGCGTCTCGCGCTCGCTTTCGGCCACGGGCCGCGCGCGGCGTGCAAGATCGTGCAGGAAACCCAGCACCCGCTCGGGCGTGCCGGCCATCTTGTCGGCCAGCGACACCTCGGCCGCATTGGCGAAACCCAGCAGCCGCGCGGCCTCGTGGCGCAGCGCCAGGATCTGCTCGATGCGCGCACTATTGTCATGGGCTCCCGCCTGCGGGCCCTGATCGGAGGCGCGGGTCTGGTAGGCAGCCCAGACTTCCTCGCGCAACGCGCGATCATCGGCAAAGGTCAGGATCGCGGTCACTACCGGCCCCTTGAGCGTGGCGAGGTGCCCACTCGTTCCGGCATCGGCCGCGGCCTGCGCCAGGAGCGCGCACGCCGATTCGGGCAGGCCTGCCAGCTCCGCATCGGACACCGGCCGCGTCCAGGCGTCGGTGGCATCGAGCACCGCGCTGCCGAACTGCGTGGTCAGGCGGGACAGCTCGGTCTGGATCTGCGCGAAACGCTTGCGATCTTCGCTCTCCAACGCCACGCCCGAGAGCCGGAAGCCGCGCAGGCTGTCTTCCACCACGGTGTGGCTGGCGCGATCGAGCGCGGCGAATTCCGGGGCCTCGCGCACCGCCTTCACCGCTTCGTACAGGTCGCGGTTCTGGCCCAGCTCGGTGGCGTGCTCGGTGAGCTTTTCCAGCGCCTCCTCGTAGGCTTCGCGCAGTTCGGGCGAATCCTTCACGCCGTGCAGGTGGGATACCGGCGAGAAGGCGCGGCCCAGGCGCTCTTCCTGCACCTCCAGCGGCTGCAGGAGCGCGGCGAAGCTGCGTGCGCCGGGCTCGGCGACAAGACGCTCTACCGCCTCACGGTACTCGCCCAAAAGTGTGTCGACCGCAGGCGCCACGTCGGCGGCGGAAATACGGGAAAAAGGCGGCAATTCGCCGTCGCAAAGCAGAGGATTGGCGGTGTTTTTCATTGCTCCGACATGGAGCACCCGCCGCGGGTTTTCAAGCGTGGGCCGGGGAATGACTCCGGCCCACGGTCTTCAGCGCCAGATCACCGGTGTTGGACCCGGGAAGTAGACGGTGCCCGAGACGCCCAGCTGGCCTCGGGTATTCGCACCCCAGCAATACGCCCGCCCCTGCGCATCCAGCGCACAGGCATGCTGGCCGCCCGCGGCAATGCCCCGCACGCCGGAACGAGCTAATCAGACCTTTTCTTGAATTCTTCCAGATAGGTCGCTGCGGGTGGTGCGACCATGCAGTTCGAAGGCGCCCCCCTCAAGCGCGGCCACTGGGCTACGTAAAGCGGCAATTCGTTCACACCCGCTGCGCCCTCCATGAAACCCATTGCCGCAGACGCATCCGCGAAGTACGACTCTCCTATGGCGATCGGAATACCGGAGAAAGCAGGAAAAGTTGTAGAGATCCCATCTAGCACAGCGCGCGTCTCCATGTACATTTCTTTCTCGCTGCAATCAGGACTCGACCCTCCATCAGAACACCCGTACAGATGAACGTCGATTGCAATTGGCGGGATGGAGCCGTAGATCTCCGCGATATACGGCACCCTTTGTGTTATATGCCATTTCGAACTCGCGATGATCGAAAACCCGATCGAGTTTGCCGCACCGAAAGCACTTGTCCAGCGACTCCATACGGTATTCATGTATTCGACCCGGGCAAAACGACTGCTTAGGTTGCTTGCTGGAACCTGTTCGTTTCCCAGATCCCAAATAACATCGTGCCCGACTGGGACGTACACATTACTATCGACGTGATTTTTCACCTTCCATATTACTGCCCAATTTTCCTCCAGCATCGGCCAGTTCACAGTTTCCCAATTCATGGGCGAGTTGTCGCCCCCCGGAAAGAAGCCGATCAACACGGTCTTCACACCGCTACTGAACGCATACTCCACGAGATCGGACAGGTTCTGCTTCACGACGACTGGCAGGTCATTGGACTCGGATGCCGTATAGGATGAGTTTGGTCTTGATGCGCAAACGCCCGTCGCCCTGCTGTTGTCTGGCAAGACACCGCAATGCTTGTGATAGATCGGGATCCGCAAGAAATCTTGTCCATTGGCAACCATGGAATCAATCTGAGAATTAACGATTGTCCGTACCGCAGGCTTGTGATATTCACGCAATACCACATAATTGAATCGACTTTCAGGGCGATCTTCCGAGCAGCCAGTGGGATCGATGTAATACCACGCGTAATTTGACCCATTCCCGAAAGTTGTGGAATAGTCATCCGATCCAATTAGATTGATGCTATCCAGCAAAACACTTGCAGAATACCCATCGTTCGAATTTGAGCGCAGTTCAAGTGTCCTGCCTGAGGCATCCAAAAGATTGAATGGCACATTTGTTCCGGATGCCATACACTTCCATTTCGCTGGTGGGAGCGCAGGATGAATGCGCCAAACACATACCCCGAACACTCCAAAGGTGCTCCAACTCACATCTACGCCGCACGTAGCTTCCCCCGGCGCAATAATGCAGGATGTATCTGCCGCAGTAATGTAGTTTTGTGAAGAAGCGTTGGCGCTTGAACCGGAGCACCACAGAATCAGAACGCACGACACGAGCATCAGCAAGACATTGATGAGTCTGTACATTTCAACTCCAGATAATCAAACAATCCAAGGATTGGATAGTTATTTTCCACTCGTTGCGCATTAATCGACCGAGCGGCAAAGCATGTTTGATATCAGAACGCACCTCCATTAATCGTTAAAGTTGCACAATCACGAGAGCCCTCGCTGTTTGGTCAGTATAGCGTCCCAACCTCCGCACTTCAAACCGCAGTCTCTTCCAATGACAGATGAGCCTGAAGGGGGGGGGGCGGGATTCCAGCGTGAAGTGAGCCCAGAGGACGGCAGAGCGGGATCATCGGTGGATGATCGTGAAGCTCAAGACCCAAGGGCTCCAGACGCTGGAGCAAGTTTGTGATTTTCTCGCCGGCAGCACCGCGCTGGACTTCGTTGTGGAGGATCGAGAAGCCGCCTACGGCTTTATCGAAGACCAACTGCGCCGCTTCGGCTACCTGCGGCTGGGCCGGACCGACAAGGGGCTCGTGCGCGGTTACCTGATCAATGTCACCGGCCTGTCGCGGGCGCAGGTTGCGCGACTGATCGGGCAGTTCGTCGGCACCGGGCGCATCCACGACCGGCGCGGGCCGCCGGCAAAGCGCTTTGCGCGCCGCTACACCGCCGAGGACGTGCGCCTGCTGGCCGAGGTCGATACCCTGCACGACACCCTCTCCGGACCGGCCACGCGCAAGCTGTGCGAGCGCGCCCTGACGATCTACGGTGACACCCGGTTTGAGCGCTTGGCGGCGATCTCCAACGGCCAGCTCTACACCCTGCGTCACTCCAGCGCCTACCGGCAAAAGCGCGGCTCCTGCACCAAGACCCCGTCCGTGCAGTGGGCCATTGGTGAACGCCGAAAGCCATGCCCCGAAGAGCGTCCGGGGCTCATCCGAATCGACTCGGTTCATCAGGGCGGTCTCAACGGAATCAAGGGCCTGCAACACATCAATCTGGTCGACGAGGTCACCCAGTTCCAATTTGTGGGCTGCGTCGAGCGCACCAGCGAGAACTTCCTCATCCCCGTGCTCGAGGCCCTGATAGGACGCTTCCCCTTCGACATCCTGGGCTTCCACTCCGACAACGGTTCGGAGTTCATCAACCACCGCGTCACCGCACTTTTGGAGAAGCTGCGCGTAGGGTCATTTACCAAGTCGCGCACACGGTGAACCAATGACAACGTGCTCAGCCGCTCTGGAAGCTCGAAGCGGCTGATTTTTGGCTTGGCGGCAATTGGGAGCTTCTCCGCGCAGTTCTACGACGCGGTCAGCGATTGTATCCCGCTGGTACCGGCCTTCGTCACGCGCGCGGTGAGGTGAAACGTACCCACGTGTGTCTCAACAGCGAACATATGCTGTGTTCCGTCGGGTGAGCCTTGACGAAGCGGCGCTCCCTATCCTTTGGCAACCAGTGCCGTTTGGTCGTTGAGGTCCGCCGCGAATTCGTTGAGCGCATGACGCATCCAGCATTGCGCATCGAATCGACGCCGACGAAAAACGGATGTCTCAATCGCAGGCAGTAGCTGGGATCTTCTTCTTGGCCAAAACCTTGCCACTGTGCGCGTCGGTCATCACCACCAACATGCCGGGCACCGCCCATGGGCCGGTAGCCGCCGAACCCGCAGCGGCACCCTTCATCCAACTCTTGCCGGGTGGTCCCTGGACAAATCCGGTATAGCGAGATTTACCATTGCGGTTGACCCACAACATTACGCCATCTTCCGGCGCGGCGCGGCCGGCATCCCAGTGCACCTCGACGACTGCGGCGCTGTCCGCCGGGCCGCAATCCTTGAGCGCGGCGGGCGTGAATGACAGCGTGCCGCCACCCGCGTCACAGGCGGTCAGCGCCAGACAGCACAGCGCAGCAAGCCACGGATAAATACGCAAAAAGGGGATCAGGCTGTTCATGGGTCAGGTCAGCTCTCCACGGTTCAATCGACAAACAGACCATTGACGCCAAGACGCGCCAGCTGGGTGTGCAGATTGCGACTGTTGATTCGCGAGGGCGGGCCATGCGTCCACACCGGAACCGACAGGATCGATCCGATGCGTTGCATTTTCGCCGCGTCCGCCGCCGCTCGCAACGGCAGGGTGAACGAGTAGAGCTGCGGATAGGCGTTGACCGCGGCAAGGAACTCAGGGTCATAGGCCTGCGCTGAAAACCAGTCCATCTGATAAGTGGTCAAGCTCAACTGGTGTTCAGGCACCTGTCGCACGGCGTGCTGCAGACCCTGCAGGGAATACACCTGGAACACGAACCGCATAAATGCGGGATCGTCTTGCAGGCGTTCGATGAGCGCAAGCGTCGCCTGGTCATCCTTGGTGTCAGTCACGACCGTGACCTGGGGATGGGCCACGAGCAATTCGACCACTTCGTCCAGCGACATCGTGGTGTACGTCCCGGCGAGCGTCATCTCCTCGCCACTGCTCGCAAAGCCAGACTTGCGCGCCTGCACCTCGCGAGTCGGCGGTGGCAAATCGCCCTGGTAGCCGGTGCGCTGCGCCCAGTATTTCCAGTCGTGGGTGGTGAACCAGGCGTCATCCGCCGTGCGTGAAAAATCCAGCTCGATCACCCGGAAACCCGATTCGATCGACAACAGCAGCGCTTCGCGGCTGTTGGTGTAGGGATTGCCATCCACCGAACCACCGGCATGGGCAATCAAGGTGCAGCACCCTTGCGCGGAGGTCATCGCCCGTTGCTGTGCGGTGCCAGCAATGCCCGCAGCCGCAGCGGGCAACTGCGGCGACGCGGGGCTGCCGCAGCCCGCCAGCAATGTGCAGACTACGGCCAAGCCCAACGAACGCATCCACCCCTGGCGGCGCATCAGCGGATTTCCTTCTTCATGGAAAATTCCACATGGGCGAACCCTGGCGCGCTCAATGACATAGGCCCTCTGCATCCAGCACGCGGCCACAGGCTACTTCCGCGCGTGCCGCATCATGTTCCAGCCGATCCGGCCCTGCGGACGCAGCACCCGCCGGTGCCAGTTCGCGCTCGGCGGCACCGATGGCAAGATAGCCGTCCAGTGGCAACTGCAAGGTATCCAACAGCAGGCCCGGCAGCTGGAACGCATCGATATCGAGTTCGCGCGGGGTCAGCGTTCGGTTCGAAAGCAGCAGGTAGCGGGTAGGCTGGCTGATCGCCGTACCATCGTCGTCGAAGCCCAGATCGGCAAACGCATCGGCAAGATTGGGCAGGTGATCGCCATAGAACACCAGCACCGTCCAGCGCGATCGCGCCAGCAGCGAGCGGGCAAAATCCCCCAGCGCGGCATCACCATTGACCAGGTGCGCCAGGTAATAGGCCAGCTCCCGCGCGCCGGCGGTGGACAGTCCTGGCGGCAACGCGTGGCCTTGCAGCTGTGCACCCAACACGCCGAGATCGGCATTCCAAGGGCCGTGGTTCTCCATCGTGATGCCCATGATGAACTGCGGAGCAGTGGAGTCGACGTCGAGCGCCTCGCCCAAACGTTGGAACAACGCGCGATCGGAAACAAAGGGACCGGCGCGCTCGCTGGTGGTGAACGCTTCCTGGTAATGGCTTTCACCGAACCCGAGCTGCGGCATCACTTGCCGCCGATTCCAGAAATCGCCTCGGAAAGGATGATAGAGCGCAGTGGAATACCCCAGCGCCGCCAGGCGTTGCGGCAGACTCGGCATCCAGCCGGCGGCCAGCCCATAATACGGATAGGCGACAGCGGGAAACGCGGCCATGGGGTAGCCGGTCAGGGTTTCGAATTCGGTTCGGATGGTGCCGCCACCATAGGCCGTGACACGCAGATCACCGTGAATTCCGGTGGCCGCCAAGGCCCGAAAATTGGCCAGATACTCACCCGATTCGATGCCGTTGAGCCGCGCCGGATCGAAGAAGGCTTCGCTTTGAATCATCACGATATCAGGCAGCTCGGCAGGCACCGGGCGATTCCTGCGCGCATCCAGCAACTGCGCATGCTCGCGGGCAAAGCCGGTGACGGCCTCCACGGCCACTGGCGGCGCGGCACTGGCATGCATCTCTTGCAACGAACGGATGAAGAACGCGGCAAAACCGACGTCCTGAACGCTGCGCATCGCGTCCCAAAGACGCATGTCGGGCAAGGTTGTGCGCGCGTAGGTCATCCGCCATGGCCCCTCGCCGCGATACAGCGTGACCAGGCTCAACATCACCAGTGCGGTGACCGCGATGCGTGTGATGGCACCCTGGTGCCTGCGCCGGCCGTCCAGCCACCAGGCACCGCCAAGCAAGACAACCAACGCCACACAAGCCACCACCAGCCACCACAGGTGATGGCCGGTATACGTGGCGAAGAAATCCGCATTGCCCATCAGTTGTTGCCAGAGAACCAAATCTCCGGGCAGCAGAGGCACATCGAGATTGAGCTCCTTGATGCCATTGATCTGGTATGCGGCAACCGTCAGCACGCTTGCCAGCACCATGGCAAATAGCGCACGACCGCTCAGCCCGAGGAACAGCAGCATGATGAGGAACCACGGCAGTGCATTGCGCCAGAGCAGGTCGAAGCGGATCGGATCACTGAGCGCCGGATCCAGCCACCAGGCGAGACCCGCACTGGCAGCGGCCATGACCGCAATCACCGGAAGCAACGCGATCGTCATTGTGTGATGGCGCGCTTGATTGGACAGTTTCAGCGTCACCGGCAAATGCTCCGATTAGCTGGGCTACCCGTGTGGGCATGCGGCGATTGCCTGACACGGCCAGCACTGGTCAAGGCCGGATCAATGATCCGCAAAGCCAGCGCATCAGCCTGCGAGGGTGAACGATGAAATATGGTTGGAAACTGCACTTCAGGAAATCGGCAAGGCAAGCTACCGCATGCATGGTGGCGGATGTGGCCGCTGGCGACAAGCAACGGGAGCGCTGGGCCGCGCCACCAACTTGCCGGCAGGTCGATCTGGATCGTTGACCCGAAGCAGCATTGCAGGCGTGCCAGCGTGCAGGCGATGATTCACGGCTTGCTGGTGTTCGGCACCTGCGGATGCCGCATCAGGGTGACTTTGCACAACCACGCCGTGTGAACGCAAGCATGGGCATCGCCTACGTTCAGCGCGGTGGCCACGATACCCCCGTGTCCGCCCCACTCGGTCACGTTGATCTGTTTGCCGCCACGCAAATGCGTTAGCGTTCGCGGCATGCTACCCCCCGCGCCGCCGCCAACACCACCCACCGGCAGCCCGGAAGCACGCCTGCGCTGCTTCCTCGCCGGGGTATCGCTGTTTGCCGACCTGCCAGCGGCCACTCTGGATGAATTGGCCGCGTGCGCCGAGAGCATCGCCCTGGCTGGCGGTGCGACCTTGTTCGAGCAGGATGAAGTCTCCGACGCCTTCCTGCTGCTGCGCTGGGGACGCCTCGCCGCCTGGCGTGCCGGCAGCGACGGACAAGCCCGACTGCTGGGCCAGATCAGCCCGGGAGAGTGCGTGGGTGAAGTCGGCCTGATCCTCGACCAGACGCGCACCGCCACCGTATTCGCGTTGCGCGACAGCGAGCTGGTACGCTGGTCGCGGTCGGTGTTCGAGCAGATCATCGCCCATCATCCTGCGGCGATGCTGCGCCTGACCCGCGAGGCGCTCAAACGCTACGCGGCAACCGTGCACCGCCCCGCTGAAGTGCGCTGCATCGCGGTGCTTCCCGGCACGCCGGGGGTCGATGCCGTGGCGTTCGCACGACGGTTGGCCGCCCAGCTGCCGTGGCTGGAGAAGGTGCGTGTGGTGCTGCCGGAAGAGGCCCACGGCCGCTCCGCGGGCTGGTTCAGCCGCCTGGAGCAGGAGTCGCACGGGCTGATCTACGTGGGCGATGCCGACTCGGCCTGGCGCGAGCGTTGTGTGCGCCAGAGCGATGCCGCACTGCTGCTGGCCGATACCGACGACAAACCCGGCAATGCCTTGACCTTGCCGGCTTCGCTTTCTCCACACCTGCCACTGCACCTGGTGCTGCTGCGCCGCGATGTCCCTGCCGCAGGCAGCACGCATGCCTGGCTGGACGCATTTCCCGGTCGCGCCATGCACCACCATGTCATCGACGACGATGACCTCGCGCGCTGCGCCCGGCTGCTGGGTGGGCGCGCGACCGGGCTGGTGCTCTCCGGCGGCGGCGCGCGCGGCTTCGCCCACATCGGCGCGATCCGCGCGCTGCGCGAGCACCGCATCCAGGCCGATTACATCGGCGGATGCAGCGCCGGTGCCGTGGTCGGTGCCGGAGTCGCGGCGGGCTGGGACGAGGCGCATCTGGTGCGCGCGATGCGCACCGCCTTCGTCGACCACGATCCACTCTCGGACCGCACCCTGCCGCTGGTGGCGATGGCGAGCGGCCGCCGCGTCTCCCGCGCGCTGCGCGCCATGTTCGGCGAGCACTGCATCGAAGACCTGCGCCTTCCTTTCTTCTGCGTGTCCACCGACCTCACCGGCGGCAAGCTGCACGTGCACGACCGCGGTTCGCTGTGGACCGCGCTTCGCGCCGGCAGCGCGCTCCCCGGCCTGGTGCCGCCGGTGTTCCACGATCATCGCGTGCTGGTGGACGGCGGCGTCATCGACAACCTGCCGGTGGACGAGATGCAGCGCCGGGTGAGCGGCTCCATCGTCGCGGTGGACGTGGGCGGCAGCTATCGGCTGGAAACCACGCTGGAGGAAACCGCCTTGCCGTCCTCCTGGCTGGAGTTCCTGCGCCAGTGGCGACAGAAGAAATACCCGGGCATCGGGCGCATCCTGTGGCGCGCGGCCATGGTGAACTCCGACGCCAACGCGGCGCGCCAGCGCAAGCTCTCCAGCCTGCTGCTGCGTCCGCCGCTGGCCGGCATCGACCTGCTGGACTGGAAGAAATTCGACCAGGCGGTGGAACTGGGCTACCGCGACACCCTGCGCCACCTCGATGCCCATCCCGAGGCGCTCGCCACCCCGGCCTGGAACCAGTCCGATCAGGCGGCCCGCGGTTGAACGATTTCTGAATCGAACGTCCGCCGACGTCAGATTTTTCCGCGCTGTGCCGTATTCCCCCACAAGAGCCGCCGTGGGCCGGGGACCGCCTCAGGGCGAGTGCTAGGATGCACGGGCGGCGAACCGATACAGACAGTCGAGGCGAGCATGAAAACGCACCTGGGGCATTACGAGATCGAGTCGGAAATCGGCCGCGGCGGCATGGGCGTGGTGTACCGCGCCTTCGAGCCGGCGCTCAACCGCCACGTCGCGATCAAGGAGCTTTCGCCCTCGCTCGCGCACGACCCGCAGCTGGTCGAACGCTTCCTGCGCGAGGCGCGCTCTATGGCGGCCCTGTCGGACCCGCACATCATCCAGATTTATTACATCGGAACCGATGAGGCGACCTCGCAGCCGTTCTTCGCGATGGAATTCGTCGAGGGCGACTCGCTCTCGGCCATCCTCAAGCGCGACGGCAAGATCAGCGTGGAGAACGCGCTGCGCATCCTGCACCAGACCGCTCAGGGCTTGGCCACCGCGCACGACCGTGGCGTGATCCACCGCGACATCAAGCCCGGCAACCTGATGCTGAGCGACCGCGGCCAGGTCAAGATCGCCGACTTCGGCATCGCGCTGGCCACCAAGGACGTATCGAAGAAACTCACCACCACCGGCGAGTTCGTCGGCACGCCGGGCTATCTTTCGCCGGAAGTGTGCCTGGGCAAGCCGATCGACCAGCGCTCGGACATCTTTTCGCTCGGCATCGTGATGTTCGAGATGCTGAGCGGGCGCACCCCGTTCAGCGACGAAAGCCCGCTGGGCCTGATGCTGGAAGTGGTCAAGGCCGAGATTCCGGACATCCAGGAGCTCAATGGCGAGGTCGATGCGCAGACTGCGGCGATCCTCGCGCGCATGGTCGCGAAAGAGCCCGAGCAGCGCTTCCAGAGCTGTCACGATCTTGCCGCGGCGATCGAGGCGCATCCGCTGATGGCGCGCGGCGGCACCGTCAAGCTCGCGCGCCCGGCCCCGGTCGCCGATGCGGCGACGGTCATCGGCACGCCCGCGCCCCAGTCCACCGCGCGCAAGGTGACGCCGCCGCCGGTAGTCCGCTCGGGCGCAACGCCGGCGCAGCCCGCTCCGGCAATTCCCGTACGCGCGACCACGCCCAGCGCGCAGGCCCGGCCTTCGGTGCTGGAGCGTCCGGTGCCGCAGCGCAGCTCGGCCTGGATCCCGCTCACGATCGCCGCCGTGCTCGTGCTGTCGGTCGCCGGCGGCGCATTCGCGTTCCGCGGCCAGATCGTGGATTTCGTGCGCGGCTTCGGCGACGGCTTCGCCGGTCGCACCGAAGACGCCTACGACGCGGGCCGCACCACCGGCAAGGCCAGCAACCCGATCGGCACCAGTCTGGCGGCCGATGCCGCGCCCACGTCATCCGATGAAGCCGCGGCGAATGCCTCCGCCGCATCGGCCGCCGAGGCTGCAGCGCTGGCGGCGGCTGACCCGAAGATGCCCGCCCAGGTCGTACTCCAGGATCAGGCCGCCACCGCCTCGACCGCGATCGAGGTGGAAGCCGTACCGACACCCATGGCGACCGCCAGCGCTGCGCCGGCGGTCTTGGCGACGGCCCCGGCTACTGCGGCATCCGTCGCCGCGACACCTTCTCCGGGGGAAGGCGAGACAACCACCGTGCCGGCGACAGCCGCGCCCGTCGCGCCCAAGACGCAAACCGTGGCCAGCGCGGCACCGCGCCCGGTGGCACCACCCGTCCCGCAGCGCGTGGCGGTAATCGCGCTGGGCGATTCGGCCATTTCCGGCCCGGTGCGCAGCCGCATCGAAAACCGCCTTGCCGCCGCCGGCTTCGACCTGGTCGATGCCGAAGTGCTGGGCGTGGGCGGCGGCGACCTCGCCAGCGCGCTGAACGCACTGCGCCGTTCGGCCACCGTCGTCGTCGTGGTGCGCGCCGAGCCCCTCGGCTCGCAGCAGCTCAGCTACTACGGGCGGACCTCCGAGCTCTACACCGCAACGCTGACCGTTCGCGCCTACCGCACGGCGGACCGCAGCTCGATCGGCGGCGGCCTGAGCGAGAAGGTGCAGTTCACCACGCTCAACGCCGACACCCAGGCCGAAGAAGCCGTGGCCGGCAAGCTCGGCGGCCTCATCTCCAGCCTTTCGCCCTACCGCAAGCGCGGCTGACGCCCCGCAGCAATGCTCGCCCTGCATCACCCCGCCCTGGCCTCGCCGGGCGGGTTTTTCCTTTTCGCTGGCTCGCGCCGGCCTCAGGCCGGCTTGGCCACCATCAGCCAGAACACCGCGACCAGCGCGATGAACGCCGGCCAGCCCAGGGCAAACCACCAGCGCATCAGGCGGAAATAGGCGGCCGGCAGTGCGGCTGCGTCACGGTGCGCGGCTTCGGCCAGGGCGCGGACGCGGTACTGGATCGCGACCACCGGCAGCCAGCAGGCACCGGCCAGCAGGTACAGCGCGAGCGAAAGCCAGACCCAGGCCATCGTCCACGGCAGGCCCATCAGGTGCAGCAGCCAGAAGCCGGTCAGCGGCTGCGCGATGATGGCCGGCGTGGTGAACAGCCAGTCGGCCAGCACCACGTGGCGCGCCGTGACCGCGATGCCGGCGACGTTGCCGCGCCGGTGCGCCATCCACATGAAGAACGCGGTGCCGATGCCGGTGCCGAACAGCACGGTGGAGGACAGGATGTGCAGGGTCTTGAGGGTGAAGTAATCCATCACTGCCGCTCCGCACCGGCGGCTGCGAACGCGATGGCGAGCAGCACCACGCCGTTCTTCAGCAGCCCGCCGAAAGGATCCATCCACGCCGTCGGCAGCAGCAGGCCGATGAAGGCGGTGTAGCCGACCACCAGCAGCGCCATCGCCGCGAGCGCAGCGCGCGGCTTCCAGCCGCTGAGCAGCCAGACACCGAGCGCGATGTCGGCAACGCTGCCGGCCAGGCCCAGCGCCGGTGCCCACGTCGCCGGAAACGGGCTTTCCGCAAACAGCGCGGCAACCCGTTCGGCCGGCAGGGCAAAACCGACCAGGCCCGATGCCATGAAGGTCAGCGCCAGCACCAGCCGCAGCAGCGGTTGCAGGAACACCGTGCGCGCCTGCCAGCGGTCGGCGCTGCTGGACGCGGCGCGGGCCAGCGCGACATCCATGTGCTTCGGGGACCAGCCCAGCGCGGCGCGGGCGGGTTCGCCGGCGTTCGCGCCAACGACGTTGCCGCGTTCGAGCATGCGCCACATCGTCATGCCCAGCGGGCCGCGGCCGAACCTTTCACCGAGCCACGCGCCGATGCGCGCGAGCGGCGCGGGCACCGCGAGGAAACGCGCCTCGCCCAGGCCGAGCCAGCGCCGCCACAGGGCAAGGTATTCACGCAGGGTCAGCGCCTGCGGGCCGCCAAGCTCCAGGCAGCGGCCCACGGCCTCGCCGCGCGTCAATGCCGCCAGTACGGCCTGCGCCAGATCCTCGGCGTCCAGCGGCTGCAGGCGCTGGACGCCCTGCCCCGGCAGCGGAATCAGCGGCAGCGCCGCCAGCCCGCGCAGCAGCGTGGTGCCGCCATAAGAGCCGCGCACGGAATAGACCACGGACGGACGCAGGACCACGGCATCCACGCCCGATGCCAGCAGGTGCGCATCGCCACGATGCTTGGAGGCGATGAAGCCGCCGTCGGCCGGATCGCCGAGCGCGGACACCTGCACGATGCGATTGACCCCGGCCTGGCGGCAGGCTTCGAACAGCGCTGCGGGTGCGGTTTCATGCACCGCTTCGAACGTCGCCGCGCCGGTTTCGCGCAGGATCCCGGCGCAGTTGACCACCGCATCGATGCCGGCCAGCCGTGGCAACCAGATCGCGGCCTCGGTATCGCGCGCGAAATCGCACTCGACGGCGGCCACGCCCGGCAGCGCCGTGCCCACGCGCGCCGCACGCACCGCGGCCACCGGCACGTGCCCGGCGCGCAGCAGGGCACTGACGATGTGTGTGCCGATAAAGCCATGGGCTCCGGTGACGAGGACTTTCAAGTGGCCGCCTGCTCGGCCGCGATCTGCCTCATCTTCCCAAGCGGGCGGCAGGGCATGGCGTCCGCGCCCGATGTCATGACGACGTTTCCGTCCGGGGTGTCTTGCTTCTTCATCGGGTGATTTTCGCACCGCATCAGGGCCGTTTTCATCACCGCGACGGTTTGCCGACCGCGCTCCCGTTCGCAGCCGCGCCGCCGTCAGGCGTGCGGCATCAGCGGTCGCGCGACAGGCCCGCCGCGTCCAGTTCGGCGAGATACGCGGCCCAGTTGGCGTCCTGGTCGCGCCCCAGCGCGTGCAGCGTTTCCCAGGTGAAGATGCCGCTGGCGTGGCCGTCGGAAAAGCGCAGCAGCACGGCGTAGTTGCCGATGGGCTCGATCCCGACGATGCCGACCCGGCGACGTCCGCCGAGCAGCACTTTCTGCCCCGGCCCGTGGCCCTGCAGTTCGGCCGAGGGCGAATGCACGCGCAGGTATTCGGCCGGCAGGTCGAAGCGCGTGCCGTCATCGAACGCGACCTCCAGCGTGCGGGCGGCACGGTGCAGCACGAGGTCGGTGGGGCGCGGCGTGTTCACAGGATGTAGCGGCTCAGGTCCTGATCCTGCACCAGCCCGCCGAGGGTGCGATCCACGTAGGCGGCGTTGATCGTGACCGATTCGCCGTCGCGGTCCGGCGCTTCATACGAAAGCGTGTCGAGCAGCCGCTCCAGCACCGTGTGCAGGCGGCGCGCGCCGATGTTTTCGGTGGTCTCGTTGACGGTGAAGGCGATGTCGGCGAGCCGATCCACGGCGTCGGCGGTGAATTCGATTTTCAGCCCCTCGGTGCCCAGCAGCGCCTGGTACTGGCGGGTGAGCGCGCTGTGCGGCTCGGTCAGGATGCGGCGGAAATCGTCACGCGACAGCGAGGTCAGCTCGACCCGGATCGGGAAGCGGCCCTGCAGCTCGGGGATGAGATCCGAGGGCTTGGCCACATGGAAGGCACCCGAGGCGATGAAGAGGATGTGGTCGGTCTTGACCGCGCCGTACTTGGTGCTGACGGTGGAGCCCTCCACCAGCGGCAGGAGGTCGCGCTGCACGCCCTCGCGCGAGACGTCAGCGCCGTAGCCTTCCGAACGCTTGGCGACCTTGTCGATCTCGTCGATGAAGACGATGCCGTTCTGCTCGGCGGCTTCGATCGCCTGCTCGCGGATCTCGTCCTCGTTGACCAGGCGCGCGGCCTCTTCCTCGATCAGCAGCGGGCGCGCGGCGGAAATCTTCAGGCTGCGCTTCTGGGTCTTCATGCCAGAAAGCTGGGAGAACATCTGACGCAGCTGCTGGCCCATCTCCTCCATGCCCGGCGGAGCCATGATGTCCACGCCCACGTTGACGGCCGTCTCCAGCTCGATCTCGCGTTCGTCGAGCTTGCCCTCGCGCAGCTGCTTGCGGAACTTCTGCCGGGTATCGCCCTGCGCGGACTCGTCCTGCGGCCAGCCGGCCAAATCGCTGCGGCGCGGCAGGAGCGCATCCAGGATACGCTCCTCGGCGCGGTCTTCGGCCTGATTGCGCACCCGCGTCTTGGCCTGCTCGCGCTGCATCTTGACCGCGGTATCGACCAGGTCGCGCACGATCTGCTCGACGTCCTTTCCGACGTAGCCTACTTCGGTGAAGCGCGTGGCCTCCACCTTCACGAACGGCGCGTTCGCCAGCGTCGCAAGTCGGCGCGCGATCTCGGTCTTGCCGACACCCGTGGGGCCGATCATCAGGATGTTCTTGGGCGTCACTTCGCGGCGCAGATCCGGATCGAGCTGCATCCGCCGCCAGCGGTTGCGCAGCGCGATGGCCACCGCGCGCTTGGCGGCGTTCTGGCCGACGATCCAGCGGTCCAGCTCATTGACGATTTCGCGTGGGGTCATGGTGTTTGCGAGGATTGAGGATTGGGGATCGGGGATTTGGAAGAGCGGGGGTCGGTCGGAACGGGGTTTAGCCAATCCCGAATCCCCAATCACAGCTCCTCGATCGTCCGATTGTGGTTGGTGTAGATGCAGATGTCGCCGGCGATCTTGAGCGCCTGCTCGACGATCTGGCGCGGGTCCAGGTCGGTGTTCTCGATCAGGGCGCGGGCAGCGGCCTGGGCGAAGGGGCCACCCGAGCCGATGGCGATCAGGCCATCTTCGGGTTCGAGCACGTCGCCGTTGCCGGAAATCAGCAGCGAGGCCTCCTTGTCGACCACCGCGAGCATGGCTTCGAGCCGGCCCAGGCGGCGATCCGTGCGCCAGTCCTTGGCCATTTCCACCGCCGCGCGCACCAGCTGGCCGCCGTGCTTTTCCAGCTTGGCTTCGAACAGCTCGAACAGGGTGAAGGCATCGGCCGTGGCACCGGCAAAGCCCGCCAGCACCTTGCCGTTCGCCAGCCGGCGCACCTTGCGCGCGTTGGCCTTGACCACGGTGTTGCCGAGCGTGACCTGCCCATCGCCGCCGATCACGACGCGATCACCGCGGCGCACCGAAACGATGGTGGTGGCGTGGAAGGTATCGGTCTGGCTCACGGTCGGTCTTCCCGGGGATCGAAGGCTCTGGATATGCGGCCTGCGCGGCGCAAATCAACCGTCCTCGCTGCGGCTGCGGCGACGCGCCCGCGGATGCGCGTCGTCGTACACCCGCGCCAGGTGCTGGAAATCCAGGTGGGTGTAGATCTGGGTGGTGGCGATGTCGGCGTGGCCGAGGAGTTCCTGCACCGCGCGCAGGTCGCCGGAGGATTCCAGCACGTGGCTGGCGCAGGAATGGCGGAACAGGTGCGGATACACGCGCTTGTCGATGCCCTGGCGCTGCGCGACGGCCTTGATGCGCCGGCCCACGAGGGCTTCGCCGATCGCCCCGCCGCGCGCGCCCTTGAACACCGGCTGCGCCGGCGTGGCGGCACCGAGCGCGCGCAGCGCCGAAAGCGCCTCGCGCGCCTTGCTGCCGACCGGTACATCGCGGCTGCGGCCGCCTTTGCCGCGCACCCGCACCAGGCCCTCTTCCAGTTGAAGATCTCCCCAGCGCAGGCCGCACAGCTCGGCGCGGCGCAGGCCGGAGGAATAGAGCAGTTCCAGCATGGCGCGATCGCGCACATCCTCGGGCGTCAGGGTGGGGAAATCGAGCAGCCGGCTCATTTCGTCGGCATCGAGCACCTGCGGCAGCTTGCGCGGCGCGCGCGGCGCGCGCAGGTCGGCCGCGGGGCTCGCCGCAAGTCCGCCTTCGCGCAGGAGGTGGCCGAAGAAGCCGCGGCACGAAGACAGGAGCCGCTGCACGCTGGTGGCGGAAAGGCCGCGGCGGTGCTCGGCGGCGATGAAGCCGCGCATCTGCTCGGGATCCAGCGCGCGCCACTGCGCAAGGCCGCGCCGGCGCGCGAATCCGACCAGGCGCGCGAGGTCGCGGCGGTAGCCGGCGAGGGTGTGCGGCGAATAGCCGCGCTCCACCCGCAGGCCGTCCAGATACGTCAGCACGGGTGCTGCGAGCGCGTCCGCCACGGCGAACGTGTCGTCCGGATCGCGCTCGCCTGCCGTGGCCATCGCCAGCCTCCGCCGCTCAGGCGTCGTAGCGCGACAGCGCCGCCGCCAGGGCTTCGGCCATCAGGCGCAGGAACAGCGTGCCCATGCCCGGATAGAAGCGGTTGGCATCGCTGCTTCCGACCGCGAGCAGGCCGTGCCGGCCCAGCGGAAGCAGGGCGGTCGACTGCACCTTGCCCGCGTCATCGCCAAACAGCACGCCCATCTTCGGCGGCTGCAGGCGTCCGCACAGTGGCTCCTCGCCGGCCAGGAAATCGGCGAACGGCGCAAGCGCCGTATCTCCGGGTGCCAGCACGCGCCACCAGGGACTTTCCGGGACGCCATCGCGCGGACCCACGAGCACCACCCGCACCCACTCGCTGCTGAAATCCTCGCGCAGCGTGGCCACCAGCGTGGCAAGCGTCTCGGGCAGGCTGCGCGCGCGCAGCAGCGCCAGGGTGAGCTGGTGGGTACGCACCGTCAGGCGCTCGTTCTCGTTGGCGATGCCGTAGAGCTCGAGCAGACGCCGGTTGAGCTCGCGGTTCTTCTCGCGCAGGGCGTCCAGCTGATAGCTCGCCAGCGAGGTGGTGCGCCCGTCCTCGCGCGGCACGTCCATCGCCAGGGCGACATCCGGGTACTGCGAGAAGAAGGCGGGATGCTCGCGCAGCCAGGCGGCCACGTCGCCGGCGGCGAGCTCGCGTCGTGCGGAATCACTCATGTCAGGAACTCTCCCTCGAAGACAAACTCGGCCGGCCCGGCCAGGCGGATGGCGTGCCCCGGGCCGGGCCACTGGACGTGCAGCACACCGCCGGGCAGGTGCACCGCGACGCGCTCGCCCACGAGGCCGCGTCGCGCCAGCACCGCCACCGCGGCGCAGGCTCCCGAACCGCAGGCCAGCGTTTCACCCACGCCGCGCTCGTACACGCGAAGGCGGATGGTGTGGACATCGAGCACCTGGGCGAAGCCCACGTTGCAGCGGTCGGCGAAGGCCGGATCGTCCTGCAGCGCGCGCCCGATGCGCTCGACCGGCGCGGTCGCGACGTCCGGCACCTCGATCACCGCATGCGGATTGCCCATCGAGACCGCGCCGGCCTCGATCACTTCGCCCCCGAGGTCGAAGCCATGGGAATCGGCTTGCGCACGCGCAAGGCCGACCGCAGCGGACGCGAAATCGGGAATCCCCATGTCGATGCCGATGCCTTCGCCTTCGATCCGCGCCGCGACGCGCCCGCCCGGGCCATCGAGCGAAAAGCCGTCGGCGCGGGCCGCGCCCTCGCGCAGCAGCCACGCCGCCACGCAGCGCGCGCCGTTGCCGCACTGGCCGGCACGGCTGCCGTCCGCGTTGAAGATGGCGTAGCCCGCCACGGCACCGGGATCGCGCGGCGGATCGATGGTGATGAGCTGGTCGAAACCGATCCCGCGATGCCGATCGGCGAGGCGCGCCACGCGCGCCGGCGGCAGATCCACCGGGCCGGCGCGCCGGTCGACGATGGCGAAGTCGTTGCCGGCACCATGCATCTTGGAAAAACGCAGTGGCACAGGCCGCGGAATCACGACGAAAGCGACGTGGCCGATCCGGTCGGTCGCACGAGGTCGCCCTTGTTGCCACAGGCGCACGCGGCGAGGACCAGGAGGCACAGCAGGAGGATGCGCGGGATGATTTTCATGGTGCCAGTATAATCGCGTCATTCCGCACCCGGGCCTGCCATGTCGCCGTCCCTTTTCGTCCTGATCCCGGCACTCGCCTGCGCGATCTTCGCGCTGATCTTCCTTGTCGGCGCGTGGCGGCGCAGGCACCGGCGCGCGGCGCTGGGTGCGGGCGTGCGGGTGCTGCTGGCAATGGGCTTTGGCCTGGCCGCGCTGGGGCTCATCGGCCTGGGCCTTTCGATCCGGTACTATCTGGCGCTGGAGGGCGAAGTGACGGTGGCCGAGCTTGCGTTCAGCGAAATCGCGCCGCAGCGCTTCCAGGCGCGCATCACCACGGCCGACGGCCGCGAGCAGCGCGTCGAGCTGGCCGGCGACGAATGGCAACTCGACGCCAGGGTGATCTCCTGGAAACTGCCGGCGGTACTCGCCGGCGCGCCGCCGCTGTACCGCGTGGAGCGGGTTTCAGGGCGCTATCGCGACATCACGCAAGAGCGCGAGGCCCAGCGCAGCGTTCATGCGCTCGATGCCGGTGCCCTGCCCGACCTCTGGGCGCTCAAGGGACAGTTCCCGCGCTGGCTGCCCTTCGTCGATGCCCACCATGGCAGCGCGGCCTACCTGCCGATGCGCGACGGCGCGCGCTTCACCGTCACCCTGGGCGGGCGCGGCGGCCTGGTGGCGAGGCCGTCGGACGAGGCCACGCGCCGCCTGATCCTGGATTCGGGCTGGTGACCCGCAACCACCCCGGGCACCGTTTCCCCGACAGCAACACCCATCGCGCTATGCTGCGGCCTTTCCTCCCGATCATCGCCATGCCGCTCCGATCTGCCCTGCGCCCTCCGACACGGGCCCGCCTCGTGCCCGGCCCGGATTCGAACCGGTAGCCCGCGTGCCCTCTGCGCCTGCGCCCACGCGGCACCGCCGCCGTTTCACCCCGACCCAGCTCTGGGGCGGGCTGTTGGCGATGGCCACGGCGATCAGCCTGCTGCTTTTCCTGGACCGCTACCTGGGCCGCCTGGCGAACGATCGCGCCGGCGAGTGGCTGCGCGTCCTGATCGAGGAGTCCACCGGCACGTTCACTGCCGCGCTGCTGGTGCCGGTGATGGTGTGGGCGGTGCGGCGCTGGCCGCCGTTCGGCGCACGCTGGAAAACCCACCTGCCGCTGCAGGTGCTGATCGCGATCACGGTCGGCTTTGTCCACACCACGGCAACCTACCTGCTGCGCGACCTGCTCATCGCCAGCCCGGGGGTTCTCGGTGCAGGCAACTATGCGCTGTCGCCCAACCGCTACCTGCTGGCACTGCCGACCGGGCTGATCGTGTACGCGGTGGTCGCCGCACTGACCACGGTGATCGACCGCTACCGCGGCGCGCGCAACCGCGAGCTGGAGGCCGTCGAACTGCGCGCCGAGCTCACCCAGGCCCAGCTGCTGGCGCTGCAGCGCCAGCTCGAACCGAACTTCATGTTCAACACCCTGCGCACGATCACGCAGCTGGTGTACACCAATCCCAAGGCGGCCGAGGAAATGATCGCGCGCATGACCGCGCTGCTGAAACACTCCCTCGCCAGCGACGCCTCGCACGAGACCACGCTGGCCAACGAACTGCGCGTGCTCGATCTCTACCTCGACATCATGCGCCTGCGCTACGCCGAGCGCCTGTTCGTGCAGGTGGACACCCCACCCGAACTGGCGCGCGCCATCCTGCCGCGATTCCTGCTGCAGCCGCTGGTGGAAAACGCCCTGCGCCACGGTGACGACCCCGCCATGACCCTGGTCGCCGTGCGAGTGTTCGTGCGGGCCGAAGGCGACAGCCTGGTCATCCGGGTGCGCGACCACAGCCGCTGCGACGACCAGTCCCCGCAAAGCGTCGGCGTGGTCAACGCAGCCGCGCGCATCGCACAGCTCTACGGACCCGGCTACGGGCTTTCCAGCGAGCGCACCGACGAAGGCATCGAAGTGACGGTGCGCCTGCCGCTGCGTATGGACGCGGCGTGATCGCACGCCCGCAGGGCCGCCACGGGCATCCCGAAGTTTCCTGAAACATCCGTCCACCGCCGGCGCGTGTCCGGTTTCCGCACCCGGCTCCGTAACAGACACCAAGCCGGCACTGTCCGCAGCAGCGCCTCCGGCCTCCATGCGCCATCCTGGCCGCACACCCGCCCCGACCGAGGAACGACCCATGCACCATTCCACCGCTCCGCACACCCTCCTCCGCCGCACGCCTTTGCTGGGCGCGCTGCTCTCCCTCGCCCTGATCGCCGTGTGCCCGGCCGTCCTGGCCAATGAAATCGAACCTGGGCTGTGGGAGTTCCGCACGAAGATGGACTCGCCCGATGGTTCCAGCCCCGTTGCCGCGCAGATGGCACAAATGCAGGAGCAGCTTAAGAACCTGCCGCCAGAGGTTCGCAAGATGATGGAGCAGCAGATGGCGGGGGCCGGCGTCGCTCTCGGCACCGGTGGAGAAGGCATGTCCTTTCGCGTGTGCATTACCCCGGAAGACGCCAAGACCGGCCCGATCCGCGAAGGGCAGCAGGAAGGCAAATGCGTCTACTCGCGTGTGCAGCAGAAGGGCAATACCTGGAGCGGGCGGGTAACCTGCAGCGAGCCGCAGATGCAGGGCGACTTCACCACCACCCTGCACAGCCCCAGCCACCACACCACCGAAGCGCAGATGCAAGGCCAGTCGATCGGCACGATGACGATGCAAACCGAATCCAGGCGCCTCGGGAGCGACTGCGGCAAGCTGTCGCGGCGCAGGCGCTGATCGGGCGGACGGGCGGCACGCTGCCGTGCCGCCGGATCGGGGTCAGCCTGGACCGACCCCGAAGCCGTCGGCGAAGATCGCGTCGCCGAGCGGAATCTGCGAATCACGGCAGGCCTGGCCGCCGGCGCTGAGGCGGATGTTGTCCACCGCCCAGCCGGCCGCATTGACCGACGCATCCGACTGGAGCCGGAAGCGAAGACGGAAGGCGCTGCCGCCGGCCGCCGCGGGCAGTTCGATTCGGTTCGCCTGCCAGGCGGTGCGGCCGCTGCAGCTGTAGACCTCGGTCCAGCTGCCGCCGCCGTTGCTGCTGTACTCGACCCGCCCAAAGTCGTAATCGGCCTCGGTGGCGCATCGATCCTCGAACTCCAGCACCGCGTCGGCATAGCCGGAAAGGTCGAGGTTCGCCGCCATCGTCAGCGAGGCGCTGGCATTGTTCGGGTAGCCGGGAGTGTGCCAGGCCCTGCCAGCGTGGCCGCCGATGCTGCTGCCGATGGTCCAGGGTGACTGCGCGCCCCAGTTCGCGCCGCCCTGCTCCACGTCATCGAACAGGCGTTCGCAGACGTGCAACAGCGCGAAATCGCGCACCTGCTGCTGCCCGCCGGCCAGCGCCACGCCATGGAGCTCTTCGGCAAGATAGCCCGGCGCGCTGACGCGCACGTCCACCGTGCCGGCGCGCATGGTGCGCAGATAGCTGCCGTCGGCGGCACTGGACTGCGCGACGCGCTCCTCGTCGGTCACCGGATTGCGCACGGTGACACTGGCAGCCAGCGGCGCACTGTCCACCAGCGCCGTCACGGTACCGGCGAGCGCGGCGATCTGCGCGGCGGGCGCGACATCCACCAGGGCCGCATCCGGCGTTCCGGCGCGCCCCTGACTGTCGGTGCCCTGCACGAACACCAGATAGCGACCGTCGGCCAGTCCCGCGGTCGGCAGCGAACCGGTCGCCGTCTCCTGGGTGGCGTTGAACGCGCCGTCCGCGGCGGCCAGCGAAATGGCGGCTGCGCCGCTCGCCCAGGGCGGCGTGCCGATATAGGCCGCCGCCGAGGCAATCGGATAGGTGGCCTGGGTACCGTTGGACTGGTTGAAGCGGCCGCTGTGCAGTGACGCGCTCAGGCGGATCGGGTCGCCTTCGGCCACGAGTTCCGGCGATGCCGTCACCGCCAGCGTGTCCGGCCCGTAGGGCAGCCGGTACGGCGCATAGGCCGCGCGCGCGGCGTAGCGCAGCGCGGCGAGGTTGATCGGATAGGTGCTCGATTCGAAGCTGGCGCAGCCCTCGAAGAAGGCGGTGCCCAGCTCGATGGTGTAGGACGGCGCGCCCAGCAGGCCGTAGAAGGTGTCGTCCGTGGTGCCGTCGGTCGGATACAGCTCCACCGCCGCCTGCGGGGTGTAGCCGTTGAACCAGGCCATGCGCCGGCCGAGCGTGCGCAGCGCGGCGTCGTTCGGCGCGGCGGTGTAGACATCGCCCCAGGACCACAGCACCAGCTTCGAATAGCTGTGCACGTCGAAGAAGAGGCCACGATAGTCGTCCGGCGCAGGCGTCGTGGTGTCGTCCGGCCGGCGGTCTTGCAGCACGCCGTCCGAATACACCCCGCCCGCGCCGCGCGTGCCGGCGACGTAGGTCACCAGGTTCAAGGTCTCCGGCTCCGACATCGGAGCCGGGCCGCGATAGGTTTCGGCGCACGCACTGCCGCTGGAACCCTGCCCGCCGGTGGTGTTCCAGTGGAACGGAAAATTGCGGTTGAGGTCGATGCCGTAGGTGGTGCTGCCGCACGAGCCGTTGGTGTTGTTGGTGTTCTTGCGCCAGGACAGCCCGGCCTCGGCCTTCTTGCGTCCGTCCGGATTGGCCATGAGGATCAGGTGGAAATCGACGTGATCGAGCAGCCAAGTGGCCTGCGGATCGATCCCGTAGCCCGTCGCCAGCCATTCGGCGAAGCGGGTGAGCAGCTCCGCCGGGGTGTACTCGCGCGCGTGGATCGAACCGTAGGCGACGAAAGCCGGGCGCTGCGGATCGGATGCGAGGGTGTCGAAGTTGGTCAGGCGCAGCACGCGCATTTCGTGGCCGTTCGCCGGGTTCCGGCTCTTCTCCCAGCTCGGGCCGATGCTGCCGACGGCGGCGAGTTGCGGATAGGCGAGCGCGAGGTCGTCCATGGTCTGGTAGGCACCCTCCACCGTGCGGTAGCAGGCGAAGCCCGGAATCGACGGATAGCCGCCAGCGCTGAGCGTGCGGGTGCCGGCCGCGAGCGCGGTGTCCATCGACTTCCTGAAATCGCGCAGCTGCGCGGTGCCGGCCAGATCGATGCTCACGGTGAGCCCGGCGGCCTCGAGCATCGCGATGCCGACCTCATCCACATCCACCCGCAGCACCTGGCGCTCGGCGTCGATCTGGGCATGCTGCAGCTGCGCGGTGGCGCGGTGCAGCGCGGCGCGGTCCGGCCAGTGCGCCTCGACCATCCATTCTTCGGCGCTGGCGCTCGAAAAGGCCATGCACGCGACAGCCGCCATGGCGGCAAAGGCGAGGGTGCGCATTGATGTTTCCCCGAAGCGAAAGGCGCGATGGTACTCGCGTGCCTCGATCAATGATGCCCGTTTTCAGATGTTCTTGACCAGGATCAGCCGGCCGGTTCCATCCGCCGATACCCGATGGCCTCGGCCAGGTGCGCGGTGCCGATGGCGTCGATGCCGGCGAGGTCGGCGATGGTGCGCGCCACGCGCAGGATGCGCTGGCTGGCACGCGCGGAAAGATGCAGTTGGTCGATGGCGCGTTCGAGCAGGACGCGATCGTTCGGGCTGAGCGCGCAGTCGCGATCGGTCCGTGCCTGCGGCAATGCGGCATTGGCCATTCCGGCACGCTGCAGCTGGCGCGCGCGGGCGGCTTCGACACGGGCGCGCACGCGGGCGCTGGTCTCCCCGCGCGGTGCCTCGGGACGCAGGTCGGCCGCCGGCACGCGCGGCACTTCGATCTGGATGTCGATGCGGTCCAGCAGCGGCCCGGAAATGCGCGCGCGGTAGCGGGCGACCTGCTCGCGACTGCAGTGGCAGCGCCCGTTCGGATCGCCCGCCCAGCCGCAGGGGCAGGGATTCATCGCGGCGACGAACTGGAAGCGCGCGGGAAACTCGGCCTGGCGCGCGGCGCGCGAAATCACGATGCGGCCGGATTCCAGCGGCTCGCGCAACACTTCGAGGGTGCGCCGCTCCCATTCGGGCAGCTCGTCCAGAAACAGCACGCCGCGATGCGCCAGGCTGATCTCGCCGGGGCGCAGCGACGCCGCGCCGCCGCCGCCAACCAGGGCGACGGCGGTGGCGGTGTGGTGCGGCGCGCGAAATGCGGGGCGTCGCCAGTTCGCAAGGTCCGGCCGCTGCCCGGCGAGCGAGGCGATGGCGGCGCATTCCAGCGCATCCGCGTCGCTGATCGAAGGCAGGAGCGTCGGCAGGCGCTGCGCCAGCATCGACTTGCCGCTTCCCGGCGGGCCGATCATCAAGAGGTTGTGGCCACCGGCGGCGGCGACTTCCAGCGCGCGGCGCGCCTGCGGCTGGCCGCGCACGTCGGAAAGATCGGGAAGCGAGGCATCCACTTCGGCGACGGCGGTTTCCGGCAGCGGCCCGGGCAGTTCGCGCCCGGTCTGCAGAAGCGCGCACACTTCCAGCAGGGTGCGGGCGAAGCGCGCGCCCGAGTGCTGCGCGAGCGAGGCTTCGGCGCGGTTTTCCAGCGGCAGGATGATCTGCCGGCCGGCCTGGGCGGCGGCCAGCACGGCGGGCAGCGCGCCTTCGACCGGACGCAATTCGCCGGTCAGCGCCAGCTCGCCGTGGAACTCCCAGTCGCGCAGCGCCTCGCGCGGCAGCTGGCCGGAAGCGGCGAGGATGCCCAGCGCGATCGGAAGATCGAAGCGGCTGCCGTCCTTGGGAACGTCCGCCGGTGCCAGGTTGATGGTGATGCGCCGCTGCGGCAGTTCGAGCTGCGAACAGGCCAGCGCGGCGCGCACGCGGTCGCGGCTTTCCTTCACCGCCGCATCGGGCAGACCGACGATCGACACCGCCGGCAGGCCGCCGGCGATATGCACCTCCACCCGCACTTCCGGTGCCTGCACGCCGGTCTGGGCACGGCTGTGGACCAGCGCAAGGCTCACGGTGCCGGCTCCGCGGCGGCCGGATACAGCAGCGCGCCGTCGCCGCGCGCCACGACGCCGGGCGTCAGCTCCGCGGGCTTTACCGCACCCTCGCCCAGGAGGTGGAACACCGCGCAGCCTGCGGCCATCAGGTAATCGGCGATGATACGGCGGTGGCAGCGCCACCACACCGCCTCGGCGCACATGACCGCGGCCGGATGGCCGCCCTCCCACGCCATCAGCTCGGCCAGGCCGGCGCGGAAGGCCGGCGTGGTGGCGTAGTCGGCATAGTTGTGGAAGCTGCGGTTCTCCCACCAGGCATTGGCCTCCGGAGCCACACCGACAGCGCGCGAGCGCCGCCCGCCGAGCGCGGGAAAGTGCCGGTAGGCACGCCCGCGTGCGGCGAGTGCCGCGCCCAGCGCCTCGCCATCGAACTGCGGCATCGCGCGCGAGTGCGCGAAGGCGCGCACGTCGGCCACGCCGCGCACGCCGGAATCCTCCAGCAGGCCGATGAAGGCTTCGATGCTGCGGTTGGAGTGTCCGAGGGTGTAGAAAGTGGGCGTCATGTGGCCAGGTCCGGTGGAATCGGGTGGAGGCGGCAATGGAACGTGCGTTCAAGGTGGATGACTGGGTGCAGTGGAACTCGGAGGCGGGCCGGGTGCATGGTCGCATCGTGGCGGTGCACGAGGCGGAATTCCTGGTGCACGGCTATCGCCACCACGCCACGCCGGAAAACCCCCAGTACGCCATCCTCAACCCGCGCACCGGGCACGTCGCCTACCATCGCCCGCAGGTGCTGGTGCGGATTCCGCCGCCGGACTGAGTCCGCATCAGGCGGAGGGGGTTGCCTCCAGGCTGTCGCGCATCGCGATGGCGTATTCCAGCGCTTCCAGCCGGGCGCGGGTGCGCACCAGGAGCGCGCGCTGCACCTCGAACTCTTCGCGCGTGACAAGCTCAAGCCGCTGCAGGCCCGCCTGCAGCGCGGCGCGGAAGGTCTTTTCGAGATCGGCGCGCGCATCGGCAAGGCTGGGTGGCAGGAGCGCGCCCAGGCGCTGCGCGAGGTCATCGGCCAACTGCAGGTTCACCATGATCGGGACTCCGGAAGGGTTTACCGCATCCTGTCACGCGCCCGGCATTGCCGCCGTCGGAGGACGCACTAGAATCGCCTAGGAAAAATCCTAGCCCGAAGGAAGGGAGCAGCACTCATGAAAATGGTGATGGCCATCATCAAGCCATTCAAACTCGACGACGTGCGCGAGGCCCTGTCCGAAGCGGGCGTCACCGGCATCACGGTCACCGAGGTCAAGGGCTTCGGCCGCCAGAAAGGGCACACCGAGCTGTATCGCGGCGCGGAATACGTGGTCGACTTCCTGCCCAAGGTCAAGATCGAGGTGGCGGTCACCGAAGACCAGCTCGAACGGGTGATCGACGCCATCCAGCGCTCGGCCAACAGCGGCAAGATCGGCGACGGCAAGATCTTCGTCTCCGCGCTCGAACAGGTGATCCGCATCCGCACCGGGGAGCTGGACGCCGACGCGCTGTAGCGGTCCAATGCAGCCGCGACGGGTCACGTACCGACGCGACTGGCGTCACCTTCGTTACCCTCACCGCGCCGGGGAGAACGCGCATGGCTTGGGTGGTTTTCGCATTCATCGCGGGCGTGCTGGTGTGGGTGGCCATCGCGTTCAATCGGCTGGTGCGCCTGCGCAACCAGGTGCGCACGGCCTGGGCCGATATCGACGTGCAGCTCCACCGCCGGCACGACCTGGTACCCAGCCTGGTGGCCGCGGTGCGGGCCTATGCCGGGCACGAGCAGGCGACGCTGGAATCCGTCGCGCAGGCGCGCAGCCGTGCGATGAACGCGACCACCCCCACCCCGCAGGGGCGCGCGGAAACCGAGCTGGAAGCCGGCATCGGCCGCCTGCTGGCGCTGCGCGAGTCCTACCCCGAGCTCAAGGCCAGCGGGAATTTCGCGCAGCTGCAGCGCGATCTGGTCGCGGTCGAGGACCAGCTCCAGTACGCCCGCCGCTTCTACAACGGCGCGGTGCGCGACTACAACGACGCCATCCAGCGCGTCCCCGATGTCCTCATTGCCCGCATTTTTTCGTTCTTGCCAGGTGAGTTCTTCCAGGCGGAAGCCCCCGCCCGAACGGCACCGGAGGTACAACTGTGATGCGTTTTGCCCGATCCATCGGCCGCTTGGCCGTCGTCCTGCTCCTGCTGGCGGCCAGTGCGGGGGCCGTCGCGCAGGAGCGCATCCTCGACTACCGCATCGAGGTGGCCATCCAGCCCGATGCCAGCCTGGAGGTGACGGAAAACATCACCGTGCGCGCCGAAGGCAGTCAGATCCGGCGCGGCATCTACCGCGATTTCCCCACCCGCTACCGCGACCGCGCCGGCAACCGGGTCGTCGTGGCGCTGGACGTGCTGGGCGTGGAGCGCGACGGCCAGCCCGAGCCGTGGTTCACCGAGAACCTGTCCAACGGGGTGCGGATCAACACCGGCAACGACGACTTCCTGCCGGTGCCCGCCGACATCCGCTTCACCCTGCGCTATCGCACCACGCGCCAGATCGGCTTCTTCGCCGAGCACGACGAGCTCTACTGGAACGCCATCGGCACCGGCTGGGCGTTCCCCATCGACGCGGCCCAGGTGGAGGTGCGCCTGCCCGAGCCGGTGCCGATGGCGCAGATGAGCGCCGAGGGCTACACCGGCCCGCAGGGCGCGAAGGGGCAGGACTACACCGCCACCCTCGTCGAGCCGGGCCTCGCGCGCTGGCGCCTGACCGCACCGCTGGCTCCGCAGGAAGGCTTCACCATCGTGCTCGGCTTCCCCAAGGGCCTGCTGCCCGAACCCACCCGCGCCGAGCGCGCGGGCTGGCTGCTGCGCGACAACCTCGGCGTGCTGATCGCGCTGCTCGGGCTGATCGCGCTGTGGTACTACTGCATCACGCGCTGGTGGCGGATCGGCCGCGACCCGCGCGCCGGCGTCGTCATCGCGCGCTACGACCCGCCCGCCGGGCGCTCGCCTTCGGAACTGCGCTTCCTGGAGCGCAAGTGCGCCTACGACGTGCGCTGCTTCACCGGCGACCTCCTGCTGCTTGCGGTGAATGGCAAGCTGCGGCTGCAGCGCGACAGCGCGCTGGATCGCCTATCCGACAAGCTCGACGCCACCGGAGCGCCGGCAGGCGTCAAGCGGTTCGTGGGCCGGCTGCTGTCGGGACGCGACATCTGGACGGCTACGCGCACCCACGGCGGCCCCAGCGGCGAGTCGCCCGTCATCGCCGCCACCCTGCTCGCCAACCTGCTGCCGCAGCCCGGGTCGAACATCGAATTCGACGAGAAGAATCGCACCGCGCTGATGGCCGCCAAGGACCACCATGCCAAGGCGCTGAAAAAGCACATCGACGACCGCTACTACAAGCAAAACCTCGGCACCTGGGGCCGCGCCCTGCTGATCGCCCTGGCGTCCGCCGTGGCCGCGCTCGCGCTGTCTGGCGGCTCCGGCGTTCCGGTCATCCTCCTGACCGGTGTCGTGATGCTGGCGAGCCTGATCGCCTTCGGAATCCTGATCGCGGCTCCCACCGCCGAGGGCCGTCGCCTGCTGGACGAGATCGAGGGCCTGCGCACCTATCTGCGCGTGGCCGAGCGCGACGAGCTGAAGAACCTGCCCGGCCCCGATGCGCCACCCACGCTCGATGCCGATCGCTATGAGCGCCTCCTGCCCTACGCCGTGGCGCTGGATGTCGAAGAAGCCTGGACGCGCAAGTTCACCCTCGTCGTCGGTGCCGCCGCGGCGGCGGCCACGACCGGAGCGATCAGCTGGTACAGCGGCGGCTCCTTCTCCAACCTGGACAGCATGGTCTCATCCATCGGCGGCAGCCTCACCAACTCCATCGCCTCGGCGTCCACGCCACCGGGCAGCTCTTCGGGCGGCGGCGGCGGTGGTTCCTCGGGCGGCGGTGGCGGCGGCGGCGGCGGCGGCGGGCGCTGAATCGCCCCGCCCGCGCGCCAGCTCGACGCCCCGCAACGTCGGCCACGCAGAGCCTGCCCCGGACTTGATCCGGGAGCCGACCTGCGAAGCGGCCCGCGGCTCGTAGGTCGGGGCTACGCCCCCGACGCGGTGTCCGATGCACGGCGGGATGTTCGATGCACCGCAACGGTGTTCGATGCACCGCAACGTCGGCCACGTAGGGCCGACCTACGAAGCGGCCTGCGGCTCGTAGGTCGGGGCTACGCCCCCGACGCGGTGTTCTTGCCCTCTCCCCGAGGGGAGAGGGCTTTACAGTCAAGACTCGGCGCTGATCACGTTGAGATTTCGGCTAAAGTCCGGAGCATTGCGGGCCGGCAGCGCCGATGAAGACCACCACGGCGATGGCCTGATGCCCTCGCGCAGCCCCCCGCGTCAGACTAGTTGCCGCCCCATCGGGCCGCCCCATCAAATGCAACGAGTCTCCCGAATGGCGCAAGAATACGGTGGCGCTACTCGCGCGGTTCGCGCAGGAATCGCGCGATGGGCGGCGTGGGTTCCCGGTGCACGAATTCCGAGGCGATGTCCACATAGCCGCGCACCAGCGCGACCTCGCCGGCACGGCGGTTGAGCGTGTCGCGCAGGTTGGGATCGGCACCGGCGGCGAGCAGGCGGCGCACCACGCGCCCCATGCCGTGCAGGGCCGCCAGGTGCAACGGCCCGAAGCCGCGCCGCTCGCGCGCGCCCAGCGCCACGCCGTGCCGCAGCAGCACATCCAGCTGGGCCAGGATCAGGTCTTCCCGGTACGCGGTGCCCGGCTCGAAGCTGGCACCGAGCAGCAGCAGGAGCGGGGTTTCCCCGACACCATTGACCGCATCGGCGTCGGCACCGGCAGCGAGCAGGGACTCCCAGATCACGCTGACCGCTTCGGCGTCGCGCGCGCCGAAGCCGAACTGCGCCAGCGCGTGCAGAACGGTGCCGCCGTGCGCATCCGCGGCCTGGACGTCGACGTCGTGCGCCAGCAGGGCGACGATCGCCTGCCCCTGCCCGAGCGCGGCGGCGATCATCAGCGGCGTGATGCCGCCGGGCAGGCGCTGTTCGACCGAGACGCCGCTTTCCACCAGCGCCCAGACCACCTCGATCTGGCGCGCGGTCAAGGCCACGCTCAGGCAGGTCGCGCCGGAATTGGCGGTGAGATCGGGATTGGCCCCGCGCGCCAGCAGGTCGCGGACGAGCGCAACGTAGCCACCGCCGCAGGCGCGCAGCAGCGCGGTGCAGCCCTGGGCATCGGTGGCATTCAGATCCAGGCCCAGATCCAGCAACCGCGACACGCCCGCCGCATCGCCCACCTGCGCGGCGGCGACCAGGTCGCTGTCCCGAAGCCTGCGGCGCGGCAGCCGCCACTGCGACCAGTCCAGCCAGCGCACCAGGTGGCTGTGGCCCAGCGCGAGCGCCAGGCCGTGCGCGGTCTGCCCGTCCGGGCCGCGGGTGGAGGGCTGTGCGCCGTGCGCGACCAGCCGCCGCACCGCCCATTCGCTGTCGAGCTGGCAGGCCTGCAGGAGCGCGGTGGCACCGTGCAGGTCGCGCGCTTCCGGATCGACGCCCAACGCCAGAAGCTGGTCGAACAGGCGTCGCCAGCCCAGTCGGAGCACCTGCTGCAGCGGCGGCGTGCCGCCGCTGTCCGCGCCGAAGGGATCGGCACCGCGGGAAAGCAGGAGCAGGGCCACATCTTCACCGTCGGGGCGATCGCGGGCATCCAGCAAGGCCGCGTTGAGGTAGCGCGCCAGCGTGCCGCGCCCACTCGGCGAGGACCCGCGTTCCAGCAGGGCCACGAGGCCGGCAGTAGCCGCCGGCCCCAGCGCGAGGAGGCGGGACATCAACGGCATGCCTTCCTCATCGGTGGCATCCGGGTCCAGCTGCGCCGCCAGCACCCGGGACGCACCGCGTCCGAGGCGCGGCGCGAGATCGAGGAACAGCGCGGCGCGTTCGGAATCGGAAGCCGTCGCCAACGGCAGCAATTGCCTCGCCGTATCGAAGTTCTCCCGCTCCAGCGCCAGGCGCAGGCGCGTCAGCGGCGGCGCATCGACCAGTTCTTCGTCGGTTTCCGCCAGGCAGGCGGGCAGCACATACCCCGGATCGAGCAGGGCCACGTGCGCCCAGCGCCCGGCAGCGACCGCGTAGTCGATCGCGCGCCGCCCATCGGCCGCCGGCCGCTGCGGATCGACGCCCAGCGCGAGCAGGGCCTTGACCGTCGCGGTATCGCACGCCGTCGCATGGCAGGCAATCGCCAGCGCGTTGCGCCCGCTGTAATCGCAGGCCCCCGGATCGACCCCGTGATCGGCCAGGCACTCCACGCAGGCCAGCGAACCCGACCGCGCCGCTTCCAGCAGCGGCGTGACGCCCTGGCCATCGGCGATGTCGGCGTGCGCACCGGCGGCCAGCAGCGCAGCGGCAATGCGATGGTTGTTGCGCAGGCAGGCGGCGTGCAGCGCGGTGCGCCCGAGGCGATCGCGGGCATCGACCTGGGCGCGATGGCGAAGCAGCAGCTGCAGCATCGCCGGATCGTCGTCCTCGCGCGTCGCCGCCAGGACCACGGCCGGATCGCCACCGCGCGGCTCGACGGCGGCGCGGCGCTCGATCAGGTAGCGCGCCACGTCGAGATTGCCCAGCGCGGCCGCCACGCCCAGCGGGCTGGCACCCTGCGCATCGAGGACATCCAGCGGTGCCCCGGCATCCAGCAGCAGGGCGGCAATGGCCGGATCCGCGGCGCGCGCGGCCGCGTGCAGCGCCGTCTGGCCCGTGTCGTCGATCGGTCGCGGATCGGCTCCGTTGGTCAACAGCATCTGCACCGCATCGGGCCGGCCGTGGTAGCTGTCGCGCACGGCGGCCATCAGCGGCGTCAACCCGGCGTGGGCGAGGTTGAGATCGACGCCGGCACCAATCAGGGCGCGCAGCAGGCGCAGGTCGCCGAGGACGGCCGCGAGCATCGGAAGGGTGCGCTGGTCGCGCGCATCCGCGGCAGGAAGCGACCAGGGATCTCCACCCATGTCCAGCAGCCGCAGCGCCTCGACCACCTGGCCTGCGCGCGCTGCCTCGTAGAGCGCGGCGTTCACGCCCGGGCCAGGCGTGTAGGTGCGCGTCGCGACCGGGGCCGCGGCGGCCTCGGCCAGCCGATCGGCCAGCGCGCCCTGCGCGCGCGCCAGCTGCCGGCGGGACGCCGACAGCGCCAGCACCGCCAGCAGCGGTGCCAGGATCAGCGCGTGGGCGACCACGCCGCTCCGGAAGATCGCCACCGAGGGCCACAGCGCCGGCAAGGCCAGCGCCAGGGCGCAGAGCGCCAGCAGCACGAGGCTCCCTGCCGCGATCCAGCCGGCTGCGCCGCCACGGGTCGCTTCGCCCGCATGATCATGCGGGATGCCCAGCAGCGCATCCCGGGGCTGTATCAGTGCCTGCGCCGGCAGCGCCGCGCGCTGCCAGGCCAGCACCAGGGCGACCCCCACCACCAGGCCGAAGGCCAAGGCCGAGGCAAGATCACCGCCCTGCGCCAGCCGTGCGGCCGGCCAGGCCAGCGCCGCACCCAGCACCGCCAGCGCGAGCCAGCTTCGCCACAGGCCACCGCGCAGCTGCGCTGAAAACACCGCAGCGAAAGACGGAAGGTCGGATGTCGCGAACCAAGCTGCCGCAGCGATCAGATAGAGCGGCACGGCCAGCGTCGGCGCCAAGGTCAGGGCCAGGTGCGGATGCAGCAGCGGCAGCAGGGCCAGCGCCACGGCCGGCAGGAACCCGACCAGGCGCCACCCCAGGGCGCGCGGCTCCTCGCGTGCGGCCATCGTGTTCATGGACCGCGCGCCTCCATCGGCGGCGGCAGCTGCAGGTAGCAGCCGCGCGTGCGCAGCGCCTCGATCACCGTCACCGCATCGGCGCGCGCCAGCCGACGCTCCGGCGTCAGCTCGAGTTCCATCACCGGCTCCAGCGCGCCGAGGCGCAGCCGCAGCGCTTCGGGCAGCGCGTCGAAACCGTCCTTCTCGGAGAGATAAACGTAGGTATCGGGGCGCAAGCGGCTTCTGTAGACGTGGCAGCGCATGGGAAGCAACGTTTCCGGCGAGGGGCCGGTCGCAGCATAGCCGGTCGGCACCGCTGGAGCGACGCGCCGCGTCACTCGCCCGCCATCAGCGCCTCGATCGCATCCGGATCGCGCGGCACCCCGTCGCTGAGCACTTTCGCTCCCTGCCGCGTCACCACCACGTCGTCCTCGATGCGGATGCCGATGCCGCGCCACTTCGCCGCGACCCCCGGCGCATCGGGCGCAATGTAGAGGCCCGGCTCGATGGTGAACGCCATGTCCGGCTCCAGCACGCGAAACTCGCCGTCGATGCGGTACTCGCCCACGTCGTGCACATCCAGACCCAGCCAATGGCCGGTCTTGTGCATGAAGAAACGCCGGCAAGCCTGCTCCTTGAGACACTGCCGCAGCGTGCCCTTGAGGAGTCCGAGGCGCAGCAGCCCCTCGGTCACGACGTGCGTCGCCGCATCGTGCATGGCCGCCCAGGAGGCACCCGGCTGGACCACGTCGAGGGCGGCGCGATTGGCCGCCAGCACGACGTCATAGAGCGCACGCTGCGCCGGGCTGAAGCGCCCGTTCACCGGGAAGGTACGGGTGATGTCCGAGGCATAGCCCTGCAATTCGGCCCCGGCATCGATCAGAAGCAGGTCGCCATCGGCCAGCAGCGCGCGGTTGGCGCGGTAGTGCAGCACGCAGGCATTGGCACCGCCGCCCACGATCGGTTCATACGAGGGCACGGCACCGTGCCGGCGGAAGCGATACAGCAGTTCGGCCTCGATCTCGTACTCGAAGCGACCCGGCCGCGTGGCGCGCATCGCATCCACGTGCGCCAGCGCCGCGATGCGCGCGGACTCGGCCATCAGCCGGCGCTCACCGGGACTCTTGAACAGCCGCAGGTCGTGCAGCAGGTGTCCCAGTTCCTGGAACTCGTGCGGCGACTGCGCGCCCTGGCGGGCCATCGCGCGCACCCGCTTGACCCAGCCGATCAGGATCAGGTCGAACTCGGTGTCGCGGCCGAAATGGTAGTAGACCCGGGTCCGCCCCTCGATCAGCCGGGGCAGGATCTCGTCCATGTCCGTATACGGGTAGGCATCGTCGATGCCGAGCGATTCGATCGCCCCTTCCGGCCCCAAACGCGCGCCGTCCCAGGCCTCACGCTCCGGATCGCGTTCGCGGCAGAACAGCAGCGTCTCGCCGGCGGCGCGGCCGGGCACCAGCGCCAGCACCGCCTCCGGTTCTTCGAAACCGGTCAGGTACCAGAAGTCGCTGTCCTGGCGATAGGGATGGTGGGAATCGTTGCTGCGCACCCGCAGCGGCGCGGCGGGCAGGATCAGGATGGCCTCGGGACCGGCCATGCGCATGAGCTGGCGACGGCGGCGCGCAAACTCCGCAGGCGCGATCGCGGGTGCGCTCGCGACCATGCTCAGTGCAGCCGCGTTCCGCGCCCGGGCGCGGAGCGTGCATCGCCGTGGATCAGCAGCACCGCGACCCGCACGAACTCCGTGATCTCGACCAGCGCGTCCTCGTCCTGCTCGCCCTCGTCGACCGAGAAGGCGGCGATGCCGGTGAGATCATCGAAGGCCTCCTGCGCCTCGGGCGAAAGCGCGGGGCGTTCGGGCACCAGGGCCAGCCCGGAGAGGAAGCCGCGGCACCAATCGAACAGCGCATCGATGCGCTCGCCCAGCGGTGCCGATTCCTCGGGCAGCAGCAGGTCGAAGCCGAACTCGCCGTCGTCCAGCGCCTCGCGGGTACCTTCGAAGAGGTCGTTCAGATCCGGATCGGCGGCTACCCGGCGGGCATCCGCCTCGAGCTGCAGCGGCGCAAGCCAATCGGAGGCCGTCAGCGGTCCACCCGCGGCCAGATAGCCGGCCAGGAGCCCCTGCAATTCGGAGGCATCGATGCCGATGCCGCAGCGCACCAGCGCCGCATCGACGCGCTCGAAACCGGGAATGCGCGTAGCGGCCATCAGCGCGGGAACGGGAGCCGGGACAGGCGCATGGCGCGCCTCACCACACCACTTCGGCCATCGAGCAGTTCAGCCCGGAGCCGATGCCCAGCAGCGCGATGCGGCTGCCCTTCTTGAGCCGCCCCATTTCCTTGAGCTTGGAAAGCACGATCGGCACCGAAGCCGGACCGATGTTGCCGTACTCGGAAAAGATCGTGAATACCTTCTTGGGATCGATGCCGATGGCCTTCACCAGCGCGTTGGTGTGGACCTGGCTGACCTGGTGTATCACGAACTCGTCGAGCTCGTCGGCCACCCAGCCCAGCGCCTGCCGCGCGGCCTGGTAAGTCTTGGTGGCGAGCTTGACCCCTTCCACCATCAGCATGCGGGTGTCGGTCACCATGCGATCGAGATTGCCGCGGCACAGCGTGTTCCATTCCGTCGCGGCGCGCGATACGCCGCCCTTGTACTGCGGCGCATCCGGCGCCAGATCGCGGCGCGCCAGCACCATCGCCACCGAGCCGCTGCCCAGCGTCAGGGTCGCCAGCTCCTGGCGGAACTGCTCGTCCGTGACATCGGGGGCCAGCAGGCGCTCGATGGTCTTTTCATACGCGAGGTTCGCGGACTCGCCGTCCACGATCAGCGCGTACTCGATCTCGCCACACTCGATCATCCGGCTGGCGATATCCATGCCGTTGAGGAAGGCGAGGCAGGCGTTGGCCACGTCGAAGTTCTGGCAGGAATCCGCCAGCCCGAGGTTTCCGGCAACGATGCTGGCCGTGGACGGCTCCAGGTACTCGCGGCTGACCGAGGTGCTCACCAGCAGGCCGATCTTCTCGCGCGGCACGTCCAGCTCGGCAAGCGCCTTTTCCGCCGCCAGCGTGGCGGCATCGGAGACCTCGACGCCTTCGGCCCAGAAGCGGCGCGCGTGGATGCCGGCGACATCGCCCAGCACATCGACGCGGATACCCAGGCGATCCAGCATCGGGCGCAGGCGCTCGTTGACCTCCGCGGAGGTGAGCCGGCATGGGGCATCGATATGCGCGAGGCTGGCAATGGAAACATTCTGGAACACGGCAATCCTGTCTGGAAACGCGGCAACAAAGCCGCCGAACGCTACAGTGATCGAAAGAACGCCGCAAGCCGGAGACCTGCCGCGAGAATCACGCGGCCTCCTGCGTCCATCACACTGGAGTGTTCCGAACCCATCCCACGCCAGGCACGGAAGCATTCATCCGGTACCCGGCCTGGTCTGGCCTGAGTCGACGCCCGCAGCGCGGCTTCCTCACTGCGCTCCATCGCGGCACATCGCTTGTCGGCGCTCGCGCGTACCTGCGCGTGCCAAGACGGAATTATCGCACGGGATGGCCCGAAGCGGTGCGACCGGCGGCCCATTCCTGCCGGCCTGAAGCACGTCACTATGCCGGCGGATCGGGCGACGCGGGCCGGCGCGGCGGAAACGGGATGACGTCGGCACCCGCCCCATGTCCCGTGGGTGCCTCCGGACGCACCCAGAGCACCGGCACACCCTCGGGCGGCGGCGGCTCATACATGCCGCGCTCCTCGGCCGCCAGCGCCTCCTCCAGCGCGTCCGCCTCGTGCTCGTCATCCTCCCAGCTGTAGCGTTTGCCCGCCGGCGCGGGATCGAGGCGAAAGAAAAGCACGGCGGCCAAAGCACCGAAGAACGCGCCGCCCATATGCGCTTCCCACGACACCTCCGGCTCGCCCGGGAGAATGGTCAGCAGCATGCCCCCGTAAAGAAAGAACGCGATCATCGCCGCCGCGATCGCGGGCCGGTCGCGGCGCAGCGCGCCGGCAATGAACAGGAAGAACATCAGCCCGTGGCTCAGGCCGCTCGCGCCCAGGTGGTAGGACAGCCGCCCGATGATCCACACCACCAGGCCCGAACCCAGCCACACCAGCAGGATCGAGCGCAGCGCCGCGCGCGGATAGATCGACAGCATCAGCGTCCCCAGCACCAGCAGCGGCAGGGTGTTGTTGATCAGATGCCCCACCGACCCATGCAGCAGCGGCGCGGTCAGGATGCCGACCAGCCCGGTGGCGGCCTTCGGGAAGATGCCAAGCGCCGAGAACGATACGCCCAGCCAGGTTTCGACCAGCTTGATCCACCACAGCACGGTTATGAAGCCGGCGCTGAGCAGCAGCGCGCGCAGGAAGCGCCCTCGATCCAGCCGCGTCTGTTCGTGCGGATCGGGCAACGGCTGGTTGAGTGGCACATCCATCGTGCGCGGTTCCGGAGGGACAAGTCCCCTGTCTGTGGTCGCGCGACGGGAATTGCAAGGCTGCGCTGCTGCGCGCCGCGCCCGTTCGGGCGACGGCAGCGGTGCCGAGGCCTCAGTCGACTTCCTTGTTTTTCGGCGGGAACAGGACGCTGGCCACCATCGATGTACCGATCGCCAGCGCCACCACGACCAGCGCCGCGCCAATCGGGATATGCCAGAAATGCATGATCAGCATCTTCACGCCGATGAAGATCAATACCGTCGCCAGGCCGTAGGCGAGCAGGTGGAACTTGTCGGCCATGCCCGCCAGCACGAAGAACAGCGCGCGCAGCCCGAGCACCGCGAACACGTTGGAAGTGAGCACGATGAACGGGTCATCGGTGATGGCAAAGATCGCGGGGATCGAATCCACCGCGAAAATCACGTCGGTGATGCCGATCATCATCACCACGACAAAGAGCGGGGTGAACCAGCGCGTGCCGTTCTCGCGGATCACGAAGCGCGTGCCGTGGTATTCGGATGTCACCGCCAGACGCTTGCGGATCCAGGTCAGCGCCGGATTGCTGCCGATGTCCGGCTCATCGCCCACGCCCCAGAGCATTTTCACCCCGGTGAACACCAGGAACGCGCCGAAGATGTACAGCACCCAGTCGAACTTCTGGATCAGCGCCGCGCCGATGAAGATCATCACCGTGCGCAGCAGGATCGCCCCGATGATTCCGTAAATCAGCGCCCGCTGCTGCTGTACGGGCGGCACCGCGAAGTACCCGAACACCATCAGGAACACGAAGATGTTGTCGACCGCCAGCGCCTTCTCCACCAGATAGCCGGTAAAGAACTGCAGCGCGACATGCTTGGCCTGCTCGTCACCCAGCGGCCCGCGCAGATACCACCACAGCCCGACGTTGAACAACAGCGCCAGCGCGATCCATGCCGCGCTCCATTTCAGCGCCTCGCTCGTGGCGACCTTGTGCGGTCCCTTGCTGCGCAGCACGAACAGGTCCGCCGCCAGGGCGATGATGACGATGACGGTGAAGGCGACCCACATTAAGGGCGTGCCGATGGTGTGCATCCGTGATCTCCAGAAAGCGAAAGCCCCGACCGCAAGGCGGTCGGGGCCCGAATTCCGGACACACCTCCGCCGTCGCCGGCGAAGGTCTTGCTCGCGTCAGGCCACTGGCCTGCCACCTGCCGCACCGGGATCGACCTGCGATCCGTCCTGACGACGCGACAGCGAAGAGCTACTCCCCTTCACGCGTTCGGCACCGGGGCGCCAAAGCGGCGTGACTTATGGCACGGGGACCGCGGCCCGTCAAGCCTGCGGGGCCGGAACTGCGCGCCGATTCAAGCCAGCGCCTCCAGCTGCGCGAACGCCAGCACCAGCCATTTCGCGCCCGCCTCCTCGAAGTTGACCTGCACCCGCGCGTGCGCACCGGAACCTTCGGCGTCCATGATCGTGCCTTCACCAAAGCTCGGGTGGCGCACACGCTGGCCCAACCCGAACGCCCCATTCCGCGCCTCGCCGGCCGCTGCCGCCCGCGCCCCCGGGACGAATGCCGGGCGCACCAGGCTGATGCGTGGACGCACCTCGCGCAGGATCGCGGGCGGCACCTCGCGCAGGAAGCGCGAAGGCACGCCCAGCGTATCGATACCGTGGATGCGCCGCGACTCGGCCCAGGACAGGATGAGGCGCTCGCGTGCGCGGGTGATGCCGACGTAGGCGAGGCGCCGCTCCTCCTCCAGCCGGCCGGGTTCCTCCATCGAGCGCTGCGCGGGGAACAAGCCTTCTTCCATCCCGCCCAGGAACACCTGTGGGAACTCCAGCCCCTTGGCCGAATGCAGGGTCATCAGCTGCACGCCATCCTCCCAGGCTTCGGCCTGGCCTTCGCCGGCCTCCAGCGCCGCATAAGTCAGGAAGGCAATGAGAACATCCGAAGTCGCATCGTCATCGCTGCGCGCAAAACGGCTCGCCACGGTCACCAGTTCGTCGAGGTTGTCGGTACGCGCGTCCATCAGGCCGCGCGACTCGTTGGCGTAATGAGCCCGCAGGCCGGATGCGGCAAGCACGTGGTCGATGCGCGGTGCCAGATCGAGATCCACGGTCTCCTGTGCCAGCGACTGGATGAGTTCAACGAATCCCCGAAGCGCATGGCGCGCGCGCGCCGCCAGCCGCGTACCGTCGATTTCGCGCCTGACCGCATCCCAGAGCGAAATTCCTTCGTCGCGCGCGCGCGCGCGAACCTGCTCGAGCGTGCGCGCCCCGATGCCGCGCGGCGGCGTGTTGACCGCACGTTCGAAAGCCGCATCGTCGGCCCGGTTGGAAAGCAGCCGCAGATAGGCAAGCGTATCCTTGACTTCGGCGCGCTCGAAGAAGCGCACGCCGCCGTAAACGCGATACGGCAGGCCGGCCTGCATCAGCGCTTCCTCGAAAGCGCGCGACTGGGCGTTGGATCGGTAGAGAATGGCGCAATCGGATGCCCGCCCACCGCCGTCGATCCACTCGCGGGCGCGCGCGGCCGCGTAGCGCGCCTCGTCGTTCTCGTCGTGCGCGGCGAACACGTCGATCGGATCCCCATCGGTCCCTTCGGTCCAGAGACGTTTGCCCAGACGCCCGGGATTGTTCGCAATGACCGCGTTGGCCGCTGCCAGGATATTGGAGGTGGAACGGTAGTTCTGCTCCAGACGAATCATCCGCGCCTGCGGGAAATCGCGCAGGAAATGCTGCACGTTTTCCACCCGCGCCCCGCGCCAGCCGTATATCGACTGGTCATCGTCCCCCACCACCAGGACCGAGCCGGTGTCGCCGGCGAGCACGCGGACGAAGGCGTACTGCAGGGCGTTGGTATCCTGGAACTCGTCGATCAGGATCGTGCCGAAGCGCTGTCGGTAATGCCCCAGCAGCCCGGGTTCACGCAGCAACAGCTCGTGGCTGCGCAACAGGAGTTCGGCGAAGTCCACCAGCCCGGCGCGCTGGCACACCTCCTCGTAGGCCCGGTAGATCGAAAGGAATGCATCGGTGCCCGGATGCCCGCCCTGGATGGCATCGGCACGTTTGCCCTCGTCCTTGTGCGCATTGATGAACCAGGCGGCCTGGCGTGGCGGATAGCGGCGGTCATCCAGGCCGAGGTCCGCAATCACCCGCTTCACCAGCCGCAGCTGGTCATCGGCGTCCAGGATCTGGAAGGTCTCCGGCAGCTGCGCTTCCTGCCAGTGCTGCCGCAGCAGGCGGTGGGCGATGCCGTGGAAGGTGCCGATCCACATGCCGCGTGTCCCATCCGGCATGAGCGCCTCGCAGCGCAGCCGCATCTCGCGCGCGGCCTTGTTCGTGAAGGTGACCGCGAGCACGCCCCAGGGCGGCACCCCGGCAACCTGCGTCTGCCAGGCGATGCGATGGACAAGCACGCGCGTCTTTCCCGATCCCGCGCCGGCAAGGACGAGAAGGTGGCGATCAGTGGCCGTTACAGCCTCGCGCTGGGCGGCGTTGAGCCCGTCGAGCAGGTGGGAAACATCCATCGCGTGATTGTAGTGGCTCGCAGCGTAGTGCACGCATCGGCAGCCACGCCGCTGCCGCATGCGCCCCGTAGCGCGCGCAAAGAAAAACCCCGCAGCATACGCTGCGGGGTTTTGGCACAAGGCCCTGGCGATGACCTACTCTCGCATGCGCGAAGCACACTACCATCGGCGCGGCTGCGTTTCACTTCCGAGTTCGGGATGGGATCGGGTGGT
>JACDJA010000182.1_pt1 | contig 83225 bp, 76 predicted proteins | sample 7449241 | NCBI WGS metagenome assembly JACDJA01 (sample SAMN14253289, study PRJNA609438) | sludge metagenome | isolation source: initial anaerobic sludge | collected 2018-12-20 | reverse complement strand
TGTCTGGCCAGTCGTTCATGGCCAGAAGCTCAAAGTCCATTAACAGTACCCGGTCGCACTGGCGCAGCATCAGCCTCAGTTGTCGCTGACGGGCTTCTGCCTCCTGCCCATCGCTTCCGGCCGGTGCTGCAGCCACCTGCTGGCCAGCCCGGCTGGCTGCCGGCAGCGCGTTCCCGGGCACAGGATCAGCCGCTCGCCCGGGCCGCAACACAGCGCCCTGCGCTGCGCCGGCTAACGCCTTTTCTGCGGTTTGATTCTGTGCCATGGCATGTCACCTAACAGGTCAGGAAATCCCGGTTAACGAATAGCTTCTTTGTCGGGTATCGACTGCGTGGCCACGATCTTGAGCCTGGTGTTTCACCCGTGCTTTTCCACCAGAACTTGGCAACAACAATCTCCGCCGTTATCCTTCCTGTCCATCGCCACACACCGCGCTCCAATCGAGGTTTATTATGTTCACAGGTATTGTCCAGGGAATGGCTGTCGTGGAAGAAATTACCGCTGTAACCGGGCTGAGCACCTTTGCAATCCGTTTTCCGGAAAACAGCACAGAGAATGTCACTATTGGCGCGTCAGTGGCCATCAACGGCACCTGCCTGACAGTTACCCGCCAGGATGGCAATACGCTGTTTTTTGATGCCATGCAGGAAACACTGAAACTGACAACACTCGGGGATCTTGAGCCCGGCCACTCGGTCAACTTTGAGAGGGCGGCGCGGATAGGCGACGAAATTGGCGGCCACCTGCTTTCAGGTCACATTCACACCACAGCAAACGTGGTTGACATAATCAGGCCGGAAAACAACGTAACCCTCTGGTTTGAAGTACCGGAACCCTGGGCACGCTACATCTTTGCGAAGGGTTATATAGCCATCAACGGCGCCAGCCTTACCATCGGCGAAGTCGATGGCAACCGGTTCAATGTTCACCTCATTCCGGAAACACTGCGCGCCACAACCTTTGGCACCATTGAAAAAGGCATGAGAGTAAACATCGAAATCGACAGCCAGACCCAGACCATTGTCGATACGCTGGCGCGACTGGGCTACAACCGCCCTGCCCCGGCCCTGTAAAGTGGCAGCCAGCCATCAGAGCCTGGCTTCGAAAACCACGAATTTCGGGTTGGCATCTAACTGCCGGACACCGGGAAAGAAACGCCGCAAGCTCCGATGGTAACCAAGATGCCGGTTGCCCACCATCAGCAGGCGCCCGGTTTTTGTCAGGTGGCGTGACGCCTGCTCAAACAGCCTGAGCGCAATGTGATCACCCACCACGCCGCCTTCATGAAACGGCGGGTTGAGCAGAATGCGCTCAAACTCCCCCTGATTACCGGCTATCCCGTCTGCGTGCAGGAACAGCGCCCGGGCATCCGGAAACGCACTCTCTGTATTGTGGCGGGCACTGAGAACGGCCTGGCTTGAGACATCACTGAAAGTCATTTGAATGCCTGGTTGCACGGCCAGCGCGCTCAGGCCCAGTACACCGTTACCGCAAGCCAGGTCCAGCACCTTGTCACCGGGCTGGCAGGATCCGAGGGCGGATGCCAGGTGCGACAGTAGCAGCCGTGTACCAATATCCAGCTTCTCCCGCGCGAACACAGCTGGCATGGCGTCAACCCGGATGCCGCCATCCAACCGGTAACCTTTCCAGGAGCCGGGCCAGCCTGCCAGCCTCGCAGCACCTCGGCTGCAGGTGATCAAGCGGGCCTTTTTAACCGCCCGGCTTACCTTCCGGACCTCCACCGCTCCCGCGAATACATCCACACTGCGATCCGGCAGATGTTTGATCATTCCGGCAGCCAGTATTGTTCCGTCATGATTTAGTGCGGCATTGGCCCAGCGCAGCAGCCAGCCCAGATAATCAGCCTCGCGGGGAATCTTCAGGAGAATCAGATCGTAGCTGGCAGCAGGGGGTTGCAACCAGCTGTATACCTGCTCCGGTGTCGCACAACCGGGGTTCAGGCTCGCATTGAGTTTCAGTGCGGGGCCGAGGACCGCGCTGTCAGCCACCACATCCGGCGCAAAACGGGACAGCCCAAGCGTCAGCGCGCCATACTGGTCATCAACCACCAGAACCCGCGAATCGGGCGCATCTGCCAGGTGCCCGAAAGCTTCCTGTAACAGCAATTCGTCAGCGGCATTCCAGGCGCGGAGGCTGGGGTCATCCGTACCCGGGCGTTTCAGGGTCAGTTCAACCCCGGGGGCTTTTATCATTTCGGGCCCCTGAAAGCGCGGTAAACGGTGAAACCCCCGTCTTCACGCAGACGTTCGACACGCCCGATGTACCGGCTGATCAGAGGCTCATAAGGCAGAAAACTGTTTGCCACCAGGCGTAATTCGCCGCCAGGCTGCAAATGCCGTTTCACACCCTGAAGAAACTGCTCTGTCATGGACGTGTCGGTTTTTACGCCGGTATGAAAGGGAGGGTTGCTGATAACCCCCTGCCAAACTCCGTCAATATTCGTGAGACCATCCGAGGCGAATATTGTGCCCCTGGTTGCATTGCACTGGTAGGTTTCCCGGGCGCAGATCACTGCCTGCGACTGGACATCCACGCCGTCAACACGAGCAACAGCCGCTTGCCTTGAGGCCTGCCAGGCCTGAATCCAGGCGCCGATAACGCCTGCGCCGCAGGCGAAGTCCAGTACCCGGGCAGCACGGACCGGCTGCTCCGCCAAGGTCTCCAGCAACAAGTGTGTGCCCCTGTCCAGACCATCCTGGCTGAAGATTCCCGGCAGCCCTGCCACCTCCACGGACACCCCGGCACATTCAACCGTGCGCCAGCTTAGCCAGTCCTGAACCCGAAACCCGGGGGCAGGCTCTGTCGCTTCGGCACACCACACCTGACAATGGCGCGCACTGTCTTTTTTCACAGCCTGCGGAGCAATCGCTTTCAGTTGTTTGATGGCACCGGCAATACCCTCTTTCTTTTCACCAATCAGGATCAGCCGCGCCTTGTCCGAAGCCAGGGAACGTGCCAGCGCCAGGCGCATTTCCAGCTCTGCCCGGGCTTTCGGCAAGAAAACCACAATAGTGTCATAACGGTTTTCCGCCAGTAACGGGGCATCGTAACCAAAACAGGCCTGCCAGCCTTCACACTGCTCAAGAGTACGAAATACACCGGCGTGTTCGCTCATGGCAAGGCCGCCGCCAGGGAGCTCCGGCAAAAGGTGCACAGACGCAACCCCCAGCAAGGCCACCCGATCAGACAACAGGTGGCGATTTTTGAGCAGCGCCTGGTGGGAGTTAGGTAAACCGGACACAGGTATGCTCTGCGTGGAGTGAATGCAACCGTTTCAAGGTAACGATCAGACTTTTTTCTGGCGGCCGGAACGCACCGGGCGCAACGCCAGTTCGTCCAGGCTGTTCTGTTTGATCTGTTCCCAGTCCTTGTCACCGTTAACCGACAGCCCCATATCCCGGAGTATGCCGTCTGCCACGTCGTAAACGAAGCCGTGAACATTCAGTCGCTGCTTGCGCTTCCAGGCTTCCCGAACGATGCTGTTCTGGCACAAATGCCCTACCTGCTCAATCACGTTCAGCTCACACAGGCGATCAATCTGGTCGGGCTCATTGTCGCTGGCATTGAGAACGGCCTGGTGGCGATCCCTAACATCCTGCACATGCCGCAGCCAGTTGCTGATCAGGCCAAAGCCTTCATTGCGCAGCGCTGCCCTGACACCACCACAGCCATAGTGCCCCACTACCAGAATATGCTTTACCTTGAGCACTTCTACAGCAAACTGCAGCACAGACAGACAATTGAAATCAGTATGCACTACCACGTTAGCCACATTGCGGTGCACAAAAAGCTCACCCGGCAGTAGGTCGACTATCTGGTTGGCAGGCACGCGGCTGTCGGCACAACCTATCCAGAGGTATTCCGGCGCCTGCTGATTCGACAGGCGATAAAAAAACTGCGGATCCTCGGCCTTGATGCCTTCGGCCCAGGCCCGGTTTTTTTCAAGTAGGTGGTCCAGCTGACCCATCAAAAGACTCCATTGTGATGATTCCCGATCACGATTGAACGGGAATCACGGCTTCAACGCAATACTCAGTTTGTCTGAATCATGTCATTCTGTCTTTTGAGGTTCGCTTTCATTATGGGGCTGGTGCAACGTACTTTGCGCCAGGTCCAGCAGTTCACGCAGAGCAACAGAGAACATGGCATACTCGGGCTCCCGGACACCCTTGAGCTCGAGCAGTATGGATTGCCAGCGCTCAATCATATGCTCATGCCGCTGCCACCATTCGTCAATACAGGCAGGGATATCCTCCGGTTTACCGGCCATATTCAGAACGCCGGTGGTCAGCGCCCGCTGCTGCCAGTCGAGATCCTCACGAAAACTCTCCCTTGCCAGCGCCTGCCAATGGGAGCCGGGCATAAGATTGGCAATGGCATTGGCGAACCAGTTCAGATCCAGCCGGTCCCCCAGCTGATAATACAGGTTAGCCACGGTTTTAAGGGGCATGCCTGTCGCTTCCTGAGCTTCGATAATACCCAGGGACGAATACAGGTAGCCGGTACCTGAAACCACTGAAGCCAGTTCTGTTGGCAGCCCGGCACCAACCAGCGCTTCATTGCGTTTTTCCCATTCCTGACGGGCCTGTTCGCCCAGATACTCCGGCAAACCTGCAGTAATCGCCCAGACGCCGTCTGCAAAGCGTTCCATATGGCTCTGAATGTTCAGTTCCGCACGGCGATTACGCAACAGCCAACGCACAGCCCTGCGCATCACGCGCATCAGGTCCCCCATCAACTCCATTTGCAACTGGGCCGGAATGTGAAAATCGAGATCCTCGATCTTGTCCCACCAGATATCAAAGCGGAATACATCCCGGGCAATCAGCCAGGCCAGCGCTATGGAAGCTGCACTGGCGCCTGTGGATTGGGTCAGGCGTTCCACAAAGGTAATCCCCATGTGGTTGACCATATCGTTAGCGATCTGGGTGGCAATAATCTCCCGCCGCAGCTGATGCTCACCCAGCTCCCGGGAGAACTTCTGTGTCAGGGCGCGAGGGAATACCTTGTACATTTCCCGGGCAAGCGAAGGCTCATCCGGCAGGCTGCTATCAATGAGGGTCTGCTTCAGGTCCCCTTTCACGTAGGAAATCAGAATCGCCAGTTCGGGTCTGGTCAGCCCCTTTTTGTTGAGCTTGCGCTCCGCAAGGGTTTCATCATCCGGAAGAAACTCCAGGGCCCGGTTGAGCTTGCCCTCGCTCTCAAAGTTGTTCATCAGCCTGCGATATTCCTCAAGGCGCGCGGCGGCATCCCGGTTGGCGATACTGATGGCCTGGGTTTGCCGGTAATTGTTTTTGAGAACCAGGGCCGCTACATCGTCTGTCATTTCCTCAAGCATGACATTGCGCTGTTTGGACGTCAGGTCGCCCATGGCAACCGCGCGATTGAGCAGGATCTTCATATTGACTTCGTGGTCGGAACAATCCACACCACCGGAGTTATCAATAAAGTCGGTATTCAGGCGGCCACCTTTCAGGGCGTAGTCAATCCGGCCAAGCTGGGTCATGCCCAGGTTGCCGCCCTCACCGACAATTTTACAGCGCAACTCACCGCCGTTAATCCGCACGCCGTCGTTAGCCTTGTCGCCAACATCACTGTTGGATTCGCTGCTGCCTTTTACGTAGGTACCTATACCCCCCACCCAGAGCAGGTCCACCTGGGCTTTGAGGATGTGGGTAATCAGCATGTTGGGCGGCACCCGGTCAGATTTGATATCCAGGAGCTTTTTCATTTCCGGGCTTACCGGTATGGATTTCGCACTTCTGCTGAATACGCCACCACCTTTGGAAATGAGGTTTGCGTCGTAATCTGTCCAGGCGGAACGGGGCTTTTCAAACAGTCGTTTGCGTTCCTTGTAGCTCTTGGCAGCATCCGGTGACGGGTCTACAAAAATATGCATGTGGTTAAACGCTGCCACCAGCCGGGTTTTCTCGGAACGCAGCAAACCGTTTCCGAAAACGTCGCCGGCCATGTCGCCAATACCTATGGCGGTAAACTCGTCCTCCGCCGGGTTGATTCCCAGTTCGCGGAAATGCCGTTCCACAGACACCCAGGCGCCTTTCGCCGTAATCCCCATTTTCTTGTGGTCGTAGCCGTTACTGCCGCCGGAGGCAAAGGCGTCGCCCATCCAGAAGTTGTATTCTGCCGCCAGGCCATTGGCGATGTCAGAGAAGGTTGCTGTGCCCTTGTCTGCGGCCACAACCAGGTAATGGTCATCCGAATCATGGCGGACCACCCGCTCCGGTGGCTGAATGGCAGAATCGACAAGGTTGTCGGTTATATCGAGCAGGCCCCGGATAAACGTCTTGTAGGCAGCCACACCCTCGGCCTGGAAGGCTTCGCGATCGGAGGCATCGGGCAATTGTTTGGCCACGAAACCGCCTTTGGCACCCACCGGGACAATAACCGCGTTTTTGACCTGCTGGGCCTTTACCAGCCCGAGCACTTCGGTCCGGTAATCTTCAAAACGGTCTGACCAGCGCAGGCCACCACGAGCCACTTTGCCGCCCCGCAGGTGCACACCTTCAACCCGTGGCGAGTACACGAAAATTTCGTACACAGGCAACGGCAGGGGCATATCCGGGATTCCGGAGGGATCAAACTTCACACTGATGTAGGGCTTGGGCCCGCCCGCTTCATCCAACTGGTAGTAATTGGTGCGCAGCGTGGCCTGCATCAGCTCAAGATACAGCCGAAGTACACGGTCCTCACTGAGGTTTTCCACCTTTTCCAGCCCGGCATTGAACTCGATTTCCAGCTTCTGCTGCGCCGCCTGGCTCTTGCCTTCACTCTGGAAGCGATCCGGGTTGAAGCGCACGTCAAAGAACTCAAGCAGCATCCGGGTCAGGTCAACATGATGCACCAGAGTATTGGATATGAACGTTTGGCTGTTGGAGAAACGGATCTGGCGCATGTAGCGGGCATAAGTTCGCAGCAGCGCTATTTCACGCCAACTCATGTACGAAGAAATCAGCATGCGGTTGAAGGCGTCATTCTCCGCCTCACCAAACCATACCCGGTGGAACAGCTCCTCGAAAATCGGCCTCAGCCGGTGGATATCCAGCGCAGCGCCACTGCTGGCGTAGAGCGTGAAATCATGAATCCAAACGGTTTTATTGTGGCGGTCCGTCACTTCAAACGGATGCTCCCCAAGGACCCGGAAACCCAGATTGTCAAAAATCGGCATCACGTCTGACAGTGGCAGCGGCTGATCGGGATAGAACAGTTTGAAATGCAGGGTGCTTTCATCTTCTTCCAGAGCCCGGTAAAAACTCATGGTAAGGTCGTTATCCGTTGCCGCGTCCGAAATGTGTTCAAGGTCAATGGCAGCCCGGCGCGGCGAGAACATCTCCCTGTAGCTGGCCGGGAAGCCGGCAGCCCAGAGCCGGTACAGTTCGTTGCCCTCTTCTTCACCACAGGCCTCACTGAGTGCAACCGCAAGGCCATCCCGCCAGGACTGTGCCAGTTCGATGACTTTCTCGCGAATCTCGGCAATCGGCAGCTTGCGGTTCTCAACCTGGGGAACACGGATCGTGAATTGCACCCGGGCCAGCACCGATTCAGAAAAATGGGTCACAAACTCGATATCTTCTGCATCCAGGCAGTCAACAAGCACCTTCTCTACTTTCAGGCGCAACTCCGTGTTGTATATATCCCGCGGAAAAAACGCCAGGCAGGTAACGAACTGACCGTAGACATCCTCGCGCAGAAACAGCTCAATGCGACGACGCTCCTGGATGTACAGAATATTTTTCGCCACCTCCAGAAGCTCATCCTCACCGATCTGGAACAATTCATCCCGGGGATACAGGGTAAGGATCTGTTCCAGTTCTTTGCCGGCATAATCTTCGCGCAGAAATCCCGAACGCTTCATGACATTCTCGAATTTGCGCTTGAGCAAAGGGATCTCATCCGGTCGCTCATTGTAGGCACGGGCGGTATACAGACCCAGGAAGCGCCGTTCACCAACGACTTCTCCCTTTTTATTGAACTTCTTGACAGCAATGTAGTCCGGATAGGCAGGGCGGTGAACCCGCGAGCGCTGGGCAGATTTGGCGAAGATGAAAATGTCGTTCGCCCGGGTCATTTCGTTTCGTGTGCGCTGTGGCAGTTTATTGAGGCGTACCTGGGCTGGTCGCTCATTGTTCACGTGCAGAATGCCAAGTTCGGAATCCTCGACCCGGCGCACCACCACGCCGGACTTGTCTTTGACAAAGTCGTATTCGTCGTACCCCAGAAAGGTGAAGTGATCGTTGACCAGCCAGCTCAGAAAGGCCTGGGCCTCCTTTTTTTGCTCAGCACTGATGCCTGCATTGGTGCTGTCCAGCTCGTTGATGATTTCATTGACCTTCCCGGTCACCACCGGGAAATCAGCAACGGCGATGCGCACCTCGTGCAAAACGGTTTGCAGGGTATGCTCCAGGTCTTTCAGATCTTCCGGGTTGCTGTGCCTGTCAATTTCCAGAACGATAAACGCCTCATAAGCAGCAGAGCCACTGTCGCTTTTCGTTGTTGGCAGCAGTTTCTTCAGCTTCCCGGCCTTGTCTCGCTCTACCTGGAGGATGGAATGCTGAATGGAGTGGGTCCCGATCTCCCGTTGATTGATGGCAATGCGCAGGGAGTCAATCAGGAAGGGAATATTCGGGTGCAGAACAAACACAACGGTATGGGTGGATTGCCAGCCATCGCCTTCCAGGTCGGGGTTGAATACGGCAACCGGCGTTTCTTCCGCGCTGCGCTTCTGCAGAAACTGCCAGGCGGCCAGCACGGCACCATAGGTATCCGAGAGACTTCTGCTAAGAAGCTCCTCCAGAGGAATGTGCGCGTAATGCTGTTTTACAAATTCGCTGATTTTCCGGGCTTCGGCCTTGGTGATTTTTCGGGAAAACTCTTCGGCCAAACGTTCAAAAAACTGATCTTTGTTAGCCACTGTCAGCGCATTCATGGTCGACCTCAGTTAGTGTGAAATAAACGTAATCGGGGTATCGTCACATAAGCATAGTCAAACCCTTGATTTTTGCCGGGCAGACACCAAAACTGCGGCAACTACTTACGCTTACGAACGAGAGCAGTCAATTCCAATGTCGTTACAGCATACGTTTGGAGAGTTACGAACACAGTTAGCAAAAAGAATAATCGGGCAGGAAAAGCTGGTTGATCGCCTTCTTGTTGCCCTGCTAGCTGATGGACACCTGCTGGTTGAAGGGGCACCGGGGCTGGCAAAAACAACAGCGATCAAAGCACTGGCAGATCATCTCACCGGCGACTTTCACCGCATACAGTTCACCCCGGATCTTCTGCCCTCGGACGTTACCGGCAGCGAGATCTACCGCGCCGAAACCGGCCTGTTCGAATTTCAGCGCGGGCCTATTTTCCACAACCTTGTGCTGGCCGATGAAATTAACCGGGCACCAGCCAAGGTGCAGTCTGCGCTGCTTGAAGCCATGGGTGAACGGCAGGTTAGTGTGGGCATGCGTACCTTTCCGCTGGATCGCCTGTTCATGGTGATGGCCACCCAGAACCCCATTGAACAGGAAGGCACCTACCCGTTGCCGGAAGCCCAGCTTGATCGCTTTCTGATGCACGTGGTGATCGGCTATCCCTCGGCGCAGGCAGAGCAAGCCATTCTGCACCTTGCGCGAAGCGATTACCGTCAGGGGCAGCCAGTGGCGGACATCCGCCTGAGCGCAGAGCAGGTGTTTGAAGCCAGGGCCCAGGCCGCTGATATTTATATGGCTGAACCGGTTGAGCAGTACCTGCTGGCACTGGTTCTGGCAACACGGGACCCGAGCGCCCTGGATCCGGAACTGGCTCGCTGGACCGCTTTCGGCGCAAGCCCGAGAGGCACCATTGCCCTGGATCGCTGCGCCCGCGCTATTGCGTGGCTCGAAGGCCGCGATTATGTAACACCGGATGATATACGCGCGGTGGCATTCGACGTGCTGCGGCACCGGATTCTGCTCACCTTTGAAGCCGAAGCCGAGGGCGTAACAGCCGATACAGTGATACAGCGCCTGATTGACCGCGTTCCCGTGAGCGCCTGAGGCCGGTCATGGATGTAACAGCCAGCGATGCAAAAACCCGCATCGGCCTGCAGGCACTCATTCGCCTGCAGGCCGATGCCAGGGCACTGAAACTGCCATCTGCGCGCCCGGTACGGGCGCGTCAGGCCGGGCTGCAGCAATCGGCCCAACGCGGGCGTGGAATGGCTTTTGCCGAAGTACGGCTGTATCAGCCGGGTGACGATATCCGCAGTATCGACTGGCGCGTTACGGCCCGGCGTCAGGCCCCCCACACCAAACTCTACGAAGAGGAGCGGGAGCGACCGGTGCTGCTGCTGTGTGACCTGGGCCCCACCCTGTTCTTTGCCAGCACTGGTGCCTTCAAGCAGGTACGCTGCGCCCAGCTTGCCGCCATTCTCGCCTGGCTTGCCCTGTCCGCAGGAGACCAGGTAGGTGGTATTGTATTTAACGGCAGCACCCTGACGGTTCAACGCCCGGCCCGGAGAAAAAAATCCGTGCTGCGACTGCTGGATACCCTCGCCACACAACAGCGCCTGTCGCTAGACAACGCATCGTCTGAAATCACACTGGATACCGCCCTCACTGAGGCACGGCGGGTTGCCCATACCGGCAGCCGCATCTTTGTTATCAGCGACTTTCTCGGTATTTCGGAGAACACCGCCTCTTTGCTCGGAGCGCTGGCCAGCCATAACAGCGTCAGCGCCCTGCGGGTTGTGGACCCGCTGGAACAATCCCTGCCGCAAAGCGGTCGCTTTGCCGTGGCCGGACCCGAAGGTCCGGTCTGGTTTGATGCGTCAAACCGCAATTTTCAGCAGGCCTGGCGTAAGAAGGTCAGCGAACATGACGCCAGGTTAAAAAACTGCTTCCGGTTGTCCGGCGTTAATGCAGTGGACATATCAACCCGGGAAACGCCAGCTGGCAGCCTCCAAGCCATACTTGGGCCCGGAGGGCGAATCGGATGATGCCAGACAACCCTCTGAGCCAGCTTCGGGATATTCACCTGCCACAAACCGGCGGTTTCTGGCCGCCGGCACCCGGCTGGTGGTTGCTGGCTGCGGTTTTTCTGATTGTCATGGCGGCCCTGGCCTGGCTGGTTCACCGGCATTATCGCCGAAACCTCTGGCTGAAACTGGCAAAAGCGGAACTGTCCGGACTTGAACGCTCGGCTGTAAAAGAGCCTCAGTGGTTCGCTATGGTGAACTCGCTGCTTAAACGGGTTGCGCGGGAACGTTACCCGGGGGAACACCCGGAAGCGCTGTCGGGCGAACAGTGGGGAGCCTTTCTGTTAAACCATCTCCCGGACGGAAAGATTGCACACCAGCCCATTGTTGAAGCACTGATCAACAGCACATGGCAACGGCAGCCGACAGCCGAACCGGTACAGGTTCTGGACTTTGCGCGATCCTGGTTGGAGGCACAAAAATGCTGAGCCTCGCGTATCCCTGGGTACTGCTGCTGACTCTGGTGCCTGTACTGCTGCAGTGGAGAAAACCGGCGGCGCATACGGTCGATGCACCGGTATTACCCGTTGGCCACTGGCTCCCGGATCTTCCCGGCGTAACCCGTCAGGGCAACGCCGTGCCGCGCTGGCAACTGCTGGTGCTGTTTCTGGCCTGGGCGTTACTGGTGCTGGCGCTGGCGCGGCCACAGCACGTCGGCGAACAGGTTCAGATGCCCGTGTCCGGGCGCGACCTTATGCTGGTTGTCGATATTTCACCGAGTATGGAAGAACAGGACATGATCCTCCAGGGCCGCAGCATTAACCGCTTGCAGGCCGTCAAGAAAGTGTTGAACGAGTTCATCGCCCGCCGCGAAGGGGACAGGCTCGGCCTTATTTTGTTCGGTACGGAACCTTACGTACAGGCGCCCCTGACTTTTGACCTTGCAACCCTGGAAACGCTGCTTCAGGAATCGGGCATTGGAATGGCAGGCCGTGCAACCGCCATTGGTGATGCCGTGGGCCTTGCCACAAAACGCCTGAGAGACCGCCCCCAGCAGCAGCGGGTGGTGGTGCTGCTGACAGACGGCGCCAACACCGCAGGCGAAATCACACCCGATAAAGCCACGGAAATCGCGGCAGCCGCCGGGGTGCGTCTTTACACCATCGGCATTGGAGCAGAATCCATGGTACGCCGGGGTCTGCTGGGTTCGCGCCGGATTAATCCCTCACGGGATCTGGATGAAAACCTGCTTACCCGCATGGCACAGCAAACCGGCGGCGAATATTTTCGTGCCCGCAACCTGCCGGAACTGGAGCTGATTTACGAAACCATCAACCAACTGGAGCCCATTGAACTGGATGGCAAGTTTTACCGCCCGGTGACGGATCTCTTTTTCTGGCCAGCCGGCCTGGCCGTTGCCCTGTGGATCGGTCTGTTTGTGTATCGGCGCAGCGCCGGCAGACTGGGCCGGGGCCACCAGCCCGGGACCACGTCCGGTGAAGGGAGCATAAACCATGGCTGACTTTCACTTCCTCCGCCCCATCTGGCTTCTGCTGCTTATACTGGCACCGGTGCTTTACGCGGTTCTCAAGCGCAAAAGCTCCGGCGACAGTGGCTGGTCCGGGCTTATCCCCGAACCCTTTTTATCCCCGGTCATCCGTCGTTATGGTGGTGCGGTACAAAAGCGCGGCTCCATGCTGGTTCCCGCGATCAGCGCCATTGCCATTCTCTCTGTAGCGCTGGCAGGGCCAGCCTGGCGTGAGGCCCCCACGCCCCTGAAAAAGCCCGGAGATGGCCTGGTAATTGCTCTCGACCTGTCCCTGTCGATGCTTGCTACGGACCTGGAACCTGATCGCCTGACACGGGCAAAACGCAAAATCCGTGACATTCTGGCGCTTCGGGAAGGAAGTCTCACCGGGCTGGTGGTGTATTCCGGCGATGCCCATGTGGTGACCCCACTGACCGACGACAGCAACACACTCACCGGCATGCTGAATGTACTCGACCCGGTCATCATGCCGGCGCAGGGCAACCGGGCCGATCTGGCGGTGGCCAAAGCCCGGGAGCTTCTGGAACAGGGCGCTCCCGGCGCGGGGCGTATCCTGTTGATTACCGATGGTGTATCCGAACGCTACCGGGACTCCATAAACAGCACACTGTCGGGCACCGGCTTTACCCTGAGCATCCTGGCAGCGGGCACCCCTGATGGCGGCCCTATTCCCCTGGCCCGGCGTGGTTTTATCCGGGACAACGGTAATGTGGTTATATCACGCACCAACCCGGGCAATCTCGCGCAACTTGCCAACAGCAATGGCGGCGCAAGCCGTGAGTTAACACTGGACGACAGTGATATATCCGCGCTAAAACTCGGCCCCGTGGAATCCGCAGAGTGGCAGGACACAGACACCGGGCTTACCATAAATCGCTGGAAAGACGATGGTTACTGGCTGTTATGGCTGGCCCTGCCGCTTTTGTTACTGGGTTGGCGGCGCGGAGCCCTTACCGCCATGGCATTGATTCTTTTACCCGCCATGCCACAGCCCGCCGCAGCCATGGATTGGGACAGCCTCTGGCAAAGAGAGGACCAGAGAGGTGCCGAACTGATCAGCAAGGACCCCGCCGTGGCCGCCAGGCAACTTGAATCACCGGAATGGCGGGGTTCCGCTCTTTATCGGGCAGAGCAGTATGAAGATGCGGCCAGGGCTTTTTCACAAGCCGATACGCCGCGGGCAGATTACAACCGTGGCAACGCCCTGGCCAGGGCAGGCAAACTGGAGGAGGCGATCAAGGCCTATGATGAGGCTTTGGCTCGTAAGCCGGATATGGACGATGCCCGGATAAACCGGGAAATTGTTCAGGACCTGCTCAGGCAGCAGGAGCAGAATTCTGATCGGAACCAGGGCGACAGCGATCAGATGCCTTCCGATTCAAACAGCAGTAACAACCAACAGCAGCAACGCAATTCCGACTCAGCCTCCGGTAACTCAAGCCAGGACCCGTCGGGACAGTCTGACCGGAATGGCGATCAGACACAGGAGCAGAACGGCGAACAGAACAGGGGCGGTGAAAAAGACAACACCGGCGCACAGGAACCGGAACATACAGCGGAGAGCGGTGAAACAGCAGGTCAAGGCATGGATACCGAGACCGACGGTGAAGAACCCCTGGGCCAGGCACCAGCTCCGGTGTCAGAAACACCCCTGACCCAAAGCCAGGAGCAATCACTGCGCCGGGTGCCGGATAACCCCGGCGGGCTGCTGCAACGCAAATTCCTGCAGCAATATCAGCAACGCCAGACACCATCCGATGAGGGCGATACACCATGGTAAAACGACTTATCACTGTGGCAACCCGGTTGGCAGTACTGGTGGCCCTGGCGATGCTCTGGTTGCCAGCCCAGGCGAACGAACTCACCGTCGAGCCAGACCGGACCCGGCTTTACGAGGGCGAGGTCCTGACGCTCACCGTCAAGGGCAGCACCAGCATTGATATCAATCTGAGCAATCTGTTTGATTTTGATATCTCCAGCCTGCCCTCACCGGACATTGAAAAGGTGAAGCCGGATTTTGAAATACTGGGCCGTAATCAGCAGTACAGCATTCGCACCGTTAACGGTGACATGGTGGGAGAAATAACCTGGACATACCAGCTTGCTCCCAAATCAACCGGTGAGCTCACCATTCCATCTCTCACGTTCAAGGATTCGGTTTCCAGGCCTGTGACCATCGAAGTGGTGGCCGGCACCCCTCCCGACCAGGCGAACACCGGCCGGGACAGTTTCATAGAACTGGAGACAGACAAAGCCGAAGTTTACGTTCAGGAGCAACTGGTACTGACGGTGCGATTATTCTTCAGGGGCAATCTTATCCGGGGTGAATTGTCTGACCCCCAGCACCCTGATGCGATCATAGAGCCCCTGGGCAAGCAACGGGAATTTTCACGTCAGCGTGATGGCGTGCGCTACCGGGTTGTGGAACGGCGTTATGCCCTGTTCCCGCAAAAGCCACGCCCGCTGAACCTGCCCCCCATTCGTTTTGAAGGCCAGGCGCGGGATGCCGACGGCTCACTGAAGTTCCTGCGGGACAGCGCAACCCTGTTTGAAGTGCCGGTGAAAGACGTACCGGCTGAATTCAGCGGTTCAACCTGGCTACCGGCTACCAGCCTCAGCCTTGCGGAATCCGGCATGCCGCCGGTTCTCAACCTGACTGCCGGAGACAACCTCACACGGACCCTGAGCCTGCAGGCAACAGGGCTGCCCGCAGAAGCCCTTCCACCCCTGCCGGAGTCAGTTCCTGACGGGATTCGAAGCTATCCCGAGGAGCCGCAGCGGAACACCAGCATTGGTCCTGATGGCATTACCTCAACCCTCACACAGACCAGAGCCCTGGTGCCGGTGCAGGCGGGGCAGCTCACGCTGCCGGCAATCCGAATTCCCTGGTGGGACACAGAATCCGACAGCGAAAAAGTGGCGGTTATCCCTGCGCAAACCCTCAACGTAACCTCGACAGAGGGCTCATCGGCGCCGGTTGCAGAGGCGCCCAACGGCAGCCAGGGCACGCCACCGGAAACCGCCAGCAAAGAGGGCCCGGGCAATACCGGCTCGGCACCCGGCAGTAAATTCTGGCAATGGGTCAGTATAGTGCTGGCCGGCATCTGGGTTCTGACCATGCTGGCCTGGTGGCGAAGTCGCAGGATGGCATCGGCGGCTTTGACAAGCACTGACTCTGCGGATGGCGAGAACGAGCGCGACGCCTTTGAACAGGTGCTCGGCGCCGCTAAGAGCGGCCACGCCTCTGCGCCCGGGCTGTTTGTACATTGGGTAAATCTGCATCAGCCCGGCCACGACTTCCGCTCTGCAAGCGACGTTTTTCGCCTTTTCCCTGCACCCGATCTGGAAATGGAACTTCGCTCATTGCAGGCGCACCTGTTCAGTCAGGATCGTTCCGGTGGCAGGAACAGTGCAGAACCGTGGAACGGGACAAACCTGGTCAAGGCACTGCGGCAATTCCGTGAACACATGGGCAGGTCACCGTCGGAAAACGGTTTGCCGCCACTCTACCCCGGCAGTCTTTCGGTGTAGGGGCACAGCTGGCGACTCAGGCAATCAATTGCGGATCAGCTATCGGTCAGTTGCTTGTCAATCACAACCACTACCGGCGACCCCTGCTCTTCCGAAACCGTAACAGGCGAATCCGTGCTGCCCTGCCAGTCGCCAGGCTGGGCGTTGATGTTGCCTGAACGTGTCAGGCGGGCTGTTACAACCACTTCTTCGGCACTGGATATGACCGCCTGAGGTGACATGGCATGGCGGTCATCCAGGCGCATCTCAATGGGCAGCGCGCCTGCCGTCAACCGCACAACGGCCAGGGGTGGCCCGCTCTGGGCATTAGCTGCCCGGGCGAACAGAAACAGGGTGGTGTCGTCAGGGACATCCTGCTTGAAGGCTTCATCGAGCGTTACCCGTACCGTTACGCCTGCCCCTCCGGCATCACCGTCCGGAGCCCGGGAGGCTGCCTGTGCCGCCGGTGGCTGCTCCCCAAGGCGCGTGTATGCCTCCCTTATACCACCCTGAATTGCAGCCAGCTGTGGATGATCAGGTGCTACTTCCTGAATCCGCTCCCAGTACCCGATAGCCTCGCGATAGTTACCCTGGCTGAATGCGTGAATACCCAGTAAGCCAAGGGAGTTAACCTCATCGGAGTTCAGCGCCCGCGCCTCTTCTATGGTGGATGTCACTGCCGCTGTCATGGCGCCCTGGCTGCGAAAAAACTCGGCCTGAGCTGCCAGACCCAGGGCTACGGCCCGGGACCTGTCATCAGAACTGACCGTGTCCGCCAGCTTGCGGAATGCCTGGGCCGCATCATCGTAGCGTTCCAGCCGCATGTACGTTTGCCCGAGCGTGGCCCAGCCGTCGGGGTTATCGGGGCCGGCCTCCAGTCGCGCACGCAATTGCTCCGCCAACTGATTCATCTGCGCTGCGCGGGCATCATCCGAGTTGCCCAGCTCCTGCATGGCAATGAATGCCTCAACACTGTCCAGTGCTCCCCACTCTTCATACAGCAGCACGGTGGCGGCAGGAATCAGGAGTATAGATACCAGACCAACCGCCATGGCAGCTTTGCGACCGGGAACCGATTTTGCGGGAGATTCGTTCTCGGGAACGTCATCCAGCATGGAGCCGGCAAGTTCATCGTGAAGCTGGCGATAGGCTTCTTCATCAATAATGCCGGCTTTATGCTCTTTTTCCAGCTCCGCCATGCGGCTGCGATAGGCCACCAGGTTCTGATTTCGCAGGTCCATCTGTTGCCGGTCGCCCCGGCGGTGGAACATTACCGGATAGATGACAAAAGCCAGGGCGAGAATGATCAGTACCGTTGCGGCAATCCAGAAAGTTTGGGTCATGGAGATATCATCACAGGTTTCGAAAATGGATAAAGCAGTACAGGTTACGGTCGGGCGAGCTGTCAGTCCTGGCCAGGGGGATCAGCCGTTACCATTCTGATTTCGCTGGGCGAGCATCCTTTCAGCCCGCTCCTGCTCTTCGGCAGTCAATTCAGGCCCGGCCTTGCCCGAGCGGCGGGAGCGAACGACTACCCCAACCACAACAAGGAGGCCGCCCAGAACTGCAATTGCTGGTGTTGCCCACAGAATAAAGGTTCGGCGGTCCAGATCAGGCTTGTATTTAACAAACTCCCCGAAGCGATCCACCAGAGAGTCGACAATTTCCTCGTTGCTGGCGCCATCCAGCATCATCTGGTAGACAACGTTCCTCATGTCCTTGGAAATGGGCGAGTTTGAATCCGCAATGTTCTGATTCTGGCACTTGGGGCAGCGCAGCTCCGAAATCAGCTCCTGGTAGCGCTGCTCCTCGCTCCGGCTTTCAAACCCGTAAACGGCAGAAACATCGGCAAAGGACATACCGGAAGCCATGGTGGCCAGAAGGAAACACACAATACGGAACATTATCCTTTCTCCCGCGCTTCATTGATCACCGGCAAAAGAACCTGTTCCCACACCTCGCCGTTCACCACACCCACATGGCGATAACGGACAATGCCCGAGGCATCAATCACAAAGGTTTCAGGCGCGCCGTAAACTCCGAGATCAAAGCCCAGCGTACCTTTGGGGTCATAGATAACCGTGCTGTAAGGGTCACCCAGGCGGTCCAGCCACACCAGCGCATCGTCGCGATTGTCCTTGTAATTCAACCCGATAATCGAAACCTTCTTTTCCCGGGCCAGCCACATCAGGTCATCATGCTCATCCCGGCAGGAGGGACACCAGGTGCCCCAGACGTTGAGCAGGGTTATTTCGCCCCGGAACAAACTCTCGTCCAGCATACTCTCGGGCTGTTTCAGGTCACGCAGACTGAATGCCGGCACCTGCTTGCCGATTAAGGCCGAGTCCAGCTTTGTAGGATCCTTGCCAATTCCGGCAAACAGAAACACACCCACTGCAACGGCTACCAGGAGGGGCAAGAACAGCAAAAACCGCTTCATGACACCGCTCCGGCGGTGCCCTGGGCACCCGCTTGTGCCGGCGACGTTTCTGGTGAGGCAGTGGCGCTCTCCGCAGCCCGTTCACGGATCCGGTAGCGGCGATCCGATATGGCCAGGAAACCACCTGCCGCCATAAACAGGGCTCCCAGCCAGAGCCAGCGCACCAGCGGCTTGTACTGCAGCCGGATAGCCCAGGCGTTATCAGAAACTCTCTCACCCACGGCAACAAAAATGTCCCGGAACAGGCCGGCATCAATATCGGCCTCGGTCATCACGCTCATACCAACCGAATACTGTCGTTTCTCCGGGTGCAGCTCGGCAACACGTTCGCCGTCCAGCATCACATCGAAGCTACCGTACTGGGCGGTGAAGTTCTGCCCGCGCCGCTCGCCGATATCCACAAAGACAAATTGATAATCGCCAACTTCCGCCACATCGCCGGGAACCATGCGCACATCACGTTCAATTCCGTAGTTCGACACAACCGTTGCGCCCGCCATTGTAATGGCCAGGCCGAGATGCCCAAGCACCATGCCGTAGTAACTGCGGGACTGCCGCCTGAGACCATGGATTCTTCCCTTTTTGGATGAGGACTTGTCCCAGAGATCGCGGAATGTTGCAGTGGTGACCCACACGGCTGTAAACACGCCCAAAAAGGCCCAGGGTGTGAACCCGCCGTAACCTGCCATAATGGCCGCAGTGGCCAGCGTACTGATGGCGAGAGGCCAAAGAAGCTTGCGCGCCAGCCAGCCGGCATCGGTTTTTTTCCAGCGTGAAAACACACCCACGCCGAGCAGGAGCCCGGTTGCCACCGCCAGCGGGCTGAAGGTCAGATTGAAGAAGGGCTCGCCAATGGAGATCTTCCCGAGGCCAAAGAAATCGAGAACCAGGGGGTAGAGCGTACCAACGGCCACCAACAAGGTTGCAGACACCAGCAAAACGTTGTTCAACAGCAGGAAGATTTCCCGCGAAAGTGAGCCGTAGCGGGAGCGCACATGAACCACAGGCGCCCGGAAGGCATAGAGCATGAGGCTGGCCAGAACAGTGATCGCCAGTAATACAAGCAGGAAGGTGCCACGCTCCGGATCAGACGCAAAGGCATGAACCGACGTAAGTACCCCTGAACGAACCAGAAAGGTGCCCAGCAGGCTCAGGGCAAACGTGACAATCGCCAGCAGCACCGTCCAGCTTTTAAACACACCACGCTTTTCCGTTACTGCCAGTGAATGCATCAGGGCAGTGCCGGACAACCAAGGCAACAGGGATGCATTTTCTACCGGGTCCCAGAACCACCAGCCGCCCCAGCCTAGCTCGTAGTAGGCCCACCAGCTTCCCAGCGCGATCCCGATGGAGAGAAACGCCCAGGCTACAGTGGTCCAGGGCCGTGACCACCTGGCCCACGCGGCATCCAGACGACCGTTAATCAAGGCTGCAATGGCAAATGCAAAGGCGACTGCAAAGCCGACATAGCCCATGTAAAGCATGGGGGGATGAACAATCAGCCCGAAGTCCTGCAGAAGCGGGTTCAGATCCGCCCCATCGGCAGGCACGTTGGGCAGCAAGCGGTCAAAGGGATTCGACGTAACCACAATAAAAAGCAGGAAACCAACGCTGACCATGCCCAGAACTGACAATACCTGTGAAATCATCACCGAGGGTAAACGCCGGCTGAAAATGGCAACGGCCATGGTCCAGCCGGTCAGCATCAGTATCCAGAGCAGCAGCGACCCCTCATGACCGCCCCACACAGCGCTGAACTTGTAGTACCAGGGCAACATGCTGTTACTGTTGTTGGCCACGTAAGCTACGGAGAAATCGTCGGTTAAAAATGCATGGGTCAGCACTGCAAACGCCAGCCCGACAAACACAAACATGCCCGTGGTCAGGGGCCTGGCAAATGCCTGAAGATTGTCTCTGCCAGTGAGCGAGCCAACCAGGGGTACAACCGCCAGAAGCACTGCCAGCAACAGCGCGAGTATCAGTGCAAGCTGTCCGAGTTCGGGATACATTAAAGCTCTCCAGGAATCAGGCTGTTGGTTGTTACGTGTTTAGTAGCTGGCCGGTTTGACACTGCCAGTTACTGACTTGCCCTCGGCTTTCGATGCCTTTTCCAGGGCGCCGGCAACTTCCGGGGGCATATAATTCTCGTCGTGCTTGGCCAGAACCTGGTCCGCCACGAAGCGGCCCTCGGTGTTGAGCCTGCCCATAGCAACAATCCCCTGCCCTTCCGCAAACAGATCCGGCAGGATGCCAACGTACTCGACCGGTACCGAGGCACTGTAATCGGTGACCAGAAACTCCACTTTCAGGCTGTCGGGATCCCGGATAACCGAACCTTCTTTCACCATGCCACCCGCGCGAATCCTTACATCCACGGGTGCTTCACCGGCGGAAATCTGGGTGGGGTCATAAAACAGGTTGATATTCTGTCGCAGCGCATAGGTTGTCAGCGCCACAGCAACGGAAAGCCCTGCCAGCAGAAACAGAACAATGGTCAGCCGTTTTTTACGGATCGGATGCATTTACATACCTGTCAGTCAGTCTTGGGAAACGTTTACACGCGTAAACGACGCAGAAGGTGCTGGAGACGCCGCCACTTTACTCCTGTCTGCCTCAAACTCATAACCGCGACGGCAGGATTCGATAACCGCCTTCCGGCTTCGCATTGACCCGGCCATGGTTGCAATCATCAGTATAAAAAACACAGCATAACAGGCCCACACGTAAGGCCCGTGACCTTCCATCGCGATAAAAGCGGAAAAGGAATCAAATGCCATGGGTCAGACCCTTCCTTTCAATACGAATTCTCTTACCCAACGGGTACGCTGCTCCCGGGAAAGAATCTCTGTTTGCATACGAATGCAGGCCAGCCAGCCAAAAATCAGGTACAGGCCCAGCACTGACAACAACAGCGGCACCCACATTTCCGCCGGCATGGACGGTTTTTCTGTGAGTTTGAATGTCGCAGGCTGATGCAGTGTATTCCACCATTCCACGGAGTATTTGATAATGGGGATATTCACTACCCCCACCAGCACCAGCACGGCAACGGCGCGCGCAGCGGACTTCTCATCATTAATGGCACGATCCAGCGCAATAACACCGCCGTAAAGAAACAGCAGTATCAGCATGGAGGTCAGCCTCGCATCCCAGATCCACCAGGTTCCCCAGGTGGGTTTGCCCCATACTGCACCGGTAAACAGCGCCAGGAAGGTAAGAGCCAGCCCCACCGGCGCGACCGCCTTTACAAACACATCCGCCAGCTTCATTCGCCATACCAGCGTCACAATCGCCGCAGACGCCATCATGATGTAGATTGACTGGGCTATAAATGCGGTGGGCACGTGAATAAAGATAATCCGGTAACTGTTGCCCTGCAGGTAATCCTTGGGTGCAAACGCCAGACCCCAGATAATGCCTGCCATAAGCAACACAATGCCGCCTGCCAGCAGCCAGGGCATGAACCGGGTGGAAATCCCGAAAAACCATTTTGGGGAACCCAGTTTGTGAAAAAATTGCCACATCAGATGGTTACCGTCCCAGCGTTTACCTTGTTTTACCCGTTCGACAAGCTGATTTTCAGAGCGGCTGCCGCTGCAAATGGCGCCAGAGTCACTGCCAGCATGAGAAATGCCCCCATTAAAGCCAGGTAGGCTCCCACGGTCGCGCCCTCCGCCGCTGCCGCAACCGTGCCCGTACCGAAAATAAGCACCGGAATGTACAGTGGAATGATCAGCAGTGACAAGAGCACGCCTGCTGAGCGCAATCCCAGGGTCAACGCAGCGCCAATAGCACCAATCAGACTCAGCACCGGCGTACCAATCAGCAGCGTTAGACACAAAACAGCGATGGAGTTCCCGTCCAGATGCACCATTACACCAAGAACCGGAGTCAGAATCACCAGGGGCAGCCCCGTCAGCATCCAGTGTGCCATGGTTTTTGCGAGAATCAGTAAAAACAGAGGCTGTGGCTGGAGCACGAGCTGCTCCAGGGTGCCGTCGTCAAAATCGTGGCGGAACAGGTGATCCAGCGATAACAATACAGAAAGCAAGGCAGCTACCCACAGAATGCCGGCCCCCGCTTCCCGCAAGAACGAAACTTCCGGGCTGACCCCAAGGGGAAACAGGGTAACAACCATGATAAAGAACAGCAGCGGGTTAAGCAGATCCTGGCGCTGCCGGAATGCCACTTTCATATCCCGTGCAAAAACCCCTTTCATGGCCGCCAGAACTCCGACACTGCTACCTGCAAGCTGAACCGCCGGAGGGGCTTTAGCGTTCATCTGTTACACCTCCCGCGCCAAGAACCAGTCTGTGCATGCCCGGCAGTGCCAGATCATGGTGCGTCGTTACCAGCACGGCACCACCTTCCGCGGCCCTCTGCTGCAAAAGTGCCTCCAGGGCCTTTACACCATCTGCGTCAATGGCGGTGAACACTTCGTCAAGCAGCCACAAGGGCTCATCGGCAACCAGCAAGCGCGCCAATGCAACCCTGCGCTGCTGGCCGGCAGACAGATTGCGACAAGGTACGTTTTCATAGCCGGCCAGGCCGGTACCTTGCAGCGCCTGGCTCAATGTGACATCAGATACTGGCCTGCGCCCGGCCATCAGGGCCCGGAGGTTTTCCATCGGAGTAAGCAGGGATTTGATACCCGGGCGATGCCCGAGATAAAGCATGTTCCGGAGAAAAACCTCGCGCTGACCAGCCACCGATGCACCGCACCAGTTAAGCTCACCACTCCACCCATGGTTCAGACCTGCCAGTATTCTCAGCAGAGTCGTTTTACCGGAGCCGTTTGGCCCCTCGACACGGGTAACCGTACCGGGCAGTATGGAGAAGGATAATTCGCGGAACAGTATCCGCTGGTCTCGTTCACACTGCAGATTAACAGCCTGTAGTAACGGCTCGGACATCAGGGCCCCGAAATCAGGACGATGCATACGTTGCATCGGGTGTATTCACGGCAATAGTTGCCAGCGCGGCGTATTATAACGAAAGCCTTAGCAGATTACTCTTGTCTGGTATCAAGTCAGCAGCGATGAAACTACCGAACGGCCAACACCCCATTGCTCCCCCGGCACCCGCTACAAAAACGCCGGCAACCCATTCGGAAACCGGGCAGCCCCGCCCCGAAACGATGCCCCTCTCTGCCCGGCAGCAACTGGACCAGCTTCAGCTGGCGAACCGCGCCACCATACTTGCCCGGGTAGCGGAAGTCATCAACCGCCAGGGCGCGGTAAATACCGAGGTTCTGCTGGATGTGCGGGGTAAACCGCTGCCGGTAAAGGCCGACATTGGCGCTACAGAGCTGAAGCCCGGTGACTGGGTTAAAATAATGCGGGCCGGGAATGAACTGCAACTGCTGGGAAAGCTGGCTGCCACACCGGAAGCCACGATCACCAGAGCCCTTGCCCAGCGCATGCCCTGGCAGCAAAGCCTGGACAGCGGCCTGGCAAAACTGGTGACAGCCCTGGAGCGGGGGTCGCTACCCGATCTCAAACCCGGCCAGCTACCTGCTGCCCGCAGCCCCCAGCCTTTGCCGGAAGCAGCGCGACAGGCGATCGAGACCCTGCTTGCCCGCCTGCCCGCCAGCCAGACCCTGACACCCGGAGCGGGCTCGCAAACCGGTATGGCGCAACAAATGCGGCAGTGGATAGAAGAGAGCGGCCTGTTTGCGGAATCTCGTCTGGTCCGGACGCCGTCCCCGACTTTACCCGATCTCAAACTGGCCATTGGCCGCATGATTACCGGTTTGCTGGCCGAGCAAGGCGGCGACACGACGATGGCGTTCAACCGCCTTACGCCGCTGGCCACCCCCGGGCTGGTCCAGGCTCCGCTACAATTTCCGCAACCGCTGGCCGCAACGCCTGTCACCGGTTCCGAACCTGTCTCGGTGGGCCAGACCCTGAGAATCCTGGCGGGCATGTTAAACCGGATTACGGTTAACCAGCTGCATAGCCAGATACTGTCGGCAAGAGCCGGCGGGGACGCGGCTGCCCCGGTGTCCGCTATGCTCTTGGACCTGCCCTGGGTGACGCCGCAGAACGAACCCAGGGTGGCTCAGCTACGTATGGAACACTATAAAGACAGAGAAGAGTCGTCATCGAAAAGCCGGGATGCCCGGCGGGCCGCCGTCAGTGAATGGCGGCTGAACCTGGCGATTGACCTGGAGCTGGCCGGTGCACTGAATTTTGAGGTATCCCTGCGCCAGCAGGAGGTGAGCGCACGGGTATGGGCAGAAAAACAGGACACTCTTAAGCAGGTTAATGAAGAGTTGCCACTTCTGAGACGCAGTCTCACGAATCTGGGACTGGACGTTACCGAACTTGAATGCCGGCGGGGCAGCCCTTCATACCCGGCAACAAAACTGGAACACAGGCTGGTGGATACCCGCGCATGAAGAAGAAGCAGCATCAAGACCCGCCATCCAGCGCAGCCGTTGCACTGAAGTACGATGGCGAAAAGGCGCCAACCATAACGGCCACAGGTACTTACGAACTGGCAGATGAAATTATCAGGATCGCCAGGGCGCATAATGTGCCCCTCTACGAAAACGCCGAGCTGGCCGGCGTTCTTGCCCGTTTGTCCCTCAATGACGAAATACCGGAAAATCTGTACCGGGTTATTGCGGAAATACTGGCGTTTGCTTTTCACATCCGTGGCCGGACGCCCGAAGACGCCGGCCGGGATGCCGCCACACCCTTTTCTTCAACCTCAGTGGATAAGTGAGCGCAGCGCCCATACCTGCGCCCAGACCTTGCCCTTTCGCGGCGCGATGGCCGTCTCAAAGTAGTGTTTGAGGCGCCTTCTGTCATCGGGATGATCCTTCAGGGCCGAGCCAATGATGTGGTGCATCAATTGCTCTACTGTCATGTTCCCGCCACCGTAATACCAGGCATTCAGACTTGCCGCATGGGCAACCGATACGGCTTCCGCGGTAGAGAGCGCGGCACCCGCCAGGCGGTCCGTGCTGCGGCCATCCATGGTCTGACCGTTACGCAGCTCATGGAACATGGTTACCAGAATTTCGACAACAGATTCATCCAGATCCACACGGATTCCGGCGCGCGCATTGGCCTTGCGCACTTCCCTCAGAACAACGCCGATTTCATCCGGCAGGTTCTTGATCGGGCGGATTTCCTCAAAATCCATGCGGCGTTTCAGGGCGGCACTCATCTCGTGAACACCCGCATCCACACTGTTGGAGGTGGCCACCAGGTTAAAGCCCTCCCGGGCCAGCACAACGCCGCCATCATCGGGAATTTCCGGTACAACCACAACCCGGTCCGAGAGAACCGAGAGGATCGCGTCCTGGAGCGACTGGGGGCAACGGGCAATTTCCTCAAACCGCACCAGCCGGCCTTCCATCATGCCCCGCATCAACGGGCTTGGCACCAACGCCTCAAGGCAAGGGCCTTTCGCAGCCAGTACAGCCTCGTTCCAGCCGTAAAGAAGCTGCCCTACCTGAGTCAGGGCTCCGCCCTGCAAGGCCAGAGTGGAGTCGCCGGAAACCGCTGCGGCAAGCAGCTCTGAAAGCCAGGATTTGGCCGTGCCGGGTTCGCCAACCAGCAAACAACCCCGGCTGGTACACAACGAAATAATAATGCGGATAACCATGGCCCGGTCCGCTACAAACTTGCGCTCGATATCGAGGCTGTCATCACCCAGGATAAACTTCTCAACCGCCCTCGGTGACATACGCCAGCCCGGCGGTACAGGCCCAAGATCCATAGCGGCCAATCGTTCAAGTTCATCGTGAAACACAACTTCCGCCGGTTCCCGTTGAGCCGCCTTGTTCTGTTGTTTGACTGCGCTCATAACCTGCTCCTGCGTCCGCCGCGAACTTCCGGCGCCATGCGCTCCCGGGGCAGGATGCGCGGCAGTTCGGACAATGGGATAACACCTTCAATAACATGATCCAGCGCACTGTCGCGCATGGTCACCAGCCCGGAGTCGAGTGCACGCCAGCGCAGCTCGCCGATTGGCGGCTGGCTGGATATGGCATTACGGATATCGGAATCCACCTCCATATACTCCACAATGGCCACCCTCCCATGGGTGCCACGGCCGTTACACTTATCGCAACCGGAGCCTTCAAAACACCGGAAATCATCCGGTGCCCCGTTGGGAAACACTTCCTCGAGAATGACAGGGTCGGGCGTTGCAGGCTGGCGACAGTGCTTGCAGATGCGCTTGGCAAGACGCTGGGCAATCACTGCCAGCAACTCACCGGCAATGGAGTTCGGGTGTATGCCCAGATCGTATAAGCGCTGCAGGGAATCCACTGCATCGTTACAGTGCAGGGTGGAAAGCACCACGTGGCCGGTCTGGGACGCGCGGATCGCTTCCAGCGCCGTTTCCTGGTCGCGGATCTCGCCCACCAGAATCACGTCTGGATCTTCACGCACGAAGGCCCGCATGGCATCGGCAAAGTTGAAACCGATATCACTGCGCACACGGGTTTGCTGAATATTATCAATAGAGTATTCAATCGGGTCTTCCACCGTGATCACTTTACGGCGGCCATCATCTGCCAGTGTCTGCAACCCTGCATACAGGGTTGTTGACTTGCCCGACCCGGTTGGTCCAACCACCAGTACCAGTCCGGCGGGATTATCAAGCAGGCGCTGGTAATGGGAGCCAATCATTGGCGACATTCCGAGTTCGGCAATGGTCATGGCCCGACCGGTCTGCGGTAACAACCGGATAACGGCGTGCTCACCGTGAAGCGAAGGCTGGGTCTGTATGCGCAGGTCGTAAGCCATTTCGCCCAGCTGCAGCCGGGAACGGCCACCTTGTGGCAACCTGCGTTCGGCTATATTGAGCTCTGCACGTAACTTGATGACGTTAATCACACCCCTGAGTTCACGGGGCGACAACTGGTACTGGCCCAGATCACGCAGATCGCCATCCACCCGCAAACGGATTCGTACACGCTCGCCGTATTGCTCAATGTGAATGTCACTGGCTTTTTCACTGACGGCGTCCAGCAGAATCGCTTCGTAAACGGACACCAGGTAGGGGCTGACGTGGTCGGTACCGGTTTCCTTGCCCAGCGGTTTGTCACGCTGGCTACCGGCACCGGAACCTGTCGTTGACAGCAGCGCCTGGTCCGCCACAAACCGGTTGCCCTTTACCGACAGGTCAAGGGCCGACCAGATACGGCGGAAATCCGTGGGGGTCACCAGACGACATTCGATCACATGATTTGGCCCCATCCGCTCCAGCTGATCGGTGCGGGCATCCGGGTCGTCCGTTACAAAAGTGACTTTTTCGTGGTCCTGCGCCACAGGAATAATCCTGGACAGATCCAGAAAGGTGCGCGAGAAACGCCGGAACAGATCCACCCGCAGCGACGGCAAGAGTTCGTCGGCATCCGCAAAGATCATCCCCCGCTGCTGGGCCAGCGAACGGTAGAGTTCCGTCTCCTCAACGTTCAGGTTGCGACGCAGAACATCCAGTACTCGGCAGTTTTCCATGGCCGCCTCGGTTCTGGCTTTCGCCAGCGCACCCTCGTCAACCATGCCCAGATCAATCAGAATCTGCTCCGAGTTCCGGTTAAAATCCACCCAGCCCAGGGTGCGAACCCGCTCAAGCCTGTCGGAGCGCTTGACGAACATCGCCATGCTCGGCACAGGGCCTGCCTTACCTTCGAGGCAGATCAGATTACCCCCTTCAGCCAGGTAATTTGCCAGCAGGTTACGGTCCGCGATGAAGGTGGTGCAAAGCACCAGATCACACGGCTGGTCCAGGGTGAATCCGCTTTCGGCTGGCTGTGCCAGAACATCCACATTGTGCATACCAAGCCGGAAAAACCGTTCCCGCGCTGCCCTGGCGACGCCCTCGTGCTTTTCCACGTAGATAACACGGTGTGCCAGATGGGACAGTACTGCAGCCAGGTAACCCGATCCGCCTCCCACGTGCATGACCACATTATCCGGCTCGACTTCCGGCATGATGGAAAGAATGTGGCCGACCGTTTCTTCGCGGGGGATGGAGTGGCCGGTTATGGAAGGAATCAGATCCGAACCGGTAACAAAATCATTACGGGAGACAGCAAGAAGGGCCTCCTGGGCCCTCGGGTAAACTTTCTTCATTCAATAGCGTCCGTAACAGCATGGTTTCAGGCCGCCTGACGTTTTCTCAGCGCTGATACAAGCTCGGCCTCTGGACGGGAAATTCCGCACGTGTTCATAAGATCGTCTATATCCGCCCCAAGATCAACCAGCCGGGAGGCCTCATCGTAAGATATGCGCAGCGGGTCATTCTGGCGCATCTCATCCACGGTTGTACGCAATTCATGCAGTTGCCGCTCGCACACCACCAGGCGCTGGCCTACCCCCATGCTGCCACTGGCCGTGGCGTGCAGTTCTCGCCCGAGTGTGTCACAACGCTCCTTGAGCATGGCCTTGAGCTGCCTGTTCTGGCGCCCGAGCATAACGCCCTGGGCAAAAACCAGGGAAAGGGCTATGGCGGTCAGCACCCAGGGAAGATAGGAAGGAATTTCAGCCAACATGATGGACGTCTCCGGTTATTGCCACGGGAGGCATCCATCATCAGGTCCGGTCGGTATCGCGCCGGTTTACAGCCCTGCGATTTCAGCCCATTCGTGGTCTGACAGCATTTTGTCGAACTCGACCAATATGATCAGTTCGCCATCCTTATTGCACACACCCTGGATAAACCTGGCACTTTCCTCGTTACCCACGTTTGGTGCAGTCTCTATTTCACTCGCTTTCAGGTACACAACCTCGGCCACGGAATCCACCAGAATCCCCATTACCTGATCGGCGGATTCCATAACCACTATCCGGGTGGCATCCGTCACATCGGCATCCGCCAGCCCGAAACGGCGACGGGTATCGATAACGGTCACCACATTGCCCCGGAGGTTGATGATGCCCAGTACGTAATCCGGAGCGCCCGGCACCGGCGCAATCTCTGTGTATCTCAGCACTTCCTGGATCTGCATAACGTTCAGACCATAGGTCTCATTATCCAGCCGGAAGGTCACATACTGCAGTACCTGATCATCCTGGGCCTGATTTTGCTGTCCGCTCGGGGATGCCATAACCTGAATCTCCTGTTCGGCTGCCCGGCGGGCAACCTGATCGTCAAAAAAACATCATCAGCGCCCAATACTATAATTAAGGGCACAAACCGTGCCAGCACGGCAAAGTTTCATTCCGTAACCGGGCTGTTCAACTTAAATCAAGATGATGCTCCCGCTCGGCCCGCACCAGCAAATCTGCCATGGTGCGCACATCCACCAGGGCACACATCTGTTCGATAACCGTTCCGGCCAGCCAGGGGCGCTTGCTGCGGGCCGTGCGCCAGCGCACATCGCCCGGGCTCAGGGTGAAGGACTGGGCCACGTTGTCACAGGCCAGCCCCCATTCACTGTTATCCAGGCGGATGACAAACCGGTAGTTGTCCCGGGCATTGGCAGGAACGCGCCCGGCCATTATCCACTCGGCCGTATCCACAACCCTCAGATTCTGATCAGCGGCAGGGCGAATGCCCATATACCAGCGTGGGCTGCCGGGAATGGGCCGTATCTCCTCTTCAATACGGTAAATGGCGCCCAACAGAACCAGGGGAACCGCAAGCTGCAGGCCAGCCACCGTGAAGATCAGGCATTCGAACGGGCGCTCTGACCATTCCGGGCGCGATACGGGCGCTTCCGGCGAAGAGGCCTCCGTCATCTCCGGCGCTGGGGCCGTCACAGGCGCAGGCTCGGAAGTCTGCACCGGGCGGGCTATTGTCTGCGGCACAGATTCAGGCGCAGGCTCTGATCGGGTTTCGGGTGCCGGCTCAGGCTCGTGAATCTCTTCTCGCAAAGCGGTATCTGTGGCTGTGTGCAGCAGTTCATCGAGATAACTGGCAATCGCGCTGGCCGGATCCGCCAGCCTTGTCAATTTTTCGTCAGCCATGCTGACGTTCCTTGCGCGCGCCGGTGCGCTCAAGCAGGTCATCCAGAAGATGCCGGTACGCCCTGACTCCGTGGGTCTGTGCGTCCAGTTTCGAGGGTATAACGCCTGCCTGGCTTGCATCACGGAATTTTGTATCGACGGGCACAGCAAACTTCCACAGGTTATCCCGGTGGGTTTTACGCAGCAGGTTCAGGCTTTTTACCGAGGCCTGTGTGCGCCGGTCAAACAGGGTAGGCACAATGGTGTAAGGCAATCTGTTTTTCTGGGAGCGCATGATCATCTGCAGGGTATGCAGCATGCGCTCAAGGCCTTTGATGGCAAGGAATTCTGTCTGTACCGGAATGATCAGGTGCTGTGCCGCTGCCAGGGCATTGACCATAAGCACACCCAGAGACGGCGTATTATCCAGAATAACGTAGTCGAAATCGTCCCAAAGCTGGGTAAGCGCCCGGGATACAATAAGTCCCATGCCCTCAACGCCGACCATACGGCGCTCCAGCGTGGCCAGCGCCGTACTGGCTGGCAACAAGGCCAGTCCCGGGCAGCCGGTTTCCGTGACAAGCTGGGCCGGAAGCCCCTCAGGCACCTTGCCCTGATGCTGGAACAAATCAAAAACACTGTGCGCCAGCGTGTCCGGATCGTACCCGAACCAGCTGGTCAGTGAGCCGTGAGGGTCGAGATCCACCACCAGAACACGCTCACCACGCTCCGCCAACAGGCCGCCCAAAGCAACCACCGTGGTCGTTTTACCCACACCGCCTTTCTGATTGGCTACTGCCCAGATTCGCACGTTTTAGCTCCGGCAACTGCGTTGTTACGCCTGTTTGACATGGTTTGTACCCGGTTTATCGGCCGGTTCTTTCGCAACTTGAACGGAGTGCAAACCGGCAGGCGGTTGCCGCCTGAATGCATCCCGGTGCAACAATACAGGAACCGTGCCAAGGCCCCGGCCCGCCAATATCACCTCAGCGCACAACACCCCGGACATTGGCTTCGCGGGAAATCAGAAGCACAACGCGCCGGTTGCGGCGGCGCCCTTCTTCCGTGTCGTTGCGGGCCAGGGGCTGGTGCTCTCCATAACCAACCGCGGCCATGCGCTCTGGCTCAATGCCTTCCATACTCAGCATGCGTACAACCGCAGCGGCCCGCGCCGCGGACAATTCCCAGTTGGAGGGAAAACGCTGGGTGTGGATGGGCTGGTTATCGGTGAAGCCTTCAACTTTTATGGCGTTATCCCGATTCCTGAGAACCCGTGCAACCTTATCCATGACATCAAAGGCATCATAGTGTGGCTCGGCATCGCCACTGCCAAACAGCAGGCTATCCGGCAGATTCAGCGCAAGCCAGCGGTCATTGGTTTCAAGGGTGACCACCCCACGGTTAATCAGGTCATCAAACTCCAGCGCTAACTGGTCTGCCATTGTGCGCAGGGCCTCTGTGCGCGCCCGGGAATCCTGCTCCCGGTTACGCGGCGCTTCTGTAACCGGCGGGGGGATCACATCCTCAGACGGACCAACCTCGGGGCGCGGTGGCCGATCCCCGATTTCGATGGGCTGAAAAGACCGCTGGGGCGCGTTGAAAACGCCTGTCAGCGTTTCCGAAAGTACCTTGTACTTGCCCTCGTTTACGGACGAAACCGAATACATCACCACAAAAAAAGCAAACAGCAGGGTAATGAAATCCGCATAGGAAATCAGCCAGCGTTCTTTGTTGTGCAAATCGTCCTGGGGTTGCCTGCGACGCCGCATAAATAGGAACCGGGTTTGCTTACTGCAGGAAACCCCGCAGCCGCAATTCAATGGATTTGGGGTTTTCCCCCTCCGCAATGGCGATAATGCCGTCAATCATCATGTCTTCGTATCTGGAACGCTCTTTGACCAGCCCCCGGAGCTTGTTGGCGATGGGGAAAAACAGCAGGTTGGCCAGCGCTACGCCATAAATGGTTGCCACAAATGCAGTGGCAATTCCGCTGCCGAGCGACTCCGGATCTTCCAGGTTGGTCATAACCTGAATCAGCCCCATGACAGCGCCGATGATACCAATGGTGGGCGAGTAGCCACCCATGGCTTCAAACACCCGGGCCGATTCCAGATCCCGCTGCTCGCGGCAGTCGAGATCGATTTCCATGATACTGCGGATGGTTTCGGTTTCTGCTCCATCAACCAGCAGTTGCAGACCTTTACGGGCAAAATTCTCCGGCTCTCTCTCGGCCAGCCCCTCCAGCCCCAGCAGGCCCTGCTTGCGAGCCTTCACGCTCCAGTCAATCACTTTGCCAATACCATCTTCAATGCTGATATAAGGCGGAACAAACACCCACTGTGCCTGGCGGGCTGCCCGTTTCAGTACAGGCCAGGAGGTCTGGAGAATTGTCGCCGCCAGGGTACCGCCAATGACGATAATGGCCGCAGGGCCATTGAACAGCGAACCCAGCGCACCACCCTCCAGCAGATTCCCGCCAAGAATGGCGGCAAACGCCAGCACAACACCCAGCAGGCTGAGAATATCCATCAGCACACACCCTCAACCAGTCTTGGCCCTATCTCATCAAGAGGCAGGACTTCATCGCTCAGACCGGCTTTCGCTACTGCCATAGGCATGCCGTAAATCACTGAGGTTTTTTCATCCTGGGACCAGATTGGCGAACCACTCTGTTTCATCATGCGGCAGCCTTCCCGGCCATCGGCTCCCATTCCCGTAAGAATCAGACCCAGGGTTTTGCCGGGGAACGCTCGCGCCAGAGAACCGAAGGTGACATCCACCGACGGCCGGTAATTAAGCCGCTCATCACCCGGCAGGATGCGTACCCGTGGTTGACCACTGCGGTTTTCAATCATCATTTGCTTACCGCCCGGTGCCAGTAATGCCAGTCCCGGGCGTAGCATGTCACCGTCTTCTGCCTGTCGCACTTCTATACGGCAGAGCTTGTTCAAACGCTCCGCAAAAGCCGGTGTAAAACTGGCGGGCATGTGCTGAACCAGCACAACCGGCGCGGGGAAGGACGCTGGCAGGGCGGTCAGCACGCGCTGGAGCGCTACCGGCCCTCCTGTAGACGTACCAATAGCTACAACCGAATAATGTCGCGCCGGGTTTTTTCGGGAGGAACGCCTTGCCGGCTCATCCTGTGCCGGCGGTATGGCCTGGTCACGAGCCGCCACCGGCTTTCCGGCAACAGGCCGTGTAGCCCCTTCAGGGCGCGCACCAGGCGTCGAAGCGGGTCTTGGAGCCTGTGCTGCGCGGGCGTTGGGCCGGCTGCGGGCAACATCAAGCACTCGTTCTATCAGGATTTTCTGGAGTTGACTGCTATTCCGGGCTATTTCCTCGAAATTTTTGGGCAGGAAGTCCACTGCACCGGCCTCCAGTGCATCCAGCGTAACCCTGGCACCCTCATAAGTGAGGGAGGAGAACATAAGTACCGGCACGGGATTTTTCCTCATGATTTCCCGCACGGCCGAGATACCGTCCATAACCGGCATCTCGTAGTCCATGGTAATGACATCAGGGCGCAACGACTGGGCCAACTCAACGCCCTCCCGACCGTTGGCGGCAACGCCTACCACACGGATCTGCCCGGACGACGTCAGGATCTCCGTCAGCCGTTTGCGGAAAAAGCCTGAGTCGTCAACGACCAGGACCGAAACTGTCATCCATTTCTCCTACCGAACATCAGCTGTAATGCTGCAGCAAACTCGGAACATCAATAATGAGCGCAATACGCCCGTCGCCGGTAATTGTCGCACCGGCCATGCCCGGGGTTCCCTGAAGCCCGCGCCCGAGGGGTTTGATAACCACCTCCTCCTGGCCAACAAGCTGATCAACAACAAAACCCACCTGACGTGTGCCCATGGCAACAATGACAACGTGCCCGTTCTCCGGCTCGGCCTTTCCGGCAGCGCCTTTAACCAGCCAGCGTTTTATGTGGAACAGCGGGAAAACCCTGTCTCTGACAACAATGCACTCGCGGCCGTCCACAATGTTGGTGCGGGTCAGATCCAGATGGAAAATTTCCACCACATTCACCAGCGGCAGCGCAAACGACTGATCGCCGAGCATGATCATGAGTGTTGGCATGATTGCCAGCGTCAGGGGCACCTTGATGATAATCCGGGAGCCTTTACCCGGGGCAGATTCGATGCTGAGCTGGCCATTCAGCTGGCTGATCTTGGTTTTCACCACGTCCATGCCAACACCACGGCCCGAAACGTCAGAAATCTGCTCCTTGGTGGAAAAACCCGCGGCAAAGATCAGGTTGAAACACTCCGTATCGGTCAGACGATCTGCGGCATCCTGATCATAAATCCCCTTTTCTACAGCTTTGCGACGGAGCACCTCCGGATCCATGCCGGCGCCATCGTCAGCGATAGACAGGAGAATATGGTCGCCTTCCTGCTCGGCGGAGAGGGTGACCGTACCCTGCCGTGGCTTACCGGCTTTCTCCCGCACATCGGGTGCCTCGATGCCATGGTCAACCGAATTACGTACCAGGTGCACAAGAGGGTCTGAAAGTGCCTCCACCAGGTTTTTATCGAGGTCGGTATCTTCCCCGTGCATGACCAGATTCACTTCTTTTTTCATGCCCCTGGCAAGATCGCGCACAACACGGGGAAAGCGACCGAACACCTTTTTAATCGGTTGCATGCGCGTTTGCATGACGGCGGCCTGCAGATCCGTGGTCACTACATCAAGGCTGGATACCGCCTTGTGCATGTGCTCGTTTTCGCTTTCAGAGCCCAGCCGCTGGAGCCGGTTACGCACCAGCACCAGCTCGCCCACCATGTTCATGATGTCATCAAGGCGCTTGGTGTCTACCCGCACCGTGGTTTCCGCTGCAGGCGCTGAGTCTCTGGCCGGGGACGCCGGGGCTGCCTTTTTGGCGGCTGTATCGGTCGCAGGCTTTGGTTCCGGCTTTGTCTCAGACGCTGGTTGCACAGGCCCGGGGTTCTGGCGGGGCGCTTCGGCCGGTTCGTTTGCAGAATGCCCGGTTGTCGGGCTTCCACCCTTGCCGTGCAACTCGTCCAGCAGCTTTTCAAATTCGTCGTCGGTGATCAGGTCATCATCACCCTTCGCTGCCGGCCCGGCAGTATCTGTGGCCCCGGCTCCGGTGTTGGCAGCCGGTTTTGCTGCGAACTTGCCCTTACCATGCAGCTCGTCCAGCAGGGCTTCGAATTCTTCATCTGTGATTTCGTCGCTGGAACTGCTCCCGGAGCCATCGCTGCTGTCAGCCGGCGGCTCCCGCTCCGGTTTGCTCCTGCTGTCAGCACCTGCGTCCGAAGCCTGGCCATGCAGGGCATCCAGCAGCTGCTCAAATTCTTCATCGGTGATATCGCCACTCGCAGGACCCGGTTCCGCAGGTTCAGAACTGGCTTCCGGCGCGCGGCTTGCCGGCTCCGCACCCTGGGGCTGGGCAAGCGCATCCAGTGCGGCGATCAGTTCATCCGGGGCGGGCGTAAGTTCCTCCCGGTTACGCACCTGCTCAAACATCGTATTCACGTAATCCAGCGCCTCAAGAACAACGTCCATCAGCTCGGGATCAACCTTGCGTTTGTGGTTACGCAAAATATCGAATACGTTCTCGGCGGAGTGGCAACAGTTAACCAGAGCCTCCAGTTGCAGGAAGCCTGCACCGCCTTTAACGGTATGGAATCCGCGGAATATGGCGTTGAGCAGATCACCGTCATCAGGATGTTGTTCAAGATCCACAAGCTGCTCAGACAGCTTCTCGAGAATCTCTCCGGCTTCTACCAGAAAATCCTGCAGGATTTCATCATCGGCATCAAACGCCATGGACTAACCTCTTGATATTCAGAAACCGAGACTGGACAGCAGGTCATCTACGTCGTTTTGTCCCGAGACTACATCTTCGCGCTCTTCTGTCTTCATCTGGGGCCCGACCCCCTGCTCCGCAGAGACTTCTTCGTGTTCCAGCCGGTGCACGGTGCCTGTGAGCTGATCAACATGGCTGGCCATAACCACCAGGCTGAGCATCTGCTCTTCAACTTCTTTAACCAGAGCGGTTACACGCTGAATGACCTGGCCGGTAAGGTCCTGAAAATCCTGTGCCAGCAGGATTTCGGAAAGGTTGTTGTATACCCTGTCTGCATCTTTGGAGACACTCTGGAAAAAAGCGTCAATACGGCCGTAGAGTTCGCGGAATTCAGCCGGCTGCATCTCACGACGCCCCAGGCGCTGCCACTCTTGCCTTAACGAGGTTGCGTTATCGCGAACGGTGTGGGCGACGGGCATGCTTTCTTCAACAAGATCCATGGTGCGGTTGGCAGCCTGGCTTGTCATCTGGACAACGTAGGCCAGCCTGTCCGATGCGTCTGTCATCAGCGACAGGACTTCTTTTTGTTCCGGGCTTCGTGGATCTATCTGGAAGTTACGGATTGCCTCATGCAGGGTTCGTGTCAGCCGGCCCACCTCGCGATAAAGGCTTTGATCCCTGACCTCATTCAATTCGTTGATCAGATTCATGGCACCGGCATAATCGCCACTTTCAACGCATTGAGTGAGTTCTGCCGCCTGGTGCCGGAGTTTTTCGGTCACTTCCGGCTCAAGATCCCGCCGGATCTTCTTGTTATCGCTCATACGGCTCATCCGATGTCCGGTTACTGAATTCGCTCAAAAATCTTCTCGATTTTTTCCTTGAGAACCGCCGCTGTGAAAGGCTTTACCACATACCCATTCACACCGGCCTGGGCGGCTGCAACAATCTGGTCGCGCTTGGCTTCAGCAGTAACCATCAGTATGGGAAGGTCTTTCAGATTTTCATCGGCGCGAACCGTTTTGAGCAGATCAAAACCGGACATTCCCGGCATATTCCAGTCTGTTACCAGGAAATCGTACTTGCCGCTTTTCAGCATGGGTAAAGCGGTATTGCCGTCGTCCGCCTCGTCAGTGTTGGTGAAACCCAGATCGCGAAGCAGGTTCTTGATAATCCGCCGCATTGTGGAGAAATCGTCCACAATGAGTATTTTCATGTTCTTGTCCAAAGGGACCTCCAGTTAGTAAGACCCGGAATTCGTTTGACCCTTGCGCTCGAAGTTTGGCAGGCCGCTGATTTAACCTTTTATTGTCTGATCTTTACTGAGCTTGTAAAGCGTCGGTTACCAAATACTACACGCCACCTGAACTCTGAAACCTTTTGCGGCGTTTAATCATGTTCTTCAAGCCGCCATTCAGAAAGCCTGCTGCGCAGCCGTAAAGCCGCCTGACTGTGAATCTGGCTGACCCGGCTTTCACTGACGCCCAATACCGCACCGATTTCCTTCAGGTTGAGCTCCTCCTGGTAATACAGGCTCAACACCAGTTTTTCGCGCTCCGGAAGCTGCTCAATGGCGGTCGCCAGATTATTCCGGAACGTATCAGACGTCAGACCATCCAGTGGATTATCACTGGCCTCTGCTTCTTCTATCGGCAGCTCTCCGGATTCATTGAGCTCATCAAGACTAAAAAGTCGCCCGCTGTTGGCATCAGACAAGGAGGCATGATATTCGGAAAGCTCCATACCGAGCTCTTCGGCCACCTCCGCATCCTGGGCTTCCCGGCCCGTCCTGTCCTCAACCGCCTTGATAGCGCGGGCAATCCGGCGGGCATTACGGTGCACCGAGCGCGGCACCCAATCGCCTTTGCGAATCTCATCCACCATGGCTCCGCGAATACGTATACCGGCGTAGGTTTCAAAGGTTGCGCCTTTGGTTGCGCTGTAGCGCTGGGCAGCCTCCAGCAATCCGATCATGCCTGCCTGCATGAGGTCGTCAAGCTGCACCGAAGCCGGTAGCCGCGCCAGAAGATGAAGTGCGATTTTCTTGACCAGGGGCGCATGTGTTTCGATCAGCTCTGCAGGGCTGTTTACGCCAGCCTGGTTATAGATTCCCAGATTTTTCGCCAATGTCATGTATCCGGTTTTGTTTTACAGGATCCGTTTCAGACTTCGACGAGCCGCTCAACAAAAAACTCAAGGTGCCCGCGGGGAGATGACGGCAGCGGCCAGCTTTCCACCTTGTCAGCCAGTGCCTTGATAGCAAGCGAGGCTTTGGCCCGGGGGTAAGCGTCCAGTACGGCCTTCTGGCGCTGAACCGCTTTTTTCACAGCTTCGTCGTAAGGCACCATACCCACATATTGCAGCGCCACATCAAGGAAGCGCTCAGTAACCCGGGTCAGTTTTTCAAACAAATGGCGGCCTTCCTGCTCACTACTCACCTGGTTGGCAAGAATGCGGAAACGATTGGTGCCGTAGTCACGGTTCATCAGTTTAATCAGGGCGTAGGCATCCGTAATGGATGTGGGTTCATCGCAAACCACCAGGAGCAGCTCCTGAGACGCCCGCAGAAAACTCACCACCGAGTCGGAGATGCCGGCGGCAGTGTCCACGATGAGGACATCGATCTGGTCGCCCAGTTCACTGAACGCGTTAATCAGGCCAGCGTGCTCCATTGCGCTGAGCTGAGTCATGCGCTGGGTTCCGGAAGAGGCCGGTACGATTTTGATCCCACCAGGGCCATTCACCAGAACGTCCTTTAAATCACAATCTCCCGCCAGCACATCCTGCAGGGTGCGGGTGGCGGTGACGCCAAGCAGCACATCAAGATTTCCCAGGCCGAGATCGGCATCAAGCAAAACCACACGCCTGCCTTTTTGTGCCAGAGCAATGCCAAGGTTAACCGAGATATTACTTTTGCCAACACCGCCCTTACCGCCGGAAACCGCTATCACCTGTACCGGATGTGGTTTGCTCATACTGTATATTATCTCTTGCCGCGTTTAACCGGATACGGCCCATGGCCGCACAAAACCCGGATCTTCATCGCCTCATGCAGTTTCCCGCGGGCGTTCTGTGCCAGATATTCCCTCTGCAGAAGCCTGCCGCTGAAGCAATTTAAGACGCTCAGCTGCCAGACGCACAAGCGGAACGGCCTCGGCATGATGCAGGTCTCCCGGGATCTTTTGTCCATCCGTGTAATATGCCACCGGCAAACCGGTTTCCATTACAAAACCCAGAGATTCACCCAGAGTCAGGGCTTCGTCAATTTTTGTCATTACACAGCCCGTCAAGCCTGCCATCTTATAGCAATGCCAGACGGATTTCATGATGCGCGGCTGGCTGGTTGCGGAAACCACCAGATGCGTACGTATGCCGTGATGACTGCGGGCCAGTTCTGACAACTGCTCCTGGTATCCCTTGTCGGAGCTGGTCAGCCCCGCAGTATCAATCAGTACCAGATGACGATCCGACAACTCGTCAAGAATATCATCCAGCGTGTTGCTTTCGTCCACAACGCGAACCGGAACATTCAGAATACGACCAAAAACGAAAAGCTGCTCGTGCGCGGCAACCCGGTACCTGTCTGTAGTGACCAGCGCCAGCGAATCGGCACCATGCTTCAACACATAGCGTGCAGCCAGTTTACCTATGGTGGTGGTCTTGCCGGAACCGGTCGGGCCAACCAGCGCGTATACGCCGCCTACGTCCAGCCATTCCTGCCGGGGTGTGCGCACGCCGGTGACAAGCATTTTCAGTGACTGCTTCCAGCCGTCGTCCAGTTTACCGCCCTTGTGACGCCGGGAAAGCGACCCGGCCAGATCCGGGCTCAGGCCAAACTCCTGCAAGCGCTCCGCCAGCCGCTGTTGAACCGCACTGGTGCCGGGTTTTTCCGGCTCATCGCGCTGGCCACTGACAAGATCCCGCAAAGAGCTTATTTCCGCGCGCATGCGGGCAAACTCATCGGAATAATCCGCATTGCTGTTGATGCCACCGGGCGCCGGATCATCAAGTCCCTCGCCGGCTTGTTCGTCCAATCCCGTGAAGGTTGCCTCAGCATAACCCCGGCCACGCGCTGCCCGGCTTTCCCGTACTTCCCGAATACGGGTACGTGAGCGGCTCAGTTCCTCTTCCAGCCGGCGGTGGCGTTCCGCCTGCATTTCTGCAAGGCGGGCTCCGTTCGTCGCCTCACTGGCCTGCTCGCCAAGGCTCTGCCGCGCCATGTTTTCGTCGTAGTCCAGAGCGGTGACGATTTCAACACCACCGTCTACCCGGCGATTGGAAAGAATGACAGCGTCCGGCCCCATCTGTTCGCTGACCTGTTTCAGCGCTTCGGCCATACTCTTGGCAAAAAAACGTTTCACTTTCATGATATTGCATCCTCCACCGGCAACGCTGTTGCTGCGCTGTCCGTCTTTTCAGCCGCGTGTATTACTGTCCCACGGACGCCACGATCGTAATCTGTTTGTTATCCGGTATTTCCTGGTAGGAGAGCACGTGTAACCGCTCTACACCGTAACTGGCGAACCTGGCAAGCACCGGGCGCAAGGGGCCGGAAACCAGCAGAATGGCGGGCTTGCCCAGCATCTCCTGGCGCTGCACGCTGTCCTGCAGAGAGCGCTGCAGCTTCTCTACCATATTCGGCTCCAGAACCATGCCAATATCCTCCTGGCCGCCAGATTGTTGACTCTGCTGTACAGACTTAAGCAATAACTGTTCCAGATCGGGGTCCAGGGTAATAACCGGTATTTCCTGTTCATTGCCACAGATGCTCTGAACAATCATCCGGCGCAAGGCCTGGCGCGCCACCGTAGTCAGCAGTTTCGGATCCTGGCTCTTGGGATGCACGTTCACCAGAGCTTCGGCGATAGAACGCATATCCCGGATTGGCACCTCCTCCTTGAGCAGGTTCTGCAGCACCCTCAACAGCAGGCTGATGGACAGGGTCGTGGGCACCAGTTCTTCCGCAAGCTTGGGCGAAATCTTCTCCAGTTGGTCCAGCCATTTCTGGACTTCTTCGTGCCCCAGCAGCTCATGGGCGTGCTTCTGCAGAACCTGGTTAAGATGCGTAGCCACAACCGTGCTGGCGTCCACCACGGTGTAACCCAGCGTCTGGGCCTGGTCCTTCTTCTCCGGCTCGATCCAGCTCGCATCAAGCCCGAAGGCCGGGTCTTTGCCTTCTATTCCCTCTATTTTTCCAAACACCTGGCCGGGATCTATAGCCAGCTCCCGGTCGGGGTGGATTTCGGCTTCTGCGATGGTTACGCCCATCAGCGTAATGCGGTACACATTGGGCATCAGATCCAGGTTGTCGCGTATGTGCACCGAGGGCATCAGAAAACCCATGTCCTGTGACAGCTTTTTACGCACGCCTTTGATGCGGCTGAGCAGTTGGCCACCCTGGGATTTATCAACCAGGGGTATCAGGCGGTAGCCGACTTCCAGGCCGACAATGTCCACTGTTGCGACGTCGTCCCAGCCAAGCTCGCGGGTTTCTCCCGGCGCAGGTAACTGACGCCCCTGATCCCCACCGGCATCGCCCGCCAGAGGCAGGTCGCGGGCACCGGCGCCGGACACAACGCCCGCGCCGCCACGGCTGGGGAAAGTGCCGCCTTCTTCGACCGTCTGCCGGTCTTTTTTCCAGATAAACCAGGCACCGGCAGCAGCAAGCCCGCCAAGCCCGAGGAAGGCAACGTGGGGCATACCAGGAATCAGACCCAGCAAAATCAGAATAGCCGCAGCAATGGCCAGGGCCTTGGGCGCCGTAAACATCTGCTTGAGAATCTGGCCACCCATATCCTGGCTGGACGTAACCCGGGTGACCATGATGGCGGCGGACGTTGAAAGCAGCAGCGACGGAATCTGGGCAACCAGGCCGTCGCCAATGGTGAGCAGGGCATAACGCTCCATGGCCAGGCCAAAATCAAGGCCATGCTGGATCATGCCGATGGAAACCCCACCAATAATATTGATGGCGAGGATCAGCAGGCCGGCAATGGCATCGCCTTTTACAAACTTGGAAGCACCGTCCATGGAGCCGTAAAAGTCCGCTTCCTGCGCTATCTCCTCGCGCCGGTGCCTGGCCTCATCCTGGTTGACCAGTCCCGCGTTGAGGTCGGCATCAATGGCCATCTGCTTACCGGGCATGGCATCCAGGGTAAAGCGTGCGCTCACCTCCGAAACCCGGCCGGCACCTTTGGTGACCACCAGGAAGTTAATGATCATCAAAATGGCAAATACCACGAGACCAACCGCATAGTTGCCGCCAATCAGCACCGCACCAAAGGATTCAATTACCTTACCTGCAGCATCACCACCCTCATGGCCGTTGAGCAGGACAATCCGCGTGGATGCCACGTTCAGCGCCAGACGCAACAGGGTTGCCACCAGCAGCACTGTAGGAAAAGAGGCGAACTCCATGGGGCGCAGTGCGTACACACACACCAGCAGTATGACGATCGAAAGCGTGATATTGAATGTGAAGAACACATCCAGCAAAAAGGCCGGCATGGGCAGGATCATCATGCCCAGAAGCCCCATCAACATGACGGGTATGCCGAGGTTACCCCGCGTCAGGGATTTGACATTATTCAGGACTAAAGCTCTGTCCATGCCCGAAGCATCTCCGATTTGCGGTTTCTGAAGGCGTTAAAAAGGTCGGAATTCTGACGCCAAAGTGTCTTTACTCCGGTAACCGCAAGATCCATACCACTGTGTTCAAATTTTCGTTTCACAGTTGGCTTTGCCTGCCTGACTCACCTTCCAAGATGCGTTATCCTTGCGCCACTTGATTTGCGACATTGAATCCCAACCCCCACATCCCGGACCAAGAAGCAGGTGAGACCATGCCGATCCACGAGGTAAAACACCCCCTGATCCAACACAAGCTCGGCCTTATGCGCCGTGCCGACATCAGTACCAAGAATTTCCGTGAACTGGCACAGGAAATCGGGGCGCTGCTCACCTACGAGGCCACCAAGGACTTTAATCTTCAGGAAAAGACCATTGAGGGCTGGGCCGGGCCAGTGACTGTGGAACAGATCCACGGGAAAAAAATTACCATCGTGCCCATTCTGCGGGCCGGGCTCGGTATGCTGGATGGCGTGCTGAGCCTGGTGCCTGTGGCACGGGTCAGCGTTGTGGGCCAGATCCGCAACGAGGAAACGCTGGAGGCCAATACCTACCTGGAAAAACTGGTGGGCGAACTGGATCAGCGTATGGCACTGATTGTTGATCCTATGGTTGCCACCGGTGGTTCAATGATTTCTACCATCGACCTGCTGAAAAAGGCCGGAAGTACCGAAATTCGGGCACTGGTGCTTGTGGCAGCTCCGGAAGGCATAAAGAAGGTTCTGGACGCACATCCCGACGTTTCCATCTATACGGCGTCTGTTGACGAGTGTCTGAATGAAAAAGGCTATATCCTGCCCGGGCTTGGTGATGCCGGCGACAAAATCTTCGGCACCAAGCAGAAGGACGTCTGACCATGGAAGACCACTCTTCGGACTCCACCTGGAAGCAGGCTATCGCAGGTTCCCAGATGCTGCTGGTCGCCTTTGGCGCCCTGGTGTTGATGCCGCTGATCACTGGCCTTGATCCCAACGTTGCACTGTTCACCGCCGGCATAGGCACACTGATTTTCCATATAGTAACCGGCGGGCAGATTCCCATTTTCCTGGCTTCGTCTTTTGCGTTTATCGCACCGGTTATCGCCTCCAAGGGAAAATTCGGCCTCGAGGAAACCCTTGGTGGCCTGATGGCTGCAGGTATCCTTTATGTTCTGCTCAGCGGCGCAATCCGACTGCGCGGCACCGGTTTTGTTACCCGCCTGCTGCCGCCCGTGGTTATCGGCCCGGTTATCATGGTGATCGGCCTGGGGCTGGCGCCTGTGGCGGTGCACATGGCCTCTGGTCGCACCGGTGATGGCGCCACCCAGCTGATTCCGCAGGATACAGCCCTTTGGATTGCGATGATTTCCCTGGCTGTAACCATTGTTGCTTCGGTCTGGGCCAGGGGCATCTTTCGCCTGATTCCGATTATGTTTGGGGTGATTGTCGGCTACGTTCTGTCTGCATTCGCGGGCATTGTTGATACTACGCCCATCCAACAGGCCCCTTGGCTTGCGGTTCCCGCCTTCGTGGCGCCGGCGTTCAGCTGGGGTGCCGTCCTGTTCATGGTCCCGGTTGCCATCGCCCCGGCCATTGAACACATCGGGGATATTCTGGCGATTGGTAACGTGACCCGGAAAAACTATCTGGAAAAACCCGGCCTGCACCGGACCCTGCTGGGTGACGGCCTGGCCACCAGCGCTGCCGCCATGTTTGGCGGGCCACCCAACACGACTTACTCTGAAGTAACCGGTGCAGTAATGCTGACCCGCAACTTCAATCCCAGGGTTATGTGGTGGGCGGCGTGCACTGCCATCGTCCTGGCCTTTGTCGGCAAATTCGGCGCTGCCCTGCAGACGATTCCGGTGCCGGTTATGGGCGGAATTCTGTGCCTGCTGTTCGGTTCTATTGCGGTTGTTGGCATGAGCACGCTGATTCGCCACCAGGTTGATCTTTCTCAGGCGCGTAACCTGGTTATCGTGGGTGTTACCCTGGTGTTCGGCATCGGCGGCATGGTTCTGGGCCACCTTGAGGGTATCGCCCTGTGTGCAGTGGCCGCCATCATCCTGAACCTGATACTCCCGGGCAGCCGCGAAGCCTGGGGTAAGGCGATTTACGAGAACAGAGGAGACTGACCTCAACGGTAGCCTGCCAGTTTGGTGCGGGCTGTCATGCGGGGCTGCCTCCCAAAAAACGCTACGAGACCTTTAAGTCTGTCCCTAGCCTTCCAGTGCTAGTGCAAGCTGCCATGTGGGGCCCCTCCCAAAAACCGTCAAGCGCCCATGGATGGGCTCGTAGCGTGTCCTGGAAAGGCCAGCCACCACCACTCTCCCCCAAACCCGCAGACTGGGAACCCAAGCCATCAGCCAGACCTCAAAGCCAGCAGGACAAAACCGAGGTCAAATATCCCGCCGCAAATCTGAGGGAATCGGAAAATCAGGCATCCCAGGCTTAGGCCCACGCCCCTTGCGGAACTGCCGCAGCTGAAACACGTAAGCCAGAACCTGCGCTATGGCCATGTAAAGACCATCAGGAATTTCGTCGCCGATGTCGCTATTGTGATACACAGCCCGGGTTAACGGCGGCGTTCGCAGAACTTCGACTTTGTGCTCGCGGGCAATTTCCATGATCTTGAAGGCAATTTCATCCGCACCTTTAGCCACAACCATAGGCGCCGCCATGGAGTTTGAATCGTACTTCAGCGCCACCGCATAATGAGTCGGGTTGGTGATGACCACGTCCGCTGTGGGAACATCCTGCATCATACGGCGCTGGGCCATTTCGCGCTGGAGCTGACGGATCTTGCCTTTGACTTCCGGCTTGCCTTCCGTGTCCTTGTACTCGTCCTTGACTTCCTGCTTGGTCATTCTCAGTTTTTTCTGGTGATCATAAATCTGGAACGGCACATCAATCATGGCAATGATGATAGTGGCGCAGGCAAGCAGGAAGAAACTCCAGCCCAGAGTCCAGAGCACGTGTTCCATGGCTGGCACCGCCGGTTCTTCGGCAATGGCCAGCAAGTCTTCCGTGCGAATGTCCAGTATGAGAATCGCCAGGGCCATCACCAGACCGACTTTGGCGATGGCCTTGACCAGTTCTATCAGGGAGCGCATGGAGAACATCCGGCCCAGGCCTTTGATGGGGTCCATGCGATTGAGTTTGGGGGCTATGGCTTTGCCGCTGAACAGTAAACCGCCTATGCCAATGGAACCGGCGATGGCGGCTATAAGCAGGAGTACAAGGATGGGCGAGAGCGCCCAGGCTGCTTCTTTGGCAGCCGCCATCAGTTGAATGCTCATGTGCCGGGTATCGAATACCGCGGAGCGTTCAAGCACAAAGCTATCACGCATGATGGCTTCCAGTGAGGCACCCAGATGGGTCCCGAATATCAGCAAGCCACCGGCACCGGCGATCAGAACCGCCATGGTAGCCAGCTCTTTTGAGCGGGCAGTCTGGCCATCCTCCCGGGCTTTTTCGAGCCTTCGGGGGGTGGCCTCTTCGGTTTTTTCCTGACTGTTGTCGTTTTCTTCAGCCATTTTTTAACTCTTGGGCCATGGGTCAGGGTTGTCCCTGAAGGCCCCGCATAAACTCAAAGGTTTGTCGGGTGTAGGCTTCGAAGTGCGGCAGAAAATTGGCATGCAGCACCCATATGGCAAACAATCCAAAAATCAGGCCAATCGGAAAACCCAGGGCGAAGATATTCATCTGCGGCGCGGCGCGGGTCATTACGCCGAATGAGATGCTTACGATAAGTACCGCGGTCACCGCAGGCAGAGCAAGGAGCATGGCGGAGGTGAACATCCAGCTTATTCTGTGGGCCAGTTCCCAGACCCCTACCTGGCCCAGGCCCTCCATACCAACCGGCAGGGTCCGGAAGCTTTCGATGAACACTTCAAACGCTACCAGATGGCCGTTCATGGCCAGAAACAGCAGGGTAACCGTAATCGTGTAGATCTGCGACAGCACCGGCACGTTGATACCATTGGCGGGGTCAACCATGGATGCGAAGCCCAGGCCCATCTGCATGGCAATCATCTGGCCGGCAATCACAAAAAGCTGCCAGAGCGCAGTCAGTGCAAACCCCATGCCTACGCCGATCAGGATCTGCTGCAATGTGATAACAACCGCATCAGCACTCAGGGCTTCAACCCGGGGCGCTTCCGGAATCATGGGTACGATCAGGATGGTCATCAACAGCGCCAGCCCCAGCCGAACCCTGGCCGGCACCAGCTGGGTACCGAAAATGGGTATGACCATCAGAAAGCTGGCAAGCCGGAACAGCGGCCAGAGGTGCTGGCCAACCCACTGGCCCAGTATGTCTGCACTGAACTCAGCCGGAGTCATGAATCAGCCGATCAGGAAAGGAATGCTGGAGATCAGCCGGTGCGCATGATCCAGAAGTTTGGTCAGCATCCAGGGGCCCATGACAATAATCACGATGAGCGTAACAAGAAGGCGTGGCAGAAAGCTCAGGGTTTGTTCGTTGATCTGTGTCGCAGCCTGGAAGGTACTGACAACCAGGCCTATCACCAGCCCGGGGCCAATGATGACGGAGGCCAGTAGCACAATCATCCACAGGGCTTCCCGCACTATGTCGATAACGGTTTCGGGAGTCATGGCTTCCTCCTATATGCCATAACTGGCGGCGAGTGTGCCCATGATCAGGGCCCAGCCGTCTACCAGAACAAACAGCATGATTTTGAACGGCAGCGAAATGATGATTGGCGACAGCATCATCATACCCATGGCCATGAGTACACTGGCCACAACCATGTCGATAATCAGAAACGGGATAAACAGTATAAACCCGATCTGGAACGCGGTTTTGAGCTCGCTGGTCACGAACGCCGGCATGAGTATCCAGAAGGATACATCCCGGGCTGTATCGTATTGCACGTCGGCGATACGCATGAATAACGCCAGATCATCTTCCCGGGTCTGCTCCAGCATGAACTTCTTGAAGGGCTCGCTGGCGAGCTCTACCGCTTCAAGGGAGGTCACTTCCTCCTGCATATAGGGCTGCAACCCCACGCGGTTAGCTTCTTCCAGTACCGGCTTCATGATAAAAATACTCAGAAACAGGGCCAGCCCGAGGAGTATCTGGTTGGAGGGGGTAGCCTGCAGGCCCAGGGCCTGGCGCAGGATTGCAAACACCACGATGATGCGGGTGAAGGACGTCATCATCATCAGCATGGCCGGCAGAAACGTCAGCGCTGTCATCAGCGCCAGAATCTGCAGTGTTACCGAGTATTCCTGAACGCCCTCACCTTCACCCGGCTGAACCGTGAACGCGGGAATACCCGGCAGGTCCGCCAGCGCCAATGGAGCCCAGAACAGGCCGGCGAGTACCACAAGGATTGCAATGAGTCGTTTGGGGGTTGCCGCTGTCATGGGCCGGTTCATTCCTTGTTCGGAGCTGTCCAGGATTTTCCGATCATACTTTGCAGGCGCCGGGCAAAATCCCCGGAGTTGCCACTGCCGGCATCCACAACCGGCTCTTCAAACACCTGCAGCGTGCGTATGGCCGATGGTGTGATCCCCAGAAGGATCTGCTGGCCGCCCACTTCAATCAAGGCAATGCGCTCGCGGGCTCCGATGGCCATTACAGAAACGACCTTGATGGCATTGTTGTTCATTCCGGTCATGCCGTTCATACGGCGGATTATCCAGGCGCAGCCGTAGATAATCGCAATCACCGCCAGCAGGCCCGCGCCCAGGCTAAGCAATGTGCCCAGGGTGTCCGGTGCGTTGCCGCCGGTGGTTGCTGCAGCGCTTGGCCTGGCTTTCGCTGCCTCCTCCGCAAACACGGGTGTGGCCAGCACAAGCAATGATGCTGCTGTCGTTTTTAACCACATGTTATTTCTGCAACCGCTTGATGCGTTCACCGGGGCTGATCACATCGGTCAGGCGAATGCCAAACTTTTCGTTCACCATAACCACCTCACCGTGGGCAATGAGCGTGCCGTTCACCAGCACATCCAGCGGCTCGCCCGCCAGCCGGTCCAATTCAATTACCGAGCCCTGGTTCAGCTGTAGGAGATTGCGGATGGGTATCTGGGTATTGCCCACCTCCATGGAGATGCTGACAGGAATGTCCAGAATCACGTCCAGGTCCGGTGCTGGCCCGTCTCCCTGCCCGCCCGTGGCGCCTTCGTCAAACTCTTCCATGGGCGCGGTAACAACATTGTTGTCGGCATTGTTTCCCGTGCGGTCACCGGCAGCGGTCTTTCCCGCCTCTTTCATGGCCCGGGCCCACTCATCATCCCGGGACCCTCCGGAGCTTTCATCACCGGACTCTTCCATGGCTGCCTCCCATTCGGCCGCCAGCTTTTCGTCCTCGCTCAGCTCCTGACCATCTTTGTTGTCTTCAGCCATTACGTTCTACCTTCAGTTGTTTTTTCACTTTGCGGCGCTCTGCCCGTTCATGAATTCTCAGCGCCAGTTTGCCGTCCCGGGTTCCCATGGTTGCCTTGTATATCGGAATGCCATTCGCGGTTACTGTGAGGTATTCGGGCACTTCTACCGGTATGATATCGCCGGCTTTGAGTTTTGCGACTTCGCGCAGGGAAATGCGGCGCCTGCAAACCGTGGTGTTTACCGGTACTTCCACTTCTTTGATGTCTTCCTGTAGCGCGCCCACCCAGCGTTCATCCACATCGTCGATGTCGCTTTGCACGCCGGCATCCAGTACATCCCGGATAGGTTCGATCATGGAATAGGGCAAGGCAAAGTGCAGCTCACCCCCGCCGCCGTCCAGCTCAATGTGAAAGGTGCTGACCACGACAACTTCACTGGGGCTGACAATATTGGCCATGGCCGGGTTTACTTCGGAATTCAGGTACTCAAAGTCCACTTTGATGACTGCCTGCCAGGCTTCCCGCATATCGGTAAAAACCTGATTGAGCACCATCTGTACAATCCGGTTTTCCGTTGGCGTGAACTCACGCCCCTCGATTTTGGCATGCCGCCCTTCGCCGCCGAAAAAGTTGTCAACCAGCTTGAACACCAGCTTGGCATCCAGAACAAACAGGGAGGTGCCCCGAAGCGGGCGCACTTTGCATAGATTCAGGCTCGTGGGCACGTAGAGCGTGTGAACGTATTCACCGAATTTCATGATCTGTACGCCGCCGGTGGAAACATCCGCATTACGGCGCAGAAGATTGAACAGGCTGATGCGAGTGTATCGGGCGAAGCGCTCGTTGATCATTTCAAGGGTGGGCATCCGGCCCCGGACAATACGATCCTGGCTGGCGAGATCGTAGGACTTTACACCGGTTTCATCGCTTTCTTCATAGGTATCAATGTCACCTTCATCCACGCCATGAAGGAGCGCATCAATTTCATCCTGTGACAGTAAATCCTGCATACCTTATCCTGCCGCTGAAAAGCCTATTGAACCACGAAGTTCCGGAACAGTACCCGATTTATGGATGGCTCACCCTCCTGCTCCAGCACCTGATTGACCGTGGCCAGCATGGTGTCTGCCAGGCCCGCGCGCCCCTCTGGTGTTTGCAGATCGGTAAAGCTGCTGCTCCCCAGCACCGTAACCAGCTGGCTCCGGATCAGGGGCAAATGCAGTTTTGCCGCAGTCAGCGCCTGAGGATCCTTCGCCTCAAAGGACAGATACACCTGGGCGTATCGCTGGCGTCCCTCCCCCTGCACTGTTGTTACCAGGGCTTTTTCAATACCCATGTAAACACTGGGTGTAAACACTTCTTCCGCCACCGCGTTTTCGCCTGCAACATCGTCGCCCATTCCGGGTATGCCGTCACCCAGAAACCACAGGGTGCCTGCAATGGATAGCGCTATTGCCAGGATGAGCGCCACGGCTATCAGGATAATGAGCTTGAGTTTTCCTTTCCTGGCCGGTACTGCCTCAGCTGTGCTGCTTTGTGCCATAGTCTTTTCCGCCAGAAATCCGTCGGTGATCGTGCTGTTCGATGACTTTCACAATTTAGCTGCAAAGGGCGGGCCAAAAGCCCCAAACCTCCGCTCAGGACCGCAGTTTAGCGTTGCATGGAGAGATGGGCAAAGCGGATTGGCGCCTGTGGCCAGGTCCAGGCGCTGGCATTCACGCAAAAATATCGACTGTACCCTTCCAGCCAAGATCAAGACTGCCCGTTTGTATCTCATCACCGCCATTGTCGAGAACTGCGCCCCTGGCGCCTGAACCGGCGAAGGCAGCCTCTCCCTGTTCCCCACCCTGCTCGCCGTGCCGATGGCCGGGGTTGTCGGAAACATCAAACTGGGCGAGAGCAAGGCCCTGCTCTCCCAGCATATCCCTGAGCCGGTGGGAATGCAGTTCCAGCTGGTCCCTCACCACAGGGTTGGCTGTGTGCACGGTGATGTTGGCCTGGTCATTCTGAACGCGAACCCGCACCTCCATGGGGCCCATGTCCGGCGGAGTCAGGTGAATTTCGGCCATCGACAGGTTTTTGGCTGTCAGCCAGCTGAGCTTGCCCATCAGCTTGTCGCCCCACTCTGCGTGATTTACGGGCACATCGATTGATGTTGCGTAGCCTCGCAAGGGCGCCTGAGCCTCTGTCAGCATTTTACCGGTTGCGGTAGCGCTTTGCTGGGCGGCCACCTCCAGCGCCGATTCAAACCGGGTGCCGGTCAGAAGGCTGGCGGGGTCCGTAGCCAGTGTTTTTTCCCCGGCCAGCGGCACCGGGCCATCGGCCATCTGGAGGCCCGCTGTCAACCCTCCACTAATGCCCGGAGAAGTTTGTCCGGGCTGCCCGGCAAACAACCCGGCGGCCTGATTGATCGGCTGGCCATTCACCGAGACGCCAGGATTACTGACTGCTGTGGCCGTTTGTCCGTTTGCAGGTAACAAAAGCGCCTGCAGTTCTGTAAAGGTTACAGGCGTTGTGACAGCCTCCATATCGGGCAAGGGCGCTGCGGTTTCGCCAGCAGTCTCTGTGCCTGCGACGCTGTCTTCACTGGCGGAAACCGGGTTACCGCCCTCACCCGGGTCACCGGTTTTCCGGTTTCGATCAACCTGGTTTGATGCCTGTGTGGCGTCTGCTTTATTCGGGTTATCCGAGCCCGCTTGTCGCGTATCCCGGGGTTCATCACTGCGCCCGGATTGCTGGCGATCAAGGCGCTTCTGCTCCGCACGGGAGACAGCCTGGTACCGGGTTTCGCCGGAGCCACTGTCCCGGGAGTCACGGCCAGAACCGACTTTTGAAGAACCGGCATCGCTCTGCATCCCGGGAGCAGGAGTATTGGGGAGAACCATCTGTGCCATGGCAACCTCTTGCCGCTTTTAATTGCAAGGCGCCTGATCCGGCCCGTTTCGGGGCCATTTCAAAGGCGGTTTCCCGAACAGTTGCAAAAGCAATGCCAGCACCCCCATGCAATGCACTTGAAAGCTACCTGGCATCTCCTGCCATGAGTGATTCAAGCGCACGAATCACCCGCTGAAACTCGGTTTCGATCGCTTCCAGTGCTGGAGCCGCGTCGTTCAGACGGTTTTCCAGCCCGGCTTTCTCCGCATCCCGGCACAGTTCTCCAAGGCGGGGAGCTCCGATATTGATGCAACTACCCTTGAAGCTATGGGCTGTCCTGGCAAAAGCGTCTGCGTCCGCTTTCCTTATGGCTGCTTTAAGATTGTCAATCCGCTCTCTCGAATCATTCAGATACGTCTGAATCAATATGCCGAACTCGTCTTCCATTACATCCTGAAGCTCGGCCAGAGCTTCTTCATCAAGGTGTGGTGTATCAACCATGACCAACTCCCTTGTTGCTATTGAAATGACCTGCCCGGTGCTCTTCAGGGGCACCATTCGTATACAACTTCCACCCGGTTTCCCTCCCCGTAGTATCTGACAGATTCCGCCAACCGTTTTAACAGCACAAGCCCTCGCCCGCCGTAGCGAGGGCCGCTATGGGCAACCGCCGCAGACTGCAAAGCCGGATGATTGCGGAAGTCGAACCCTGAGCCACTGTCTTCGCAAACAACATGCAGGCGCCCACCCGGCCCCACAGGTTTGTGGTGGAAACGGAAGCGGATATAATGCCCGCCCACACGGCCCAGGCGAACAGTGCGCTCTTCGTAATAACGGTCGAAGCCAGCTTGCGTATATTTCCATTCAGACGGCAACTCAAGTACGCCGTGCTCCAGCGCATTATTGTACAGCTCAGACAGCAGCGTATAAATTTCTCCGCTTTTACGCCTGAGCCCGGGCACTTCCATGCAGATGTGGAACAAAAGCGGCAAAGGGCTGAACTCCCCCAGCGTGCGCTCACGGACTTCATACTCGCAGGTCCATTCTGTCGGGCCGGCAAGGGAAGAAGGCTCCAGGGCATCCGGTAAAACAGCCAGCCCGGCTTCATCAATCATTTCCAGGCAGAACAGGGTCAGATCGTCGCCAAAGTTCAGTTGCCCGGTGAACTGTTCTATTCCTCTCATGAGCGCATCGAACGGATGCCCTTCATTGCCGGCATTTTCAAGAGCGAGGCGCACACCCTCTTCGCCAAAAAGGTTCCCCGCCGCATCAGAACACTCCAGCACGCCATCAGTCATCAGCAACAAGCGGTCACCGGGGCGGGTTCTGACAACGTCCATTTCCGCCTTGAACTGATCAGCGCCAAGAATGCCCAGGGGTAAATGCAAAGAAGGCAAGCTGTATCGCTCAGTGGAGGAACGCACCAGCCAGCCATCCGGCAGGCCTCCATTCCAGATTCTCAGCTGGTTAAACGCAAAATCAGCCTCAACCATCACACCGCAGCAGAACATGTCTTTTGGCAGTATGCGCGCGAGTTTCTGGTTAATTTCCCGAAGAATATCGGAACCGTCAAAACCTTTACCGGCCATGCCGTAAAAGGTCTCTGCCACGGGCATGGCACCAATAGCCGCAGGCAATCCATGGCCGGTAAAGTCTCCCGCAAAAACAAGCATGCCCCCGGCAGGGCGCGGTGAGGCAAAGAGTACATCGCCACTGAAAACCGAAAGGGGAGACGCGTGGTAGCGAATGTTGGCAGCATCCAGGCACCCGGTGTGGGCGATATTGTCGAAAACCCGCCGGGCCACATGCTGTTCTTCCAGCAATTGCCGGTTACGCTCACGCATGGCGTCTCGCTGGCGTGACAATGCCTGGTGCAGAAGGCGCATCCGGTTAAAGGCGCTGATCTTGGCTTTGATCATCAGCCGGTTATAGGGTTTGCTCAGAAACCCGTCCCCTCCCGCCTCAAGGCATTGAGCCAGGTCACCGGCTTCTGTCAGGGAGGTAACAAAGATAACCGGCACCATCCGCTCACCCGCCAGCCGTTTGATTTGCCGGGCGGCCTCCATACCATCCATGGCGGGCATAAGGGCATCCAGCATCACAATATCCGGTGCTCCGGACTGAAAAAGTCTCACGGCGTCGCGACCATTGGCGGCATCAAGTACATCGTGGCCAAGACCTTTCAGCAACGTTTTCAGAATCAGGCGGTCACTGTCGCTGTCATCAGCAATCAGGATTTTGAGGGGGCCATTTTCCGCTCCGGGCTCATCCATGAGTCACTCCTGCTGCCCGAACGCTCACCGGATGGTGAAGAGCTGCTCAAAATTGGAAATGGTCAGTATCTTGCGCACATCCTTATTGCAGTTTTCAATAGCGATACTGGCGTTGTCGCCCCCGGCATAGTCCCGTAACAGGAGCAGCATGCCCAGAGCGGAGCTGTCGAGATAGGTTGCCTCGGCTAAATCAACAATATAACCACGGACATCTGTGCCGCCATGCTCGTAGGCATCGCGAAAGGCCTGGTGGGTGCTGAAATCAAAGCGGCCTTCTATTCTGATAATCAAAGTCTGACCGTCGTGACTGCGGCTGGTCTGAATCGGCATCCGCAAAACCTCCGGTGGTGATCACTGAATCATACTGCCACCACAATTCTGGCGACCTGTGTCTGTATAAGGATAGCCCAGCGCTGCGAGTTTGCATGCAGCGTGGCCTGGCTCAGCGACGACGGCGCGCAAAAGCCCGGCCTGCGGCTTCATCTGACCGTTTCTGTTCCTGAAGATCCTGTTCCCGGAGCTCCTGCTGGCGACAGGTTTCTATATATTTCTCCATACCGCGCTTGCGCTCCCAGGCTCGCTGCCATTCCTGCCGACGGGCTTCGAAAGCCGCTTCGGCCTGAGCCAGCTGCGCCTGTTGTTGCAGAATAACCTGGTCAAGCTGGGCAATGAATGCCTGCCATGCCTGCAACCGGCTCACCTGCACCACGCCGTGCTGACTGTTACGGATCTGATCCCGGTATTCCTGCTGGTAGCGGTTCAGGTTCGCCACCTGTTCGCTGTGCTGTTCCACCCGCTTGCGGGCCTTACCCATCTGTTCAAGGGCTTCCTGCTCTTTACGTTCTTCCAGAGCAAGTACAACGGCGAGGCGTTGGGAACGCAGCATCAACTGACACCTTTGCCGGCATTGGCTGAGGCAACGTTGGCTGAGGTTCTGCTGACATTGGCAGAGGCAGGATCAGGCACAGCCGATTTTCTGCGCTCTGGTGAGCGGCGCTCGGGCACCACCGACAAGAGCCCTTCAATACTTTCGGACAGCGAGGCACGTTCGTTAAGACCCTGCTGCAGGAACTGGCGCATATTACCAATGTGGGTGATGGCGAAGTCGGTTTCCGGGTCGGACCCTTTTACATAGGCGCCCACACTGATCAGATCCCGGGCCTGCTGGTAGCGCGAATAAACCTGCTTGAACCGCTGGGATCGGGAGAAATGCTCGGTTTCGGTTACCTGGGGCATTACCCGGCTGATAGAGGCCTCTACGTCGATAGCGGGATAATGCCCTTCTTCTGCCAGCCGGCGCGAAAGCACAATATGGCCGTCCAGTATGGCCCTGGCAGCGTCCGCGATGGGATCCTGCTGGTCGTCACCTTCAGTGAGCACAGTATAGAACGCTGTAATGGAGCCACCCCCGGGCAGACCGTTGCCGGTACGTTCCACCAACTGCGGCAGCTTGGCGAATACAGACGGCGGGTAGCCTTTGGTAGCCGGCGGCTCACCCACGGCCAGGGCAATTTCCCGCTGGGCCTGGGCGTACCGGGTAAGTGAGTCCATCAGCAAAAGCACACGCTTGCCCTTGTCCCGATAGTATTCAGCGATCCGCGTGGTGAGCATGGCGGCGCGCAGGCGCATCAGGGGTGAGTCATCTGCCGGGGAGGCAACAACAACGGATCTCGCCAGGCCTTCCTCGCCCAGAATATCCTCAATAAACTCCTTTACTTCCCGGCCCCGCTCACCGATGAGCCCGACAACTGTAATGTCTGCATCAGTAAAGCGGGTCATCATGCCCAGCAGCATACTTTTACCCACGCCACTGCCCGCAAACAGGCCCAGGCGTTGCCCCTGGCCTACTGTCAGCAGGGAATTGATGGCCCGGATACCCACATCCATGGACTTGCGCACTGGCGCGCGGTTCAGGGGGTTAATAATATCGCCGGTCAGGGGGACTCTGGCCTCGGCCTGAAGCGGGCCTTTGCCATCAAGGGGCTCACCACTGCCATCTACCACACGGCCAAGCATCAGCGGCCCGACGGGAACACGGCTGGCTGCAGCCAGCGGCACCACCCGGGCACCTGGCCTGAGGCCTTCAATGGCCGTCAGCGGCATCAGGTAGACTCTGTCATCCTCAAAGCCCACCACTTCCGCTTCAACGGTGCCTGTGCCCTGGCCTTTGATTTCACAACGATCACCCACAACCATGGGGCAACCCACACACTCCAGAGTCAGCCCCACCATTCTGGTGAGGCGACCCGACAGCTCCGGCTCCGGGTCTTCACGCAGATAGGTTTGATAGCGATCCAGGCGATCAGCCAGAGTGAGTGTCATCGCGCTCACCTTCAGCCGGCGTGTCTTTGCCTGCTTCTTCCCCGGGAACCTGGCCCGGCGAGCTCAGCACGTCCCGCTGGAAATTTGTCAGATCATCCATCATCGCGCCCAGTTCTTCAGCATCACCGGCTTCATTCTCGTCTGTCTGCTGCTCCAGCATGGTCTGGACAGCACGCTGAAAGCGCTTTTCAACCGTAAAATCAACGAGGCTGTTACGGGTTTCAACCCGGCAACCCCCTGGCAGAACCTTGTCATCTTCCACAACCGAGGTGGTCGCTTCAAAGCGCTCAGCCACGTCGCGTACAGCGCTGTAGTCATTCGGGTGCACGTAAATGCGGACATTCTCTGCCGTCGAAGGCAGGGCTTCCACGGCCCGGCGCACCACCTGCCGGATTTGCGAGGAATCAATGGTGAGCTCGCGGTAAACCACCGCCCGGGCGAGCACCATGGTGAGGTTCAGCAGGGAGGTCTCAAGCTCATCCTGGTGTTGCCGGATTGGCAGAAGCAATTCGCCCAACATCTTTTCAAGGCGCGCCAGGCTTGCGGATACCTCTGTGCGGGTTTGGTCATAGCCTTCCTTTCGCCCCTGCTCCCGCCCCTCGGCCAGCCCGGCCTCCAGGCCTTCTTTATGACCTTGTTCGTAGCCTTCGGCACGGCCTTCTTCTATGCCCTGCTCACGACCTTCCATAAGGCCGTCTTCCCGCGCAGCCTGGCGAATGTCGGCCAGATCTCCCGCTGTCAGGGGTTTGACGTTGCGTTCTTCCTCGCGGGCAACCTCATTGCCGCGAGCATCCAGCAAGGGGAGTTCCCACCGCTCGTAGGCAGTCAGCTCTTCTTTCGGGATTCGGCCGGGATCTCTGGAAGTATCTTTCATCACATCATTTCTTCGCCGGCACCGCCGAGCGTGATTTCTCCCGCTTCAGCCATGCGTCGGGCAATGGTGATAATGTCTTTCTGGGCCGATTCCACTTCGCTGACGCGCACCGGCCCTTTCGCTTCCAGGTCGTCCTGCAGAAGCTCAGCCGCACGCTTGGACATGTTCTTGAAAATCTTTTCCTGAACGGCATCGTCGGCACCTTTCAGGGCCACCACAAGAACTTCCGAGGACACCTCCCGCAGCAAGGCCTGAATACCCCGGTCGTCAATATCCTTGAGGTTATCGAACACAAACATGAGGTCTTCAATGGTGGTGGCCAGGTCCGGATCCATGTCCTTGATCGAGTCCAGCAGAGTCCCTTCGATGCTACGATCCATAAAGTTCATGATGTCGGCGGCCCGTCTCACGCCACCGATGCGACTGGTTTGTGCCGACGCGCCTCCGGAAAACTGCTTTTCCAGTATGTCGTTCAGCTCCTGCAGCGCCTGGGGCTGGATGCTTTCCAGTGTGGCCACACGCATCATCACATCCAGGCGCACCTTCTCGTCCAGTGTTGCGAGAATTTCTGCCGCCTGATCCGGATCAAGATAGGAAATAACAATGGCCTGAATCTGCGGATGCTCATAGCGGATGATGTCACCAACCGCTCTCGGCTCCATCCATTTAAGGGTGTCCAGGCCGGTGGTGTTGCCACCGATGAGAATACGGTCGATCAGGCTGGCCGCCTTGTCGTCGCCCAGTGCCTGGGTAAGCATGGCCCGTATATAGTCATCGTTGCCCACGCCGAGACCCGTCTGACCACCCACTGCCTCTACGAACTGATTAAGCACATAAGTGACATCGTCTTTGCTGACGTCCTTCATCTGGGCCATGGCCACACCCACGCGCTGAACCTCTTTGGGGCCCATATGCTTGAGCACTTCAGCGGCATCGGTCTCACCCAACGACATCAGCAGGATCGCAGCCTGCTCTACCCGCGGAATTTTCCGTTGGGGTTTCCGGGGCGCATCACCGCCCGCCGCCTGTGCAGATTGATCAGTCATCAACATTCACCCATTGACGCATCACCTGGGAAACCCTGGCCGGGTCCTCGGCAATGAGCCCCTTCAGAGCATTCAGCTGCCTATCATAGCTGTCTGTAGCGCCCGGCAAAAGGAGGTCGTCCTGGGACGACATGGCCTGGCGCAAAGCATCGTTGCCATCAGCGTCGCCATAACCACCGGCACCGAACTCATCATCCCGCTCACGGCGCCCGCCACCGGACAGGCTTTTCAGCGTCGGGCGCAGCAAGCCCAGTACCAGCACCAGAATAACCAGCCCGGCCAGTATCTGCTTCATCAGGTCCCAGAACCAGGGCTGCTCCCAGAAGCCGGGGCTTTCAAATTCCACCGTTTCTTCCGGAGCAAACGCCGTATTCATGACGGTGACACTGTCGCCACGGGCAGCGGAATAGCCAACTGCGTCCCGCACCAGCATGCTCAAGCGCTGCAGCTCCTGCTCCGGCCAGGCTTCATAAGTCACTGCGCCGGTGTCCGGGTCTACCACTTTCATATCATCAACGGCAAGCGCAACGGTCACTCGCCGCACGCGCCCGAGCTCCTGTCGGGTATAGCTTACCGTACGATCCATTTCATAGTTACGGGTGGATTCCTTACGCACATTCACGGGCGCTGGCGGCGCTGCACCCTCCCCGTCACCGGTGTTTGCTTTAACCTGTTCGGGCACCGTGGCACCGGCAGGAGGCTGATTGGACAGTGCGCCGGGAACACCGCCGTTAAACCCGGCAACACGCTGTTCTGTCAGATCGCGCTCGCTACGAACTGCCTGTTGTTCCGGATTAAACAGTTCTTCTGCCTGCTCTACCGACGAGAAATCCAGATCGGCAGAGACTTCCGCCCGGTAGCGCCCTTCCCCCACAATCGGGGCAATCAGGGAAGCAACACGGCGTGTGAGGCGCTCCTCCAGCCGCGACGTGTATTCGTACTGGTCCTGCATGCGCTCACCATCGCCGCGGCTTTCCTTACCGGTCAGCAAGTTACCGTTCTGATCCACCACCGTAACCTGATCCTTGTTCATCATGGGGATGCTGCCGGCGACCAGATTCACGATAGCCGCAATCTGCTCCTGTTCAGGCCGGCGACCGGCAAAGACCTCAAGAAACACTGAAGCAGAAGGATCCCGCGCATCCCTCACAAACACGGAACGCTCTGGAATGGCCAAATGAACCCTGGCACCACGGACACCGCGCATGCTGCTGATGGTACGGGCCAGTTCGCCCTCAAGACCACGGCGGTAGCTGACGGTTTCCATGAACTGGGAGGTTCCCAGGCCACGGTCTTTGTCCAGCAATTCGTAGCCCATGGTTTTCTGATCCGTTACGCCTTCGGCTGCCAGCTTCAACCGGGCGTTATAAACCTGATCGGAGGGCACCAGCAGAGCACCGGTGCGGGTATCCATTTTGTAGTCGATACCGTTGCTGTCGAGGATTGTGGTTACGTCCTGGGGATTATAGGCAGACAAATCGCCCACCACCGGCTGATAGTTCGGCTCCTGAGCCCAGAGAACAACCGCGACGCCCAGTGCAACGCTGGCAGCAAGACCTACCATCAGGCCAATCTGGCGCAGAAGATTCAGTCGGTTAAATCCCAGAAACAGGTCACTGTTACTCTCGGAGCTGCCGCCACCCTGGGTTGTGGGCATATTTGCAGTGGTTTCTGCAGGAACGCTGGCCATGTCTGTGCTCCGTTATCAGATCGGCATGTTCATAATGGTTTCGTAGGCCTTGACCACGCGGTTGCGCACCTGGGTCAGGGCTTCGAAAGAGACAGAAGATTTCTCGGCGGCAATCATCACGCGGGTGATATCCACGCTGGGGTCACCCATATCGTAGGCTGTCCGTAAATCGTTGGCATTTTTCTGAACCTCGTTCACGTTATTTACAGCCTTGCTCAGCATATCACCGAAGCTTGGTGTCTCCTGAACCTGATCTACCTGGCGCGGGCCATCAATGCGACCACGCACCGATTGATCCTGCTCAATACGCAGATTCTGTTGCATTTGAGAACGCAGAGAACGGATATCGGACAGAACACTGTTGATGTCGGCACGCTGAACCATAACTTTCTCCTGACACCGCCCCGCAGGGCAGGCTTGCTGGTCTGACTGTATTGACCAGGGATAAGCAATGGTCAGGCCAGAATTTATTTCCTTTTATTTACCAACAAGTTGAGTTATTCGAAGCCATGCACCAACTCTGCAACGACGGGGTTTTGACAGGTACAAAAAAAGGCACCCGAACGAGTGCCTGCTAAAAGGAGGGGGTACATCATAGGATGGACGCGTCCATCAGGGGCGCCCGGGAAACCTCAGGCCAGGGCCAGTTCCGAATCAAGATCAATGCCGGCCTCACGCATTTGTGCCAGTTTGTACCTCAGCGTCCTGGGGCTTATACCCAGCTGCTCTGCAGCCCGGTTGCGGCGCCCACGCTCTTTCCTGAGCGTCTGAATGATAATACGGAACTCCTGCTGACGCAGATCATCCCCCAGTGATCCAGCCTCCATGGATGCCGGATCCGAGGGGCCTGCTTCCTGAGTCACAGGCGCTGCAGAAACAGGCTGCTCCTGAGGCTCCGTGAAAGGCACTTCAACAACTGGCGCCGGCATTGCCGCTGCCTGGCCCGCGAAGCGACCACTCACACCCATATCGAGACACAGGTCTGCCGCATGAATCACATTCCCCTGGTGCAGAACCAGTGAACGCTGGATTGCGTTATCCAGTTCCCGCACGTTACCGGGCCATTGGTGCTGAACCAGTGCATTGCGGGCATCGGCAGCAAAGCTGATGCCGGTCAGCTTCATCTTGCGGCAGTGCTTCTTCAGCAAAAACGTTGCCATGGGCAGTATGTCCAGCGGCCGTTCCCGAAGGGGCTGCCAGTGCATGGGAAATACGCTGAGCCGGTAGTAAAGGTCCTCCCGGAACCGCCCTTCCCGCACAAAATCCGCCAGATCCCGGTTGGTGGTGGCAATCACCCGCACATCCAGGGAAATGGTTTTTCGACCGCCCACACGCTCCACTTCCCGCTCCTGCAGCACCCGCAGCAGCTTGGATTGCAGCCCGGGATCCATCTCGGATATTTCGTCCAGCAGAATCGTGCCACCATTGGCCTGCTCGAACTTGCCGGGGGCGGATGCCACCGCGCCGGTAAAGGCGCCTTTCTCATGGCCGAAGAGAATCGCCTCAAGCATGTTTTCGGGAATAGCCGCGCAGTTAATGGCGACGAACGGCTGGTCTGCCCGGGGCGATTGCTGATGTATGTACCGTGCGAGAACTTCCTTACCGGTGCCGCTCTCCCCGGAAATCATCACTGTGGAATCACTGCCGGCCACTTTGGCTGCCAGCTGGAATATACGCTTACTGGCCGGGTCTTCCGCCACCGGCTCATCGTCGGATTTCTGACGGCTGCCGCCGACCACCTTGGTGACTGCATCAACCAGCACCTTCGGCTCAAACGGCTTCACCAGATAGTCCACGGCACCGGATTGCATGGCGGAAACCGCGTGGCTGATCTGCCCGTATGCGGTGATCAGCATCATCGGCAAACCGGGGTACAAGCGCTGTACCTCGCCCAGCAAATCATGGCCGGAGAGCCCGGGCATGTTGACATCGCTGACCACCATATCAACCGGCGCTTCAGCCAGTCGTGCCAGTGCTTCGTGGGCATCAGACGCCTCGCGTACGCGAAACTTCGCGAGCTCAAGTGTGGTTACCAGCGCCTCGCGCAGGTCGCGGTCATCCTCAACAATCAGAATCTGGGCCTTGGCCATGGTTGCCTCCGATCAGACAGTATTACGTAAAGGGTTGCGTGAAAGGTTATGCAATAACGGCAGGCGCAGAGTCGCAATGGCGCCGCCCTGGCCCGGTGATTCAATGGAAAAACGCCCCTGATGGGCCTTCACAACAGCTTGCACAACCGCCAGGCCAAGCCCGGTTCCGTGGGATTTGGTTGTATAAAACGCTTCCGCCAGCCGATTAGCCTCCGCCTTGGCGAAGCCCGGGCCGTTATCCATAACACGCACCAGCAATTCACCTGCCTCCGAGGTAACCTGGATAGCCACGGCAGTAGCACCGGCCTCAAGGCTGTTGTTCACCAGATTGGTGCAGGCTCCCACCAGCGCATCCCGGTTGCACATCAATCGGCAGTCTGCGGATAGATCATTCTTTAAAATAATTTCCGGGCCGCTTGCTGGTTTAAGCCCGTCCAATGCGGATTCCAGAGCGGAAACCAGCATTGCGGCAGACAGCTCCTCCGCCAGCCGGGTTTCGCCACGGGCAAAAATCAGCATATCCCGCACCTGCTGCTCCAGGTGGGTAAGCCGCGACATCAGCCGGGAGGTACAGCGCTGGCGCATTTCCTCATCGAGATCGTCCTGGATTAAATGACCACCGTAAAGAATGGCGGCAGACAAAGGCGTGCGAATCTGGTGTGCAAGCGAGGCCACCATTTTGCCCATGGCCGAAAGCCGCTGGGCATGGGCCAATTGTGATTGCAGGTGGCGGGTCTCGGTAAGGTCGGTCAGCAGAATCAGCTGCCCGGGCTGGTTCTCCATGGTGCGGATCTCGATACTCACCCGGCGCCCGTCCTTGAGAGACACTTCATGGCCATCGTCCCGGCGCGGCGAGAAACAGCGGCCAATCACATCCACCCAACGCTCGCCCTCAAGAGGCTCTCCCAGCAAAGCAATTGCCGCAGGGTTGCTCTGGGACACCACGCCCTGGCTGTCCAGAACCACCACCCCCGCAGGCAAAGCGTTCAGCAGGGTCGACAGCCGGTCTGCCAGCTGTTCTTTCTCTTCCAGCTCCTGCTGCCGCTGCAACGACTCCTGGCTCAACTCACCGGATAACTGGTTAACCCGGGATTCCAGTGTGCGATAGGAATCGGTAATCTGCCGTGACATCCGGTTGAACATTTCCAACGCAGAATCCACCGCCTCGTCATCCTGCTGCGGAAACAGCGCTCTCACCTTATCGTTAGCATCCGCCGCCGCATTGGCCTGAGCCCCGTGCTCCGCCGACTGAATGACAAACTGTGCCTGACTCATAATCTGACTCCCGATCAGCCCGCAAAGCCGGACTACACCCTTAGGACGATTCATTTACAAGCCACAATGCCAGCTTCGTGCCAACTAGGTTTTTTTGTTCAATATCAGTGGGTAAGGAATTAACGGAATGACAGAGTGACGGTTTTATGGCACCCTGAAAACAAGAAAACGCCAAAGGCCCTAAACCTTTGACGTCTTGCTGTCACCAACCAAAGCCTGCTCAGGACTCCTCGGATTCATCCTCCCGAAGCCCGTACTTGCGGACCTTTTCCACCAGTGTCGTTCGCCGTATCCGCAGCTTCTCCGCCGCCCGGGCAACCACGCCGCCGGCTTCATCCAGCGCCTGCTGAATCAACTGCTTCTCCAGATTCGACAGGTAATCCTTCAGGTCAATACCATTCACCGGCAACAATGCTGGCGCATCCAGCCCAACCAGGCCAGGGATGTTCGACGGCATCCCGGCGTCTTCCACCGGCCGGTTCTCATCATAATCATCCACATACCGGAACTTTTTCGGCAACTCCTGCACGCCGATCACACTGTAGGGATGCATGATAGCCAGCCGTTCCACAAGATTTGCCAACTCACGAACGTTGCCCGGCCAATCGTGCCGGCAGAGGCTCATGATCGCGGCCGAGTTCATCCGTAAGGATCCGCGTTTCTCTTTCTCCATGCGGGAAATCAGCTCATTGATCAACAGGGGTATATCTTCCACTCGCTCACGCAGTGAGGGTACCTCAATGGGGAACACATTCAGCCGGTAATACAGGTCCTCCCGAAACTCCCCGGTTTCAATCATGTCCTCAAGATTCTTGTGGGTCGCCGCAATTATGCGAACATCCGCAGAAATCGTCCGGTTGCTGCCGACACGCTCAAAGGTACGTTCCTGCAAAACCCGCAGGATTTTTACCTGCATGTTCAGGGGCATGTCGCCAATCTCGTCCAGGAACAAGGTGCCGCCCTCCGCCATCTCAAAGCGCCCGACGCGCGCAGTAATGGCTCCGGTAAAAGCGCCCTTTTCATGGCCAAAGAGCTCACTCTCCAGCAACTCTGCCGGAATAGCCCCGCAGTTTACAGGGACAAACGGCCTGTCACGGCGCGATGAATGGTAATGGAGATTTCTGGCAACAACTTCTTTACCGGTACCGGACGGCCCGGTGATCAGCACACTTACATCCTTGTCGGCTACCTGCTCCATGAGCTGACGAACCTGCTGCACCTTACGACTGGTACCAACAAGGCTACGAAAAAGCTGCAGGTTCCGCTGCTGGCCACGCTCATTGGAACGACGGAACTGATCGCAAAAGATCTGGGCCCGATAGAGCGAATCAACAAACTTGGTGTAATTCAGAGGCCATTCCATACGGGCAATGATGCGAGCGGCATCCGCCTCGGCCAACCCCTTAAGCTCAGGGTCACCCACCATGAGGAACGGAACACCCTTGACAAGCCTGCAAACCGTTTCAATGGTGCCGACAATACCCGGGTCTGTGCCGTTTACCACAGCAACAGAAATATCCGCCAGGCTTTCCTCATCACCGGATTCCAGGAGTGCCCAGGCATCTTCCCCTGTAACAACCTGCTCTTCGCCAATGAATTCCAGAATCGTCGACATATCCCGACGCCTCGATTCATCCCTACTCAGCACCAGCACCGTGTTATTTTTCGACATTCACGAGAATCTCTTCGGAAATTTGTGCGGTATTTAAGACTGTAAAACCGAAAGAGTCAATTTTATGACGCTATTTGGGACGATTTGTCGAAACATTCTGATAGGCCTTGGCGGCACTACGGTTCCGGGTCATCCCTTTCAAGGCTTGCTCGGCTTCTGCTCTGGCCTGGGTGGCACCTGCGTCCGCCGCATCCACAAACTGCCGCAGTTTTTCCAGCCTTGCGCGCACCGGTTCCGGATCCATCTGTCCGGCTTCCAATGCGGTCACCAAAGGCTTGACGGTGGGCTTTACCTGCGCATTGAGGCTGGCAAGTGCGTCCCAGTCCCGGTCGGCGAGCGCCTGGCTTAGGTCGGCTATCAATTGATCGAGGCTATCAAGAAGGGCCTGATGCTCCGATGAAGGGGGGGTACCCGGGTTGGCCACAGTGCTTCCTCCTTAACAGGCTAAAAAACGACAAGCCCGGGCGGATCACGGGCAACCCGCCCGGGCTAAAAACTCAGCGGCGCGCTGCCCGTCGTGCAGAAGAAGCCGTGAACTCGCTACCGCGAAACCCGGGATCAAAATCGTAGGCCGGGTAGTTGTTGTCCAGGCCATCAATATAATACCGCCGGGCTTTCAGATCGTACGTCATCTCCATGGTAGTCCAGAAAACCGGCTCCTGATAATAGCTTATGTTATGAGCCTCGGATACTCGCCAGAGATTGCCTGCCTCGCCGTACTCTTCCGACATGAGAATCTGCCAGCTGTCTTCGTCTACATAGAAAACACGGCGGTCGTAGATGTGCTTGATACCGGTGCGGCGGGTTGCCTCCACCACCCACACCCGGTGCAATTCATAACGTGTCAGCTCCTGGTTGATATGGCCGGCACGGATAACATCGTCCGGTCGAACCGACTGATCGTGCAACTTGTAGGCATTATAGGGTACATACAATTCCCGTTTGCCCTTCAGCTCCCAGTCATACTGGTTGGGCGCGCCGTTATACATGTCTTTCTGGTCGACCGAGCGCAGGGACGATGAGTTGGGCAGGTCCGTCTCGTAGGCAAGGTTTGGCGACCGCCTCAGGCGTCGTGAGCCCGCATCATAACGCCAGGCAAGGCGTGGCGAGCGCACCTGATCCAGGGTTTCGTGTACCAGTGTGATGGTACCGGCAAGATTTGAAGGTGAAATCGTATCGGTCTTGAGGTAGAAAATCTTGTTATCAATATCAGCCAGTTCCGTGCCTTTCTTGCTGTACGGAAAATAATAATCGTACTGATTCACTACCGGGTTGTACGAACCGTCAACCTGGGGTGTCGCTGAAGCACTGCGGAATGATACCTCTTCACCACGGTAACGCAGAATATGATTCCACATGACCTCCAGGCCGTTTTTGGGAATTGGAAAAGGGCTGGTCATGATGGTATTGCGAACCCCGTTTCCATTGTCCAGAACCTCTGCGCTCAGCGCATTTTCATAGAACTTCTCATACACATGTTCCGGAAATGCAGCCGTACGCCGGGTTTTGTAAACCGGCATGAAGAAATCCGGTTTGTACTGTTCAAGCATCCGCAGCGAGCCTTCGGAGAGCCTGTCCTTATACAGGTGCATATTGTCGGCAGTGATGACAAACAACGTTTTGTCTTCGGGGAACGGGTCCACTTCAACCTGGCCGTCGCGCCAGTTGGCCGGGGCTTCCCGAAGCCCTCCGGTCCATTCCGGAATACTGCCAGAGGCATTGCCACTGCGCTCGGCCCCGACTGGCGTCAGTTCCTGTTTGAGCCGCTCTGCTTCCGTTACTGATACGCCTGACAATACATGCCCGGAAAACCCGAACGAAAGCACCGCAATACATGCAACAAACTGGCTCCGCATTCCCAAACCCCTCCAGACAATTCAAAAAACCGAAACAGGGGCGCTTTTTGCCAAATTCAAACAATCGTTTCAAGTGAATGTTTGTGTTTAATTGTCACTCAGCACAAAGACCGAAGGGGTAAAGAAATCTGCCGGCCAGAATGGTAAGATAGGAAAATATTTCAGGCGGACGGTCTATGGCATCGCAATGGTATTCGCTGGTTTCGCAAAAGCTGTCTCTTGCGAGAACCCTGCTTGACACCTCCGAGCAGTTGACTGCCGCGGAAAACCCGGCCCGGGCCCCGGTGCAGACACTGCAACATGAGGCTGCGATTCAGGGCTCGATAGAACTTCTTATTAGAGCCAGGCAGCTGTTGTTCATGATGATCGCAACACTGCACCAGAAACCGCAGGCCGGTTTGTTGACACTGGAGCAACTGGCCCGGCGAGTCGGTGATCAGGCTGCTGAAATCGAGATGCTTAAATCGCTCCAGGAGGACAGCGGCAGCTGGTTGTGTCACCTGAGCCAGCTTGAAGCCACCCAGAGCAGGCCGCCTGCACTGCGGAAAACGGTCTCTGCTGAAAACATTATTGCAATATCGGCAGAAGCCGGGCCGGATCGCTCAGCCCAGTCACTCAGAACAACCCTGAAAGCCATGAAACAGTTTGTCGACCATCTGGAAGATCAACATGGTGAGTGGTAACGCCACGGCACCGCAGCTTTCGGTTTTTAACATTGGAAAGGTTATTGAAATGTCACCATCTTTTTTTGAAATTGTACAGCTCAGCAACGGCGATTACGCCTTGCAGCGCATCGACGACGACAGCGCGCCACTGGTCAGAATTTCTTTTTCGAATGAAGCTCGCGAAATGATGGACAATCGGGATATGTCCGTGGCCAAAGCCATGATTGCCGCCGGAATAGAGGCCGCGGGCAGTGTTGCTCACGATGTTGACTGGGATGACGACGAGCTGGACGCATCTGACGCACAGCCCGCTTATACCCTTCACTGAAAACCCTCAGCGCTGCCTGAGCACAACGCCGTGGCTGTTCCCCTGTGCTGCCGCCTCCTGCAGTGAACCAAAAGCGGTTCTGCTCAGCTTTCCCGTCCACATAACCACTGCGTGGCAGGTACCGGCACTCAGGGCTCTTTCTGCAAGTTGCCGGGCCGGGTATTCTGCGGTGGAACGCAAAACCAGTATCTCACCGGCAACAATCCCGTGCATTTTTTGCCATTTGCTGACCAGCGCCTGGGGCGGGTCAATCCATGCAAGCCAGCGCTTTTCCTGGTTGAGTTGCGTCAGCATAGGCAACAGTAGCTGAAAGTTTTCCACCTGCCCTTCCGGCAGGATGATTTCTGTCACGTTGCCCGTGCTACCCGTTGAGGTGGCGCCGGCTGGATTCGGGTTTGCGTTCTCGGGTCTGTACCTGGTGCGAATAACTGTGCGCTGCTTCCGGGCTGTGTAATCAGGCACTGGAAATGGTGAGGCACCCTGTTGCCAAGCCATATTCTGGTTGAAGCTAAGTTGTTCCATAAATCACCCGTTTTTCAATGCGTCTGTGGTTTATACCAGCCCGGCCTAGTGCAGATCTGAGCGCCGAATAACGCCGACACCCAGCCCTTCGATAAACAGTTCCTGCTCTTTCAGGTCGACCTCAATCGGTGCAAACTCTTCGTTTTCGGCAATCAGATACACCTTCGATCCTTCTTTCCGGAAGCGCTTCACCGTCACTTCATCACCTACCCTGGCCACAACAATCTGCCCGTTGTGAACATCCTGGGTGCTGTGTACCGCAAGCAGGTCGCCATCCAGAATGCCAATATCCTTCATGCTCATGCCCCTGACACGGAGCAGGTAATCTGCAGAAGGCGAGAAAAATTCCGGCTTCAGGGTGCAGTAATCCTCCACATGCTCCTGGGCCAGAATAGGGCTGCCTGCTGCTACCTGACCAATCACCGGCAGGCCGGGATCCTCTGCAACTTCTGGCAGGCGAATACCGCGGCTGGCACCGGGAACCATTTCAATGGCGCCTTTACGTGCCAAAGCCCGCAGGTGCTCTTCGGCGGCATTTGCCGAGCGGAAACCCAGCTCCGCGGCGATTTCTGCACGCGTTGGCGGATACCCGGTCTCATCCACGGATCGACGAATGATTTCCAATACCTGGGTCTGTCTTGCTGTCAGCTTCATTGTTTCGCCGCTCCCGTTTGAATCTACCGCATTCGGTTATGCCGCTTGCCCGGCCTGTTATCCGGCAGACAGGCAATCCTGTTTTTTTGTACAGTGGTTTGACTATATACAGTGTTTTATCCAGTGTAAAGTACGTTGGCCGGTTTTCTTCCGGACCCTTAACAACGGCTGCCTGATGAGTGTGATATGGTTCGGGAACGTTACCTTCATTTCCATTAACAGTGAGTCTTATGAGCCAAGTCAGCCCCTGTAAGTTGCCCGACATACGCAACACAAGTGACGGAAACGAACGCCGGGTAGGCGTGGAAATTGAATTATCCGGGCTCGGCTACGCGCAACTGGTTGGGCTGGTGGCGGAGTTACTGGATGGCGAAGCGGTGCAGGAGTCCCGCTATGTGAGCAAAGTTGAAACCCCCCAGGGGCCCTTTGTGATCGAGCTGGATTCAGACCCCATCAAGGACCTGGACCTTGCAGATGAGCGTTTACCCCAGTCTATCCGTGATCTTGGGGGCCAGGCTATGGAGGTTATAGATGCCGCTGCCGAGCGTATTGTGCCGCTGGAGATTATCACCCCCCCCATCCCCTTCTCCGGGTTACATCGCATTGAGACGCTGACTGACCGGTTGCGCGAAGCCGGTGCCCTGGGCAGCCGGGAAGCAATCTATTTCGCCTTTGGCTTGCAGCTCAATCCGGAGCTGCCTGACCTCAAACCGGCAACGCTGATCCGTTACTTTCAGGCGTTCGCCGCGCTCTATGACTGGCTCAAAGCGCGCCACCAGCTGGATATCAGCCGAAAACTCACCACGTATATTGAGCCCTGGAGCAGTCGATACACGGATTTGCTGATGGCCGACGATTATGCCCCGGATCAGCATCAACTGATGGTGGACTATCTGGATACCAACCCCACCCGCAACCGTGCTCTGGATCTGTTGCCACTGTTTGCGCACCTGGACAAGCCCCTGCTTGACCGGTATGTGGAGGACCCGCGCATCAAAAGCCGGCCCACCCTGCATTACCGGCTGCCGGACTGCGACATCGACAACCCGGCATGGCGCTTCTCCTGTGTATGGAATGACTGGGTTGTGGTTGAGCAGCTGGCAAACCGTGCAGATGACCTGGCGGAATTGCGTGACTTATTCCGGAAAAGCCGAAAAATCAGCCTGCGCAATCTGACCCGTAGCTGGCTGGAAACATCCGAAAACTGGCTGCAAAGCAAAGGCTATGTCTGAACAGCACTACCCGGAAGACAATCTGCCCGGCCTGACCATCGGCATCAGTGGCCCTGCCCGTAAGCGCATTGCGCAACGGCTGATCAGCCTCGGGTTGCGACTGCAAGGTGCGCGGCCCTACTACATCCGCCCCGGTGCCCGTGTGGATGTGTCAATGCTGGACGGGCTGGTCTTGTCGGGCGGCACCCATGTGCATCCGCACCGTTTCGGGCAGGAGCCTCAGGTCAGTGCCCGTTATGACAGTGCCCGGGACACCACAGATCAGTTGCTTCTGCAACAGGCCGAAGCCATCGGAATTCCGGTTCTGGGGATTTGCCGGGGCGCACAGTTCATTAACGTCTTCCGCGGTGGTTCCCTGTGCCAGAATGTTACGCCATTGCGGGTAAACACCCGGCACCGCCCGCTTTTACTGCCATTACAAACCGTCCGCGTGGTTTCCGGTAGCCTGCTGAGCCAGGTTATGCGGGCACCGGTAATCGGGGCCAACCGGATACACAGCCAGGCAATCAAGGAGCTGGGCAAAAACCTGAGGGTGGTGGCGGTAGATAACGACCTGTTTGTCCAGGCCTTCGAAAATACCCGTGGCCAATGGCTGATGGGGCTCCAATGGCACCCCGAATACCTGCTTTATCATAGCGGACACCGGCGTATCTTTGGCGAATTTGTCAAGGCTGCCCTGGCTTTCAAACTGACGCGACTGGAGCCCGAGACCGCCAGGCCACCCGACGATCCACGCCGGTAAGCCCGTATTTCGAGCCGGACTGGTATCAGAAGTCGCGGGTATAGAAAATATCCAGAGAAGCTGCCAGGCCGCTGGCAGCTTCCAGATAGAAGTACTTGCCCAGATCATAGCGAAGCGCCACAGTACTGATAGGCTCGAATATCCCGACGCCATAGCGGATACTGAGGTCATCCGTCAGATAACCACTGGCAACCACCGAGGTCTGGTCGCCACTGCCCTCGGCTTCCAGAGTAAGTTCGCGAATCCCAAAGCCCTCCCCGATCTGCCCGGTCACCTTATTCACCTGGGTCAGCCCCAGTGATATGGCAGCACGGCTCATCTGGCCGTCATCACTCTGGCCCCGGGGCGCCCGGCCCAGGATTACGTAGGATAAAGCGTCTGCCTGGGGCATATCGGGGCTTGAAAAAACTTCGGTGGTGGGTGACTGAACCGGCCCGCTCAGACGAATCCCCGCCACAACCGTATCCACCTGCCGGACTGCTTCAATATCCAGATAGGGCTGCACCAGGCTGCCAACGAACAGCAACCGCGCGCGCCGTAATTCAAGCTCCTGGCCGTAGGCCTCGTACTGGCCATTCACCAACTGCAGAGTGCCGCGGGTGTCCATGTCGTTGCCAATCCGCAAGGATCCTTCCAGATCACCGGTAACACCAAAAGCCACAAAGCTGACACGGTCTTCACCCACGACCACAGTGACATCCATATCCAGGCTCCGGATCAGCGGCTCTTCCTGTTCTACCCCGATAATCACCTCATCCTCGGATACTGATACCGCCTGCTCCGGCAAGCCCTCAATTTCTATATCACCCCGGGGAACTTCAATTCTGCCTTCCACACTCAGCGCACCTTCCCGAAAGGCAATGGTCAGGTCCGGTGCCACTTCAAGATGCGCATAGGGCTCGAGGCTGAAGGGCAACCTTTCACCGGTAATACGAACCTCGCCACCGGGCGCATCCTGCCAGTCCACCTCACCCCGAATGATGGCTTCGCTACGGGCATTGCTTTTGATCCGACCGCGAATGTCCGCAGAATAGCCGTTGAGTTCCAGGCCCACCACCACTTCCTCCATGGGCAGGGGCAACCGGGGATCCACCACCCGCCCGTTGGTAAGCGCCACGTCACCCCGCACCGCAGGTTTCATCAAAGGCCCGCTGATTGTACCCTGCCCGTTGACTTCACCGGCGACTTCTTCCAGCCCGGTAAACAGACCGGCCAGGGCAATATCGAGGCCTTCCAGTGTAAATTCACCGTCCACCGGTCGCCCCTCAGCCATGGGGTCCAGGTTCATATTCACAGAGAGCTTTCCAAGCTGGGGGCCGGACAATTGCACCGCAAGATCCGCCACTTCAGGCTTCAGGTCCAGCTCCGCACGCAGGGTCTCGTAACCCAGGGTCTCCCACTCGCCGTCCAGCAGAAGTTCAAAGCGGCCCGTGCCGGCATCAAGCATTATGCGGCCATCCGGCCCCTTGTCAGTGGAGGTAAAATCAACTTCGCCATTAATGCGGGAATCCCATCGCAGGGTTTCCGGCAAAACCGGTGCCAGAGCCGCAGCGGGAAAGTTTTCGATACGGTAGGCAATACTGGGCACGGGCAGCAGTGTCTGTTCGTCGGCGCAAACCGAGCTTTGCTGCCAGTGCCAGCAGTGTGCCGCAAAGCTGAGCTTGCCGGTTTCGTCATAGGTGAGCCCGGTAACCCGGTCCAGCACCCAGCTTTGGTCTTGCCCGGGCACATCAATTACCCCGCGAGCCAGCGCCCCCTTCCAACTGGCCCAGGCCTCGCCCGCTGCACCCCGGAAATCCAGCTGTATCCGTGCGTCTTCGTGGCGCGCATCCATGGCAATCAGGTGCTCATCCTTGGTGCCCCGGGCGCTGATCACAAGCGATTCAATCGTCTGCCCGGCAACGCTGATGCCTTTGTTTCGCAGCTCACTGTCAAGGCGGAAACCGGAGGTCAGCCGGGCATCCAGACCAAGCGAGTCCACAACCAGCAAATCCTGCCAGCGCAGTTCAGTGGCATTGGCGGTCAGTTCCCCGCGGGGGTCATCAGGTGTTCCGGCAAGCTTCAGCCGGAGTTCTGCTTTGCCTCCGAGGCCCGGCAGAATCTTCTCGGGGGCAGGCAGTTCAAGGTGTAAATCAGCCTTCAGCTCCTTGCCCCACTGGCCACTACCTTGGAGCCGGTTATCGCCCACCACCACTTGCAACTCCGGCACAACCCAGTCACCGGTTGCGGTATCCATCCGGCCCGAGATGACCGTTGGACTGGATCGCCACCGCCCCTCAAGATTCCAGCTGGCGGTCATGGCCGGAACCGGCCCGTCGGTGAGTTTCCCCTGGGTAGCGACGCTACCACTGAGACTCGCCTCCAGAACCGGCACCCAATAGCCGGGGTTGAAACCCTCAAGTTCCAGAGCCGCCTGCCAGCTTACAGGCCCCGAGAAATTCACCGTGCCATCTCCGGAAAGCAATCCGGCACCGGTTTTCGCAGAGAGCTCGGTCAAACGCACTTCGCTGGTGTCACCTTCGATTGTCGTCGCCACTTGTGCGCTGCCCTGGGGGCCGTCAACTTCCGCACTGAGAGTCGCCTGATAACGCCCATTGCGCCAGGAGGCATCGCCATCCAGTGTATGCAATGCAACCGGAGGTTCATCCAGCCCGGGAACCAGCGAGTACCAGGGGAACTGTCGCAGCTGTATCTTCGCTTCGGCGCTGAGACCGCCCTGCCATTGCGTGCCCCCGGTAACGATCAGATTTTCAGGTGCACTGTCAGCGTTGTTTCTTGTGGAAAGCTCCAGCCGGATATTCCGGGCTTCAGCGGTGGTTACAAGGCCTGAAAGTGCAAGACTGACCGGCCCTTCGGTGCCGGGAAGTGTGGCCTGCCCCTGTGTTTTGAATCCGTTCTGCAGGCTGCCTGCGGCTTCCACAAACCAGTTTTCCAGCACCAGGGTTTCCGGCAGGGCTTCAGTAGCCCGGAATGTTTCCGAGGTCAGCTTCAGGCGCGCGGGCAGGTTCGATGCCAGCGGCTGCACCTTGCCTTCCAGTGCCGCCTCGAGATAACCGCGGCTCTGCCCCGCAAGAGCCAGATTCCGCACGCTGCCGGAGAGGGTCAGGTCTATACTCCAGCTATCGCCGTAGGGTGGCGGCAGAGAAGCGTTCAGTTCAAGATTGACCGGCCAGTCCCGACGGGTTTCCACGCGGCCGGATGCCACCAGGGTATAATCATCGAGCTGGTAATAAACCCGCTCCAGCTTCCAGTCGGCTCCCGAGCCGGTGGCATCCAGCTCAAACCTGTCCCATACCTTGCTGCCATTGAAGGTGAACCTGCCCAGCCGCACATCATTTACTCGCAGCCCCAACGGGAGTTCTACGCCCGGCAGGCTGATACCCCCCGGCGCACCCTGTTCCTCGGCAGAAGGCTGGATATTGACCCTGATCTGCTGCAGATGCAGGGTATCCAGGCACAGTTGCAGGTCAAACAAACAGGAGGGAGACCAGTCAACAAGGGGCGATTCCACCGCCACCTCAACCCCGTAACCACGCCACTGAAGGCGGTCCGCCTGCCAGGTTCCGAACAGCGAGCCCTGGTCATTCACCGCTTCAAGCCCGGGTATCTGGTCGATAACCCAGGCTGTGCCTGTCTCCGAGCGCAATGCCAGCAAAACCGCAGACACCAGAACAACCGGCAGCAGAACCAGCAGGCCGAGAAACAGCAGAATCCAGAACCTCAGGCGACCGGTTTTCCGGGCCTGAGGTTGCTCTGGATTTCCTGTATTTTCACCGCCATTGCGCGCGTCTGTCACAGCTCCGGCCCCATTGAAAAGTGAATCCGCCACTCGCCGCCAAATTCCGGGTTCAGGCCCTTGGCAATATCCAGGCGGAGCGGCCCCAGCGGGCTGATCCAGCGAATACCCACACCGGCTCCGGTCGCCAGGGGGTCAAACAGGTCATTAATGGCATTACCATGGTCAACAAACAGAGCTGCACGCCATTTTTCAGCAAATTGATACTGGTATTCCGCACTGCCTACCAGCGTGTAACGTCCGCCAACCGGAACCCCATTATCATTCTCCGGTGACAGGGTCTGATAGCCATAGCCACGCACACTCTGGTCGCCACCTGCAAAGAAACGCAGCGAAGGGGGGACATCTTCAAACCGGTTGGTCGCTACGCCGCCGAACTGTAAACGGGACAAAAAGCGGTGCTTTCCGGCGAGCGTAAACAGGCCTTTGGCAATGGCGTTGACGTGCAGGATATCGACTTTGGAAAGCACGGCCCGGTGCGCGCCGCTTACATCCAGCTGCAGCCTGTACCCGCGGGAAGGGTCCAGCGGCGAGTCTGCGTGAAGCTTGGAATAACCCACGCCCGGCAGAAGCAGTGAGCTTGTTCCGGTCTCATCATTTCCGATATTGAACCGCTCCCCTTCCCAGCGTATGGACAATACCTGTAGCCAACCATTGTCCAACTGGTGTTGCCACTGCTGCCCGAGTGTCAGCAGTTCAGACTCCACATTTTCAATGTCCTCCCGCTGATAGCCCGTTGTAAACCGGATCAGATCTGTCATGGGGGGATCCAGCGGCAGTTCATACCAGCCACTGATGTTCTGCCGGGGCCCGGAAATCTCGGTTTCTGCCCCGCGTCTGTGGCCCATGGGGTTGACCCAGTGCTCACGCCAGGTGCCACGGAACCGCGGCCCCACGTCCGTGGAAAAACCGAGGCCAGTGGCCAATGAGCGGCGCTCACGCCGGGTCAGGGCTATGCGTACGGGAATGACACCGTTTTCAGCACTTGAGGGCACAGCATCAATGTCCACGCCGGAAAAATAACCGCTGCCCAGCAAATCGTTGTTGAGTTTGGCTATTTCGTCTGCGTGATAGGGAATGCCCGGTTCGAATGTCACGAAATCGTGGAGCAGATCGCGCTCGAACCAGTGCCCTTCCTCAAACGTGACTTCTCCCAGCCGGTACCGGTCGCCGCTCTCAAACACCAATATAATATCAGCCGTCAGCGCTTCCGGATCAACTATGAGGGTGCGGGTAACGAAGCGCCCGTCAAAGTAACCCCTGCGCCGGGCCCGGGTCTGAAGAGTGTTACGCAGGCTGGTATATTCGCCATGATTCAGAATATCGCCTTCGGCGGGACGCTTGGGCAGATTATCCGTAAAACGCGAATCCGACGCCGCAGCGCCACGGATTTCAACTACCCGGGATTTGATTCGCACCGGATCACCAGGCGTAATATCAAGAATAAGCCGGGCGGGTTTTTCCGGATCATCTTCCTTAACCTGCCAGTCCACAACCGGGCTGTAGTAGCCAAGCGCGCGCAATGCCTTGCTGGCCTGGTTGACCGCAGTTGCTGCGTAACGGCGCAGGTTATTGGCGCTCCTGCCCTCCACCTCGCCAACAAACGCTTCCGCGTTTTCCTGCAGCCCGGGGTAGTCACCCTTTACGCGAACCTCAACCTGCTGCGCAAACGCCGGGGGTAGCCATAGCAAAAGCAGCAGGCTCAGCAGCCAGATCCGGCCCGGTTTCATAATATGATCAAGTGATAGCATCCGGCTGTTTCAGTGTTGGTCGTGATGGGAATAATGAAGGCGCTCGCGACAAGTCGTCGGCCCGGGTCAAATACGCTAACCTGTCGGAAAACTTCAAGCATTATTACACCATAGAGCACGGGCACCAGTGAATGCTGAAAATAAACCGCGACAACCTGAAATCCAGCCACCAGCTTACATGGTTTATTATCGACTTTCTTATGCTGGGCCTGCTCATCATCAACCTTGCCTTCATCATCTGGGATTCCATCTATAACTTTATTGCCATCCAGAACGCCCTGAAAGAAAGTCTTCCAGCCCTCCAGGCGGCCTACCATCCGATACATGAAAACTTCATTTTCTACGATGTCATGTTTGTGGCTGTTTTCCTGACCGAATTTTTTGTGCGCTGGGGCTATGCAATCAGGGCCAATGTGTACGACCGCTGGTACTTTTACCCTTTTATCCACTGGTATGATCTGGTTGGCTGCATACCCATAGGAAGCTTGCGGTTTCTGCGGATTCTGCGGGTTATTTCCATTATGTATCGCCTGCACCAGTACAAGATCATTGATATTACCGATACCGGAATCTACCGCTTCCTCAATTTCTACTACGAAGCGTTCATGGAAGAACTGTCGGATCGAATCGTGGCGAAAGTACTCAGCGGTGTTCAGCACGAGATAAAACTTGGCTCTCCGCTGTTTGAGAAAATCCAGCACGATATCCTGTACCCGCGGCGGGAGATGCTGTCCGACTGGATCTCGCAACGGGTGGCAGAAGCAGCCAAGGAAGGCTATGTACCCAATCGCGCGGCACTGAAAGGGTATCTTGAGGACCGGGTTGATCATGCACTGAAACAGAACCAGGAGCTGTCGAGACTGAAATACCTGCCTGTTGTGGGGTCAACCATTCAGCAAACCCTTGAGAATGCGGTGGGCGACATTGTGGCAAATGTGATTCAGCAGATTCTGGAAGATCTGGCCTCTTCATCGAACCACGCCTTTATAGAGGACATAGTAAATGTCTTTATTCGGGGGCCAGACAAGCCCGACAGCACAGAGGCGAGGAACGAAGCACTGATCGCGCTGATTATAGAAATAATCGACGCTATAAAAGGCCAGGTGAAAGTAAAGCGCTGGCGGGAGCAGCTTCCCTGAGGGCATTGTCCAACCCCGGCATTGGCCAGATACAACAAGAATCAAACCACAGAGATGCACAATGGAAGAACTGCACTACCAACCAGCCCATGCGCTGCTGAAGCAACTGCAAGCGGGCACTCTCACAAGTGAAGAACTGGTTACCGGCCTGCTCGCACGGATCCGCGAGCACAACCCGAAAATAAACGCCGTAGTTACGCTGGACGAATCCCGGGCACTGGAGCAGGCCCGCCAGGCCGACCGGGAGCGCACTTCCGGCCTGCAAACCGGCCCCTTGCACGGCCTGCCCCTGACTCTGAAAGACACCTGGGAAGTGGCCGGAATGACCTGCACTGCCGGAGCCAGTGCGCTCAGTGACCACAAACCCGAGCGCCATGCAGACGTGGTGCAGCGCCTTGAAGACGCTGGCGCCATTATCCTGGGCAAAACCAACGTACCGGTGTATGCCACCGACCTGCAAAGCTATAACAAACTGTTTGGCGTAACCAACAACCCCCATAATCCGGATCACACTCCGGGTGGCTCATCCGGAGGCGCAGCAGCGGCGCTCGCGGCAGGCATGACACCGCTGGAGGTAGGCAGTGATCTGGCCGGCTCCATTCGTATTCCCGCGCATTTCTGCGGGGTATTCGGGCACAAACCATCACGAACGCTGGTGTCCTTTCGCGGGCACATCCCTGGCCCCCCCGGCACCCAATCGCAACCGGATCTGGCGGAAGGCGGCCCCCTGGCCCGCAGCGCGAAAGATCTGGAGCTTTTGTTAAAGGTTATTGCCGGGCCCAGGCCGGTTGATAGCCGATGCTGGCAACTGGACATGGCACCCTCACGCCTGGACACCCTGAAACAGGCGCGAGTCGGGCTATGGCTGGAGGACCCTCTGTGCCCGGTGGAAAAAGAGCTGACCGACGGTTATCGGGAACTGTGCAAACAACTTGCCGATCAGGGCGCTCTTGTCGCCAATGCCAGCCACCCACTTTTAAGCCTTGAACACACGCTGCCTGTCTACTTCAACCTGCTGGGCAGCCTGCTGAGCACATCCCTCAGGCCGGCCCAGCGGCGTCAGCTGAAATGGATAGCCAGGCTGGAAAAATGGCTCGCTTTCTTTGGCCCCATGACGCCCTTTATCGGCGAGTACGGGCGCGGCGCCAATCAGCCGGCTTATCTGTGGATGGCCATGAGCGAAGCGCGAGAGAAAATGCGGGCCGAAATAGAAACCCTGTTCCAGGATGTGGACGTACTGCTGACGCCCATAACGCCCACAGCCGCAATCCGGCACGACCATTCGCACCCCGTGTTCAAGCGTCGCATTATGGTAGCCGGGCAACCCCGTGCCTACATGGATCAGTTCTGTTGGATCGCCTTGGCCACGCTGCTTGGTTTACCGGCCACCTCCGTGCCCGTCGGGCGGACCCGGGAAGGCCTTCCGTTCAACGTGCAGGTCATCGGAGCACCGGGAATGGACCTGACCACCATTGGTTTTGCGCGCTTGCTGGAAGATGCCGGCCTCGCTGGCTTTCAGGTCCCGACCGGATTCTGAGGTAACAAAAAAATCCCGGTAATGGCTATCATTCTCATTGCAATCCTTAAACATTCATCTATTATACTATTTAACAGAAGACAGGAGGTGAGCCATGAGATACCAGAGCATTCTTGGAAACTGCAACGAAACCACCGTTGGCGGCATGATCAAACAGTGCCCTGAAACCTTCACAGTGTTTCAGACCTATAGCCTTAATATGAACACTGACCGCGACAAAACCGTGCAGGAGGCTGCAGCGCAAGCAGGTGTACCCGGGAAAACCCTGTGCCGGCAGCTTTTCGATGTGTGTATGGAGCACAAACCGCTGGAGGAGATGGAAACAGACACGTTACTGGAACTCCTGCACACCGAGTATGACGCCGCTAACCTTGAACAACTGCCAGCGCTGCACCGGCTGGCCAGAAAAATCGAGGCCGTGCATCGGGCCAGCCCGGACGTACCCCAGGGCATTACTCGTGCGGTAAAGCAACTCGAGCAAACTCTGACCGATCACGTTAAACGTGAAGAAGCCTATGTACTCTCCCGCATGGAGCACGATAAGCCACCCATGCCGGATACCCCCATAGGCCAGATGAACGAAGAACACGATGCGATCAAATCACAACTTCGCGGCCTGAGAGAGTTAACCAATCACTATAAAGCCCCGGAAACTGCCTGTCGTTCCTGGCGCAGGCTGTACAACGAACTGAAAAGCCTTGATTTCAGCTTGTCGGAACAGATCTACCTGGAGCGGAATATTCTGTTCCCACGGTTTCAGTTCTGAGGCTCAACGGGGGCAGAATCAGGTTGTATCACACGAATGGAGTCCGCCCTCTGAATAATGCAGCCGGGCCCTGGCCGCGCTATTCAGAGGGTTTCGCTTTAGCCGTTTAAGGTTTATTCGTTATCTGAAATGTAAGACTGATAAACGGCAAGCGAAGCTTCCAGGCTATCCCGATAGGCAGCACCGTACTGATTCCCGCCAGAGTCCGCCTCGCGAATAGCTGCGGTGTATTGCCGGAAACCCTGCTGCGCAAACGCCAGGGCAGCAGGCACGCCGTCCCGCCCCGCCACAAAAGCAAGGCGTTCCCACTCTTTGGCTTCAGCATCGTTCATAATGCTCCTTGTGCACGGCCCGGTTTATTTCACCGGCTGGTGCAACATAGTCGGTGTGCGTTCCTGTTCTACGATACCAATTCTGACCAGAAAATCACCAAAACGCTCGTTAACCTCACGTTGCTGCTGGTAGGCCCGGAACAGCGGCCGCAGCTCGCTCAGGATTGTGTCTGTATCAATGTTCTCCCGGTACAGCCTGTTCATGCGCTGGCCCGAAAAATCCGCGCCCAGGTAGAGATTATACTTGCCAGGCGCTTTACCGGTCAGCGCAATCTCACCCAGGTACGGGCGGGCACAGCCGTTGGGGCAGCCGGTAATACGCAGATTGATGGCCTCCGGCTCCAACCCTTCTTCCGCCATGGCCTGCTCCACGCGGGTGACAAACTCCGGCAGGAAGCGTTCGGCTTCTGCCATGGCCAGGCCACAGGTTGGCAGAGCAACACAGGCCATGGAATTCTGGCGCAAGGGCGAACTGCGATTGCCGGCATCCAGCTTGTATTCCTCTACGATGGCGTCCACCGCTGACTTCTTCTCCGGCGATACATTAGCGACAAGCAGGTTCTGATTACAGGTAATACGAAAGCTGCCGTCGTGAATTTCCGCAATTTTACGCAGTGCCGTTCGCAACAGTCCGTTTTCCGTATCCGCCACCCGGCCTGTGGGGATAAGCAGCGTCAGATGCTGATTGCCATCCTCACCTTCCACCCAGCCGAACCGGTCGCCGTTGTGGCTCAGGCTGAATGAGCGCGGCTTTTCAAAGGCCTGCCCGTGGTATTCTGCAAAGCGTTCCCGGAACCAGTCCATGCCATGGTCATCAATGGTGTATTTGAAGCGGGCGTGGGCGCGATTGGTACGGTCACCAAAATCCCGCTGAATGGCACAGATGGCTTCGCAGGCATCCACGATCTGCTCTTTCGGAACATAGCCTGCCATGGTGGCCAGGCGCGGATAGGTGGCCGGGTCGCCATAGGTCAGCCCCATGCCGCCACCAACCACCACATTAAAGCCACGTACCTGGCTATCTTCCACAATGGCAATCAGGCCGATATCGTTGGCAAACACATCGCAGTCGTTTTCCGGTGGAATGGCCAGCGCAATCTTGAACTTGCGGGGCAGGTATTTGTACCCGTAAAACGGCTCCTCTTCCTCGCCCAGTTTCTGAACACACTCCTCCCCCAGCCAGATCTCGGCATAGGCCGCCGAGCGCCAGCGCAAACGCTCGCTGATAGCCAGCGACAGCTCATGAATCTCCCCGTGCAGTTGCGACTGGTGAGGGTTCACGTTGCTGATCACATTGCGGTTCACATCACCACAGGCACCGCGGCTATCCAGACCCAGCGCATGAATTTTCTGCATGAAAGGCTGCATCTGCTCCTTGAACACGCCGTGGAACTGGAACGTCTGGCGTGTGGTCAGGCGCAGCGTGGAATCCGCACACTCGTCGGCGATTTTATCCAGCCCCAGCCACTGGCCTGTGGTCAGCACGCCGCCCGGCAAACGCAGACGCACCATAAACTGGTACAAGGGCTCCAGCTTCTGGCGCCGGCGCTCATCACGCACGTCCCGGTGATCCTGCTGGTAAGAACCGTGGAATTTGGTCAGCTTGGTATCATCTTCCGGCAGGGCGCCGGTGGTGCGGTCCGCCAGCCCTTCCAGAATGGTTCCGCGCAGGTAATTGCTCTCGCGCTTGATAACTTCGGCTTCAGGCAGTTGTTCACTCATCAGTACACATCCCGCTGGTAACGTTTATCCCGGTTTAACTGGCGCAGGAACTCTTCCGCCTGTTCCGGATTCAGCCCACCCTGCTCACTGGCAATCTCCAGCAGGGCCTGGTGAACATCCGGCGCCATTCTGTCGGCATCGCCACACACATACAGGCTGGCGCCCCGCTGCAGCCAGGCCCATACCTCGGCGCTGTTCTCCTTAAGGCAATGCTGCACATAGCGCTTTTCGGCCTGATCCCGTGAGAAAGCCACATCCAGCCGTGTAAGCAGGCGATCGCGACGCCACTTGAGCCACTCCGACTGGTAAAGGAAATCACTACGGAACCGGCGATCACCGAAAAACAACCAGTTCTCCCCTTCCGCCTCCCGCTCTTCCCGCTCCTGCAGGAAGGCACGGAAGGGTGCCACGCCGGTACCCGGGCCAATCATGATCACCGGCTTGCTGTCATCCGGCAGGGCAAATTTCTTGTTGGGGTCGATATAGATCCGTACCTGATCCCCTTCGCTCATGCGGTCCGAGAGCCAGGCAGATGCCACACCCTCGCGATCCCGGCCATGGCTGGCATAGCGCACGGCTGCAACCGTAATGTGCACTTCGTCGTCCACAGCAGCCTGGCTGGAACTGATGGAATAGAGTCTTGGGGGCAGTTTGCGCAGCAGGTTCACCAGTTCCTGGGGTGCCAATCTAGGGATGGGCCAGGCCTTGATCAGATCCAGAAGGTCGCGCCCTTCCATCCAGGCCCTGAGTTCGCCGCTGTCTGCCACCAGAGCCTTGAGGGCATCGTCAGCCGCCAGGTCTGCCCAGTGCTTCATCAGCGGTGGCGTCAGCAGGGTAATCTCGCGGTAAAAAGCCAGAGCTTCTCGCAACGAAACCTCGCGTTCATCTGCAGAGACTGTCTGCTCGCCATCAAAATCCAGTGTACTCAG
>JACDJA010000179.1_pt1 | contig 83536 bp, 70 predicted proteins | sample 7449241 | NCBI WGS metagenome assembly JACDJA01 (sample SAMN14253289, study PRJNA609438) | sludge metagenome | isolation source: initial anaerobic sludge | collected 2018-12-20 | reverse complement strand
GGATGCCGGTGGTGGAGCAGACCGATTTGTTCAGGCGCTCCATCGGTGAGGTTACGGACATCGTTGAAAAGGAAATGTACACCTTCGAGGACCGCAACGGTGACAGTCTGACCCTGCGACCGGAAGGCACGGCCGGGTGTGTGCGTGCGGCAGAAGAGCACGGATTGTTGTTCAATCAGACGCGCCGGTTATGGTATATGGGGCCCATGTTCCGCCATGAGCGCCCACAAAAAGGCCGTTATCGCCAATTCCACCAAATTGGCGTTGAATGTTTTGGTATGGCCGGGCCGGACATTGATGCTGAGTTGCTGATTCTTACGGCCAGGCTCTGGCAGGAGCTGGGGCTGGGCACCCATGCGCGCCTGGAAATCAACTCCATCGGTTCATCGGCGGCGCGCAACCAGTTTCGCGGTGCCCTGGTGGATTATCTGGGGCAATACAAATCGCAGCTTGATGCAGACAGTCAGAGACGCCTGGGTACCAACCCGCTGCGGATTCTGGACTCCAAGGACCCTGAAACCCGTAAGCTGCTTGCAGACGCTCCGCGGCTGGAAGATTATCTTGACGCTGAGTCAAAAGAGCATTTTGACCGGCTTAAAGACTTGCTGGACGCGGCGGGGATTGCCTACACGGTGAACCCCGCCCTTGTTCGCGGGCTTGATTATTATGGCAAAACGGTTTTTGAGTGGGTCACCGACAGCCTCGGTGCCCAGGGCACCATCTGTGCGGGTGGCCGTTACGATGGCCTGGTGGAACAGCTTGGTGGCAAACCCACCACCGCCGTTGGTTTTGCCATGGGCCTGGAGCGTCTTATTCTGCTGCTTGAAACGCTGGGGCTGGTGCCGGAAGACGCCAACAACAATGCTGATGTGTATGTGACTGCCATGGGTGAAGCCGCAGTTACACCGGCAATGGCGCTGGCCGAGACGCTGCGCAACCGGCTCCCCGGCCAGGTGATAGTCAACCATTGTGGCGGTGGCAGTTTCAAAAGCCAGATGAAAAAAGCAGACAAAAGCGGAGCCCGGTATGCCGTGATTCTCGGCGAAAATGAGCTGGAGAATGTTACGGTCAGCCTCAAGCCGTTGCGCTCGGATGAAGACCAGATCAGCGTGGCGCAGGATGAGTTGGCCGCGGTGCTTGCGAAAGCTCTGGCAAACTGATTCGCACAGACATAAAAGTAAAAATCCATTACAGGAGTCATCATGGCTGAATTGCGCACCGAAGAAGAACAGATACAGGCGATCAAGGATTGGTGGAAGAATAATGGCAGTTCCCTGCTCATTGGTATCGGTGCCGCCCTTGCAATTGTATTCGGCTGGCAGGCCTGGCAAAACCATCAGGAGCAGCAGAGGGCCGAGGCCGCAAATCAGTTTGCAACGCTGCTGAACGCGTTTGCTGATCAGACGGACGAAACCACAGGGGAAACCGTCGCCTTTGTAGCGAAAACTCTGCGAGAGGACTATACCGACAGTGCCTATGCTGTGTATGGCAACCTTATCCTTGCACGCCAGCAACTGATGGAAGACAACAACGCAGAGGCAGCCATTGATTCACTGCAATGGGCTCTCGATAAAGCCGGAGACTACGAGGCGCTGGCTCTGGTGGTGCGTAACCGCCTTGCCCGGGCTCAGTTTTCTGCCGGGCGTTATGATGAAGCACTGGCCACTATTGAAAACGCGGGAAGTGTTGAGCGTGCAGATGCCTTTGCTGCAATTTTCTCCGAGTTACGGGGCGACATCCTGTTGGCCCAGGGTGACACAAAAGGTGCCCGTGAAGCTTACCTGACGGCCCGGGAGCAGAGCCAGCAGGGCCGCAGTGGTCTTCTGGAGCTCAAGCTGTCTGATCTTGGTGTTGGAGAGGAGGCCTGATGCAGGTGACGGGCAACAGACTGGTCCGGGCCGGCGTAATCGCTGTTTTGCTGGCAGTATTCGGTGTTTCCGGTTGCAGCACAACCGATACGTTTGAGCAGCCGGTGCCGGTTCCCGACATCGACAGCACCGTTAAGTTCAAAAAGGTGTGGAGCAGGTCGGTAGGGGATGGCCACGATGATGATTTTCTGTATCTCGCGCCCCTGAATGCCGGTGACACAGTGTATGCCGCCTCCGCTGACGGCGAGCTGATGGCCCTGGAGGCTGAAACCGGTAAGCTGAAATGGGAACGGGACCTTGAGGATCGCATATTTGCCGGTGTTGGCGGCGACCGTGATCAGCTTTACCTGGTAACCCGTGAAGCAGATCTTCTGGCCTTGTCCCGTAAAAACGGAGAGGAGCTGTGGCGCAAAGCCCTGCCAACAGAAGTCCTTGCTGCACCGCAATCCAACGGGGCATTGGTAGTCACCCAGACCACCGATGGCCGGGTGCTTGCGTTTGATACAGCCAACGGCGAGAAACGCTGGCAGTATGATGGTTTTGTGCCGGCCTTGTCGTTGCGCGCAGCTGCGGCTCCTCTGGTGGGGGGTGATGTCGTGATCGCCTCGTTCTCGAACGGCAAGCTTATCGCCCTGTCGGCCGACGCCGGCCAACCGGTTTGGCAGTATGAGGTTGGGCAGCCCCAGGGGCGCACAGAGCTGGAGAGGCTTGTAGACATTGCCGGCCAGCCGTTGGTTCTCGACAGTGCGGTGATGGTTTCCGGATACCAGGGCAAGCTGGCTCTGGTTGATATCCGTACCGGCCAGGAAATCTGGAGCCGCAAGGCATCGAGTTTGCAGGCTCCAATGGTTGGCAACGGCAACATCTACCTGTCTTTGGCAAACGGCAACATAGCCGCTTACCGGGGTAGTGACCGCAGAGAACTGTGGCTTCAGGACAAGTTATCCTGGCGCCAACTGACCCAGCCTGCCGTGTATGGAAACTACCTGGTTGTTGGCGATTATGAAGGCTATCTGCATGTGCTGGCCAGTGATGATGGCAGTCTCGTGGGCCAAAAACATTATGATGGCGATGGTATTCGGGTTCCATTGCAACGCCTGGCGAATGGAAATCTAATGGTTTTCGGAAATGGCGGTAAACTGTCCGTATTCAAACTGAAGGAGCGGAACTGAACTGAACCGCTCCTCCTCGACGCTCTGCCGGTTGCCGGGCCTGAAACGAATCTACAGCGAATTATTATGACCCCAGTAATTGCCCTTGTCGGTCGGCCAAACGTTGGCAAATCGACTTTATTCAACCAGATGACGCGTTCCCGCGATGCTCTGGTGGCGGACTTTCCCGGGCTGACCCGGGATCGCAAGTACGGTGAGGGCACTTACGAAGGCCAGCGCTTTATTGTTATTGATACCGGTGGCCTGACGGGAACAGAGGAGGGCCTGGATGCGGAGATGGCACGGCAATCGCTGCAGGCAGTTGATGAAGCCGATATCGTGCTGTTTCTGGTTGATGGTCGGGCCGGGCTGACGGCGGGTGACGAAGTGATTGCCAATCATTTGCGTCGATCAGGCAAGCAGGCGCATCTGGTGGTTAACAAGACGGACGGCCAGGACCCCGACATCGCCGCTGCTGATTTTTACAGCCTCGGGTTTGAGTCGACTTTCCTGGTGGCGGCCTCCCACAATCGCGGCATTCGTTCGATGCTGGAGGTGCTGTTACCTTCCGAAGAAGACCGCGTGGAGGAGGACCGGGCTGAGCGTTATCCGGGTATTCGGATTGGTATTGTCGGTCGGCCCAATGTCGGAAAATCGACGCTGGTAAACCGGATGCTGGGTGAGGAGCGGGTAATTGTCTACGATATGCCCGGCACTACGCGAGACAGCGTGTATATCCCTTACGAACGCCACGGCAAGCAATACACCCTCATAGATACCGCAGGTGTCCGGCGCCGTAAAAATGTCAGTGAGGTGGTGGAAAAGTTTTCCATCATCAAGACCCTGCAAGCCATTGATGATGCCCATGTGGTAATACTGGTTATAGATGCACGTGAAGGCCTGGTTGATCAGGATCTGCACCTGATTGGTTTCGTTCTTGATGCCGGCCGTTCACTGGTAATAGCGGTTAATAAATGGGATGGGATGGATCCCGAAGACCGGGCTCGGGTAAAAGAGCAGGTGAAGCGTCGCCTGGATTTTCTTGATTACGCCGATAAACACTATATTTCCGCGCTCCACGGATCCGGCGTGGGCGTTATGTACGATTCCGTTGAAGCCTGTTACGAGTCGGCGATGGCAAAATGGCCAACCAACCGCCTGACCGCCATCCTTGAAGACGCCGTTTCCCAGCACCAGCCGCCCATGGTTCGAGGGCGCAGGATTAAGCTGCGTTATGCCCACCAGGGTGGTTCTAACCCCCCGATCATTGTGGTTCACGGTAACCAGACAGCGGCCTTGCCAGCCTCCTATAAGCGTTACCTTGAAAATACTTTCCGCAAGGTGTTGAACGTAACAGGGTCGCCTATCCGCTTCGAATTCCGTTCAAGCGAGAATCCCTTTGCCGGAAAAGTTGACCGTAAAACGCCGCGCCAGAAGGTTAAGCAGGATAACGACATGAAGGCGGGGCGCCGGGTGAAAAAGGCCCGCCAGAAAAGTTTAAAGCGCTGAAAGGCCCATTCTGCGGGGCGGCTCAGGCCAGCCCCGCGTCCTCTACCTGTTTCGCCTGCACTGCCGTCAGTGCGATGGTAAATACAATATCCTCCACCAGTGCACCCCGCGAAAGATCGTTTACCGGCTTTCTCAGGCCCTGAAGCATGGGCCCGATACTTACCACATTGGCACTGCGCTGAACGGCTTTGTATGTGGTGTTTCCCGTGTTGAGATCCGGGAAGATGAATACGGTGGCCTTCCCGGCTACCTTGCTTTCCGGAGCCTTGCTTCGGGCTACGCTTTCGATGGCGGCTGCATCATACTGGAGCGGGCCATCGATCAGCAGGTCCGGCCTGCGCTCGCGGGCAATTCTGGTTGCTTCCCGCACTTTCTCCACATCATGCCCGCTACCGGACTCACCGGTGCTGTAGCTGATCATGGCGACAACCGGCTCAATACCGAATGCTTCTGCTGACTGGGCGCTCTGTATGGCAATGTCTGCCAGTTCCTCGGCGTCTGGGTCCGGGTTGATAGCGCAGTCACCGTAAACCAGAACCTGTTGCGGCAAGAGCATAAAAAATACCGACGAAACGACCTTGGCCTGATCGTGGGTCTTGATCAGCTGCAGGGCTGGGCGCACGGTATTTGCCGTGGTGTGAATAGCCCCGGAAACCAGGCCGTCGGCCTCGTCGAGCGCTACCATCATGGTGCCCATAACCACGTTATCCTCAAGCATCGCTTCCGCCATTTCCGGCGTCAGCCCCTTGTGTTTTCGCAGTTCAACCATCGGCGTGACATAATTCGGGCGGGCGCGCACAGGGTCGATGATTTCAATTTCATCGGGCAATTCAAATCCCTGAGAGGTCGCGATGGCACGGATTTCTTCCTTGTCACCGATCAGGACACAGCGTGCCAGTTGACGCTGGTGGCAGATAATGGCGGCCTGCACTGTCCTGGGCTCGCTGCCTTCGGGCAAAATGATGCGCTTATCTGCTGCCCGGGCTCGTTCGGACAACTGATAACGAAAAGCCGGAGGAGACAGGCGTTTCTGAACTTCAACACGAAGGTGTTCCTGCAGCCAGTCGGTATCAATCTTTGTCGCCACGGACTCCATCGCTTTTTCTATCCGATCCGGGTCGTCGGTCGGAATACCGGTAGACAGGTTCGCCAACAGGTGAGCTGTCTCATAGGTATTGGTCTGTGAACTCAGGACCGGCAGGCCGGTGTTCAGGGCCCGGGAGCACAGGTTGATTACCCGTTGATCGGGCATCAGGCCGCCGGTCAGCATGAGACCGGCCAGGGGTACGCCATTCAGGGCCGCCACGGCGGTTGTCACGATAATGTCTTCACGGTCGCCCGGTGTGACCAACAGGGTGCCCGGGCCCAGGATCTCTGTCATGTTGCGAATTGAACGGGCACAAACCGAAACCTTCTGAACTCTGCGTGTGTGCATCTGGCCTTCATGCAGCGCGGGAACACCAAGCTCACGTGCAATATCGGATACACGGGGCGCGAGCAGATCGGGCTGCCAGGGGATTTCGGCCAGCAAACGAAAACGACCATCCCGGAAAACCTTGCAATTGTTCCGGTAATCGGGGGTTTCACGGACGGCTTGGCTTATATTGCTATAGGGTTCGAGGCCTGACCTTTCGGGTTCTCCAATCTTGTTGAGTATAACCGCAATGACATCCTGCACGGATACATCGGAAAACAGCCGTGCAGCGAAATCCAGTTCCTCATCCAGTTCTTCCGTGCTGCTATCGCCCGGGGTGCTCACAAGTATTACATCGGAGCCGAGGTTGCGGGCCACTTCCAGGTTCAGCCGGGCTATGTACGCCTCACTGCGATCAGGAACCAGGCCTTCGATGACCACTACGTCTACATCTTTTGCGACTTTCTGGTATTCGCCAACCACAGATTCCATCAGCAGGTCAGATTTGCCTCGGTTCAGCAGTTGCTGGGCTTTTTTTAGCGGAATGGGGTCAGGTGGGCGCAGATGGCTGCGCGACTGGACAAAGGTAACCGATGAATCCTTGCCATCGTTGTGTGGCGACCGGCTCTGATTCTTTGATGGACGAAAGGGTTTGTAAAATCCAACGCTGACGCCCACGCGCTCCATGGCGCGCAACAAACCAAGGCAAACAGACGTGAGCCCCGAATCCATGGATGTCGGGGCGATAAACAGACTTTTGGCCATAAATGAGTTCCGGGTAGTGCTTGAAATAGTGCTTTAAAATGATGGCAAAAAGGCGCCGTGGCAGTTTGTGACAGGTTCTGGACACTGCGCCTCAGAGGGTGGCCGCCAGGCGGCGAGCCTCGCGGGCGATCACCAGTTCTTCGTTGGTTGGAATGACCAGAACGGGAAAGCGTGAATCGGCATGGTCTATTCTGCCATCGCTGTAGCGACCATGATGCTCGTTCATATCCGGATCAATAGTGAACCCCAGAAGCCCCAGGTGCTCCAGGGTTTTTTCCCTGACCCGGTCGCTGTTTTCTCCGATACCTCCGGTGAACACCAGGGCGTCAAGATGTCTCAGCGATGCCATCATGGCTCCCACATATTTCGCAAGGCGGAAACAGAATATCTCGATGGCAAGCGCTGACGGTTCGTGGCCATGATCAGCCAGTTCACACAGTGCCCGCATATCGTTGGTCTGGCCGGATATGCCGAGAAGCCCGCTCTTGTGGTTAAGTATCTTGTGAACCTCTGCCAGCGGGATGCCTCTGGACGCCAGGTAGTCGAAAAGGCCCGGGTCAATATCGCCGCTGCGGGTTCCCATAACCAGCCCCTCCAGCGGGGTCAGGCCCATGCTGGTGTCGACGCTGAGGCCATCCCTGATTGCCGTAATGCTGCACCCGTTGCCCAGGTGAGCTGAAATGATGGACGTTGTCGCCAGTGTTTTGCCTAATCGTCGTGCCGCCTCATTTGCCATGAAAAAATGGCTGGTTCCGTGGAACCCATAGCGTCGGACACTCCAGTCATGGTAGAAGGCTTGCGGAACCGCATAAAGGTACGCTCTCGGCGCAAGAGTCTGGTGATACGCGGTGTCAAACACCGCAACCTGTGGAACGTCGGGAAACAAGTCCCGTGTCGCTTCAATTCCCACAACGTTCACCGGGTTGTGAAGGGGTGCAAGGCCGGCACATTCGTCTATGGCAGCAACAACGTCGTCATCAATGAGCGCGGCTTCGCGGAAGGTTTCCCCTCCATGAACCACCCGGTGACCAATGGAAGCTGGAATGGCCGGCATCAGCTGACGTTCCCTCAGGGTAGAAATCAGTGCCTGCAAAGCCTGTTTGTGATCGGCACTGGCCGGGAGTGCTACGGTTCGGTTGTCGCCCTCGATTCTGGCAAAAGCATCCTTGCCATTAAGGCGCTCGGCTGTTGCCGATGCGAGCTGCTGATCAGTTTCGTCGAACAGCGCGAGTTTAAGGGATGAGCTACCACAATTAACGACCAGAATGGATTGTTTCATGTTCCAAAGACACCCCGGGGGTCAGTTTGGTGTACGGTGATTGGTTCTAAGCCACTCGCTAAACTCCTCGGCAGGGAGTGGACGACTGTAGAAGTACCCTTGGGAGTAATCGCAGCCCTCCTGTTTCAGGAACCGGGTCTGTGGTTCGCTTTCAACGCCTTCCGCGACGACGGTCAGCTCAAGGCTGTGAGCCATATTGATGATCGCGCGCACAAGAGAAGCATCCTCGGGTTCCTTCAGCACGTCATTGATAAAGGTCCTGTCTATTTTCAGACTATCAAACGGATAGCTTTTAAGGTAGCTCAGGGCAGAGTAGCCTGTGCCAAAATCATCCACTGACAGGCGTACTTTCTTCCGATCCAGCTCCTTGAGAATTTGTGCCGTTTCGATCGAGTTATCAAGCAGCAAACGTTCGGTAATTTCCAGCTCCAGACGCTCCGGCGCCAGGTTGTTGTTCGAGAGTGCACGTGCGACAGCACTGATAAAGCCGGGGTCACGAAACTGCCGGGGCGAGACATTAACCGATATGCCTATGTCCAGACCGGTCTGTTCCTTCCAGCCGGAGGCAGCGCTGCAGGCCTGCTCGAGCACCCATTCGCCGATAGAAATAATAAGCCCCGTCTCTTCGGCCAGCGGGATAAAACGGTCCGGCATCACCATGCCCATAACCGGGTTATTCCAGCGCAGCAATGCCTCGGCCGCCCGCAACTTACCGGAGGCAGTATCCACAATGGGTTGAAAGTAGAGTTCAAATTCCTTCAGCTCCAGCGCCCTGCGCAGGCGGGATTCCATTTGCAGGCGCTCATGGGATACCTCAGACATTTCCGGGGTAAAGTGGGCGTAAGAGCTCTTGCCCTGGTGCTTTGCCTGGTACATGGCGGCATCCGCGTGCTGGAGCAGGGTACCACTGTTATCAGAATCCGTAGGGAAGATTGAAATACCGATACTGGTGGTAACAAACACTTCCTGGCCGTTCAGCGCGTAGGCGGGTTCGAAGGTTGCCAGGATGCGTTCGGCAACCTGGGAAGTGGATTCGGGGCCTGCAAGACCCGGAAGAATAACCAGAAATTCGTCACCCCCGAGCCGGGCTACGGTGCTGCTTCCGCGTAAACAGCTGGAAATTCGCCGCGCGGCTTCAATCAGAAGGCTGTCACCGGCATCGTGGCCCAGGGTGTCGTTTATGTGCTTGAAATTATCCAGATCGAGAAACATCACGCCGACCATGGAGCCTTCACGGCGCGCCTGCGCCAGCGCCAGTTTTAGCCGGTCCAGCGCCAGCATGCGGTTGGGCAGGCCGGTGAGGATGTCGTAATTGGCCTGTCGCAGCAACTGCTGCTCGAAGCGTTTCCGGATGCTGATATCCTCACCCAGGATGAGATAACCCGTGACCTCGCCAGCACTATCTTTTATAGGTGTGACGGTCAGTTGTTCCCAAAACCGTTCACCGTTTCGCCTGATGCTGTTTACCTCACCCTGCCAGACACCAACACGCTGAACCTGCAGGCGGATGGATTGCCAGAGAATGCGATTGTCCCGGTTTTCCGCGCTGTTATCGCTCAAGGCTCCCGGATGGCGGCCCACTATTGATTTGGCATTGTATCCGGTGAGCTGCGTGAACTTGTGGTTGGCAAATTCTACCCGCCACTGGCGGTCGCAGATAACGACGGAGGAAGGGCTTTGCTCGATGGCTTTGGAGAACTTGTGGATCTCCGCAGCGTCCCGTTCCTGGCGCACCATGTCGTCGTTCAGCCTCTCGCGCATCTGGTTGATGGCTTCGGTTACACGACCGATCTCGTCGCTCCGGTGAGACGGCGTATCCGGGCGATCCAGGGTGAGGGGGGTGCCCAGGTTTGTCAGGGACAGATCTTTTGCGTAATTCGCCATCGAGGTGAGATGGCGGGTAACAAAGTGCTGGAATACCAGGATGATCAGTATGGATACAAGAAACGTTTTCAGGAACTCCGTGGCAAGTATGATACCCACCTTTTCTTTCAGGTCCTGGTAAACGCGACCCAGATCAGCGGTAACCGTCAGTTCGCCGAGCCTGACTTTGCGGTCGCCCTGGTGAAAAATTTCGAACTTGTGCGATCTGGTGTCGGCACCACGGGCAATTTCGCCCATGACCAATTCGGAATCCGGCTCAATCCCCAGTCGCAGATGGACAATGTCAGGCAGGCTAAGGATGCCCTCCATTTGGGTCTGGAGCAGGTTCCGGTCGAGCGCCCAGAGACTTTTTGCAAGGCTGGAGGAGTATCCTGATTCAACAACCTGCATACGGCTGTCAATCTGGGCGAGTTCCTTGCGATAGTCAGAATAGATCTGGATGGCCGATGCGATGAGCGTAAAAACCGTGCTGAACACGAGAATCCAGGCAAGAAGCCTGAACGACAGGGGAGACCCAGTGCGAAAGCGCTGAAGGCGTGTCGGTAGTTTTGGCATGTCGTACTTCAGCCACCCAAACCGGTTTATTGGAACAGACACTCTGTTGATGGCCGACTATAGCAGCCTTGCACTTCAAATTCCCTGAAAACAGGAGAAAAGTGTGCCGCTTTAGGCGTTTGCAGCAGTTTCCATTGCGGGAGTGGTATTGACCATTGATGTAGATCAATAATTGTGTCCGGTGGTGGCGTAATCTGAACCCAGTCAGGTTTGATAGCAGACGGGAGAAGAGTCATGTATATGGACGCAGTCGTTTTCGCAGGAATTGCAACAGTTCTGTTGATGGTAGTGTTTTTTGTGGGTGTCGGTGTTTTTGTAATGCGGGATCAAAAAGCACACGGGGGAAAAACGCGAAAGAAGGATGTTAAAACCGGAGGCACTGCAATCTGAATTGGCCACAATTGAAGCCTGGGAAGTCCGGTCTCTGTGTCTGAAACCGGTGTTTACTTTACGGTCCGTAAGCTGAATGACCGGGCAGTAAAATTGGCGTCCCCTAGGGGGTTCGAACCCCTGTTGCCGCCGTGAAAGGGCGGAGTCCTAGGCCACTAGACGAAGGGGACGCAACGCTTTAAAACCTTCCCTCGTCGAGGTGGCGCGTATATTAGGTAAGGCATTAGCACCTGTCAACGGTTTTGTTTCAAAAAAACGGCCTCTTCATCGCACAGCGTCTTCAAGGGCGTTGTCCAGGGTTGGGAACCTGAATTTGAATCCGGAGTTGTTCAGTCTTTCGGGTATCGCCCTCTGACCTGTGAGCAGAAGGCGGGACATTTCACCGAGGGCCAGTTTGAGCATGGGCGCAGGTGCCGGAAATATCGCAGGCCGCCTGAGCGTGCTGGCAAGGCAGCGGGTAAATTCCCGGTTGGTGACCGGGTTCGGGCTGACGACGTTATAGGCGCCTGACGCTTCTGGTGTTTCCAGCATCCAGATCAGGGCGGCGACCACATCCGTGCGATGAATCCAGGGCATGAACTGCTCTCCGGTTCCGAGGCGCCCTCCGAGCCCGAGTTTGAATGGCATAAGCATGCGCTGCAAAAAGCCGCCTCCGGGGCCTGCCACGATACCGGTTCTGGACAGGCAGACCCGCACGTTGAGAGAGCGTGCTGCAAGCGCCGCATTCTCCCAGTCTCTACATAACCGGTGGCTGAATTCATCATGAGGCACAGTATCTTCCGTTACCGGTTTATCTTGCTGGTCGCCGTAAAAACCGACTGCCGACCCTGATACCATAACTTCGGGCGGGTTCTTCCAACTGCTGATGATCCCGGTGAGGGTGTTGGTAAGATCTATCCGGCTTTCCCGCAGGATCTGTTTTCGCTCCTCAGTCCAACGCTTTTCTGCGATCCCTTCCCCTGCGAGGTTGATGATCGCCTGGTAACCATCATCGGATCCCAGGCTTTCAAGGTCATGAACAACGCATACTTCACCGCAGATTGAGCGTACCTTTTCTGCAGGTTGCCGGCTTAAAACAGTCAGCTCATAGCCTCGGTCAAGCATATTGGCGCATAGTGCGCTGCCAATAAAACCGGTTCCGCCGGTAATCAATACTCGCTTGTTCATGGTGGTGCTCCTCAATCTCCGGTGTTGTGACCGAGCTGGAGTGCAACAACGTCTTTGATTGCCTGCCCCAGCAGCGGATTTTCCCCAATGGGCGGGCAGAGCCTGATGCTGGCACCAGTGGACTTTTCAAGAGCCTCGATCATTGCCGGCACATCTTTGCGCAGGTGGCGGCCGGCCGCGAGAAACAGGGGCACTACGGTAAACTCAAGGGTGCCGGCAGCAATGCCCTCATGCACGACGGTATCCAGCGACGGTTCTGCGAGTTCCATGTAGGCAATCCTGGAGTTGTCGACTGCCTTGATGGTGGGCTCTGCGAGAGCTTCGAAAGTGTCGCACCAGCGTTTATCGCTGCTGCCATGTGCTAACAGAATGATGCCGTGTCTGGTCATTAAAGCTCCCGGGTAGTCAATAGAAAGATGTCTGTCGTAATTTCCAGTGTGGGCCGGTATTCTCTGCCTGCTCAATAATCAAGATAACAGGGTGTCAATCAATGTTCGATTGGAAAGAGATTCTGGATTTCTGGTTTGGAAGTTTTGATGAACACGGATTACCCGACAGCTTTCATCGCAATCGCTGGTTTCGCGTCAGCAAAGCGTTTGACCGGGAAATCCGGCGCCGCTTTCTTTCCATGGTTCTCTTTGCTTCTGAACAGGGGCTGGACCACTGGCGCAGAGAACCGGGTGGCCGGCTTGCGGAAATACTACTGCTGGATCAGTTTTCCCGGAACATTTTTCGTGGCGGGGCCCTGGCGTTTGAACAGGATAAGCTCGCCAACAGGCTCTGCAAGGAAGCTATGCGTAAAGGTCATGATATGTCGCTACCACCCGTTCAACGGGCTTTCATGTACATGCCCCTGCAACATGCAGAAAACAGGGAGGACCAGGCGTTGTCGGTGGAATGTTATGAGCAGTTGGTGGCTTCAACAACCGGGATACTTCAGGAGTTTCTGGGAAGCTTTCTGAAATCTGCGGAGGATCACCGGCAAATCATCGACCGGTTCGGCCGCTTCCCCCACAGAAACCAGGCTCTGGGGCGTGCATCTACCGAGGCTGAAAAGGAATACCTGGGCACCGCCCGCCGCTTTGGTCAATAAAAGTTCCGAAAGGAGGTTGACGAAAGGGACGGGACGGGTAAAATACGCTTCCGTTGTTGGCAGCAGCCGATCAACACTGCGGGAATAGCTCAGTTGGTAGAGCACAACCTTGCCAAGGTTGGGGTCGCGAGTTCGAATCTCGTTTCCCGCTCCAGATTCAGGAAACCCGGTTCTCGAAAGAGGCCGGGTTTTTCTTTTTTCGGTATACTGGTCGCCTCGCCCATACCTGAATTCTGCTTCGGAGGTGCGCCTTTTGAAAGTCCATTCACTCCATATATACCCGGTCAAGTCTCTTGCGGGCATCGACGTTTCCCGGTTTGAAATGGATGATTTCGGCCCTAAGGGTGATCGTCGCTGGATGCTGGTGGATGACGATCGCCGCTTTGTTACGCAAAGGGAAGTACCAGTCCTGGCGAGGGTGGCTGCGGAACTGGAGAACGGGCACACCACGATTCGTATTCCTGATGAGGGTGTCTTCAGGCTGCAGGTAACTGATCGTTCCTTGCGAGTGCTGGTCTGGCGTGACTGGGTTAAGGCTTATGAGGGCGAAGAGGCTGCAAATGAGGCGATAAGCCGTTTCTGCGGCAAGCCTCTGCGCTTTGTTTACATGCCGGATTCATCGTTTCGGCGCGTTGATGCGGGGCGTGTTGATGAATATCGCCGCGTGGGGTTCGCAGACGGCTTCCCTTTCCTGATTTCCAGCCTGGCATCATTGGATGAGCTTAACGGGCGGCTCGAGACACCGGTCGAAATGCGACGGTTCCGGCCCAACATTGTTGTTGCGGGCGCGGTGCCGTGGCAGGAGGACGGGTGGCGCAAACTGACAGTGGGAAGCCACCGCTTCGATATTGTGAAGCCGAGTTCCCGCTGTATTCTGACCACCGTCGATCCCGATACCGGGGTAAAAGACCCCGGCCTGCAACCCCTGCGAACGCTGTCAGGATACCGCAGAACGGCAGATGGCGTGATCTTTGGCCAGAACGCCATTCACGAATCCCCCGGGATCATCCATGTGGGTGACCCAATCACTGTTATTGAATCGGAGTAAAACGCAACGTGCCACCGTTAACGCTGGATTCGATTTCCCTGGCCTTTGGGATGCACCCGTTGCTTGACCAGGCCTCACTCAGTATTGAAGCCGGGGAGCGGGTGTGCCTGTTGGGACGAAACGGCGAGGGCAAATCAACCTTGCTCAAGATTGTCAGCGGAGAGGTCATTCCTGATGGCGGCAAGGTGCGCCTTGAAGAGGGCGCCGTGCTGGCCGTTCTGCCACAGAACCTTCCGTCTGATGACTCCAGAACCGCGTATGAAGTTGTTTCCGGCGCATTTCCGGAAACCGGACAGCTGCTGGCGGAGTTCCACACTCTTGCGCAGCAGGCCGATGAAGCCAGCCTTGATCGTATGATGAAGGTTCAGGAACGGATTGAAGCTCTTGACGGCTGGCGGCTTGACCAGAAGGTTACCGCTGTTCTGGCGCAATACGGTATAGATCCGGATCAGCGACTGGACACATTGTCAGGTGGCTGGCAACGTCGGGTGTTACTGGCCAGAGCTCTGGTTGGCGAACCGGATATCCTGTTGCTGGACGAGCCTACCAACCACCTTGATGTGCCCGCAATTGCCTGGCTCGAAGAAGCGTTGGGTGCCTTCCGCGGTGCCATGCTGTTCGTGAGTCACGACCGCGCCTTTATCAGGCGTATGGCAACCCGGGTGGTAGAACTGGACCGTGGGAAACTGGTCAGTTTTGCAGCCTCTTACGATCGTTATCTCGAATTAAAGGAAAAGGCACTGGAGGAGGAAGAGCGGGAAAATGCGCTTTTTGACAAACGTCTGAAGCAGGAAGAAGCCTGGATTCGCCAGGGCATCAAGGCCAGGAGAACCCGTAATATGGGTCGGGTGAGGGCGCTCAAGGCAATGCGTGAGGAGCACCGGCAGCGTCGCGTTCGGGGCGGTACCGCAAGTTTCGCGGTGGAGGATGCTGCGCGCTCGGGCAAGCTGGTTGTTGAAGCCATCGATGCCGGCTTTGCCTATGCGGACGGTACGCCGGTCATCCGTAATATGAATCTCACAGTGCTCAGGGGCGACAAGATTGGTCTTGTGGGGGAAAACGGCACCGGCAAGACAACCCTGGTGCGTTTGTTGTTGGGCGACCTCAAGTCTACAGAGGGCTCCATTCGCCTGGGTACCAACTTGCAGGTTGCCTATTTCGACCAGCTCCGTGGCGAACTGGACCTTGACCGCAATGCTCTCGACAATCTGTCTGAAGGCCGGGAGTTTATTGATATCAACGGTCAGAGCAAGCATGTGCTTGGCTACCTGCAGGAATTCCTGTTTACACCGGAGCGGGCCCGGTCGCCGGTCCGGGTTTTTTCCGGCGGTGAGCGAGCGCGCTTGCTGCTTGCCAAGCTGTTCAGTAAGCCGGCGAATATTCTGGTGCTTGATGAGCCAACCAACGATCTGGACGTTGAAACCCTGGAGCTGCTGGAAGAGCAATTGGCGGAATTTGCCGGAACGGTGGTTGTTATCAGTCACGACCGGGAGTTTCTTGACAACGTGGTAACCGAAACCGTGTTTCTTGACGGCTCCGGCGTGGTGCGTGAATACGTGGGTGGCTACAGCGACTGGCGACGCCAGGGTGGGCGTTTTCCGGCAGAAACCAGTGGTGCCCGCCCCGACCGGCACGACAAGGCGGCCAAAACCGGCAAGCAAGTGCGCAACGCAACGCAGAGCACCGCACCTGCAAAAGACGCAAGCAATCAGTCGCAGCCGGGAGGTGGTGCGGCGAACAAATCGAAACCCGGCAAGCTGAGCTATAAGCTGAAGCTCGAGCTGGAGCAGCTACCGGGGCAAATAGAGGCTCTTGAGAAGGAGGTTGCGGGCATTCAGGATCGCATTTCGTCTGCCGATTTTTATTCAGGGCCACCTGAGGAAGTTGCCAAAACCCTGGAGGAGCTGGAGCAGAAGGAGGCTCGCCTGGAAAAAGTGATTGAGAGATGGATGGAGCTTGAAGAACAGGCTCTCAGTTAGGTTTCCCTGAAAACCTTTTTCCGCGCACAATAAAACCCGGGACACTCTGTCTGTGTCGCCGGGTTTTCCGTGCCTGCCGCAAGAGCTTTATCGGATCCTTACTGCCAGTACATCGCATTCAGAACCGTGCAGAACGCCGTTGGCGGTGGAACCAAGGAGCAGTTGGAAGCCCTTTCTGCCGTGACTGCCCACAACCACCAGGTCTACTGCCTGCTCTTTAACCAGGCGGTGAATTTCAGACTCGGGGCGGCCAACCGTCACAATCTGGTTGGCTTTATCCACGCCATACTGCTCACCGTAGACGGAGAGCTGTTCCCGGGCGGCTTTGTCCAACTGGTCCTGAAGCTCGGTCAGATCCATCGGTATGTCGCCACCATAGGCGTAGCCCACAGGCTCTACTACATGCACGAGAATCAGGTTTGCACCATGGGCATCGCTCATGGCTCTGGCTTTTTCAAGAACCTGAGGGGCTTCTTCAGTAAGATCGATGGCAACCAGCATATTCTTGTAAGTAGGCATCCCTAACTCCTTAACGTAACGGCTTTGTTACAGCATAATACGCGAACCTGATCGTGGGAAGGGCCGGGCCCCGCTCAGGCACTTTGCTGGAGCAGGCCGATAGCCATAGTCAGGCTTTCCAGGATACGCTTGGAGTATCTGTCAATTACAAAGCCGACGTTGTTTTCGTTGTAGTTGATGAAAGAGCCGCGAATAAATTGCCATTTGGAGGTTACATCGCTCAATAGCGCCTGTAGCTCGCCATCGCTTTCGCCCTCGTTCAGGTTTTTGAGCAGGGCGTCAAATTCCCGGGCCTGTTCGTCGAGCGACGTTTCTGTTGATGAGCCCTGGAACGTCTGGGAAACGGAAGAATTTGTCCGCACAGCGTATTTCGCCATCATCTGTGCTATTTTCACGGCGCCCATCCTGGCGGCTTCAACTCTCGGGTTGGTACTGGTCTGTGAATTCTCCTGCGCAACCTGATAAAACTCGGTGGCCATATCATTCATCGCCAGCGCCTGGTTGGCCATATCAGAAACAAGGCGCAAATCCGGATAGCCGGTATTGCGCACATCGTTGATATTATCGCGCATCAGATTTTTGAATTTGGCAAACTCATCACTGAGCTTCTCGATCTGCTGGCTGGAAAGCACGCCGCTGGTGCTGTTTGCGAGAAAGTTCATGGCCTCGTTGGCTGCATTGATACCTGCCACGATCTCGTTCAGGGTGTCGGTGCTGCCGCTTCCACTGAACCGGTAATAGGCATCAAGTGAAATATAGTTACTCACGCGAAAAGCATGGAGCTGAGCGAGAAAGTTGTCTGCTTCCTGAGCCTTTACACTCACGGATGTCAACAGGAAGATAAAGAACACGGCGACCAGGGAACGTGTCCGCAGGTGGGTGGTTTCCATCGGATTGTGTCTCCGTAATGCATTTATTATTGTGTACCAAAGTCGTAGATCGAAGGTAAAGTATGTTCCCCGGCCAATCAAGCAGTTTTGCGGGTGCTGGCTGCGGGAAATGTAAATATCTTTGAAATTTGCGTGATGAAGTTCAGGTTTTTTCTTTGATGTATAGTGTAGGCCACTGAAAAACATGGAATCTGATCTGGAAAACCGGAAAAAGAAGTACACATTGTGCCTGTTCACAAAGAAACGAATTGACAAACGGGCTGTTTTTTCACATCGTGTGCCCTCACGATTCAAACGACTGTATGAATTTTTGGTCGATTAATCGGGCAGTGACCGAAATCTCGCTGCATGAAACAGCTCTGACAACTCATCAGACGAGTATGTTCAAAGCTGTCAGCAGTTCCAAACACAGACTGGAGATCAGTTGATGATTTACGAAGGTAAAGCCATCACGGTTAAAGAGATCGAAGGCGGGATCGCTCAGTTGGACTTCGACTTGCAGGGCGAGTCGGTAAACAAGTTCAACCGTCTTACCATTGAAGAGCTGAACGCCGCGACTGATGCACTCAAAGCACAGAAGAAACTCAAGGGGCTGGTGGTAACCAGCTCCAAAGACGGTTTCATAGTGGGCGCCGACATTACAGAGTTTACCGAACTGTTTGCCGGTTCCGAAGAAGATCTGGTTGCCAACAACCTGAAAGCCAATGCCATTTTCAGCGCGGTAGAAGATCTTCCGTTCCCCACCGTTACCGCAATCAATGGCATTGCTCTGGGCGGTGGGTTTGAAATGTGCCTGGCGACCGACTACCGGGTTATGGCACCCACGGCGAAAGTTGGCCTGCCGGAAGTCAAGCTGGGCATCTTCCCGGGTTTTGGCGGTACAGTTCGCCTGTCCCGTCTCATAGGTGTGGATAACGCCGTTGAATGGATTTCCGGTGGTTCAGAAAACCGTGCCGACGCAGCTCTCAAAACCGGCGCTGTCGATGCGATCGTTGAACCGGAAAAGCTGGTGGAAGCCGCTGTTGCCATCATCAATCAGTGCAACGAAGGCAAGCTTGACTACGAAGCGCGTCGTGAAGAGAAGAAAGGCAAGATCAAGCTGAACGCCATGGAAAGCATGATGGCGTTCGAAATCTCCAAGGCGTTTGTCGGTGGAAAGGCGGGCAAGAATTACCCGGCACCGGTAGAAGCTATCAAGGTGATGCAAAAGCACGCTGGCATGACCCGCGACAAGGCCATTGAAGTGGAAGCCAAAGGTTTTGCCAAGATGGCAAAAACCAATGTTGCAGCCTGTCTTGTTGGCTTGTTCCTGAACGATCAGGAACTCAAGAAGAAAGCCAAGGCATGGGGAAAAGAAGCTTCTGATGTAAAACTGGCTGCCGTACTGGGGGCCGGCATTATGGGTGGCGGTGTGGCTTATCAGTCTGCACTGAAGGGCACGCCCATCATCATGAAGGATATTAACCAGGACGGCATCAACCTGGGGCTGAAGGAAGCGAAGAAGCTTCTCACCAAGCGCGTCAGCAAAGGCAGGATGGATGTCGGTAAAATGGCTGATGTCCTCAACAGCATTACCCCAACGCTGAACTACGGTGATTTCAAGAACGTAGATCTGGTTGTTGAAGCGGTTGTTGAAAACGCGAAGGTAAAAGACTCGGTTCTGCGTGAAACTGAAGAGATGGTCCGTGACGACGCCATTCTGACGTCCAACACGTCCACTATTTCCATCGACCTTCTGGCCAAGAATCTGAAACGCCCGGAAAATTTCTGCGGTATGCACTTCTTTAACCCGGTACATATGATGCCGCTGGTTGAGGTGATCCGTGGCAAGAAAACCAGTGACCGGGCGATTGCGACCACCGTTGCTTACGCCAAGGCCATGGGCAAGACCCCGATTGTTGTAAACGATTGCCCGGGCTTCCTGGTGAACCGCGTCCTGTTCCCGTACTTTGGCGGTTTCTCCGGATTGATCCGCGATGGTGCCGACTTCCAGAAAGTGGACAAGGTGATGGAAAAGTTCGGTTGGCCGATGGGGCCTGCCTACCTGCTCGACGTAGTGGGTATGGACACAGCCAAGCATGCCAATGAAGTAATGGCTGAGGGTTTTCCTGATCGCATGAAGGCCGACTTCAAGTCAGCCGTAGAAGTAATGTTCGAGAACGACCGTTACGGCCAGAAAAATGACAAGGGCTTCTATAAATACGAACTGGACCGCAAAGGCAAACAGAAGAAGGTGGTTGATGAGGACACCTACAAGCTGATCGAGCCGGTCGTTCAGGGCAAGGGTGATTTCAGTGAGGAAGATATCATTGCCCGCATGATGATTCCTTTGTGCCTCGAAACCGTTCGCTGCCTGGAAGACGGCATTGTTGAAGACCCGGCTGATGCCGATATGGGTCTGATCTACGGTATCGGTTTCCCGCCGTTCCGTGGTGGCGCTCTGCGTTATATCGACGACATGGGCGTAGACAAGTTTGTTGAACTGGCAGACAAGTATGCAGATCTTGGTCCTCTTTACCACCCGACCGAGAAGCTGCGTGAAATGGCCAAAACTGGTGAAAAGTTTTTTGGCTAACCCTGAACGAGATTTCCGAACGGAGAAAGATCTATGAGCCTTAATCCGAGAGACGTTGTCGTCGTCGATTGCGTGCGGACTCCGATGGGTCGTGCCAAAAATGGTTGTTTCCGTAACGTGCGTGCGGAGACCCTGTCGGCTGCGCTGATCGAAGCACTGTTTGAGCGCAACCCGAAGCTCGACCCGAAAGAAGTTGAAGATGTTATCTGGGGCTGTGTAAACCAGACCAAGGAGCAGGGCTTTAACGTGGCGCGGCAGATTTCCCTGCTGACCCGAATCCCTCATGAGTCTGCAGCCCAGACGATTAACCGTCTGTGTGGTTCTTCCATGAGCGCTATCCATACCGCGGCGCAGGCCATCATGACCGGTAACGGTGATGTGTTCATGGTTGGTGGTGTAGAGCACATGGGGCACGTACCCATGACCGAAGGTTTCGACCACAACCCGGCCGCTTCCAAATACACTGCCAAAGCCTCGAACATGATGGGTCTGACCGCTGAGATGCTGGCCAAAATGCATGGCATCACCCGTCAGCAGCAGGACGAGTTCGGTGCCCGCTCGCATCGTCTGGCCCACGAAGCAACCCTGGAAGGCCGTTTCAAGAATGAAATCGTACCCATCGAGGGTCACGATGAGAATGGCTTCAAGGTGCTGATTGAGCAGGATGAGACTATTCGCCCGGACACCACTGTGGAATCTCTTGGCCAGCTCAAGCCGGCTTTTGATCCCAAGAACGGTACCGTAACGGCGGGTACGTCCTCGCAATTGACTGACGGTGCCTCTGCGATGGTACTGATGTCCGCAGAGCGTGCACAAGCCCTTGGGCTGAAGCCGATTGCGAAGATTCGCAGCATGGCTGTTGCCGGCTGTGATCCCGCAATCATGGGTTACGGCCCGGTGCCCGCAACCAAAAAGGCGCTCAAGCGTGCAGGTCTGAAAGTTGAAGATATCGACTTCTGGGAACTGAACGAAGCCTTTGCCGGTCAGTCGTTGCCGGTCCTGAAAGACCTGAAACTGCTGGGCGTAATGGAAGAGAAGGTTAACCTGAACGGCGGCGCGATTGCTCTAGGTCATCCGCTGGGCTGCTCCGGTGCCCGTATCTCCACAACCCTGTTGAACGTAATGCAGGACAAAGGCGGTAAGCTTGGTGTTTCCACCATGTGTATCGGCCTTGGCCAGGGCATTGCGACGGTCTGGGAGCGTCTGTGATCCGTTAATCGGGCGCAGTAACGCTTTCATGGAAGGCCCGGCATGCGCCGGGCCTTCCTGCTTTCAGGGCAGCGACAGGAAGCCATTTTCAGTACTGAAAAAACCGCGACTGATACAAAGAATGGGTTGTCTTGATATTGCTGACCCTGTAAAACAGTGGGCCTGAACATAATGGCGGCTCCCTGTGTTTTCCAGCCGATTGATTTTACAGCGAGTTTACGGTCTGCTTTTCAGTGACCGATTGTTCGCAAAGGATATAGATCTCCGATATGGGTAAAAGTCTCGTAATTGTCGAGTCACCAGCGAAAGCGAAGACCATCAACAAGTACCTGGGCTCCGAGTTCATTGTGAAGTCGAGCGTCGGGCACATTCGTGATCTCCCTGTCAGTGGCAGCGGGTCCCAGTCTGATCCGAAAGAGCGTGCCAGGCAGGCAGCCGTCACCCGTAAGCTCAGCCCTGAAGATAAAATTGCGCATAAAAAACGCAAGGCGCGGGAGCAGCTGGTTGCCCGTATGGGTGTTGACCCTGATCGTGACTGGAGTGCCCGATACGAAATTCTTCCGGGCAAGGAAAAGGTTGTCAGCGAACTCAAACGGCTGGCGAAATCTGCCGATCATATCTACCTCGCAACGGATCTTGACCGCGAGGGGGAAGCCATTGCCTGGCACCTCAAACAGACCATTGGTGGAGAGCCTGAAAAGTATCGGCGTGTGGTGTTCAACGAAATTACCAAACGTGCCATTCAGGAAGCGTTTGAAAATCCGGGAAGCCTTGACACCAACCAGGTGAATGCTCAGCAGGCGCGGCGTTTCCTTGACCGTGTTGTGGGTTACATGGTTTCACCACTGTTGTGGGCCAAACTCGCCCGGGGGTTGTCGGCAGGGCGTGTGCAGTCCGTCGCGGTGCGTTTGATAGTAGAGCGTGAGCGTGATATCCGCGCCTTCGTTCCGGAAGAGTATTGGCAGTTGTTTGCCGGGCTGGGTGCCAAAGCCAGTGCGCAACCGGTGCGTTTCGAAGTTACCCGTTACAACGACAAGCCTTATCGCCCTGTTAATGAACAGCAGAGCAATGAGCACGTTGAGCGCCTCAAGGCTGGCAGTTTCGAGGTAGCCAAGCGCGAAGACAAGCCGACCCGGTCCCGCCCGGGAGCCCCGTTTATCACGTCCACATTGCAGCAGGCTGCAAGTAACCGCCTGGGGTTCAGTGTCAAGAAAACCATGATGCTGGCTCAGCGCCTGTATGAAGCCGGCTACATTACCTACATGCGTACCGACTCCACCAACCTGAGTCAGGACGCTGTTAACAGTTGTCGCGATTACATCAAGGATCAGTTTGGTGACCGTTACCTGCCTGCAAAGCCCAGGGTTTACGGTAGTAAAGAGGGGGCTCAGGAAGCACACGAAGCCATTCGCCCCACCGAGGTAGCCCGTCAGGCTTCTGCCATCAGTGGCCTTGAGAAGGACGCTGAGAAGCTCTATGAGCTTATCTGGCGCCAGTTTGTTGCCTGCCAGATGTCAGAGGCGGAATTCCTCAGTACGTCTATCGTGGTGGCTAACGGCGATTATGAACTGCGTACCCGCGGTCGCATTATCAAGTTTGATGGTTTTCTGAAAGTGGCGCCTCAATCGGCCAAAAAAGAGGAAGATATTGCCCTGCCCGATATCCAGGTCGGGGAAGCGTTAAGCCTGGAAAAGCTGGAGCCAAGCCAGCATTTCACCAAGCCGGCTCCGCGCTACACGGAAGCGAGCCTGGTAAAAGAACTGGAGAAACAGGGTATTGGCCGGCCATCCACCTATGCTTCGATTATTTCCACCATTCAGGATCGGGGCTACGTACGGCTTCAGAACCGGCGTTTTTACGCAGAAAAAATGGGCGAAATTGTCACTGAGCGTCTGTGCGAGTCTTTCTCCAATCTGATGGATTATGATTTTACAGCCAAGATGGAAGGAGATCTTGATCATATCGCCGAAGGCGAGGTGGACTGGAAAAAGGTTCTCAACGACTTTTATGCCCGCTTCCGCCAGCAACTGGAGGCTGCTGAAACGGAAGAAGGCGAAGGCGGCATGCGCCCGAATACGCCAACGGAAACCAGTATTCCGTGCCCCACCTGCGGTCGCAATATGCAGATTCGCGTTGCCAGTACCGGTGTGTTTTTGGGGTGCTCGGGTTATTCGTTGCCTCCAAAAGAGCGTTGCAAGACCACCATCAACCTGGTCTCCGGCGATGAGGTTGTCAGTGCCGATGATGATGTGGAAGGCGAGGGTGAAACCCGGCTGCTGCGCAAGAAGCGTCGCTGCCCGATATGCTCTACTGCCATGGACAGCTATCTGGTGGACGAAACCCGCAAACTCCACGTTTGTGGTAACAACCCCGACTGTTCAGGTTACGAAGTTGAAGAAGGTACGTTCCGGATAAAAGGCTATGATGGCCCCACACTTGAGTGCGACAAGTGCGGCTCCGAGATGCAGTTGAAAACCGGTCGCTTTGGCAAGTACTTCGGGTGTACCAATGACAGCTGCAAGAACACACGCAAACTGTTGAAGAGCGGCGAGCCTGCGCCCCCCAAGATGGATCCGGTTCCCATGCCAGAGCTGAAGTGCCAGAAGGTGGATGACACCTATGTTCTGCGTGATGGAGCCTCCGGGCTTTTCCTTGCCGCCAGCAAGTTTCCCAAAAACCGTGAAACCCGTCCGCCGCTGGTGATGGAGATCAAACCACACCGGGACGAGATCGATCCGAAACATGACTACCTGATGGATGCTCCTGAACGGGACCCCGAGGGCAATCCCACAGTCATCCGTTATAGTCGTAAAACGAAAGAGCAGTACGTGATGTCGGAAAAAGACGGCAAAGCTACTGGCTGGTCTGCGTGGTATATAAACGGGAAGTGGCAACCACGCCAGAAGTGACCTTGTGGAAGCGGCTGATCAAAAAAAAGAGGGGTAGGCAATTTACTACCCCTCTTTTGGTTAAGCCGGTTTATGTTTTGTTGACCGGAAGCGTCGCAATCTCTGGATCAGCGAGGACGTGTCCCAGCGCCTTCCGCCCATTTCCTGGACATCCCCGTAGAACTGGTCCACCAGAGCGGTAACCGGCAGTGAAGCATTCACTTTACGGGCTTCCTCCAGGCATATGCCCAGATCCTTGCGCATCCAGTCCACCGCAAATCCATGATCAAACTCGCCATCAATCATGGTTCCTGAACGATTCTCCATTTGCCAGGACTGGGCGGCGCCCTTCGAGATCACATCCACAACCTTTCTCACATCAAGATTCGCCTGCTCCGCGAAGTGCAGGGCCTCTGAGAGCCCCTGAACCAGGCCTGCAATGGCAATCTGGTTGACCATCTTGGTCTTCTGGCCACTACCTGCAGGGCCCATCAGTTTCAGGGCCCGGGCATAATGTTGAAGCACCGGCTCGGCTTTTGCGTAATCGGGCTCGGTGCCCCCACACATGATGGTGAGCTGGCCGTTTTCAGCCCCTTGCTGGCCTCCTGATACTGGTGCATCTATAAAACCCATGCCCGCATTGCGTGAGGCTTCGGCGAGTCTCTCGGCTACGCCGGCGGAAGCGGTGGTATGGTCCACCAGAATGGCGCCGGGTTCCGCATGGGCCAGAATGCCTTCACTGCCTTCGTAAACTGCGATGAGATCCCTGTCAGCGCCTACGCAGGTCAGAACAAAATCAGCGCCTTTGACGGCGTCCTCAATGCTCTGGCATGCAGTTCCCGGGTAGTCTCTGGCCCATTGCCGGGACTTTTCTGCTGAGCGGTTCCAGACTCGCACGGTCAAGCCTGCCCGTGCCAGGTGGCCCGCCATGGGGTAGCCCATTACACCAAGACCGATAAAAGTTGCTGTAGTCATCAGTTTCTCCTTGAAGATGTGTAGAGCTTAACTTAGCACAGAGTTCGTGGCCTGCCGGTGTAAAAAGACTGGTAGCCAAATGTCCAAAAAAAAGGCCGCTGAATCAGCGGCCTCGAAACTGACAGGGCTCTACTTCTGAGGGTAATCCCGCGCGGTTGAGCCAGTGTAAAGCTGACGCGGTCTGCCAATGCGGTAATCGCCACTCACCATTTCATTCCAGTGTGAGAACCAGCCGATGGTACGCGACATGGCAAAAATAACCGTAAACATGGACGTGGGGATGCCCATGGCTTTGAGGATAATGCCGGAATAGAAGTCCACGTTCGGGTAGAGTTTGCGTTCCACGAAGTACTCGTCTTCAAGGGCAATCTTCTCCAGGCGCTGTGCTATTTTCAGCAGCGGATCGTTTTCAAGGCCCAGCTCGCCCAATACTTCATGCGCTGTCTCAGCCATGACCTTGGCGCGCGGATCGAAGTTCTTGTACACCCGGTGGCCAAAGCCCATCAGGCGGAACGGGTCGTCTTTGTCCTTGGCCTTGGCGATGAACTTTTCAATGTTGGATTCGTCGCCGATTTCAGCGAGCATTTCCAGTACCGCCTCGTTGGCGCCGCCGTGAGCCGGGCCCCAGAGCGCTGCAATGCCGGATGCAATGCAGGCGTAGGGGTTGGCACCCGATGAACCTGCCAGCCGAACCGTGGACGTGGAGGCATTCTGTTCGTGGTCTGCATGCAGAATAAATATCCGGTCCATGGCTTTCGCCAGAATCGGGTTTGGCTCGTAGGTCTCGCAGGGAACGCCAAACATCATCTGCAGGAAGTTCTCAGCGTAGGAAAGATCATTCCTTGGATACACAAAAGGCTGGCCAATGCTGTACTTGTAGCACCAGGCCGCAATGGTCGGCATCTTGGCGACCAGACGATGGGCTGTGATTTCCCGTTGATGCTCGTCGGTAACATCCATCTGGTCGTGATAAAACGCTGAAAGCGCTCCGACCACACCGCACATGATAGCCATCGGATGCGCATCCCGGCGGAAACCGTGGAAGAAATTACGCATCTGGTCATGGAGCATGGTGTGATTCTTGATGGTTTCGTGGAACTGCCTGTTTTCCTCAGCGGTGGGTAGCTCGCCCTTGAGGAGCAGGTAACAGACTTCCAGATAATCCGAGTGCTCTGCGAGTTGCTCGATCGGATAACCCCGGTGCAGAAGTACGCCGTTTTCACCATCAATGTAGGTGATTGCCGACTCGCAGGAGGCTGTGGAAACAAACCCCGGGTCGTAAGTGAAAACGCCGTGCTGGACCAGGCTTCGTACGTCAATAACGTCAGGGCCTACGGTGCCGGAATAAACCGGTAGCTCAATGGACTTGTCTCCCACCGAGAGCGTGGCTTTCCTGTCGGTCATAGTGCTCTCCTGTTTATCAGCTCTGGCAGCGCCGGCTGCCTTTTATAGTTGCGCGAGAAGTCGCGTATTATCGCAAAACTGGCGGCAAAATATAGGGCGTTGCCTTTTTTTGTCAATGAAAGAGTGCGGAAACCGCGTGATTGAGTCCTTGTTGTAAATCAGGGATATCACGAATAATGCCGTCTGCTGCCAAAAAAAGCATTTGTCAATACGCCTAATAGCTTGCTGTGTTAAGGTTTTAGTCGGAATTTCGCACCGGTTGCGCGTTTGTAATTATACGGGCGCCTCCTTATAATCCGTAGCCCGGAATCGGGGATTCATCGTCTTGGGTGCTTGTGCGTAGCAAGCTACCTGGTTGGTGTCCGCCCTCCTGAACCATTCGGTTGTCGGTTTCGTATCGAACATCCGAGCCTAACATACCAACCATCCGCCACCGGTTTTCCGGTCCCGCGGCATCAAGAGAGAGTGTGAGAGCGCTGTGAATAGCAAACGACCAGTAAATCTCGATCTCGGCAAGTTTCATTTTCCGCTGCCAGCCATTACGTCCATATTGCACCGCATCAGCGGCATCATCATTTTTGTTGGTGTTGCGTTCCTGCTTTACGGGCTTCAGCTTTCCCTGTCGGGGGAAGAAGGCTTCAGCCAGGTCAGTGAACTGCTGAACAGCTTCCTTGCCAAGCTGATTGTCTGGGGCATCCTGTCTGCTCTGCTGTATCACCTGGTTGCAGGTATCAAGCACCTGCTCATGGACATGGGTATCGGTGAAGAGCTGGAGAGCGGGCGTGCAGCCGCGAAGATTACCATTGCAGTTTCCGTCATCCTCATCGTTCTGGCAGGAGTTTGGGTATGGGCATGAATAGTGTGACCAATCTTGGTCGTAATGGTATCCAGGACTGGATCATCCAGCGGGTCTCTGCCTATGTATTAGCCTTTTACACGCTGTTTCTGATCGGTTTTTTTGCGACAACCGATGTTGATTACCAAACATGGTCGGCATTGTTTGATCAGTCGTGGTTCAAGATATTTACGCTGCTGACCCTTCTTTCGATCGGTGCCCATGCTTGGGTTGGACTTTGGACGGTTTCCACGGACTACATCAAATCCGCGATGCAGCGTTTTCTCTTTCAGGCAGCGTTCATGCTCGTGATTTTCGTGTATGTGGTCTGGGGTATTCAGATTATTTGGGGGCTTTAATTAATGGCTAATATCAAGACCATGTCATACGACGCAATTGTTATCGGTGGTGGCGGTGCCGGTATGCGAGCGGCCCTGCAGTTAACCGAGTCTGGCGTTAACACGGCCTGTATCACAAAAGTATTTCCGACCCGTTCGCACACAGTGTCTGCCCAGGGTGGCATTACCTGTGCGATCGCAAGTGCAGACCCCAACGATGACTGGCGCTGGCACATGTACGACACCGTTAAAGGGTCTGACTACATCGCCGACCAGGACGCTGTTGAATACATGTGTTCAGTAGGGCCCCAGGCCGTATTTGAACTCGAGCACATGGGGCTTCCGTTTTCCCGTACCGAGCAGGGCCGAATCTACCAGCGCCCGTTTGGTGGCCAGTCCAAAGGGCCGGATAACCCTACGCAGGCTGCCCGCACCTGTGCTGCCGCTGACCGCACCGGCCATGCGCTCCTGCACACGCTTTACCAGGCCAACCTGAAAGGCGGCACAACGTTCCTGAACGAGTGGTATGCGGTTGATCTCGTCAAGAACGGCAAAGACGAAGTTGTGGGCGTTGTGGCCATCGAAATTGAAACCGGGGAAGTGGCTTACATCAAGGCGAAGGCCACGGTTCTGGCTACCGGCGGTGCCGGCCGGATATACGCTTCCACAACCAACGCCCTGATCAATACCGGTGACGGTATTGGCATGGCATTGCGTGCCGGTTTCCCCATGCAGGACATGGAGATGTGGCAGTTCCACCCGACAGGCATTTACGGTGCCGGTACTCTGGTAACCGAAGGTTGCCGGGGTGAGGGCGGTTATCTCATCAATGCCGAGGGCGAGCGCTTTATGGAGCGTTACGCTCCGAATGCCAAGGATCTTGCCGGCCGTGACGTTGTAGCCAGGGCCATGGTTATCGAAATTCTTGAGGGCCGTGGTTGTGGTCCGGAGAAAGACCACGTTCTGCTGAAGCTGGATCATCTTGGTGAAGAGACCCTGAACCTGCGCCTGCCAGGTATCTGCGAGCTTTCCCGTACCTTCGCGCACGTTGATCCGGTAAAAGAGCCGGTTCCCGTTGTGCCTACCTGTCACTACATGATGGGTGGCATTCCCACTAACGTAGGTGGCCAGGCGCTGACCCAGGACGAGAATGGGAACGATAAGCCGATTCCCGGCCTGTTTGCCTGTGGTGAGGCTGCATGTGTATCGGTTCACGGTGCTAACCGCCTGGGCGGGAACTCGCTGCTGGACCTCGTGGTCTTTGGGCGTGCAGCGGGTCTGCACATTGAGGAGCAGTTGCGTGGCGGCTTTGAAGTAGACGGCGCCAGCGAAGAAGATATCAAGCGCGCCATGGCTCGACTCGACCGCCTGAACAGCGCTTCAGAAGGCGAAAGCGTTGCAGAGGTTCGCAAAGACCTGCAAAACTGCATGCAGCTTTACTTCGGCGTATTCCGTGACGGCAAGAGCATGGAGGAAGGCCTGAAGAAGCTGGAAGCCATCGGAGAACGTGTTCGCAACACCAAACTTGCTGATACCAGCAGCGCATTTAACACTGCACGGATTGAGGCGCTGGAGTTGGATAACCTGTTTGAAGTGGCTCAGGCTACGGCAATTGCAGCTCACGAGCGCAAGGAAAGTCGCGGTGCCCACGCCCGCAACGACTTCACCGAGCGTGACGATGAGAACTGGCTGAAGCACTCTCTTTATTTCCCACTGGACAAGAGAATCGGCAAGCGTGACGTTAACTTTGCGCCCAAGACAGTCGATACTTTCCAGCCTAAAGTCCGGACCTACTAAGGGGAACACACATAATGTTGGTAAGCCTATACCGCTATAACCCGGAAACTGACAATGCCCCCTACATGCAGGATGTCGAGGTTGATCTTCCTGCAGGCAAGGATCTGATGGTGCTTGACGTACTTAATCTGATCAAGGAGAAGGATCCGTCGATGGCCTATCGCCGCTCCTGTCGTGAGGGGGTTTGCGGTTCAGATGGCATGAACATGAACGGCAAGAACGGGTTGGCCTGTATAACGCCAGTGTCACAAGTGGTGAAAAACGGCAAGCTGGTGTTGCGCCCGCTGCCAGGATTGCCGGTCATTCGCGACCTCGTTGTGGATATGAGCCTGTTCTACAAACAGTACGAGAAGATCATGCCGTACCTGGTGAATGACACGCCGGCGCCTGCCATTGAGCGTTTGCAGTCTCCGGAAGACCGGGAAAAGCTGGACGGTTTGTACGAGTGTATCCTCTGTGCCTGCTGCTCAACGTCCTGTCCGTCGTTCTGGTGGAATCCGGACAAGTTTATCGGCCCGGCAGGGTTGTTGCAGGCCTACCGTTTTCTGGCAGACAGCCGCGACACGGCTCAGGCCGAGCGGCTTGCCAATCTGGATGACCCGTTCAGCGTGTTCCGTTGCCGGGGTATCATGAACTGTGTCAGCGTTTGTCCCAAAGGGCTGAACCCCACAAAGGCAATCGGCCATATCCGGAATCTGTTGCTGCACAGGACGACCTGAGCAGCAGTATTTCATATAGACGCTATACTGTTCTGACCAGGTTGGAACCCGGAAGGCCTCGCATGCATGCGGGGCCTTCAACCAAAGGCTTATAGTCAAAGGTCTTACCCGGGTGCAAACTACGCAAGCCGTGGCGGGAACCATCATATTTTCTTGCGGCGTTGCTGAGTATAAAAATCATTGGGGAACGGAAAACATCCGTGTTGGGTGTGATGACCACAGTCGATCCCGTAAAAACCCGTATTGACTGGTAATTGCCCTTGGCCGACCATGTTTGGCTTCCCCGCATCAGCCCAAGGTGAGCTATTCAAAATGCAAGAAAGCATCATGGAGCAGTTATGGCAGACTTCCCACTTGCAGGGTGGAAATCTGGCCTATGTTGAACAGCTTTTTGAAACCTACCTGACAGATCCAAATGCCATTCCTGAAGAATGGCGAAGCTATTTTGACAAGCTACCAAGCGTTGACGGCTATCAGGGCCGCGACGTGAATCATTCCTCTATTCGCGAGCAATTCGAACACATTTCCCGCAATCAGCGTTTCCTCGCAAGCACCAGCGGCGTACCGGTTGGTGCGATTTCAGATTCGGATAAAAAACAGATTCGTGTCCTGCAGCTTATCAACGCTTATCGCTTTCGTGGTCACCAGGAAGCCAAGCTTGATCCGCTCGGTGTCTGGCAGCGTCCCAAGGTAGAAGATCTCGATCTGTCTTTTCATGATTTGACCGAGTCCGATCGCGATCTGGAGTTTCAGACCGGTTCCCTGAGCTTTGGCTCGGAAACCATGAAACTTGGCGATATCGTTGACGGGCTTCGGAAGACCTACTGCGGCAGCATCGGCGCCGAGTATATGCACGTAGTTGATACGCGCATTAAACGCTGGTTCCAGCAGCGCATGGAACCGGTTCGCTCCGAGCCCGGTTTCGAGTCCAAAACCCGCAAACACATTCTTGAGCGCCTTGTGGCAGCGGAAGGCCTGGAGAAGTATCTCGGTTCCCGCTATCCGGGTGTTAAACGCTTTGGTCTCGAGGGCGGCGAAAGCCTGATTCCCTGCGTGGACGAACTGATCCAGCGTGCCGGTTCCTATGGTGCCAAGGAAATTGTTCTGGGTATGGCACACCGTGGCCGCCTGAACGTGCTGGTTAATACCCTGGGCAAGAACCCCAAGGAATTGTTTGACGAATTCGAAGGCAAAAAGCTCGCCGACTCCGGTTCCGGTGACGTCAAGTACCACCAGGGTTTTTCATCGAATGTGATGACCGAGGGTGGGGAAGTACACCTTGCGATGGCATTCAACCCGTCGCACCTGGAAATCGTATCTCCGGTTGTTGAAGGTTCTGTACGCGCGCGTCAGACTCGCCGAAATGACACCGAAGGCAATCAGGTGGTTCCCGTGATCATGCACGGTGATGCCGCGTTTGCCGGCCAGGGTGTGGTGATGGAAACCTTCCAGATGTCCCAAACCCGTGGTTTCGGGGTGGGCGGCACCATTCACATCGTCATCAACAACCAGGTTGGCTTCACCACCAGCAAGCAGGAAGATGCACGCTCCACCGAGTATTGTACGGACGTTGCCAAGATGGTGCAGGCGCCCATACTGCATGTGAACGCCGACGATCCCGAAGCGGTTGTGTTCGTCACTCAGATGGCAATGGACTACCGTAACGAGTTCAAGGGCGACGTGGTGATCGATCTGGTGTGCTACCGCCGCCGTGGCCACAACGAAGCGGACGAGCCTGCAGCTACCCAGCCGATGATGTACGAGAAAATCCGCAAGCTGAAAACCACGCGCAATATCTACGCCGACAAGCTGATTGCGGAAGGTGTTGTGAGCGAGGACGAAGTCAAGGAAATGGAGAATGACTACCGTGACGCGCTGGATAACGGTGAACATGTAGTCAAATCCCTGGTGAAGGAACCCAACAAGGATCTCTACGTTGACTGGACTCCCTATCTGGGCCACGAGTGGACGGCCAAGTGCAAATCCAGCGTCGCTCTGAAAACCATTCAGAAATTGGGTAAAAAACTGACCCAGGTTCCGGAAGGTTTCAGCATTCAGCGCCAGGTTGCCAAGATCGTAACCGATCGGGAAAAAATGACAGCGGGTGCGCTTCCCATAAACTGGGGTTACGGCGAAATCATGGCTTACGCAACGCTGTTGAATGAGGGGCACCCGGTGCGGATCACGGGTCAGGACGTGGGTCGGGGCACCTTTTCCCACCGCCATGCGGTTCTGCATAATCAGAAAGACGGCTCCAGGCATATTGCGCTTGCCCAGCTCTCTGAAGACCAGCCCAAGTTTGAGATCTACGACTCACTGCTTTCCGAAGAAGCGGTGATGGCGTTCGAATATGGTTACGCAACCACCACACCCAATTCCCTTGTAGTGTGGGAAGCCCAGTTTGGCGACTTCGCAAACGGTGCCCAGGTTGTTATCGACCAGTTCCTGACCAGTGGTGAGCATAAGTGGGGTCGCCTGTGTGGCCTTACACTGCTGCTGCCGCATGGTTACGAGGGCCAGGGCCCCGAACACAGTTCTGCCCGCCTTGAGCGATTCCTGCAGCTCTCCGCGCAGAACAACATTCAGGTGTGTGTGCCGACAACGCCATCCCAGATATTCCACATGCTGCGCCGTCAGGTGAAGCGCCCGCTGCGTAAGCCGCTGGTTGCGATCACGCCCAAGAGTCTGTTGCGCCACAAGGAAGCCACCTCGGATCTGGACGACCTCACCTCAGGCACCTTCCAGACCGTTCTTCCCGAGAAAGAATTGCCGGAAGCGAAAAAAGTTACCCGGGTTATTCTTTGCAGTGGAAAAGTTTATTACGACCTGTTGGAAAAGAAGAAAACCGATGAGCGTGAGGATGTTGCCATTGTTCGTATCGAGCAGCTCTATCCGTTCCCCGGTGAGGACCTGGACGAGACGCTGGCGCCTTACACAAAGCTGAAACACGTTGTATGGTGTCAGGAAGAGCCGATGAACCAGGGTGCCTGGTACTGCAGTCAGCACCACATGCGCAATGCGCTGCAACGCCTGAATCCCAAGCTTTCGCTGCAGTATGCAGGGCGCGCGGCATCTGCCTCTCCGGCAGTCGGTCATATGTCTGTGCATATTGAAGAACAGAAAAAACTTGTTAACGACGCGTTTGAAATCTGACGAGCTACCGAACTAAGGAACTGTAATGTCTACTGAGATCAAAGCCCCCGTATTCCCGGAGTCGGTCGCAGAAGGTACTGTCGCGACCTGGCACAAGCAGCCTGGCGAAGCCTGTTCACGTGACGACCTGATCGTCGATATTGAAACCGATAAGGTGGTTCTCGAGGTTGTTGCGCCAGCGGATGGTGTAATTGAAGAAGTTATTAAGGGTGAAGGCGACACCGTTGAAAGCGGTGAGGTTATTGGTAAGTTCAAAGAGGGCGCTAAGGGTGACGCCAGCCCTGCTGACAGTAAAGATTCAAAAGCTGAGGCGGACCAGGACAAGGAGAAAGCTGAAGAGAAAGCCGACTCCAAGCAGCAGGATTCCGCTGATGCCATACTCAGCCCGGCCGCACGCAAGCTGGCTGAGGAAAACAACGTGGACCCGGATGCTGTAACAGGTACCGGAAAAGACGGACGCGTTACCAAGGAAGACGTTCAGAATCATATTGATAGCACGAAGTCTTCAGGCGAATCCTCAAAAGCGGCGCCTTCTGAAATGCCCGAGGTAAATGTGGCAGCCGGCGAGCGTCCGGAAAAACGTGTTCCCATGACGCGTCTGCGGGCCAGTATCGCCAAGCGCCTTGTGAACGCCCAGCAGACAGCGGCCATGCTGACAACCTTCAATGAGGTTGACATGGGGCCGATCATGGAACTGCGCAAGCAGTATCAGGACAGTTTTGTAAAGCGTCATGATATCAAGCTTGGCTTTATGTCGTTTTTTGCCAAAGCTGCAACTGAAGCCCTGAAGCGTTTCCCCGCTGTTAACGCCTCTATTGATGGTAATGACATTGTTTACCATGGCTATCAGGATATCGGGGTTGCCGTATCCACGGATCGTGGCCTGGTCGTTCCGGTTGTTCGCGATGTGGATGCGCTGGGCCTGGCGGATATCGAGAAAAAGATTGTGGAGTACGGCACCAAGGCAAAAGGTGGCAAGCTTGCCATTGAAGATATGACCGGTGGTACCTTTACCATTACCAACGGTGGTATTTTCGGATCCCTGCTGTCTACGCCGATCCTGAACCCGCCCCAAACGGCGATTCTGGGTATGCACAAGATTCAGGAACGCCCCATGGCGGTCAATGGCAAGGTTGAAATTCGTCCGATGATGTACCTTGCGCTGTCCTATGACCACCGCATGGTTGATGGCAAAGAGGCGGTGCAGTTCCTTGTGGCCATCAAGGACATGCTCGAGGATCCGGCACGTATTCTGCTGGACGTGTGAATCGACATTTAACGAATCAGAAAACAGGATTAGCTATGTCTGATAAGTACGACGTAATCGTCATTGGTGCGGGCCCCGGTGGCTATGTTGCTGCTATCAAAGCGGCTCAGCTCGGGCTCAAAACCGCATGTGTCGAGTCGTGGAGCTCCAAGGATGGCAAAAGCCAGGTTCTTGGTGGCACCTGCCTGAACGTGGGTTGCATCCCATCCAAGGCGTTGCTCGAGATTACCCACAAGTTCGAGGAAGCGAGCCACGACTACGAAATGCAGGGCATCATTGCCAAGGATGTCAAAATAGATGTTGCCAAGATGATGGAGCGCAAGAGCGGCATCGTCAAACAGTTGACCGGCGGTATTGCGGGGCTTTTCAAATCCAATGGCGTGACCCCCATTCATGGGCACGGCAAGCTTCTGGCGAATCGTCAGGTTGAAGTTACCGATAAAGACGGCAAGACCAAAACCTATGAAGCTGAAAACGTGATTATCGCGACCGGCTCGAAGCCGATAGAAATCCCGCCGGCCCCCATGACAGAAGGCTATATCGTGGATTCGGAAGGCGCGCTGGAGTTTGACGAAGTGCCCAAGCGCCTTGGCATTATCGGTGCCGGTGTTATCGGCCTTGAGCTGGGTAGTGTCTGGGCCCGTCTCGGTTCGGAAGTGACAGTGCTTGAAGCACAGGACACCTTCCTGCCCGCAGTCGATCAGCAGGTCGCCAAGGATGCGCTGAAGCAGTTCCGCAAGCAGGGCCTCAATATTATCATGGGTGGCCGGGTAACCGGTGCAGAGGTCAAGCGCAAGCTGGTTAACGTGAGCTACGAAGACAGCAAGGGCAAACAGGAACTGAAGGTGGACAAGCTGATTGTTGCTGTTGGCCGCAGGCCCTACACAGACAATCTTCTGGCCGCAGATTCCGGCGTCAGCATGGACGAGCGTGGCTTTATCTTTGTAGACGACCAGTGCAAAACCGAGGCTCCCGGCGTTTGGGCGGTGGGCGACGTTGTGCGTGGCCCGATGCTGGCGCACAAAGCTTCGGAAGAGGGCGTTATGGTTGCCGAGCGTATTGCCGGTCAGAAACCCCAGGTCAACTATGACTGCATCCCCAACGTTATCTACACGTCGCCGGAGGTGGCCTGGGTAGGTAAGACCGAGGAGCAGCTCAAGAATGAAGGTGAAGCCTACAAGGTTGGCACTTTCCCGTTTGCGGCTAACGGTCGTGCCATGGCGGCAAATTCCACCGCAGGCATGGTGAAAATCATTGCCGACGAGAAAACTGACCGGATTCTGGGCTTCCACGTTGTCGGGCCGCAGGCATCGGAAATCATTGCCCAGGGCGTTATTGCCATGGAATTCGGCTCCAGTGCAGAAGATCTGGCGTTGACCTGTTTTGCACACCCGACTCTTTCCGAGTCTGTGCATGAGGCAGCACTGGCAGTTAACGGTGGTGCGATTCATATCGCAAACCGTCGCAAAAAGAAGTAACGCAAGCCAGGAAGCAGGGGCGCCCGTGATGGCGCCCCTTTACCATAAAAACAGCTGATTTCCGGTTGCGATCATGGTGAGCTGAGGTGATCCCCTGCTCATCGAACCGAATTCGCGTTAAAGACTCCCTCTGCGGGGAGCGGCGGGTTCACTTCCGTACGTGGTTATCCTCCATCAAAAAGCGGGACACTAACTATGAATTTGCATGAATATCAGGGCAAACAGCTTTTCGCTGAATATGGCCTGCCGGTATCCCAGGGTATTGCCTGTGACACCCCGAAAGAAGCGGTTGCTGCCGCTGACGAAATTGGCGGCGATGCGTGGGTGGTCAAAGCCCAGGTTCACGCGGGTGGTCGTGGTAAGGCTGGCGGTGTAAAGCTGGTCAAGAGCAAAGATGAAATCCGCGAGTTCGCTGAGAAGTGGCTGGGCAAAAACCTGGTAACCTACCAGACAGACGAAAACGGCCAGCCGGTTAGCAAGATTCTGGTTGAGTCGCTGACTGACATCGACCAGGAGCTGTATCTGGGTGCGGTGGTTGACCGTGGCACCCGCCGTATCGTTTTCATGGCATCCACCGAGGGCGGTGTCGAAATCGAGACGGTTGCCGAAGAAACACCGGAAAAGATTCTGAAAGCAGAAATTGACCCGCTTGTTGGCGCTCAGCCATACCAGGGCCGCGAACTGGCCTTCAAGCTTGGCCTGGAAGGCAAGCAAATCGGCCAGTTCACCAAGATTTTCCTGGGGTTGGCGAAGCTGTTTGAAGAGCGTGATCTGGCTCTGCTGGAAATCAACCCGCTGGTCATTACGCCAGCCGGTGACCTGCACTGCCTGGATGCGAAGATTGGCGTTGATGGCAACGCACTGTACCGCCAGAAGAAAATCCAGGAAATGCACGATCCTTCCCAGGAAGACCCCCGGGAGGCCGAAGCCGCCAAATGGGAACTCAACTATGTGGCCCTCGATGGCAATATCGGCTGCATGGTGAACGGCGCCGGCCTGGCCATGGGTACCATGGATATCATCAAGCTCTCTGGCGGCCAGCCGGCCAACTTCCTGGACGTTGGCGGTGGTGCTACCAAAGAGCGGGTTTCCGAAGCCTTCAAGATCATTTTGTCTGATGACGCAGTGCAAGCCGTACTGGTTAACATCTTTGGCGGTATTGTACGCTGCGACATGATTGCTGAAGGTATTATTGGCGCGGTCAAAGAAGTCGGCGTCAAGGTTCCTGTGGTTGTGCGCCTTGAAGGCAACAACGCTGAGAAAGGCACCAAGGTACTTGCCGAAAGTGGCCTGAACATTATCGCCGCCACCAGTCTGGCGGATGCTGCAGAGCAAGTTGTTAAAGCCGCAGGGGGTAAATAATGAGCATCCTGATCAATAAAGACACCAAGGTTATCTGCCAGGGTTTTACCGGCGCACAGGGTACCTTCCACTCTGAGCAGGCTATCGAGTACGGCACCAAAATGGTTGGTGGTGTCAGCCCGGGCAAGGGCGGTACCGAGCATTTGGGCCTGCCTGTATTCAATACCGTTCGCGAAGCTGTGGAAAAGACCGGTGCCCAGGCAACCGTCATCTATGTTCCGGCTCCCTTCTGTAAAGATGCAATTATTGAAGCCGCCGATGCCGGCCTCGAGCTGATTGTATGTATTACCGAAGGCATCCCGACCATCGATATGCTGTATGCCAAAGAATACGTTGACCGCAAAGGCGTTCGCATGATCGGGCCTAACTGCCCGGGCGTTATCACACCGGGTGAGTGCAAGATTGGTATCATGCCGGGCCACATTCACAAGCCAGGCAAGGTGGGGATTGTATCCCGTTCCGGTACCCTGACTTACGAAGCGGTCAAGCAGACCACAGATTTCGGTTACGGTCAGTCTACCTGTGTAGGCATTGGTGGTGACCCGATTCCGGGGTCCAACTTCATCGATATCCTCAAACTGCTGCAGGAAGATCCGCAGACCGAAGCCATCGTGATGATTGGTGAAATTGGTGGCACGGCTGAAGAAGAAGCTGCCGCTTACATCAAAGAAAATGTCACCAAGCCTGTGGTTTCCTACATTGCCGGTGTTACTGCACCTCCAGGCAAGCGTATGGGCCACGCCGGCGCAATTATCTCCGGTGGCAAGGGTACCGCAGACGAGAAGTTTGCCGCCCTGAACGACGCCGGTGTGAAGACCGTGCGCAGTCTGGCCGAGATTGGCAAGGCTCTGAAGGAAGTTACTGGCTGGTAAGCAGGCTTCTTTTGCCAAAACCCCCGTTTCTGTTCTGCAGAGCGGGGGTTTTTTATTTATAATGCCGGGTCGCCTGATCTACTATGGGCGTTTTCCATTCAAAAGAAGGAGTTTGTGCTTTGAGTTCTGTAGATTCCCAGCAACGGGTATTGTCCGGTATGCGTCCGACCGGCAAGCTTCACCTTGGTCATTATCATGGTGTGCTGAAAAACTGGGTGAAACTCCAGCACGAATTCGAGTGCTTCTTCTTTATCGCCGACTGGCATGCGTTGACCACTCAGTATGATGACCCCTCCGGCATTGAGCAAAGTGTCTGGGACATGGTGATTGACTGGCTGGCAGCAGGTGTAAATCCGGGTTCTTCCACCATGTTTATCCAGTCCCAGGTGCCGGAGCACGCGGAATTGCATTTGTTGCTGTCCATGATTACACCGCTGGGCTGGCTGGAGCGCATTCCAACCTACAAGGACCAGCAGGAAAAACTGCGGGAAAAAGACCTGGCGACCTACGGGTTCCTGGGCTATCCGCTGCTGCAAACCGCCGACATACTGATGTACCGCGCGGGTAAGGTTCCCGTGGGTGCAGACCAGGTGTCCCACGTTGAAATAACCCGCGAGATCGCCCGTCGATTCAACCATATCTATGGTCGCGAGCCGGGTTTTGAAGAGCAGGCGGAATCGGCCATCGTCAAGATGGGCAAGAAAAACGCCAAGCTCTATCGCACGCTCAAAAAGCGTTATCAGGAAGAGGGCGACATGGAGGCATTGGACACCGCGCGCGCCTTGCTGATGGAGCAGCAGAACATTTCTCTTGGCGACCGTGAACGCCTTTACGGGTATATCGAGGGTGGTGGCAAGGTTATCCTGCCAGAGCCCCAGCCACTGCTGACGCCGGAATCCAAGATGCCGGGGCTGGATGGGCAAAAAATGTCCAAGTCCTATAATAACTACATTGGCCTGCGGGAAGAACCCGACAGTGTGGCGCAAAAAGTTCGCACCATGCAGACAGACCCGCAGCGGGTTCGGCGCACCGACCCGGGCGAGCCCGAGAAATGTCCGGTTTGGGGATTGCACAAAGTGTACTCCGACGCAGCAACCCAGGAATGGGTGCAGACCGGTTGTCGCAGTGCGGGTATAGGCTGCCTGGAATGCAAGGCGCCGTTAATAGAATCCATTCTTGAAGAGCAGCGCCCCTTGCGCGAGCGGGCGCTTGAATACGAAGATAATCCGGATCTTGTACAGTCCATCCTGCAGGAAGGGCGTGAACATGCCCGTGACGCAGCACGGGATACGCTTGAGGAAGTCAGAGCAGCCATGGGCCTGAGCTATCGTTAAAGTTAAAGAAGCCAAACCAGAGCCGTTAGCGCTGGCACGGGTATCCGGGGAACCGTTTACCGATCTGCCCAGCGATCTGTACATTCCACCAGATGCTCTTGCCGTCTTTCTTGAGGCCTTCGAAGGGCCTCTTGATCTATTGCTGTACCTCATACGGCGGCAGAATATGGACATTCTGGATATTGATGTCAGTGAAATAACCCGGCAGTACATGGACTACATCGGAGCGGTTGAGGTTATGCGCTTTGAGCTGGCCGCCGAGTATCTTGTCATGGCGGCTACCCTGGCCGAGATAAAATCCCGTATGCTTCTTCCAAGGCATGAGAGCGAAGAGGACGAAGAGGTAGACCCAAGGGCCGAGCTTATTCGCCGGTTGCAGCAGTATGAGCGTTTCAAGCAGGCTGCGGAAGACATTGATGCTCTGCCACGGATGGAGCGGGACATCTTTCCCGTATCCGCATCCCTGCCGCAGTTGCCCTCGCACCAATCGCATCCGGATGTCGATATGCGGGAATTGCTGCTCGCTCTGCAAGGCGTGCTGAAGCGTGCCGATCTTTTTACCAGTCACCATGTGGAGCGGGAGAAACTGTCCACCCGGGAGCGGATGTCCGCCATCCTCTCCGTGTTACAGGATGATCAGTTTGTCAGCTTTCAAAGCCTGTTTACCATCGAAGAAGGCCGCCTGGGGGTTGTGGTAACGTTTCTGGCAACCCTGGAACTGGTGAAGGAACAGTTGATAGAAATGGTGCAAACAGAGGTGCTGGGCTCGATCCACGTGCGCGCGCGGGCGGCCCGCTAATCCTCCGCACTGTAAAATGGATAGGCAATATGAATGAAGAGCATCTCTCCAGAATTCAGGCAATAGCAGAAGCTGCTCTGCTGGCAGCGGGCAAGCCTCTTTCCCTTGACCAGCTGCGGGAATTGTTTCCGGAAGAGGAACGCCCCGCTCGCCAGGTGATGGAGCACGTTATGATGCTTCTTGACAATGCCTGTGAAGGTCGTGGGTTCGAGCTTCGGAAAGTGGCCAGCGGGTACCGTTTTCAGGTTCGTGAAGAGTTTGCCCCCTGGGTCGGCCGGCTCTTCGAGGAAAAGCCCCAGCGCTACTCCCGTGCATTGCTGGAGACCCTTGCCCTGATTGCCTACCGCCAACCTATTACCCGTGGAGAGATTGAAGACATACGGGGTGTTGCGGTAAGCAGCAATATCATTCGTACTTTACTTGAGCGAGAGTGGGTGCGCATTGTCGGGCATAAGGATGTTCCGGGCAGGCCGGCCATGTACGCGACAACCCGCCAGTTTCTTGATTACTTCAATCTGTCTGGCCTGGATCAGCTGCCACCTTTGTCCGAGATCCGGGATCTGGAAGAAATAGGCCGGGAAGTGGAAAAGAACCTGCAGGCGGAAATCGAGTTTGATGCAACACCTGCGCAGCCCGCGGACGATAACCCGCCAGATCAGACACTTCACTGATATTATTCGGATATCAGTCAGCGATTAAGGATTATGTTCATGGCGTCAGAACGCCCCGGAAAAAAAACAAAGCCGGCAGCAGACCGGGTTGTTAACGAAGGTCCTGAGCGGATCCAGAAACTCCTGGCTCGTGCCGGGATTGGTTCGCGGCGTGAGATTGAAAGCTGGATGGAAGCCGGGCGCCTTACGGTGAACGGTGAGGTTGTTGCGCCAGGCCAGAAAGCAACGGTGAATGACCGGTTTGAGCTGGATGAAAAGCGCCTGGACGTAGCTTCGGCTGCTGTTACCGTGCGCCGGGTTCTTATTTATAACAAACCGGAAGGCGAGGTAACCACACGAAAGGATCCCGAAGGCAGACCAACCGTCTTCGATCGACTGCCAAGACTTAAAGATACCCGCTGGATCTCGATCGGGCGCCTGGATATCAATACGACCGGTCTTGTGTTGTTTACCACAGACGGTGAGCTGGCCAACCGCCTGATGCACCCCTCCAGCCAGATTGATCGGGAATATGCAGTCCGGGTGTTTGGGGAAGTGGATGATGCCATGATTGAGCGCCTGATGGCGGGTGTATTGCTTGAAGATGGCATGGCGAGGTTCAGTGATATCAGTCCGGCGGGGGGAACCGGGATTAACCGCTGGTTCCACGTTACGCTGCTGGAAGGCCGGAACCGCGAGGTACGGCGCCTGTGGGAGTCCCAGGGTGTGCGCGTAAGCCGCCTTAAACGGGTGCGTTATGGCCCGGTTTTCCTGCCCAGCCGGCTGACGCTTGGCAAATGGGAAGAGCTGGATCAGAAGGCCGTTGATATGCTTAGCCGGACAGTCGGGCTCGCTTCGGTAGATATACCCCAGAAAACCCCTGACGAACAGGCCACACACGATCGACAGAGAAGAAAGAGCCCCGGGAGCAGTGGCAGAAAGGCCGGAAGCCGGCGTTGGGATGTGAGTGATACCAGGCCAGACCGCAGTGGTGGCTCTGATAAGCCCCGTAAAGCTGGGCAAAAAACCCCACGAACATCAGGGCGCCCGCGCAAGCCCCGTCCCGACAGATAAGAAACGGGGCGAAAGCCGGATTGCCGGGGGCCTCTCCGCCTGTTCAGCCGATGCTGGCAAACACCCGCGTACAGTTCCGGCCCTGGGCTTTCGCCCTGTAAAGGGCCTCATCTGCGCGGGCAATCCACTGGCTCGCGCCTTCTTCCGCCAGATGTCTGGCAACACCGCAACTGATGGTTACGGACAAGTCAGTGCCGCCACAATCCACCCTGAGGCTTGAAACAGCACGGCGTATCCTGTCTGCAACGTCCCGCGCTTCCTGTTCGCCAGTATGGGGCAGTAAAACGGCAAACTCCTCTCCGCCAAACCGGTAAACGCTGTCCGAGTTTCTGATCGTACTCCCAATGGCCTCGGCCGTAAGCCGCAGCAGATGGTCTCCCACCACATGTCCGTACTCATCGTTCACCGATTTGAAGTGATCCAGGTCGCCCAGAATCAGGGCATATTCTTCACCATGGCGGTCGGAAAGCCGGCTGGCACGTTCAAGGTGCTCATCCAGTGCACGTTTATTTGGAATCGAGGTCAGGGCATCAGTCAGCGCTGTCTGCTCAATGGCAATGTACTGGCAGGCGTTCCTTAGCGGGCAAATGGCGGCACTGATGATCATCTCGATACCTTCCAGTTCCTCCTCTGAAAACTTTTGCCTGCGATTCAGGGTGAGAGTGCCGTAGTGCACGCCCTCAAGGCTGAGCCGGTACTCACAACGGTGAGGGCCTCCCATGCCTGTGGCGAACACGAAATCCCGGTGCGCGATCTGATGGTGATAACTTAGCGCATCAAACGGAATGCTGGCATTCATCTCTTCGGCCAGGATACCAAGCTGGGTTTCCAGGGAGAGCGTGGTGGACAGTCGGCGTGTGAGTCGTGTGAGGGGGTCTGGGGCATCCTTCCAACCCTGAAACGCCTGCCGCAATGCTGCCAGGTCTTTTGCCTGTGAGGTGGTTCGCTGTATCGACGGGATATTTTTCACTAGGATTCGCTCTGGTGTGGCAAAATTCATCAAAGTTGACAGGGCCGAGCATTGATCATGCCTGGAATTGAATTCGGTTTTTAAAACAATGGCATGTGAAGCTTTTGTGAAGTGCTTTAAAAGTGTATTCAGTGAGTGTGGTTCAGTGTGTCAAAAATCTGGCAAGCTTTATCCGGCGATAACGCACACTGGCGTAAAATGCTGTTCGGGAGGGGTGGGGATGAAGAATCCCTGTGGTAAACTCTCGGGCCTGTATATTCGCGACCTTTTCGAGAGTGAGCATATTTCCGTATGACGTTTCAGGCCCCAGAAAGTCTTTCCGAGCAGATCGCCCAGCATTTGGGGCAAAGGATCGTCACGCGGGATCTGAAGCCGGGGAGCCGTATTCAGGAGCTCAAGGTGGCCGGCGCCCTTAACGTAAGCAGAGGGTCGGTGCGCGAAGCCTTGCTGATTCTCGAGCGCAGGCATCTGGTTGAAATATTCCCGCGCCGGGGGGCTGTGGTATCCAGCCTGACCGTTGCCAGTGTCAATAATCTCTACGATATCTATATAGACCTGCTTTGCATGCTTGGGCGTAAAGTCATCGAGCGCTTGGCAGGTCATGAACTCGGTGGTGTCATGAGCCGCGTACGTGAGGTTGAGGCGGTTATTCAGGCAGTCAATTCAACCGGCCCGGATGCCGCCGAAAAAGTGATTGATGCGGGTTTCGATGTCATGCGCTATGCCTACCGGCTGGTGGAAAATCCGTTTCTCGAGGAAACTCTGGAAAACTTCCGTCCGGCGATCAGCCGAACCTATTTCGTCGCCCTTGACAACTTCCGGGATGGTATAGGGCAGACCGCCATATTTTTTCAGCGCCTTGGTGAAGCCGCGTTGAGCGGCGACGCCGAGCGTTTGCAGTCAGCAATACAGGCGTTCGGTGAACACCAGCGCCAGCAGGTGCTCAGCATTCTCAGGGAGGAGGAGAGCGCGTGACATGCGCCTGAAGTCCATCAAGCTCGCCGGGTTCAAATCGTTTGTAGATCCTACAACTGTGCCGTTTCCTACCAATATGACGGCCGTGGTGGGCCCCAATGGTTGCGGCAAATCCAACATCATTGACGCTGTCCGCTGGGTTATGGGGGAGAGCTCTGCCAAGTATTTGCGTGGCGAGTCCATGACCGACGTGATTTTTAACGGCTCCAGCGCGCGCAAGCCGGTTGGTCAGGCATCTATTGAACTGGTATTTGACAACAGCGATGGCTCGGCTCCCGGCGAATTCATGAGTTTCAATGAAATTTCCGTGCGCCGCCGGGTTTCCCGCGAAGGCCAGTCCGAGTACTTCCTTAACGGTTCGAAATGCCGTCGCCGGGATATCACAGACCTGTTTCTGGGTACCGGTCTGGGCCCCCGCAGCTACGCCATTATCGAACAGGGCATGATTTCACGGCTGATCGAGGCAAAACCGGAAGAGCTGCGGGTCTATATAGAGGAAGCAGCCGGCATATCGAAATACAAGGAGCGCCGCCGGGAAACAGAAAACCGCATGCGTCGTACCCAGGAAAATCTGGAGCGACTCACCGATCTTCGCGAAGAGCTGGGGCGTCAGCTGCAGCATCTTGAGCGACAGGCCGCAGCGGCAGAAAAGTACAAAGCCTGCAAGCAGGAAGAACGCGAGAAAAAAGCAGAGCTGACGGTCCTGCGCTGGCAAGCACTGGATAACGACTTGCAAGCCTGGCGCAGCAGGATCCGGGACACCGAGCTGGAACTCGAGAAGCAGCTTACTGAACGTATTAACCTGGAAACCTCCCTTGAGTCCCTGCGCAACAGCCATCAGGAACGCAGCGAGCACTTCAACCGGGCCCAGGCCCGCTATTACGAAGCGGGCGCGGACATAGCACGTATCGAACAGAGCCTTGAGCATCAGCGCGAGCGCAGCCGCCAAACGGCTGCTGAGCTGGATCAGGCCATGGCCAATCAGCGTGAGCTTGCGCGGGAGCTGAGCCAGGACGAAGAGAAGCTGGCGGCGATACGCGAAGAGCTGGATATGCTTGGTCCAGAGCAGGAGGAACTGGCCATCCGCTCTGAGGAGTCTGGCGAGAAGCTTCAGCTAGCTGAAGAAGACATGAGCGCGTGGCAACAGCGTTGGGAGGCATTTAGTGCACGCTCTGCGGACGCCCGCCGGGAGGCAGAACTTGCACAATCCCGCATCCGGTCCCTTGAGGATGCCATAGACCAGTTGCTGTCGCGCCAACGCAAACTTAAGGAGGAGCAGGGGCAACTGGATGGCCAGATTGATCGTGCCGCGCTTGAGGCGTTCCTGGAGCAGCAGGAAACGCTGGAATGGCAGCGCGAGGAAGCTGCCGAGCGCATCGAGGCGGTACAGGACGAGCTTCAGGAGGCCCGGCATAACCAGCGTGATACTGAGCAGAACCTGGCCGAAGCCCGACAGCGGGTTCAGAGCCTGCAGGCGGCACTGGAATCCCAGCAGTCGCTGCTTGATGAACAGATGGGCGGACAGGATGATGCGTTACAGGCATGGCTGGCGGAGCATGGGCTGGGAGATCTGCCCAGAGTTGCCGGCAGTCTCAGCATAGAGCGAGGCTGGGAATTTGCAGTGGAACAGGTCATCGGGCGTTTCAGTCAGGGGCTGGTGTTACTGGAAATTGCAGAGCTGTCCAGGGCTTTGCAGGGCGCGCCCAAGGGCCTTGCGGTGATCCAGCAAGGTTCTGGCGGCAGTGTGTCGGCACCGGATCAGGGGTTGGCGGCTAAAGTGAATGGAATGGCTTCTGTCAAAACCATGCTGGCGGGCATCGACACCGCAGAGACCCTCACGGACGCATTAACCAGGAGGGCCGGGCTTTCAGGAGGCCAGAGCATCATTACCCGTGAGGGTGTCTGGCTGGCCCGGGACTGGATACTGATGCCGGATTCCGACGCCGGGCAGATTGGCGTTATTGAGCGACAGAGGAAAGTAGAGGAACTCACGGATCAGTTAGCACAGGCCGAACAGTTACTGGAAGAGGCAAGCGCCCACTACGAAGCCTTGCGGGAACGATCTGAAAAGGCAGAAGCTGCAAGAGACGATGCCCGGGCTCGGCTGGCCGAAACGGATCGCGAGCTTGCCCTGGTTGCTTCCCGGATTAGTGGTCTTCGCGCACGGTCCGAGCAGATAGATGCGCGAATGGCACACATTCATGAGGAGATGTCGGACGTAGCGCTGAACCTGCAAGAACAACAGGAAAACCTTGGCGCAGAGCGTGAGTCCTGGCAGCAGGCGCTGGCACTGACTGAAGATGGCGATGATGAAAAAGAACGCTTGCTGGAGCAACGCGACCTGCTCAGGGAAAAGCTTGATGGCCTGCGCCAGGAAGCGCGACATGACAGAGACCACGCCCACCGGCTGCAGCTTCAGCTGCAAACCCTCCGCAGCCAGCACGATGCTCTGAGCCAGACCATAGATCGTATGCAGCTACAGAAGGAAAGGCTCGATGAGCGCCTGGAAATCCTCAGGGAATCCCGGGAAAGTGCGGAAGAGCCCATGGAAGACCTGAAGATGCAGCTTGAGGGGCTTCTGGACCGCCGGCTTGCGGAAGAAGAAAAGCTGGGCGCAGCCCGGGACGCACTGGAAGAGATTGATCGCGAGGTGCGGGAAAAAGAGCAGGGCAGAAGTGGCACAGAACAGCGGATTCAGGATGTCCGCTCCAGGCTTGAAAAACTGAAAATGGAATCCCAGGCCCTCGAGATCCGCTCCGGCAACCACATTGAGCAGCTTGAAGAGCTGGGTGTGAAGCTGCAGGACGTACTATCGCGGTTGCCCGAGGGAGCCAGCCAGGATGAATGGGCCGCAGAGCTGGAAAAAATTGGTAACCGTATTCAGCGCCTTGGGGCCATCAATCTCGCGGCCATTGACGAATATCAGGTTCAGAGTGAGCGCAAAACCTATCTTGACAGCCAGTACGATGACCTTACGGAAGCCCTTGATATTCTGGATACCGCCATCCGGAAGATCGATCGGGAGACCCGCCAGCGCTTTAAAGAAACCTTTGATCAGGTCAACGCAGGGCTGCAGGCTCTGTTCCCGAAGGTGTTTGGGGGTGGCAATGCCTCTCTGGAGCTGACGGGAGAGGATCTTCTGGAGACCGGCGTCGCCATTATGGCGCGACCGCCCGGCAAGAAAAACAGTACTATTCATCTGCTTTCCGGTGGTGAAAAGGCACTGACAGCGATTGCTTTGGTCTTTTCCATTTTTCAGCTCAATCCTGCGCCTTTCTGTATGCTGGATGAGGTTGATGCACCTCTGGATGACGCAAACGTTGGCCGTTATGCGAATCTGGTCAAGGAAATGTCAAAACAGGTACAGTTTATCTACATTACCCACAACAAGATTGCTATGGAAATGGCGGATCAGCTTATGGGAGTCACCATGCACGAGCCGGGATGTTCACGCCTCGTGAGTGTGGATGTCGATGAAGCAGCCGCCCTGGCGGAGGCTTGAACCCCCGTTGCCTGAAAATCCGTCAAGCATGACAAAAAGGCCATGTGATGCGGCTTTGCGTTGTATTCATTACGGGCTTTTTTTAGAGTATCAGCCGGAGCTGTTGTTATCGGCTTCCGGATCCGATCTGCAAACAGGACAGTCGCATTATGTCACTTAGGGAATGGTTAATTGCCATCGGCACCCTGGTTATCATCGGTATTGTTATCGACGGCCTGAGGCGCATGCGCCGGGCTCGTAAGGAATCCATAGCGATATCTTCCGGTATGGGCGCCGATGATCTGAAAGAGTCTCCGCTGGATGACGATCATAACCCTGAACTCCCCAATGGCGGGGCCAGAAGTATATCCAGGGACACGCTGGAAGAGCGCGGCTATGTACGTCGTGAAAAAACCTCACGCTTTGGCGCCCCGCAACAGAAACCGACCCGGCCGGTCTATGAAGCCCCCGGCAAAGACACGCCGATGGCCGGCAACAATGCTTTTGATGAGGATTTTGGCGAAACCGGTCTGTCCTCCGCTGAGCCGGAAGAGCAGGCCATGGATACAGGTTGGGGCGCAGATAACGATGACGTGTCTTCGCAACAACCGTCAGAGAGACCCCTTGATGTAGAAGAAGACACGGCCCGGCGTGAGCTACCTGGTGAGCCACACGCTTCTGCCCCGGACCAGCCTTTGGCCGGTGCAAACCGACCGGAGGCAAGTGAGGTGATTGTCATTAACGTGCTGGCACGCCAGGGCGAAGACTTCAGCGGAGCGGCATTGCAGAAACTGTTTGAAGCCTGTGGCCTGGAACATGGCGATATGGATATCTATCATCGCCATGAGGCGGCAGATACCACCACACCCGTACAATTCAGTGTTGCCAATGCCGTGGAACCCGGCACGTTCAAGCCGAACGACGTCGCCGCCATGACCACACCGGGTATCAGCTTTTTCATGAGTATGCCGGGGCCGACCAACGCCCTTCAGGCCTTTGATTTCATGCTTGAAACTGCCCAGTGCGTTGTCCGTAATCTGGGCGGCGAACTGAAAGATGAGCGCAGAAGTGTGATGACCGCCCAAACCATAGAACACTGCCGCCAGCGCATTCGTGAGTTCGAGCGCAAGCAGCGGTCGCCGCGCCGCTGAGCCTGGCCGGGAGAAGAACGAAACAGCAAAGCCCGGGGTTCTCCGGGTATTTTTTTGCCAGTCGAGAGCACCAGCCTATGAGCAAACCGTCACCGGATACGATCAAGCGCGTAGACGAACTGCGATCTACCCTTGAAGAGCACAACTACCGGTATTACGTGCTGGACGACCCGGGCATTCCGGATGCGGAATACGATCGCCTGTTCCGGGAGTTGCAGGAGCTTGAAGCGGAGTACCCGGACCTGGCTACGGATGATTCGCCAACGCGTCGTGTCGGAAGCAGTGCAGAAACCAGCTTTGCCGAAGTGGTGCACCGGTTGCCCATGCTGTCACTGGATAATGCATTCAGCGAAGACGAACTCCGCGATTTTGACCGCCGGGTGAAAGAGCGGCTTGGCAGTGAAGATGACGTTGAATACGTCTGTGAACCAAAGCTCGACGGGCTGGCGGTCAGCCTGCATTACGAAAACGGCTCGCTTACACGGGCTGCAACCCGTGGTGACGGTTATGCCGGGGAAGACATTACGGAAAACATTCGCACCATTCCCTCGGTTCCCTTGCGGCTCAGGGGCAGCGATGTTCCGGATCTGGTAGAAGTTCGGGGTGAGGTTTATATGCCCCGGGCGGGCTTTGAGGCCCTCAACAAACGACTGATGGATCAGGGGGAAAAAACCTTTGTTAACCCGCGGAATGCTGCCGCTGGCAGTTTGCGCCAGAAAAAATCCACAGTAACGGCACGACGCCCGCTGGAAATGTGCGCATACAGTGTTGCGGTTACGGATGAGAGCCTGCTGCCTGATACCCAGTGGGAAAATCTTCAGCAGGTCCAGCGTTGGGGTTTCCGGATTAACCCTGAAATGCGCAAGGCTGTGGGGGCCGACGAATGCCTTGAAGCCTATGAAGAGCTGATGCAGAAGCGCGATGCCTTGCCCTACGAGATCGACGGCATAGTGTTTAAAGTAAACCGGTTGGATTACCAGAAAACCCTGGGCTTCGTTTCCCGCGCACCACGCTGGGCCATTGCCCATAAATTCCCGGCTCAGGAAGAGCTTACCATTATTGAGGATGTGGAGTTTCAGGTAGGGCGAACGGGCGCGGTTACGCCCGTGGCACGCCTTAAACCGGTATTTGTGGGCGGTGTGACGGTCAGTAATGCGACACTGCACAATATGGATGAGATCCGCCGACTGGATGTTCACATTGGTGATACGGTGTTTATTCGCAGGGCCGGAGATGTTATCCCGAAGGTTGTGAAGGTGGTTGTGGAGCAGCGACCGGCAAACGCGCAACCGGTAGAACTCCCCGAAAAGTGCCCGGTTTGCGGCTCGGATGTTATCCAGATAGAAGGCGAAGCGGTTGCCCGCTGTTCCGGTGGGCTGTTTTGCCCGGCCCAGCGCAAAGAGGCGATCCGCCACTATGCCTCCAGAAAGGCGCTGGATATCGAAGGCCTGGGTGACAAATGGATCGATATTCTGGTGGACCAGGGGCTGGTCGAAACCGTAGCGGATCTATACAGCCTGACCACAAAAGACCTGATCCGCCTGGAGCGCATGGGCGAAAAGTCTGCCAGCAATCTGGTTGAGGCAATCGATCGCTCCCGGCACCCGGTGCTTTGGCGTTTTCTTTACGCCCTTGGAATTCGCGAAGTGGGCGAGGCTACGGCCAAATCCCTGGCCTCGCATTTTGGCACCCTGGAGGCGGTGGCAGAAGCCGATGAAGAATCTTTGATGGCGGTTCAGGACGTGGGGCCTATTGTAGCTGGCCATATCCGAAGTTTTTTTGAACAACCCCATAACCGGGAAACACTTGAGGCCCTGCGTGAAGCGGGGGTTCAGTGGCAGGAAGAGGTTATTGCCGCCGGCGCAAAACCTCTTCAGGGACAGACATGGGTGCTGACCGGTACCTTGTCGAAACTGACCCGTGATGAGGCCAGGGAAAAGCTTGAGTTGCTGGGCGCCAGGGTGGCGGGCAGCGTTTCCGGAAATACCGCCTGTGTTGTGGCTGGTGAAGCCGCCGGTTCGAAATTGACGAAAGCGCAGCAGTTGGGCGTACGGATTCTGGATGAGCCGGCGTTCCTGGAACTGTTAAACGAACATGACCTGCTGTAACTATGGAACCGGTCACTTCAGTTAAGGAGAATCGGGAATAACATCCACAGACGTTTTCTGGCCGGTAAATCTGAGAACTCGTGCAGATACCCCGCTTGTGAAACTGGCTAACATGGCGGTGTTCTGTAACGGTGTGTAAACCTTCGGCCTCTGCCAGCGGGTGCATGCTGCAATAACAACAATGTTCTGAAACGGATTTTTCCATGCGCGCCGAGTTGTTTCCCCGCACTGCCGCCTTTGCCATGCAGGTGGCCGTCGTTTTTGTTCTGAGCCTCACTGCCTCAGGGTGTAAAACCGAAAAAGACCCGGATCAGCCAACCATACTGGGCGTCCCGCCCGGAACAGCCTACCTGGGTGTGGAATATTCCTACAATTTTGGCGCCTATGGCGGCGAAGGCATACTCGACTACACGCTGACCAATGCCCCTTCGTGGCTGGCCCTGGAAGATACCAGCAACAAAGCCCGGCAGGGCATTATCATGCGGGGTGTGCCCGGGCTCACTGGAGGCGCCCGGGGCGATGCCGATCTCGGCAAGCAGGAAGATATCAACCTTGTGACGACCGATGGCCGGATGGCAGGTGCTCAGCCGTTTGATATTGAGGTCAAGTATAACGTCTTGTCGCTTGAGGCTGAGGCGTTCGAAGAAGGTGTCGCCTCCACAGTGCCGGACAGTAACGAACAAAGTTGCAAGCTGCCTGATCTGGATACCCCTGGGGAACACAGTTTTACCATCAATCTCTATGACGACAACGGCGAGGTTACCGGAACCCGCAATCTCACTGTGCCTACCCGACAGGTGTTCGCAAAAATATCCCTGGAGCGACCGTCGGTAACCCGGGTAGCCGTCGCTTTCGAACTGACGTCAGACTATGACGCATCCAACTGTGATCCGAACATCACGGCGCCCCATCAACGTTGCGATCACAGCCGGGCCAACACCGGAGACGCGATTATCGGCCAGGATATTGTGGCTTTGGGCAGTGGCAGCGCATCCTTACTGGAAGAGCTTCCCTATCTGGCTTATGACACCGACAGTTCGGGCGCGTCCACCAGTGGCGTAGTCACATTGGAGCCCGGTATTACCGAGTGCTACATTCGCCTGGAAGTGGCAGAAGACAGTTTCCCGGAGCCATCGGAAGCCGCACAGCTCAGGCTTACCGAAGTCCGCTCCGGCCTCGCGGGGCTGGGTGCGAGTAATGGCGGTGTTCGCACTTCGCTGGTCATAAATGACAACGAGCCCGAGGTGAGTCTTGAGACTCTTGCAGGTGGAGCCCGGGATGCGTTGAATGTTGGCGGTACGCGAGCGTACGTGGCGCGCCTGACGGGCGAACGCGAGGGAACGGTCCGGGCCAGGCTGAAGCACACCGCGGATTCGACGGCTCGCCTTGGTGCTGAGTTCAGCACGAATTTACAGAACGATGAGCTGGTTTTTCCTGACGGTGTCGATGAGATCGAGTTCAGCATTCAGATCGCTGATCCCGGCAGCTACACCAATGTCGGATCCAATGATCGTTTCATTCTGCTGGGTCTCGATGAGGGCTTTCAGCGTGGGCGGGAAAATTATGCCCGTGCCGCCGCAGAGGAGATGCTAAGAATCAGTATCAATGAGCTTGTTACACCACTGGCTCTGGGGTCCGGCAGCAGTTTTGTGGCAACAGACCTGGCTGTGGGCCATGCCGGGAGGATGTTTGTTAGCGGATATGATCGCACGCAAAACGACAGAGTTCAGGTGCGCATATTCGATCAGAAGGGCAATCTGTTTCAGCAGCTTGAAATTTCCGCCCCTGGTGATCAGTTATCCGAACCGCAGGTAACCATTGACGTGGCCAGGCGCGAGGTCACCCGGAACAACATCAAGACTGAACGCTTCGAACTTCTCGTTGCCTACAGCACTGATGGCGTTGTGGCCGGAACCACAGAACAGGGCGGAATGGACGTAGTCAGCTCTCTGTATTGGTACAACCCCGAAAGTAACGGCGGCGAGTATGTTGAAACCTGGACAGTTCGAACCGGCACTGCTGATGATGATCTGGTTCGCTGGGCAGGGATAAATGTCGCCAGTGGTTTTGTTGTTATCGCCGGTGAGACGAAAGGTAAATGGCCCGGTCAGACCGCCACCGGGGGCTACGACAGTTTTTTGCAACGCCTGGATTCCTTGCCGGATGGAAACCAATTTGTTCCCGCTCTGGCATGGACACGGCAGGCAGGATCTTCGGCTGACGACCGTGTGGCAGGGGCAAGTGCCGAAGGTGCCAGCGCCTTGCTGTTTGGCTCTGCCCAGGGCGCGGTTAATGGTGAGCCTCCATTAGGGGGATGGGATGCCTACTTTTATACCGCTGCCTCCGGCGACGGCGATGTCAGCGTACGCCAGCGTGGCACAGAGGGTGATGAACAGGTTGTCGACGGCTTTGTGGGCGGAAACATCCTGTGGTTATTGGGGAACGGCGCCAGTGAATATGCCGTCGAGAGAAACGCTGAAACAGAGGACGGCTCCGTGATTCTGGTTAGCCAGCCCAACTCCAGTGCCAGCGGTTTTATTCTGGGTTATTCCACCGCCGGCGATGTTGTCCGGACATATAACCTGAACGATGAGGCCGATTCTTCCACTGAACATTTTTTGGCATTAGCCGGCTTTGACGGTGATCTGGTTGCTGCCGGCCATACCGATGGGGACTTTACCGGCACCGCAATTGCCAGTGGCGTCAACTCTGGCATCGTTACCCGGATATCCACCTTGCCAGAAGCTGACTCGGGCTCCGGCACGGATGCGGAAACCGGTGTCTTCCGGGGCGAGTGGCGATCACAGTTAAATACCGGAGCCTCACGGATTACAAGGCTCGCAAATTACCGGGATGATGAAATCGTGGCGCTTTCCCTGCAGGGTGCCCAATGGAAGTTGATACTGTTCAGCCCAGAGGGTGTGTTGTTGACGCCCTGATCAGGTTTCAAACGCTGTCTTGCTGCCCCCCCACGCTGGCGTACAGGCGCAGATAATCGGTACTGGTGACGACACCTATGGCCTTGCCCTGTGCATCCACAACCAGAGCGGCATTCAACTGGTGGGCCAGCATCAACCTCGCAAGCTGGTGAGCATCGGTTTCCGGTGAGGCGGTCAGGAAGGCTGGTAGCTCGATATGGGTCAGGCTCTGGTTCATGGCGTCTGCCTGGTTTTCCAGAAGCCACGCCATTAGCCATTGACGCCCCACAAGTCCGGCGATATTTGTATCTGCGGTCACCACCAGATGATTCGCACCCTGCTCATCCATCATGGTGATGGCTTCCGCGACGGTGGAGGAAGCAGGCAAAGAATGGATGGTGGGTGAGCAGATTGACGAAACCGGGAGATAGGGGCGTTGTTCTTTTCGCTCACCCGCCGTGGCGGCTCCGTATTCTTCCAGCGCACGGTGTCGCCCGGAGCGGGCTGCAAGCTGGAACTCCGAATCGGTAGCTTCGCTGTGCCCGGGGTCGATTGGCTGGCTCTCCGTCAGTTCGCTCACATTGCCCACACGCCGGCCCCGGAACAGGTCCGGTAATCTTGTGCCGATGGGTCGGCCCGGTTCGCTCACATAAATGGACACTGGTCTTACCCCCTCAAAAAGGCACTCTTTATGTCTGTGTATCGGCTACCGGAAGCAGAGCATTAGCAGTAATTGATTACGAAGACGCCATCTTTGGCTGATGCATGCGCCCGGTTGCCAGCCGTTTCGCCAGGGACAGGGGCAGGGCGCAGGGTTGGCCGGTTAGCTGGTCCGCAATAAATTCCGCAAGCAGTGGAGCGTAACCAAGGCCTTTGCTGCCCAGGCCTGTCAAAAGATAGAGCCCTTCCAGTTCGCGCCCTTCAGCATCATAAAACGGCCCGGCCACAGGCTGGTAATCGTGGGTTGTGCAGCGAAATCCTACACGCCCCGTTAGTTGTTCGGGAGTCGGACCGGTTGCAGTTTCTGCCGGCAGCATTCTGGGTACCATTGCCGAAGTTTCGCGAATATTTTCCCTGTGGCTTTCGCTCGTTGGTTTCGGTTCATTGCTGTGAAGATCAAATGTTGCGCCGATAACGGACAGTTGCGAGCCCTGGGAGTTGTGGGCAGGATTGAGATAGCGGGCGCCACAGACAACCGCTTGCGGGCTCTCTATCAGCGGCCCTGGCATGTGGGTTACCTGCCCTCGAATCGCCTTGAAGCGGAGCGCTTCGGAACCCGGAACCAGATGCGGGCTTTGGTGTCCCGCGCAGATCACGATCCGGTCTGCGAGAATCTTCCGGTTGTCAGGGTTGTCAGAGTAAAGAGCCCAGGAACCGTCGGAAGCCGCGACTTTGCCAACCGTGAAACCAGTTACCCGGTGAATGCCCGGATGTGCAGCAAGCGCTTTACAAAGTTTGCCGGGCTCCACCCACCCGCTACCCGGGAACCACAATCCGCCACTTTCAAGTTTGGCTCCGGTAAGAGCTTCAGCTTGCTCCCGGTTCACCTGGCGCAAGAGATTTTGGGGATACTGGTTGCACTCGAGGAACCGGCGTTGCCGCTCCCTCTCAGTGTTATTCCAGGCCAGTTGCAGTAAGCCGGTAGGGTGCCAGAACTGCTTGCCACTGGCGTTATAATACCGCTGGCTGAATGTAAGGGCTGAGAGTGCGAGCTGGGTCTGGTGGTTATATTCCACACCGAGTTTTACGTACAGGGCGCCTTGAAGATTGCCCGATGCGGCGGAGCCGGGCTCTTCGGCAGAGTCTACCAGAGTGACGGCATAACCGCGTTTTGCCAGGTTGTTTGCAAGCAGACACCCGGCTATGCCAGCGCCGATTACTGCTATTTCAGGGGCAGTTTGTGCCGGGCCTTGCGTTGGAGGCGGGGCGCTGTCTGGCTGAAACCTGCCAGTCAGCATTTCCCGTTTGCGCCCGTATCCAGCTTGCTTCTGCATCCGGAAGCCTGAGGCTTCCAGCCCGCGCCGGATTGCCCCGGCGGCCGTAAATGTGGCCAGGGTAGTACCGGGCTTACTGTGCTGGCGCATCTGTTCAAAGAGGGCTGCCTGCCACATTTCCGGGTTAACCGCCGGTGCAAATCCGTCCAGGAACCAGGCATCTGCTTTAAAGCAGAGTGCTTCCCAGGCATCCTGTATGTCACCAAAGAAGAGGGTCAGGCGCACCCTGCCACCTGCCAGAACCAGGCGGTGGGCACCGCGTACCAGCGGTGGATAGTTGGCAATCAGTTCATGCGCGGGTTCGTGGAGTTCCGGCCAGAATGAAAGCGCCTTTTCGAGATCCTGCAGGCGCAGTGGATAGCGTTCAACGGAGATAAAATGCAGCGTGGCTGTATGGGATGGGCCCCAGGTTTGCCAGGCCTGCCATGTGGCAAGAAAATTCAGGCCTGTGCCAAAGCCACTCTCGGCAACCACAAAGCACCCGGCTTCAGGAACCGAGGCGAAACGTGCCTGCAGCTGGTTATGCCTGATAAATACATACCGAGATTCCTCAAGGCCATTGTGGCGGCTGAAATAGATATCACCGAATTGCCTGGATTCCGGCACATCGGCGTGCCAGGTCAATTCCGCCGGCTCAATGGCTGGCGGAACAAGGATTGGAGTCATTCTGATGCCCTGTGGTTTTTTTGCCGGTAAGGGGTAATCGGTTAATCCATCAGGGTGACGCTCTCGATTAACACGGGAGTTACCGGCACATCAGCCATACCCCGGACGCGCGCCGTCTTGACGTTTGCAATCGTGTCTACCACGCCCATACCGGACGTTACCCTGGCGAATACCGCATAGCCGGCACCACGAACCCCCGCATTGAGGAAATCGTTGTCTGCCACGTTAATGAAAAACTGGGAGGTTGCAGAATCCGGAGCGTTGGTTCGGGCCATGGCCACCGTACCGCGCAGGTTAGGCAGGGTTGGCGAGGCTTCGTTCTGGATGGGTGAGCGGGTTTCCTTGCGCGTCATGTTGCCTGTGAAACCGCCCCCCTGAATCATGAAGCCGGGAATGACCCGGTGGAAAATTGTGCCATCGAAATATCCATCGCGGGCATACTGAAGAAAGTTCTCTACTGTTTTCGGGGCCACATCAGGGCGGAGCTGGAGTTCAATCGCACCCATGCTGGTCAGGATTCGCACCTTCGGAAGCTCGGATTTTGCGCTGTCTGAATCGGTTTCTGCATGGGTGGGTATAGCGAAAAAGAATAATGCGAGAGTCATAACTACGACCTGAATCACATTACCCAGGGGTTTTACCAAATTTGTCATTACCGGGGCTCTCAGTTTGTTAGTGACACGTGAATTTCCTGCAATAATTACCGGAACTCAATCGTGTTCCGATCTTACCAGATTTGATTGACCGTTCGAGATACAGGCCTGCGCAAAACCAGTCACTGAGCAGGACATAACCCACCGGGCCGGGTTGTACGGTGTTCACTGAGGGAAATGGGAGAGACCTAGTGAAATTCCGCAAAGGATACGAGGAAAAGTCACGTCTTGGGCGGCTGCTGGTTAATCGCGGCTATTTGTCCGAGAGCCAGGTTGAGGAAGGCCTCCGACTGCAGCGAGAGAGCGGCGGACGCCTGGGTGAGGTGTTAATTTCAGCTGGCTGGATAAGCGAGAAGGAGCTTGGCCGGGTTCTCAAGCACCAGTCACGCTACCGCAATGCAGCAGCGATGGTCACCATGGCAACCTTGCCCTTTCAACCGCTGGTTACCTTTGCGGCGAGTAATAACGCGAAAGCTGCCCAGGCGTCCGAAGCCGGCGAGCTGTTTGATGCTGCCGGAATGGCGCCAATGACCGAGGACGAACTGTCGGCGGTTTCGGGGCAGGGAAGCAACTCATTGCTTGATCACATTGGCCTTGTTTCCGGGGTGGTTGAAAGTGCCGGTTCAGCCGTGGATGAGGGCCAGTCGAAACCCGACGCAATTGAAGGTCTGAAGCTCACGGCGAATGTATTTTTCCCGGTTCTGAATGTTCTGGACTCGGACTTTTCGATTTCCGGTGTGCACTACCGGGAAGGGGAGCCCCGGTACCTTGTGGGTAAGGATGGAGCACTAACCATGGCCTTTCCGGAGCGTATTGAGGAAATTCGCATGGACAATATCCGGGTCCGTGGCGGCAAGGGTCCTTCCATGGGCAATGTCAGCATCCAGAACATCCGTTTCCACTCTGATTCCCGAATGACGATCTACACACGCTAATCCGGAAAACGCTCCTGTCAGGCACTGGCCAGGACAGTCCGGCTCGATACCGTGGTCTGTTGCCCTTTGGCACCGTATAGCTTTTGCTGACCTGAGGCGCCCCGGAAAATGTCGGTAAGCCGGCTCAGACGCTTCTGCAAGTGGTTGATGATGCGCCCATTGTTTTCATTGAGACTATGGCAGTGCCGAAGCTTGCTGTCTGCCTCCTGCCAAAAGGCGTAAAGCCCATCGAGGCCGGCACTGCGGATAAAGCGCGAGGGGTCTCCGCTGTCTGGCCGATACCCCATGGCTACCAGCAAACGGATTTTTTGCTTGGCGCGCTCACGGATATTTTCCAGAATCTCGTTCTTTTGCCGGGTAAGTAGCTCCAGCGCTTTGGCGTCGGAGCCGGACAGGCAGGCTTTCTCTTTTTCGAGCGTCTCCGCAAGGGTATCCAACTGGCGAATATCCAGAGAAAGAAGGTTTTTCAGATCATCGATTACAGACATGGCTCACTCACCCGAAAATGCTTTTATCCATATCAAGCATTTTCTGGGCCAGTTTTTGCGCGTCAACTTTATAGGTGCCGTTTTCCAGCGCGGATCGAATCTGTTCAATCCGCTCATCATCCATTTCCGGATAATCTCCCAGCTTCTGCTCCAGCTGCTTGAGATTCCGGGCCTGACTGCTCAGATTTACATTTTCACCGCGGGCAGCCTGGGCCTTCGCGTTAGCCTGCTCGGGAGAGGCTTTAGAGGCATTCTGGCTGTTGGCGGATTTTTCGGCCGTGGTTCTCTGAGTGTTGACCTGGCCGGGGCCAATTCCATTTAAGTCAACTGACATATCAATACCTGCTTTTCATTGAGGCCGCACATACGCGGGCTGTACCTGGTTTATATCTGTTTAACGGCACCGTGCCGGCATACTTTAGGGGTAAAACCTGTTTTTTGTTAACATTCTGTCACAAATTCACTGCTGGCCTGACCATGAAAACGACGGCAGACCGTTGCCGGCGGCAAAGGTTTGCCATTTTTCCGCGCTACATCGGAACTTCAACGTGCCCGGGGCGGATAACACTGGCTTTTACCGTGCGGGACGAGCCGAGGTTTTCCACCAGTACCTGTTCGCCAATGGACGCGTTTGCCAGAGCTTTGCCCCGGGTACGAACTGAAAATGAACCGCTGCGGGCAGTAATGATAACATGATCACCGCGTGTAACGGCATCCGGCGCCTCCAGAAGATCCGGCGTGAGAACCGAGCCTGCATTGACTGGCCGGCGCGCAATCATGCCTTGTACCAGTTCTGCATCGGTTATGATTCCCCGTCGGCTGGCGTTAACAACAACGGACCGGGTTTCAAGCATATCCCCGGTGATTCGCTCGCCACGCCCAAACGGGCGACTGGCCACCAGAGCCGGGCCGCTTACAGAAACCGTTGTTGTTACGAACATCCGCCATGGGCGCTCTCCGCTACAGGCTACCTGCACGGATGGGTGCTCACTTTTCCAGGGATCGCCGGTGAATTCCACCGAAAGGGCCTCGGAACAGGGCGCAAGCGCAATTCTAGGGTCGATATTGCCGGCCTCGAATGCGACCTGATACCCTTTGTCGGTCTGGGCCTGGGCAAAAGCTTCAAGAAAAGCCGTGGCGGCGTCCCGTATTTCGTCCGCGGTGGTTTTTGCCTGTGCCGGGCCGGCAAAAGCGGATATGACTATGGTCAATACTAAAAGCTGGGTGCGCATATGCCCTGGTATGTCCTATGCTGTCGGTAATAAGGCAAAATTCATCGAAATGCCTAAGGATTACAGTATTCCGGTCGTTAACAAGGCTGATCCGTTTGCAGGTGGCACTATTCTGTCGCCCGGTTAACTCACCAGGTTAGATTTGCAAAATGCGTGCCGGTGCTATCCGGCCATCAGGAGAGACTGCTATGGCAGGGGTATTGGACAGTGTAAATCAGCGTACTCAGCTGGTAGGGCAGAATCGCCTGGAGCTGCTTCTTTTCCGTTTACGCGGGCGTCAGATTTATGGCATCAACGTATTCAAGGTCAAGGAAGTGCTCCAGTGCCCGAAGTTGTCGTCCATACCTAACAGCCGTGCTGTGGTTCGAGGTGTTGCCCATATCCGGGGCCAAACAATTCCTGTGATTGATCTGGGCATGGCGATTGGTCTTCCGGGGATTGCACAGGAAGATTTGCCCAACAGTTTTGTAATCATTACCGAGTACAACCGCAAAACCCAGGGGTTTCTGGTATCCGCAGTCGACCGAATCATGAACATGAACTGGGAGGATATCCTTCCACCACCGAAAGGGTCAGGCAAAGACGTTTACCTTACCGCCGTGACCAAAATCGAAGACAAGCTGGCTGAAATCCTGGATGTAGAGAAGATTCTTTCCGAGGTTTCCCCTCTGAGAGAAGATGTAACGGAAGCCATTGTAACCAGAAGTGCGCAGCGGGCTCCCGGGCACCTGCCGGTTCTTGTGGTAGACGACTCATCTGTGGCACGGCGCCAGATCGAACGTTGTCTGACGGCGATTGGTATGGAGGTGATCACCCGCAATGACGGCAGGCAGGCATACGAATACCTTAAAGAAATCACGGCGGACGGTTCAAAGGCAGGCGACCACTTTTCGCTGATCATCTCGGATGTGGAAATGCCTGAAATGGATGGGTACACACTGGTTACGCGGATTAAAACGGATCCCGCTCTCAGCGGGCTGTTTGTTATGCTCCATACTTCACTGAGCGGAGTATTCAACAAGGCGATGGTGCAAAAAGTCGGAGCGGATGACTTCATGGCGAAGTTCAGTCCCGATGAACTCGCTGAGCGGGTCATGGAAATTATTGACCAGAACTGACTCCTTAGCCCCTCTGAAAATTTATTCACAATTGAGATCCAATGAAAACGGATATTACGCCACAGGAATATGAAGCCTTTAAAACGTTCCTGCAGGACGCTTGTGGCATTTTGCTGGGCGATAACAAACAGTACCTTGTGAAAAGCCGTTTGCGGCGAATTCTTGAAGAAAACGACCTGAAATCCCTCGGGGAATTGCTTGACCGCCTCCGGAAATCGGGCCGGGGTAGCCTCAGGGAAGTCGTGATTGATGCGATGACTACCAACGAAACCCTCTGGTTCCGCGATGATCACCCGTTTCGTATTCTGCAGGAAAAACTGCTCCCGGAGTTTGCCGCGCGCTCTGCAGTATCACCCTTAAGGATCTGGTCGGCTGCATGCTCCACCGGGCAGGAGCCTTACTCGGTGGGCATGGTTGTAGAAGAGTTCCGGCGCCAGAAACCGGGCAAATTGCGCGACGTAAAAGTGACCGCAACGGACATATCGAAAAGCGTGCTCGAGGTTGCTCGCCGTGGTGAATATGAAATGATCGCCATTGGAAGAGGCTTGTCGCCGGAACGTCAAAAGCAGTTTTTTACCCCCTCTGCCAACGGTGGCTGGCAAATCCGACCGCAGATCCGAAATATGGTGGAGTTCCGGGAACTCAATCTGCTTGAGCGCTACCTGTTGGGAAAATTCGACATAGTGATGTGCCGGAATGTTCTGATCTATTTTTCAGCAGACCTCAAAAGAGACATCCTGACCCGCATCCATGCCACTCTGAATCCCGGTGGTTACCTTATTCTCGGAGCCTCGGAATCGCTCAATGGCCTCCCGGAGCTTTACGAGATGGTGCAGTGTCACCCGGGGATCATCTACAGGAAAAAGTAATCCATGCCCTTTAATGTGTGGGTGCTGGTAGCAGCACAAGCGCTTGCCATGTGTACGGCGCCATTTATCGTTTTCATCGGAAGTATCCAGGGCCGCCTGCTTGCACCTGCACCTGAGTACGCAACACTGCCTGTAGGGCTTGTGGTGGTTGGAACTGTGCTTGCTATCAAACCTGCTACCTGGTTGATGGAGAGGCTGGGCCGCAAGCGGGTAATGCTGCTTGGCGCCCTCATGGGTATGCTGGCGGCGTGCCTTGGCGCGATCGCATCCTGGCAGGGGCTGTTTACCTTGCTTTGCCTGGCTGCGCTGGTTGGCGGGTCCGGCCTGGCGGTGGTGCATCAATACCGGTTTGCAGCAATGGAATCCGTGCCGGACAGCCTGGCAGGCTCAGCCGCAGCAAGAGTTTTGCTCGGAGGCCTGATTGCCGCCTGGCTCGGGCCCGAAATTGCGTCACTTGGCAGCGGGGCAGAGGCACGTTACCCCTTTTTGAACAGTTGGATTGGCCTGGCCGGTGTGCAGTTTGGCGCGCTGGTGATACTTGGAGCGGGTTACCGTGCCCGTGGTGAGCGGGTACGGGAAACCCATGCTGGTGGCGGCAGGCCACTGCGGGAAATACTTGCCAATCCGCTGATCTGGGCAGCCATCAGCGCTGCGGCCATTGGCTATGCGGTGATGAGTTTCATCATGACCGCAACCCCTCTGAGCATGACAGAAATGGCGGGGCACGACCTGGATGATGCCAAGCGGGTTATTCAGTTGCACATTATGGCCATGTACCTGCCATCGCTCATCAGTGGCTGGTTGACGCGTGTGGTGGGCATACCCCTCATGATGGCAGCGGGGCTGCTTGCTTACCTGGGATGTGTTGTTCTGGCCGCCAGTGGTGTCAGCTTCCACCATTATCTGTCTGCTCTGTTGTTGCTGGGTGTGGGCTGGAACTTTCTTTTTGTAGGCGGCACCACCTTGTTACCTCATGGGTATACCGACGCCGAACGTTTCAGGGTTCAGGGGCTCAATGATATTTTGGTATTCGGCTCACAGGCCACAGCGGCTCTATCGGCAGGTGTCATCCTGTCCTGGCTTGGCTGGTCGGCGCTTGTGATGATTGCTGTGCCTTTTCTGGTCGTTCATGGGGTACTGATGGTTCTGTGGCTGACTCGGGGAGATGCGGTAGCCCGAAAGCCTTTATAGCCGGGGGTCTGAATGGACCAGATGAATCTGCGCCATCTCTATTATTTCTGGGTAATAAGCCGCGAAGGTTCTATTGCCAGGGCCAGTGATGTCCTTGATCTCGCACCGCAAACTCTCAGCGGCCAACTGGCGACGTTTGAAGCCTCTCTGGGCGGACGCCTGTTCCTGAGGGAGCGGCGCAAGCTGATTCTTACTGATCTTGGCCGATTGGTACTCGGTTATGCCGATGATATTTTTGCGCTGACCGGCGAGTTGACTGAAATCTTGCGGTCGGGGCCTGCAGAACGCCCCCTGGCACTTTCTGCGGGCATATCTGCCTCTATCCACAAACTGATTGTCTATTACCTGTTGCAGCCTGCGATGACCATTGAGCGGCCGATTCAACTCGAATGTCAAACCGGCCGAACCCAGGGGTTGATCCTCAGCCTGAAGCGGAAAGAACTGGATGTGGTACTGACTGATCGCATGCCGGGCGTCCATAACGAGCCCAATCTGACGGTTCACCCGATAGCGAGTTCCAGTATCAGTCTTTTTGCAGCGCCAGCCCTCGCCCAGAGATTGCGTTCGGGGTTACCGGGATCACTCAATGGTGAGCCTTTCCTCGCCAATGCTACCGACGTGCCTTACTTCGAGCGCCTGATGAACTGGTTTGGCCTGAAAGGGGTACGCATGAACCTGGTAGCCCGGGTGGATGACAGCGCGCTGATCAAGGTTTTTGGCCGCGAAGGCTTTGGCGTTTTCGCCGCGCCTACGGTAATTCGTGATGAGGTATGCCGGCAGTATGAAGTGGAGCACCTCCTGGCCGTGGATGAGGTAACGGACGAGCTCTTTGCCATCACACGGGGAAGTCGGTTGAATCATGAGGGTGTCCGGGCCATCTGTGAAGCCCGCACCGATTTCCGGAACTCAAAATCAGCATCGAAAAAAGCGATGTAAAATAATCATAAAACCTTATTTTATCGAGCTTCAATTGTCGGCACTATGGATGCGTGAAAGGTAGTAACCCAAAGGAGAAGCAGCCATGAAGACGATCCATAAATTCCGCCTTGAACCGGGTAAAGAGCCGACCACTTTATCTCTCACCGAAGGTTACAGAGTGGTTCGTTGTGAGTACATTGTGCCCCACAAGGCCGTTTACATTTGGGTAGAACAGCCGTTGAACGTAGGCACACCGGCTCTGAAGCGCCAGTTCCGGGTAACTTTCTCCGGAGAGCCGGTGCCCCGGACCTATGAGTACGTAGACACTGCGCTCGATCAGTTCGGCCCTGAGGCTTATCACGTCTATGCAGTTCCGGCTGAAGGCCAGGCTGGTGGTAGCAAGCCCGAAAGTGATGTTCCCATTAACCAGCCTTTGGCGGCCTCAGACTGGTGAGGCAGCATTAGCTCTTGCGCTTTCCCTTTTCAGAGAGCCCTCCGGGGCTCTAGCGCAGGTGGCCGGTTTTTACCCAGATTACCGTTTCCTGGTCCACAAAAGGATGATGTTGGCTCATGTGGGGGCTCCTTATCCAGGTACCGGCAGGGTAGCGCCCGTGTTCGTCGCAGAATTCGCCTGAAAGCACAAAAATCTCTTCACCGCCGAAATGCCTGTGTGGCTGAAACGTCTCATTGGCAGGCCATTTAACGAGTGCCACATGTTCGTGTTCAAACTCGTGCAGCGGCATGACTTCAAGGCCACCAATACCAGGCAGCCAGTCGCTGTTTCTGGTATCAACGCGAACAGTCTTCAGATCCCGCTCATTGAATTGATGCAGTTTGACCAGCAGTGTACAGCCGGGCTTGCTGAACGGTGCGTGTGCGCTGCCGGGTGGGTTGCGAAGGTATGTGCCGGCAGGATAATCGCCTGATTCATCTGAAAACACACCGTCAAGTACGAGGATTTCTTCCCCAAGCGGATGTTCATGCCGGCTGAAGCTTGCTCCGGGTTCGTATCGGACAATACTGGTGGCATGGCCACGCTCGGCCTCTTCCCGAGCCAAAGGTTTCCGGACAACCCCGCCGGAAGGGCTGGGAAGCCATTCCAGTTCATGAGTCCGGATGACAACCTTGCGACTAAAGTCCATATTCAGCATTGCACTGCCTTGTCAATAAATACAACCATTAATTACGATTGAAACTCGCACACGGATGCACAGAATCGCCACTACTTTATCAGCTTCTGAACATCCCGAAACGCCGGGTGGGTGCAGTGACGCATCCACTCAAACGCCACCATCTCCGTAGTAACGATGCGGGCGCCGCTCTCACTGAGCCGGTCCAGGGCAACGTCGCGATCGAATTCATTCCGTGACCCTGTTGCATCTGCCACCACCCAAACCTTATAGCCGGCATCAATAAGGCTGAGAGCTGTCTGCATCATGCATACATGAGTCTCGCAGCCACCGATAACTATATGCTGCCGCCCCTCCGGCAGATTCTCTACCAGCCCATCCGAACAAGCGTCGAAATGATGCTTGCTCAGTGTCTGGTGGCAAAGCTCTTTCACCGCCTCCACATTTGGCCCCAGTTTTTCCGGCAGTTGCTCGGTGGCGAGCACCGGAATGTCCAGTAGCCCGGCAATCGTTGCAAGGGTAACGCATTGATTGATTACATCCTGCCCATGGGTAATTGCAGGCATCAGCTTTTCCTGAACGTCGATCAGAACCAGGGTCGATTGTTCGGATTTCATCAGCATTGCCAGTCTCCAAACGTTGATAACACTGAACAGATGAGAAGTGCCATGGTACCCGTAATGCCAGGGCACGTGTAATGAAAGTGGCGAGCACCATAAAACCATTATCGGCATAAAGTGAAAATTTTGCCGGGATTTACAGCGCAGGAGTTGCCAAGCGCCCCCAAAACCATTAAAGTTTGCGCCCTCAAATGAGCGACGACATAGCTGATTTGAAACAGGTTATTGGAGAGGTGGCCGAGTGGCTGAAGGCGCACGCCTGGAAAGTGTGTATACGTTAATAGCGTATCGAGGGTTCGAATCCCTCCCTCTCCGCCAATACAAAACCCCGGCAACGCTGGGGTTTTTTATTGGCCGAATCGACTCCCATACCCGTCTACACTTTTCTCCAGACCAGTAGCCGGTTATTCGCGGGCATATCAAAGTCCGACTCCAGGGCTAAACCATTTTCACTGGCGATGCGTTTGAGGTCGTCCATATCCCGGATTCCCATCACAGGGTTCTGTTGCCTCAAAGAGGCATCAAACTGCTGATTGCTTGCGCTGGTGAATCTTCCGCCGTAATTAAATGGCCCGTAAAGGCAGAAGGCGTCTCCCTTCGTGAGATGAGCGGCCACGCCCCTAAACATGGCCTCTACTTCGTGCCACGACATGATGTGGGCGGTGTTGGCAGAGAATACGCCATTAATCGGTGGCAGCTGCCAGGAGTCGGCACTGACATCCAGGGGCAACGGGCTACTGATGTTTGGCAGGTTTGCCTCTGCAAGCCACGGCTTGCACAACTGGTAGTTGCGCGGATGGTCGCTGGGCTGCCACTTAAGGTGCGGGAGGCTGCCGGCAAAATGCACTGCGTGTTGCCCGGTGCCTGTGCCGATCTCGAGAACAGTTCCGGGGTTGATGAACACCGCGGAGAGCTTTTCAAGAATGACCTGCTTATTATTCTCGCAGGCTTGAGAAAACGGTTTTCCTTCAGTCATTGGTGGCCCTGATTTGTCGCTGAATGCTCGAGATGCCAAGATGTTCGAATCTAACGTTTGGCAGCGAGCGTGTCCAAGGAGAATTGCGATTATGTCTGGCGTATTCAGAAAGCGTAACGAAACAGGGTACGCAAATGCGCTGATCTGTGAAGCAGAGGGCCTGGAAAGCCTGAGGGAAGCTCTTCGCGATGCAGGCGTATCCGGCATTCGGATTCCCGAGGTGCTCAGTGTCGGCGAATCCGAAATGGAAATCGAGGCTATTGCCTCCCGCTCCCCAACCGCTGCCTCACTTGAAGAGCTGGGTGAGGGCCTTGCGCAAATGCACAGGCTTCCGAAGCCGCAGTATGGTTGGGCCAGCGACAATTACATAGGGCTGTCGCCACAACCGAATCACTGGTCGGCAACCTGGGGCGAGTTTTTCGTGAGGGATCGCCTTGAATATCAGGTGTCGGGGATCCGGGAGCCTGCTATACGCGAAAAATTCAGTGAGGTGCTGAGGCATCACGGAGAGCGCCTGGCTGACTGGCTGGACGAACACAGCACTCACGCAAGCCTTCTGCACGGAGATCTCTGGAGTGGCAATGTACTGTTCGACGCAGAGCATCCCTGGCTTATCGACCCGGCAGTATATTGCGGTGACCGGGAAGCCGATCTGGCGATGACGGAAATGTTTGGTGGATTTGGCCGGGCGTTCTATCAAGCCTATGACCGGGTTTATCTGCGTTCATCCGTTTACGAGCAGAAACGGGATATCTATAACCTCTACCATTACCTGAACCACTACAACCTGTTCGGATCCGGTTATCTGGATGGGTGCAAGCGCGGTTTTTCAAGGCTGAAGCGAATTACAGAGAGCCCCTGAGGGGTGGATGGCCGGGCTCAGATAATCCCCGCGCCTTTCAGGACAAATACCCCCAAGGTTATGGTGACGCTCGCCATCAGGGTTGTAATGGCAATGATGTTCGCCGCCAGCCGGTCGTTTCCTCCGAGCGCTTTTGCCATCACAAAACTCGCAGCCGCGGTAGGGCTGGCGAAGAACAGGAACATCAGCCCCAGCTCGGGGCCTGAGAAGCCCAAGGCCCACGCTGTAGCGGTGCACAGTATCGGCAGGACTACCATTTTCATCAACGCAGAGCTGAACGCTGTTGAACTGTTGCGGCGAAGCGCGCTGAAGGAAACCGTTGCACCTATACACAGCAAAGCCAGTGGCAGCGTGAGAGACGCAAAGTAATCACCACTGGTCAGCACCCATTCAGGTAACTGCAGATCAAGCCATGCCACCGGTATGGCCGCAAACACGGAGAGTATCAGGGGATTGCGCAGTATGTCCCTGAGGATGTGGCGCCATTCCGGGGTTGCTCCCGCCTGGTAGGTGGTAAGCACAATGACTGAAAGTGCGTTGTAGGAGAGAATGACCAACCCCAGCAGAATGCTGCCCGCCGAAAGCCCGAAGTCGCCGTAAAGGTTTGCGGCCAGGGCCAGGCCGACAATGCCGCAGTTTCCCCGAAAGGCTCCCTGCACATAAACACCACGATCTTCGTGAACAACCCGCCAGCGCGCCCACAGCCAGGCCAGTGCGAAACTGGCGAGTGTCGCAAACAGATAGAACACCAGAAGGCCGGGATTCAGGGCGGTGCTGAGATCGGCTTTTATGATGCTGAGGAAAACCAGTGTGGGCAGTGTTGCTTTGAAAACCAGTGCTGAAGCGGTATGAACAAACCTGTCGTCTATCCAGCCGATCCGTCGAAGCCCGAGCCCGATAAACACCATGGCAAAAACCGGGAGAGTAGTTTCCAGTGTTTGTTGAAAAAGGCTGATCAAATCCATTCAGGCTGGCCAGTGGGCTGGGGAATGAGGGCCATATCATAGATCTGACGGAAAGGTAATGAAATGGTTTGCTGCAAGCCATGGTGGGTGGGCTATAGTGATGCGAAACATAACCGTGCAAGAGAGTTCCCATGAAGGCCGTTAACCCCACACCGGAGCAGCTGAAGCAGGTTTTGGCGGACACTCCCAAAGACCAGCCTGTGGTAATGCTCAACCTGCTAAGGTTTCGCGACAAAGCGAATTATGACAATGAGCCCGGCGAACGCAGCGGGCGGGAAGCTTATCAGCTGTATATGCGGGAGGCGGCGGCTTGTGTAAGCGCTGTGGGTGCCGAAGTCATATGGTCCGGTCGCAGCGTTGGTTCGTTGATTGCTCCACCAGACGAATCCTGGGATCAGGTTCTGCTTGTGCGCTACCCCTCAATTGATGCGTTTATGGCGATGATTGAAAGCCCGGAGTATAAAGGCGTAGTAAAGCACCGCACCGCAGCTTTGAGTGATTCGAGGCTGGTGGCTAATCTGGAAGCTTAACGCTGATGCAACGCGTTTCAGCCCGCGAGCCCGGATTCCAATATGCCGGTCTGGCGTATCAGCATGTAGGCCGCAGTGCCTGCCGCGATGGAAAGCAGGGCATTTCGGCGCCAAAGATGAATGATAACAACAAGCACACCCGCAAAAACGGCATCAAAGCCGGGTAAAGGTGCAGACCAATCCGCCGAGCGCTGCAAAAACACCGTGGCCAGCAAGGCCATAACCGCCGCTGGCAGGTAACGCCCCAGATGTTTGACGAGCGGGTGTTCGGTATGACGCTCGAAAAACAGGAAAGGAATAATCCTGGTGGCAAAGGTTGCAACGGCGGCCACAGCAATGAAGGCAAAAAGGTAAGCAGTATCAGACACGGCTGCTCTCCTCCGCAGCGGTCCTTGCCCGCAAGTTACGGTACTGCAGCAAGAGCACAGCAGTCACTATCGCGATGGCGCCGATCAGTTGGTGAGCCGGCGGGAGCAATACCATTGCAACACCCGCAGCCGCTGCGCCGGCCCAGACAGGGAAGGCGTCCCCCAGGGCTTTGAGCTGTTCGATTGTGAGCACGATAAACAGCGCCACAAGTGCAAATTCGATTCCCGTGCTGTCGAAAGCCACGCTGCGACCCAGAAGCGCGCCCAGGGTGCAGCCAATCACCCAGTAAAACTGGTTGAAGGCCGTAATACGAAAATCAACATCCAGTTCGTGCATGGTGTCCTGTGAGCGCGACCGGCTGGTCAGCAGCGAGTAGGTCTCGTCAGTAAGGCCAAAAATCAGGTAGAGCTTGCGCCAGCCTGCACCCCGGAATTGCCCCAGTAACGACAGGCCATAGAACAGGTGCCGCGCATTAAGAACAAACATGGCAATGAACACCTCCAGCAACCCGGCACTGGCCGCCAGCAGACTGACGGCCAGAATCTGCCCGGCTCCCGCATAGATCAACACACCCATCAGAGGTGCCGCCCACCACGCGTAGTCAAGCTGGGTGGTGAACAGCACCCCGAAGGCCATGCCGAGCGGAAGGTAGCCGAACAGAATCGGAAGTGTGAGACGAAATACCCGGGAGTTCATTAGCATCCAAACGTTATGGAAACCGGAGGATAATAGAGAATCGGGGCGGATTTTGAAAGTGGGTGAGGGTTCTCCTTTCGGAGCATAATCCTTAAGATGAGGGGGTCCAGAGGAGATGTTATGAATGACGAGACCGCGCACAGGCCGCAGCCGGATCCCAGGGAAGAAAAGTTCATTGTGGATAAGGCGCTTTTGACGGAAGAACAACTGACAGGCCTGGCAGAAGAGTACTGCACCCGTTATCACGGCCTGAATGACACTGAAAACCCGTTGGCCGAACGTAGCCGTGTTCTGGCGGCCGTCAGTCGTGGCGATCTGGTGGTCTGGTTCGACCCGGTGGAGAACACCGCGGGTCTTGGTGTACCGGAGTAATTGTTAACCTCTCGGTGTATTTCGGTTTGCACCTACCCGGCGGCGCTTGTAAACGGTACAATCTCGCTGATTTCCGAAAGCGGTGTGCGAGGTGAATTTTGATCAGGGTATTGGTTGTAGATGACCATGAGCTGGTTCGTTCCGGGATAACCCGGATGCTCGCGGACAATCCCGATATTGATGTGATTGGCCAGTCATCGTCTGGTGAGGGCGCAATTGAGTTTGTACGTAAACAGCGCCCGGATATCGTACTCATGGATATCCGGATGCCAGGTATTGGAGGCCTGGAAGCCACGCGTCGCATTCTGAGAATTGACGACACCATTCGTGTGATCGTGGTAACAGCCTGCGCCGACGACCCATATCCTGCCCGGGTCATGCAAAGCGGAGCCACGGCCTATATCACCAAAGGTGCCGATATCCGGGAGATGGTTCGTGCAATTCGCATGGCCCATTCGGGGCAGCGCTACATCAGCCCGGAAATTGCCCAGAAAATGGCATTGAAGCAACTGGGTGGCGACAAGGAAGAGGACGGCGAATTATCGTTGTTTGACCGCCTTTCCGAACGGGAAATGCAGATCGCCCTGATGGTGGTGGACTGCCAGAAAGTGCAGGACATTTCGGACAAGCTATGCCTCAGCCCGAAAACCGTGAACAGCTACCGCTACCGGATTTTTGAAAAGCTGGAGATCTCCAGCGATGTTGAACTGGCCCTGATGGCAGTGCGGCTCGGGTTACTCGATGCCCATAAGGTCTGATGTCCCCGGCACAAGCGGCGGGGAGTTCGACAGCAAATACTTCCTGAAACAGCTTACCGAGCGGCCCGGCGTCTACCGAATGTACGACGAAGGCGGCTCTGTGTTGTACGTGGGCAAAGCAGGAAACCTGAAAAAACGGGTCAGCAGCTATTTCCGCAAGACCGGCCTGGCGCCAAAAACAGAAGCTCTGGTCGCAAAGATTGCTTCCATTGAAGTGACCATTACCGGCAGTGAAACCGAAGCGTTGCTGCTTGAACAGAATCTCATCAAGTCTCTGCGCCCGCCCTACAACATCCTGCTCCGGGACGACAAATCCTATCCTTATATTTACCTGTCATCCCACAGTGATTACCCGTCGCTGACCTTTCGGCGTGGGCGTACAAAAAAGGGGGGAGGTACCTGGTACGGGCCCTTCCCGAGTTCCGGTGCGGTCAAGGAAAGTCTTAATGTTTTACAGAAGGTATTCCGTATAAGATCCTGTAGTGAAAGCTATTTCAGAAACCGGACCCGCCCGTGCCTGCAGTACCAGATCAACCGCTGTACAGCACCGTGCGTCGGCTTCATCTCGCCTGAAGATTACCTGCAGGATATCCGCCACGCCACCATGTTTCTGGAGGGCAAGAACCCGGCGATCATCCGAAATCTGATGGATGCCATGGAAGCCGCTGCCAGGAACCTGGAATTCGAAAAGGCCGCCGCTTACCGGGACCAGATAAATCACCTGCGCCACGTGCAGGAGCAACAAGCGGTTGATGGCGGAGGTGGTGACGCAGATGTCATTGCGATTGCCCAGGATGCCGGAATCGTCTGCATCGTGGTTATTATTGTGCGTGGTGGCAGGGTTTTGGGAACCAAGGATTATTTTCCCCGGTATTCCCTTGAGCAATCCGAGGGTGAACTGCTTAGCGCGTTTCTGGGGCAATACTATTTTGGTGGCAACACGCGGCGCGAGATCCCGCGCGACGTGCTGGTGCCCGTTGCGGTTGAGGGTCAGGAGCTGCTGGCCCAGGCGCTGTCCGATGCCGCAAACCGTGAGACCCGCATACGCGGGAATGTGCGTGGGGAGCGCCGCCGCTGGCTGGAGCTGGCCATGACCAATGCCCGGCAGACCCTGCTTACCCATCTTGCCAGCAAGGAAACCGTCTATCGTCGTTTACTGGCACTAAGGGACATGCTGGAGCTTGCGGAAACGCCGTCTCGGATGGAGTGTTTCGACATCAGTCATAGCCACGGTGAAAATACCGTCGCATCCTGCGTCGTTTTCGATGAGAATGGGCCCCTGAAAAGTGATTACCGGCTGTATAATATCGAGGGTGTGACCGCCGGCGATGATTATGGCGCCATGCGCCAGGTGCTGACACGCAGATACCGCCGGATGGTTGCAGGCGAGGGTAAGCGCCCTGATCTGGTGTTTATCGACGGTGGTAAGGGGCAGTTGAACATTGCCCGGGAAGTGTTTGACGAACTTGGAATTTCTGACATTCCACTGATCGGCGTCGCCAAGGGCGTAACCCGACGTGCGGGCATGGAACAATTGATTGACGCCATGACAGGCGATGTTTTCCGGGTTCCTGCCGATTCACCGGCCTTGCATCTGATTCAGCACATAAGGGATGAATCCCACCGCTTTGCCATTACCGGGCACCGTAAAGGCCGCGACCGCAAGCGCCGTCAGTCTACTCTTGAAGGCATTGAGGGCATCGGCCCCAAGCGCCGGCGGGAGCTGATCCGGTATTTTGGTGGCATACAGGAACTACGCAAAGCCAGTATTGATGAAATGGCCAAGGTTCAGGGCATCAGCAAATTACTGGCTGAAAACATATACGCAGCACTGCACGATGAGTAATAACTGTATGAATTTACCCAACCTGCTCACACTCTCCCGCATCATTATGATTCCGGTTTTTGTGGTGGTTTTTTACCTTCCTGTGCAGTGGAGTTATTTGGCCAGTGCTGCCATTTTCGCCATAGCTGCTTTGACGGACTGGCTGGACGGGTATCTTGCCCGTAAACTTGACCAGAGCACACCCTTTGGTGCGTTTCTCGACCCGGTTGCCGACAAACTCATGGTGGCGGTTGCCCTGGCGCTATTGATTCAGGAATATTCGGCCATTCTGCTTACCATACCGGCAACGGTGATCATCGGTCGGGAAATCGTTATTTCGGCATTGCGGGAGTGGATGGCAGAAATCGGCAGCCGGGCAAGTGTTGCGGTGTCGTACATCGGCAAGATCAAAACCACGGCGCAAATGGCCGCCATCGTAGGTCTGCTGGCGTTTCCTCCGGGGCAGTTGCTGTCCCAGCTCGCCGTGGCACTGTTATACGTTGCTGCAGTACTCACCCTCTGGTCCATGGGGCTTTACATCAAGGCAGCCTGGCCAGACCTGTTCCCGGGCAAGGGCTGAGCAGGGAGTGGTGCGCACGCCGTGGCCCAGTCAATAACCTCTTCAGCGAGTTGTTTCCCCGTGGCGCCGAAGGCCTGAACTACGGATTCTATACCGGCGTCTTTTGCAGGCGAGGAGACAATAAAGCTGTTGGCGCAAAGAGTTGCCCGCGAGCGGTTATCAATCAGTTGTGCATAGATGGCAACGGTGGAACGGGTGCTGGCGCCCTGGCTGAGCGTGTGGAACGCGGTAATTTCCGTAGCCAGGGTGAGATCCGTATTGCCAGGGCCCGTATCCATGGTCACATCATGAAAGCTGGAGCTTTCCCTGAATGCGCCCACCAGCATGTCCCTGAGGATGACCGGGGCTGTATCGCGCCACCTTACACCGCCATACACACGGAACTCCCACGGCTCAGGCTTGGCCAGAATGTGAGTGCTGTTGAATGGCTCTGAGGCAAAGGGCGTGTCAATCCGAAGGCTTTGTGGCCGGCTGTTGTCACTGGTTTGCAGTGTATGGGGCACCGGAAAATCCATTACCCTTGGGGCTTCGGGTAGCGGAAAAACCGAACAGGCTGCCATCAACCCCGACACAACCAGCACCGGGACCACAGCCCTGAAAGTCCTTACAGGGGTTCTGGTCACTGAGATACCTCCTTGATTGTAGGGCCGCCCCAGATGGTTCGCGTTGGGTCTTGTTCCAGGCGACGGGTAAACTGGTTCAGATTTCTGAGGGTGTTGCGCAATTCTCGCAGGGCCGGTGCCAGCTCGGCCATACCCTGAAGGCCGGAATCGAGCGCGCCTTCGTTTACTTTGGTTAGCCGGTCAATGCGGGTTGCTGTTTCCTGGACCCTTTCCAGAGACGCATTCATGCTGGTCAGCACTGACTTTCCTTCGGTTTGGAGCAGGACATTGACGTTATCCGAGACCGCAGCCACCCTCGAGGCTGCTTCGGCAGTGCGCCTGGCTGCGTCATCCATGCGTAGGAACAGTGCCATGAGCTGGTCACGGCTGCCCAGCAGGGAGTCGCTTGCTTCTTTGGCGTTGCGGAGAATGGCGGTCAGGTTTTCCGTATTTTCTTCGGAGAGCAGGTTGTTTGCGGTGGTGAGCAGGGTTTCCGCTTTTGTCAGCAGTGCTTCGCCATTGGTAAGCAGGCTATTAAAAGCAGAAGGCTCGGCGGTAATCAGCGCCGGATCCTCTCTGGTGCCTTTCAGTATCGGGCTGTCTTTACTGCCACCACTGAGCTGGACACTCATGCTACCGGTAATATTGGTCAGCACCATTCCGGCACGGGTGTTTTCCCGTACCGGAACATTCTCCTCCACGCGCACCAGCACGCGTACATGGCCGGGATTGTCCTGGTCCAGCCTGAGATCGAGTACATTGCCGACTTCAATGCCGCTGTAAAGAACCGGATTGCCCTTGGCGAGACCGCTCACCGCGTGACCAAACAGAATTTCGTAATAGGCCCACTCGCGATCAGCCGACGACTTGGCGAGCCACAGCGCAAATATTAATGCTGCAGCGGTAGCGATCAGCGTAAACAAACCAATGATCAGGTGATGTGCTTTCGGTTCCATAAACTCCTACTCCCGTGAGCGGTTCTTTTCCTGAGCTCCGGATGCGTAACTGGCGGCTCGCCCGCGCGGGCCCTGAAAATAGTCCTGAATCCACGGGTCATCTGTGGTTGCTACGGTTTCAATCCGGTCTGCAACCAGAACTTTCTTCTGAGACAGAACCGCGACGCGGTCGCAGGTTGTGTACAGCGTATCCAGATCGTGGGTGACCAGGAATACGGTCAACCCCAGTGCATCCCGAAGAGTAACAATAAGCCTGTCAAAGGCCGCTGCGCCAATCGGGTCGAGGCCGGCGGTCGGTTCGTCCAGAAACAGAACTTCAGGATCCATTGCAAGCGCCCGCGCCAGAGCCGCACGCTTGACCATACCACCGGATAGTTCTGACGGGTACTTGAGCGCGGAATCAGCCGGCAGGCCGGCCAGCGCCAGTTTCATGCGGGCAAGGTCTTCTGCGTCCGGGCGCGGCAGACCGCAATGCTCAATCAGGGGCAGCGCAATATTCTGCAGCACGTTCAGCGAACTGAACAGGGCGCCGCGCTGGAACAGAATGCCAAACCGTTGCTCAACGTCTGAGCGCTCGCCAGCACCAAGTTTATCCAGGTCTTTTCCGAATACCCGTATATGACCCTGCGACGGCTTGAGAAGGCCGACAATGCTCCTGAGCAAGACGGATTTCCCGGTTCCGGAACCACCAACAACGCCAAGGATCTCGCCTTTGAACAGGTCGAGATCAAGGTTGTGATGGACCACATGGTTTCCAAAGCGGTTATCAAGATCCCTTACTTCGATGACGGGCGCTGGCTTGGTTCCGGTGTTTTGAGTTATTGGGTTTTCCATAGGTTACCAGCCCATTTCCATAAAGAAGAGAGCTGCTATGGCATCCAGAAGAATAACCATGAAAATGGACTGGACCACGCTGGACGTTGTGTGTGTGCCAACCGACTGGGCGCTTCCACCCACCTTGAACCCTTCCAGGCAGCCGATGGCTGCTATCAGGAACGCAAAAACGGGAGCTTTCGACATACCCACAAGGAAGTGTTTGAGCGCGATATCCCTTTCCACAATTGCCATGAATTGCGCTGGTGATATATCCAGGGCAATCGCGCAGACCAGCCCGCCGCCTACCAGGCCTGCAAGCATGCCTACAAAGGTAAGAATTGGCAGGCTCACCATCATCGCCAGCACTCTGGGAATAACCAGCAGTTCAACCGGGTCCAGCCCCAGTGTGCGGATGGCGTCCAGTTCTTCATTCACTTTCATGGCGCCAATCTGCGCGGTAAAGGCGCTGGCGGTGCGGCCCGCAAGCAAAATTGCGGCAAGCAGTACACCAAACTCCCGTAAAAACGAAAAGGCCACAAGATTGACCGTGTAAATGGTCGCGCCAAAGTCTTGCAGAACCGTGGCACCCAGGAAGGCCACAACCGCGCCCACCAGAAAGGTGAGCAGCGCAACGATGGGGAGCGCGTTGAGCCCGGTGTTCTGTATTGCGGCTATAAACGGTGTTACACGCCAGCGCCTGGGTCTGGGCAAGACAACAAACAGTGTTGCGATAATCTGGCCGATAAATCCGGCAAGCAGGTAGGAGAGGTGCCAGATTGCCTCAACCTTCTTGCCGGTTTCCGTCAGGAAGTGTGCAGCGGGCGCCAGACCTTCCGGTTCGGGAGCCGGTGTGTCGCGCATGGCCTCTGCCACCGCGTGAAGCAGTGCGCGTTGCTCGCGGGGGAGCGTGCCTTCCTGTTCCGCCAACGCGCCAAGTATTCCTGGCCCCAGCAGGGTTGCCAGGAGCGAGGCGCCGGCTGTATCAACCCGCCCCAGTTTTTTCAGCTCAATGTTTTCGGCGCTCCACTGCTCGCCGGAATAAGTCTCAACATTCCGTTTAAGCGCTTGATAATCAGCCAGGGTCCAGTCCCCCTGGATAGTCAGGGTGTCGCCCTGCGTTGTCAGGGAATCTGTCACACGGCGATTCGATGATGAGTTTTCAGTTTTGCCAGCACTCGTACTTCTGGGCACGGGTTCAGAAATCCAAAGGTTGGGTTGTCCGGTTTGTTAGCTTACTAGCTTAGAGTCTGTAGACGCTATCTGCCAGTATGCGGCGGTCTTCTTTATCATGGCTGGCCAGTATAATAATCGTACCCCGGCTTTTTTGCTCCAATAGAAGCTGCCTGAGAAGATCCCGCGCTTCACTATCGAGCCCGGTGAGTGGCTCGTCCAGAAGTAGTACGGGCTGTTGGCGAAGAATCGCACGCAACAGTGCAACACGCTGTCGTTGCCCGCCCGAAAGATCTCCGGGCAATCGCTTGCCCAAACCGCCCAGGCCGACACTTTGCAACCCGTTTTCGATTGCCTGCTGGTCATCCGGCAAGAGTTTGAGGCCGGGGTGTATGCCCAGGCCAATGTTGGTCTGCACATCAAGATGCTCGAACAGGTTGTGCTCCTGGAAGACACTGGTCATCGGCCGTTGCCATGGAGGCAGACTGAGGATACTTCTGTCTTGCCAAAGGATATCGCCGGATTGTGGCTCAAGAAAACCGGCCAGCAGGTTCATCACCGTCGATTTGCCCGACCCGCTGGCACCGTGTATGGCAATGCACTGCCCCGGGGAAACAGTAAAATTGAAAACCCAGGGGGTATCCTGGCCAGGATAGGCAAAAACCAGGTTTTTCACCTCAAGCATGTTCCGGCTCCGGTGCGGTGCTGAGAGAGTGAGCGAACGGGCGGCCTTTGAACAGCGGTGAACCCAGCCGGTTAAACAGCCCGAAAAGCGATAGTAAAAGCAGTACCAACCACAAACCGGTTGCTGCGGCCGCATCAATACGATAGCTGCCCAGTTGCTGGTAGAGCAGCACTGGCAGGGTAGGCTGCCCCGGGCTTCCGAACAGGGCAATTACCCCGAAATCGCCCAGTGACAATCCCGTGCCATAGGCCATGGCCAGGGCCAGTGGCTTGCGCAGCCTTGGCCAGTGCAGCCAGCGCCAGCGATACCAGCCCAGAATGCCAAGCTGATCAGCCTGTTGCCGGCTGGCTGAATCCAGGCTTGCCAACGGGCCCCTGAGCATCTGCAACACAAAGGGCAATGCCATCATGGCATTGATAAGCGTGACCAGTACCAGCCCCTGGCTGGAGTTGCCAAGGCTTGGCCTGAACAGTAAAAACAGCCCGGTGCCCAAAACCAGTGGTGGCACCATAAGCGGCAGGTAGGCCGCCACATTGGTAAGCCGTGTGATTGCCTTGTTGGGCGCACTGCTGCCACATGCCAGAATCAGCAAGGCTGCGCTCACCGACATCAGCCCGGCAGGCAGAGCGATGGCGAGGCTTCTGGCTGTGGCATCAAGCAAAGCGGGGGCTGCAACAAATGAACCCTCCGGAAAAAATGCTGAACCCATCCCTGGCAAGCCCCTGATAAAAACAGCAACCAGAGGCATCGCCAGAAAAAGCACGAACAGCACGATAAAAAAGCCGTCTGCCAGGCGCGCTCCGATGGAGCTGCCGGTTTTGCTTTTGTGTGAGGCAACCCGCCTGTCCGGAAGTAGTGACGCGGTAAGCCCCTGGCGGGCGGCCAGCCACCAGAGAAACCCACAGATAATCAGTTGCACCATGGCCAGCAGGGCGGCCTGGCCTGCATCAAACTCGAACCTGAGGGACTGATAAATGGCGACCTCAATTGTGGTGGCTGCAGGCCCTCCGCCAAGGGTCATTACAATGGCAAAACTGGTAAAACACAGGGTGAAAACGAGTGCCGCCAGGCCGGGCAATACAGGTTTGACTGCCGGCCACTCTACGGCACGCCAATACCACCTGCGGCCAAGCCCGAGTTGCGCTGCAACCCGGTGCTGGGAGGCTGGTACACCTTCGATGGCCTGTAGAAGAATCCGCGCAGCCAGAGGCGCATTGAAAAACACGTGTGCGAGCACGATGCCGTTAATGCCGTAGAGATTCCAGGATGCGCCGACCAGATCGTTGGCTAATGCGGTGAACCATCCCTGGCGCCCGTAAACGCTCACCAGGCCGGATACCGCAACAATCGAGGGAAGAACCAGGCTCAGCTCCATTACCCGCAGCAACAATCCACGGCCGGGAAATACCGGTTGTCGCGCCAGAATCCTGGCCATCGGGATGGCCACAAGCAGGCTGAGTGCCACGGAGAGAAACGCCTGCCAGGCGGTAAACGTTACGACCGTGCGCAGGTACCGGTTGTTCCAGAGCTGAGCCACATCCGGTAATGAGGCTTCCAGAACCAGAGCTCCAAGCCCGGCTATGGCCAGAACCGCCAGAGCACTCGCCATGGTCAATCCGGGCCACAGCTGCCAGGCGGGGTGGCCAAATGGCGCAGAATAGAGTCGGGAGTGCCGTTGCTGGCGCATGGGGTTATTCATATGCTTCGATTAACGCGTCATGGCATCCAGCCATTCGTTCAGCCACTGGCGCCGGTTATTGGTCACTGTCTCAGGCTCGAAATAACGTGCTTCCGGGGGTTGAATCAAATGATTGAACACATCCGGCAGCTCGTCCCCAAGATCTATGGCGGGGTACATCACATTTTTCAGGGGAATGTGGCGCTGAAAGCCCGGGGTCAGCATGAATTCGAGAAACTCCCGCGCGAGTTCTTTCTGAGCCGAGGATGCAACCAGGGCAGCGACTTCAACCTGCAGGTAATGGCCTTCCTCAAATTCAGCGGCCTGGTAACGATCGGTGTTATCCATCGCCATGTGGTATGCCGGGGAGGTACTGTAGGAAAGGATCATCGGCGCCTCACCGTTCATGAACAGTGAGAAATAGCCATCACTCCAGCTTTTGGTGGTTGTGAGGATTTTGCCTTTGAGCTGCTGCCATTTTTCGGGGGCCCGGTCGCCGTACACATGGCGCATCCAGAGCAACAAGCCGAGGCCGGGGGTGCTGGTTCTCGGGTCCTGGATAATGATTTTCAGGTCATCAGGCGCCGCAATCAGCGCTGCCAGGCTTGCCGGCGGGTTGGGCAGTTGTTCGGTATCGTAAACAAATGCAAAGTAGCCCCAGTCGTAAGGCACAAAAACCGGATCCTGCCAGTTGATGGGCAAATCCAGGGGTGAGAGGTCTGTCTTGTGGTTGCCCAGCAAACCCGTTTGGCGGGAGGTTTCCATCGTGCCTGTATCCAGGCCAAGTACCAGATCGGCCTGGGTACTTTTGCCTTCAAGGCGCAAACGCTGAAGAATGTCACCGCCGCTGTCCAGCACAACGTAGTTGATCGTGCAGTTACAGGTCTGCTCGAAGGCCTCCTTGACAGCTGGCCCCGGACCCCATTCGGCTGCAAAAGAAGGGTGGGTATAAATTGTGAGAGCCGGTGTTTGCTGAGCCATGGCCGACGCAGAAGCCAGAGCAAGCAGGCCCAGTGTGAGTGCCCGGATGAGCATGGTGTTGTAACCTCCGCAACAGAAAAGGGGGAGCCATTCCAGGGCAACCATGTCGCGGGCCCCGCCAACGCGGGCGAGTGCTCAATCCCTTCGCCGGTATAATCCGGATCAGGTTCCGCGGGTATGGTCTCAGCCCGGCATTTGCCTGGCACCCCGTTGAGTTGAATAAAGTGTAACATGCGGGCGGTCGGTAAGGATAAAAAGGGTAAAAGGGTAATAAGGCTAAGAAGCAAGGAGAAGGCAGGTGCCGAGATTTTTGCACACAGCGGACTGGCAGATGGGCCGCACCTACAGCAGGTTCGATACGGAAGACAGCGCTGCGCTTGTTGAAGCCCGCTATGAGGCCATAGAACGCCTGGCCGCGCTGGCTACGGAACATCAGTGTGATGCCGTGCTGGTGGCTGGCGATGTGTTCGATGCACAAACCGTCGCTGATCGCACAATCCGGCGGGTTTTCAATGCCACGAAAGGTTTTTCCGGCCCCTGGATCATGCTGCCTGGTAACCATGATGCGGCGCTGGCAGAGAGTGTCTGGACCCGGGCAAAACGGCTTGATGCCGTTCCGGATAATGTACATCTGCTGCTTGAGCCCGGTGTTATCCGGTTACCGGAGCAGGGCATGGCAGTGCTGGCCGCCCCTTTAACCCAGCGCCACACCTACGGTGACCTGACTGCGCCTTTCAACCAGATGGAAACCCCGCCCGGCTTGCTTCGCATCGGCCTGGCTCATGGTAGCGTGCAGGGCGTACTGCCTGAAGATATTGATTCCACGAATCCCATTGCGCCAGACAGAGTCGCCACTGCGAAACTGGATTATCTTGCCCTGGGTGACTGGCATGGCACCAAACAAATCAATGAGCGTACCTGGTACAGCGGAACACCGGAACCGGAACGCTTTCGCAATAACGAGGCCGGCTACGTATTGATTGTTGATATCGGCACACCGGGCGCGACACCGCAGATTTCCCGCCATAAGACGGCCCGTTATCAATGGCACCAGTGGCAGGAGAGCTTTTCGGTGCCTTCCGATGTGGATGATCTGCTCAATCGCATTAACCAGCTGCCGGAGGCCTCGGTGCTGGATATTAAACTGAGCGGCACTCTCACGCTGGCGGGGGACCAGAAACTGACTGAGGCCCTGGCCATCGCCGAGGCGCGATTCCGAAGTGTGACCTGCGACCGCAGCAAACTGCAGCTTGAACCCACCGAGGACGACATTGCCGAACTGCAGGCAGACGGCTATCTGGGGGAAGTGGTTCAACAGTTGCGGGAAACCCAGCAGCTCAGCGAAAAAGATGATGAGGCAGCAACAGCCCGGGACGCGCTGGCCATACTTGCAAGCCTGCTCAAGTCAAAACATGCGGGGGCTGCCCAATGAAACTCCAACGTTTACGGGTTGAGCAGTTTCGTCAGTTCAGGCAAGGCCTGGAGCTGGATAGCCTGAAACCGGGTATCAACCTGATCCACGGCCCCAACGAATCCGGCAAGAGCACCCTGGTACGGGCCATTCGGGCTGCCTTTTTCGAACGTTACCGGTCGAAATCTGCAGAAGACCTGGCGCCCTGGGGTGACTCATCCGCCGCACCAACAGTTGAGTTGGTATTTGAGCACAATGGCCAGCGCTGGCAACTGGACAAACGCTTCCTCAAACGCCATCGCTGTGATCTGTTGATTGATAGCGCATCATTCAGCGGCGAGGAAGCGGAAGAAAAGCTTGCAGAATTGCTGGGTTATCAGTTCCCCAAAAAAGGCGCGAGTAAAGAAGAACACTGGGGCATTCCGGGTTTGCTCTGGGTTGAACAGGGCACCGGACAGGATATTGAAAAGGCGGTTCTGCACGCCGGCGGCCACCTGAAATCCGCCTTGAACAGTCTGGTGGGTGAAGTCGCCAGCAGTGGTGGAGATGAAATTATTCAAGCGGTGGAACAACAACGCAAGGAATTGCTGACATCCACTGGCCGCCCGAGAGGCGATTACCTTGATCTCGCAAATGCCCGGAATACATTGCAGGAGCAGGTGGCGGAGCTGCAATCCCGTGTCGAGCAGTACAAGGCGCAGGTTGATCGCCTGGGCAGTCTTGCCGCGGAGCACGAACAGGCAAACCGGGACAGGCCCTGGGAAGAAGCCAGGCGCGGTATGCTGCGGGCGGAAGAAAAATACCGGGAAGTTGAGGTGCTGCAGGAAAAGCAGGCCCGGGGACAGGACGCCCTCAAACAGTTACAGCAAAATCTCGCCTTGCTGCAACAGAGCCGGGCGCATTGGCAAAACCAGAACGAACAACTTGAGTTGCGTTACCAGACTTATAAAAAGGCTAAAAAACAACTGGAGCAGGAAGAGCTCGCCAGCCCCGAATTGGCGAAAACTGTTGAGGCTGCCCGCAACCAGTACCAACAGGCTGCTGATGCGGTGCAACAAGCCCACCTAAGAGATAAGCGGGAGCGCCTGCAGAAGGACTGCGCGAGGCTGGAAGCAGAACTCTCCAAACTGAAACAAAGCCAGGAAAAAGCTCGGGAAATTCAGGCGTCACTGGAATCCTTCCGCAAGATAAAAAGTGATAATATCATTGATGTCAATGTATTACGTAAACTAAAACAGAATCAACGTGAACTCGATGATGCAAATATACGCATCCAGACCATTGCAACCCGCGTTACCTGGAATCTAAACCCCGGCAAAGACCTGACATTGAATGGGGAGAGCATTGAGGGGCATGGTGAAAAGCTGCTGTTGGAACCCGGTCTTCTTGAAATCCCGGGTTTCGGCAGCCTGGGCATCCAACCCGGCGGTGACGACCTTGCGAGCCTCCGCCGCCAACTCGAACGCCTGCAGCAAATGGTTTCACAGCAACTGGCCACACTGGCGGTTGAATCCGTTGAGGCAGCTGAACAAAAACTGGCGCGCCTGCAAGAGGCCGAGGCGCAAGTTCAGCGTTTTGATGAGCTTCTGAAATCCCTGGCCCCGAATGGGGCAGATCATCTGAATTCGATGAAGCAGGAAGTTGAAG
>JACDJA010000178.1_pt1 | contig 84572 bp, 68 predicted proteins | sample 7449241 | NCBI WGS metagenome assembly JACDJA01 (sample SAMN14253289, study PRJNA609438) | sludge metagenome | isolation source: initial anaerobic sludge | collected 2018-12-20 | reverse complement strand
GTATTCCCGGCAGGGTGCTGCAGCATACGAGCAAGGCAACACAGCCGCCGCGATCGAAGCCTGGGAAAAAGCAGTTGAGCTGAACCCGGGCGATGCAACCGTGTGTAACAACCTTGCGCTTTTGCTCAAGCAGCGCAAGCGCTTCAATACGGCTGCCTCCGTGCTCCAGGCCTGCCTTCAGAGTTCACCGGAGGTGCCTGAACTGCACTACAATTTTGCAGTGATTTCCGAACTGTATCTGCTGGATCTCCAGCAGGCTCTTGATCACTATCAACGCTATCAGTCGCTTTCGCCCGGCGAGGATAAACAGGTATCAGGGTGGATTGCCGATCTGGAAAGGAGGCTGGAGTAAATGATCAGAATGGCTTCCGGGCCTGATAACCGGGTGGCTTCTCTTTTTCTGGCGGGCATGATCGCATTCTTTGTACCGGTCCTCAGCCCGGCTGCAGAGCCAGAATCGGGTACACAGGAAAAGCCAGCTGCCGTGCAGGAAAAGAAAGCGCAAAGCGGCAGCATGACGCGCCTGAGCATAGAGGGCATTTCGGCCAGTGCAGGCGAAGATGAACCGCGGGTGCTTACAATCCTGCCATGGCAAGCGCCGACATTACCACGCCGGCCAAGGGCAGAGCTTGAGAGTAAGGCTCCCGATCTGGTTCAGCCCCTGGACCCCCGGGTTATTGAAGCCCATCGCGCGTTTCGCCAGAGACTGGATCATACCCCTGCTGATGCAGGGCCGGGAGGGCGGCGATGACAATGATGAACGCCATGCCTGCCAGTACAGTTTTCAGCCTGCCGGAGGATGTCGGTCAAACCGCTTTGTCGTCATTGTCCTGGAGCCGGGAAGAGGGTGAACGTCTGCGCCTGGCCATTATCACGGTTGTGGCCCTTGTGTTTTTTGTGCCACTGGCGCTTGTGATACCGGCCCTTGAGGTCCCTTCGGTTGAGCGGGAAAAGGCAGAGCGCATTCCGCCCCAGCTTGCCAGGCTGCTGGTCAATCCGCCAGCCATCGAGAAACCGGCACCGTTGCCTGTGAAAGAAGTTGCGGCGCCCCCTGTTGAAGAGCCTGCGCCTGCCGATCCAAAGCTTCCTGAACCGGAGCCCGCAAAAGCCGAGCCGGTAAAGCCTCAGCCAAAACCCGCTCCGAAGCCCATGGTGGAAAAGCCGGAGATCGCTGCGAAACCTGCAACCCAGACCGTAGAACAGGCGAGGGCGAAAGCGTCCCGTTCGGGATTACTTTCCATGAAAGACCGCCTTGCGTCCATGCGCCAGCCTCCGTCGGAATCTGCTCCGGCCATTCAGGCTAACACAGGCTCAACGGACGGCACTGCAGGAGGCATAAGGGCCAAGGCGGCCGGTGAATCCGTGAAGAAAGCCCTGGCAGGAAGTGGTGGCGTTCGGAATGTGCAAACAGCTCGCCCTGACGTGGAGGTTGCCGGGCATCAGATATCCAAAGTGCAAAAACCATCACAGCCAGAAGCCCCGGTAGCCAGCGCCCCTGCGCAAAAACAGGTGGCTTCTGCGGGGGAGCGGGCAATGAGCAACATCCGCAAGGTGTTTGATGCCGGTAAAACCGCGCTCTATTCCCTCTATCAGCGGGAGCTGCGGCAGGACCCAACCCTGAAAGGGAAGGTTCTGCTGGAACTGGTTATCGAACCCGATGGGTCGGTCTCTGCCTGCAAGGTGGTCAGCTCCGATCTGAACAAGCCAGCCCTGGAGCAGAAAATCGCAATGCGGGTGCGGCTTTTCAACTTTGGTGCCGACAATGTGGAGACCCGGAAGGTGAGATTCCCCATCGACTTCCTTCCGGGGTAGATTGCCGGTGGTTTTCAGTAATCAATGGTGATCTTCGGAAGTGCTGGCTTGTACAGCCGAACTTTCTCGGTTGGTGCTATAACCTTGGCTTCTCCTGTCAGAACCTTTTGGTTGTTCTGGTTGGTTACGGCGCACTGGAGCACTACCCGGTTTTTGGGGCCCTTGCGCACGACTGTAAGGCTTACAGTCAGGGTGTCGTCGAGCTTTACCGGGCGTTTGAACGAAAGACTCTGGTCCAGATAAACGGTGCCAGGGCCCGGCATTACCGTAGCCAGCGCGGCTGAGATCAGTGATGCGCTCCACATGCCGTGGGCAATCCGCTCTCCGAACATGGAACTGGCTGCAAATTCCGCATCCAGATGGACCGGGTTAACGTCGCCTGAAACGGCGGCAAACAGAACCAGCTCGTCTTCAGAGAGGGTTCGTGTAAGCGTGGCGGTGTCACCTTCGTTCAGTTCCTCATAGGTAATATTTTCAAGTGTATCAAGGGTATCGCTCATCAAGTACTTCCTGCTCAGACGTATGGTTTCAGGTGTTGCCGGTTGAGCCCCGAAACTACCTCATCGTTAACAAAACTGCTATTCTCTCCCCACTTTTTTGAGGCTGATACTTTTGTCGGGTTGATTTTGTGACCGTCAGGCATCTGTAGATTTTTATAAAGAAAAGCGCCAGACAGGAGATGGTGATGGATTTTGAGAAGTTCTATCAGGACAAATACCCCGCCAGCGTTCCCCGTGAAGTGGATCTGAGCAAATACAGCAGCATGGTGGACGTATTTGAGCAGGCGGTAAAAAAGTACGCAGACCGTCCCGCCTTCAGCGCTGTTGGTGTAACGCTCACCTATCGTGAACTGGACACTCAAACCCGCAACTTTGCAGCCTGGTTGCAGAACAAGACCGATCTCAAGCCTGGCGACCGTATCGCCGTGCAAATGCCCAACCTGTGCCAGTATCCGGTTGTGGTTTTTGGTGCCATGCGCGCCGGCCTGATTGTTGTGAACACCAATCCGCTGTATACCACGCGGGAAATGGAACATCAGTTTAATGATTCCGGCGCCAAGGCGCTGGTTGTGCTGGCCAACATGGCAGAAAACGCCGAGAAAGTTCTGCCCAATACCGGCATTGAACACGTTATTGTTACTGAAATCGCCGACATGCATTCGCCCATCAAGCGCACGCTGATGAACGCAGTGGTCAAGCACGTTAAAAAGATGGTGCCGCCTTTCAGTCTTCCCCAGGCCCACAAACTGCCCGCCGTTCTCAGCGCCGGTGCACGTGAGAAATTTACGCCGGTTGAGTGCAAGCAGGATGACATTGCCGTATTACAGTACACGGGTGGTACAACCGGTGTAGCCAAGGGCGCCATGCTTACCCATGGCAACCTGGTTGCCAACCTGCTGCAGGTGCGCCCGATGATGGAAAACACGGTTGTGGAAGGGCAGGAAATCGTTGTTGCGCCTCTGCCCCTGTATCACATTTATTCGTTCACCCTGAACTGCGGCATTATGCTTGAGGCCGGCGGTCATAACATTCTTATCCCCAACCCGCGGGACATCCCAGGGTTTGTGAAAGAGCTGAAAAATCACAAGTTCACCGCGTTCCTGGGCCTGAATACACTATTTGTGGCACTGTGCAACAATGAGGAGTTTCAGGATCTTGATTTCAGCCACCTCAAGCTTACGTCGTCTGGCGGTATGGCGTTGACCAGTGATACTGCAAAAATGTGGGAGCGGATAACAGGCTGCCCCATCTCGGAAGGTTACGGTATGACCGAAACCTCTCCGGTGGTGACTTTCAACCCCCGCAGTGCGATTCAGCTGGGCACTATTGGCCTGCCCGTGCCGTCTACCAAGGTGAAAACCATTGACGATGATGGCAATGAAACGCCGTTGGGTGAGCCTGGTGAGCTGTGTGTGAAAGGCCCTCAGGTTATGCGGGGTTACTGGCAGCGCCCGGAGGATACCCAGAAATCCTTCACTGAGGATGGCTACATAAAAACCGGTGATATCTCGGTGATCCAGGAAGACGGCTACATCCGCATTGTTGACCGCAAGAAGGACATGATTATCGTGTCCGGGTTTAATGTGTATCCCAACGAAATCGAGGATGTTGTCAGCAGCCACCCGAAAGTGGTGGAATGCGCAGCCGTAGGCGTGCCGGACGCCAAGAGTGGTGAGGCTGTGAAAGTGTATCTTGTGGCCACCAAAGAGGGTGTTACGGAAAATGAACTCAGGGAGTTCTGCCGTGAACGCCTGACTGCCTATAAGGTGCCGCGCTACTTCGAATTCCGCGATGAGCTTCCGAAAACCAACGTGGGTAAGATACTGCGCCGTGAGCTGCGCGACGAACCGGGCAACAAGTCTTAAAAGGTGAGTTTGCAACCTGACGCACAAGCCGCTGTGAAGGCGATGATGGAGCAGCTGGATGCCTGTAACCAGCAGGAAGCTGCCCGCATCGTCAAACTGGTGGCAAGAACCAAAGGGAAGCCCGGGCAGAAAGATCTGGAAAAAATGGCTGGCTGGCTTGAGCGCGGGCTTGCGAAGGTGCAACAGCGCCAGGCTCTGCACAAGCCTGCGAGCTTCCCCGCAGGCTTGCCGGTTTCCGAGCGTGTGGATGACATCCGCGAAGCCATCGAAAACCATCAGGTTGTGATCATTGCCGGCGAAACCGGCTCCGGTAAAACCACCCAGATACCCAAAATCTGCATGAACAGTGGCCGCGGCATTCGCGGCCTTATCGGCCACACCCAGCCAAGACGCATCGCCGCCCGCAGTGTTGCTGCCCGCATTGCCGAGGAAATAGGCGAGCAGACCGGGCAGCAGATCGGTTATCAGGTGCGTTTTACCGATAACACCTCCGAACAATCCCGGGTCAAAGTCATGACCGACGGGATTCTGCTGGCGGAAATCCAGCACGACCGTTTTCTTGATCGTTATGACACGCTGATTATCGACGAAGCCCACGAACGCAGCCTGAATATCGATTTTCTGCTGGGCTATCTGAAACAACTGCTTCCCAAGCGCCCCGATCTCAAAGTCATCATCACGTCGGCCACCATTGAAGTGGATCGCTTCAGTGAATTCTTTGACAAGGCGCCGGTACTGGAAGTCAGTGGCCGTACCTTTCCCGTAGACGTCCGCTACCGCCCTTTAACCGGGGATGAAGATGATCGCGACCAGGGCTGGAATGAGGGCGTTCTGTCGGCACTGGATGAAATTGAGCAACACGAGCGCAGCGAAAAACAGCCCCCCGGGGATGTGCTGGTGTTTCTGCCGGGGGAGCGGGAAATCCGCAACCTGAGCAAGGTGCTGCGCCATGCAGAACTCCGGCACACGGAAGTTCTTCCCCTGTATTCACGCCTGAGCAACCAGGAACAGAACCGGGTTTTCCAGAGTCACCGTGGTCGGCGCATAGTGCTTTCCACCAACGTGGCCGAAACCTCGCTGACGGTACCGGGCATTCGCTACGTTATCGATACAGGCGTGGCCCGCATCAGCCGTTACAGTGTGCGCTCAAAAATTCAGCGCCTGCCCATTGAGCCGATATCCCAGGCCAGCGCCAACCAGCGGGCAGGGCGTTGCGGCCGGGTTGCGCCAGGGATCTGTTTTCGCCTCTACGATGAAACCGATTTTCTGAATCGCCCGGAATACACAGACCCGGAAATCCTGCGCACCAATCTTGCTTCCGTTATTCTGCAAATGGCCACCTCCGGGCTCGGGGAAATCCGGCACTTTCCGTTTCTGGAAGCGCCGGACAAGCGGCTGATCAACGACGGCTACAAACTGCTGGAAGAGCTCGGCGCCGTTGATGACAAGCGCCGGGTTACCCGGCTTGGGCGCACCATGGCCAGGCTGCCACTGGATCCGCGCCTGGCGCGCATGCTGGTAACGGCGGCAGACCAGGGCAGCCTGGCAGAAACGCTGGTGATCATTGCCGGGCTGAGTATTCAGGACCCGAGGGAGCGACCACAGGACAAACAGCAGGCTGCAGATCAGGCCCATGCGCCGTTTAACGACAAGGAATCCGACTTTGTCACTCTGCTGAATATCTGGAACTTTTACGAAGAACAGCGCCAGGAACTGTCCCAGAATCAGCTTAAAAAAGTGTGCCAGAAAAGCTTTCTGAGCTGGATGCGTATGCGCGAATGGCGTGATATCCATCGCCAGCTCACGCTGATCTGCCGTGACCAGAAACTGGCATTCAACAAAGAAGCCGCCAGCTATGACGCCATGCACAAGGCTATTCTGGCCGGGCTTCTCGGGCAGGTGGCGGTCAAGATAGAAAAAAAGGAATACCTGGCCACCCGAAACCGCAAGGTCATGATTTTCCCCGGCTCAAAAGTAGGCAAAACCGGCCCGAAATGGATTGTGGCCACGGAAATTGTCGAAACCAGCCGGGTGTTCGCCCGCATGGTGGCCGCCATCCAGCCTGAGTGGATCGAGCCTTTAGCCGGGCATGTTGTAAAACACCACTATTTTGAGCCGCACTGGGAGCAGAAAAGAGCCCAGGTGATGGGGTATGAAAAAATCACCCTGTACGGTCTCGATATCGTACCCAAACGGCGTATAGCGTTCAGCCGGATTGACCCCGAAGAGTGTCGGAACCTGTTTATACGCCATGCGCTGGTAGAGGGTGACTATCGCTCCAAAGCGCCTTTTATCGCCCGCAACCGCGAGATGCTGGCGAGCGTCGAAAGCCTGGAGAAAAAAACCCGCCGCCGTGATCTTCTGGTGGATGATGAAGTGCTGGTGAGTTTCTACGATGAGCGGTTGCCGGCGCAGATTGTCAGTGGGCGACATTTCGAACACTGGTGGAAGAGCCTTTCGGCCGAAGAACTGCGCAAGCTGGAACTGACAGAAGCCGATGTACTGCAAAGGCCGGTAGATGCCCAGGCAGCGGAGCTCTATCCGGATTTTCTGGAATGGGAGGGGGTGCGCTACCCGCTCAGTTACGAATTTGAGCCCACCAGCGAGCGTGATGGCGTAACGCTGCAGGTGCCGCTTATGGCGCTCCGGCAGATTCCCTCCCGACGTCTGGAATGGCTGGTGCCTGGCCTGCTCCGGGAAAAATGCATTGCGCTGGTAAAAGGCCTGCCAAAAGCCCTGCGGCGCAATTTCGTGCCCGTGCCGGACTTTGTAGATGCGGCCATCGCCAATCTGCAGCCATCCAACGAGCCGCTGGCGCTTCAGCTGGGTGAGCAGCTACGCAGGATGACCGGTGTGCGCATAGACCCGGAAGCCTGGCCCCGGGATGAGTTGCCCCGCCATCTCAGAATGAACCTGAGGGTTCTGGGGGACGGCGGCAAGGTGGTTGCAGAGAGCCGCGATACCGGCGAACTGCAAAGCCAGCTCGAGGGGCGAGCCGAGGCCGCCCTTGCTTCTGCGACACAACAGAGCCGTGAAGAGAAACCCGTTGCCGAATACAGCCAATGGGAATTTGGCGAGTTACCGAAGCAGGTGCAGACGGAAAAGGGCGGCATGCAGATTACGGTGTACCCGGCTCTGGAAGATCTGGGAAGAAAGGTGAAAGAGATCCGCTGCCTGGACCGCCTGACCGCAGAGGACACAACCCGAAAAGGTATTGCCCGCCTTATCCTGAATCGGTTTGGCAATACTCTGGATGATCTGGAACGTAAACTGCCCCGGTTCAAACAGTCTGCCCTGTTGTTTGCGCCGGTGGGCCAGGCCAGGGTGTTGCTGGATGACCTGCTCCTGGCCACCGCGATAGAGCACTTTTTGCAGGATGAACTGCCGGCCAGCCGTGAAGGGTTCGATGCGTTGTTTGAGCGCCATCGGGGGGACTTCATACCGGCGCTGGAGCAGGCCGATGAACGGCTTTATCAGGCAATGACCGGTTACCAGAAAGTGGCCCGGCAACTGAAGGGCAAAATCAACCTGGCGCTTGCAAACAGTATGGCTGACTTGAAGTTCCAGATGCAGAACCTCGTTTACCCGGGCTTTCTTGTTGAGACCCCGCCCCAATGGCTGGCGGAGTTTGGCCGGTATTTTGAAGCCGCGCTGGTCAGGCTTGAGAAAATGCCACGGGAAATGGGGCGGGAACGAGAGTTTTTGCACACCATGGAACCGCTCTGGGCGCGCTATGCGAAGAAACGGGATGAACAGCAAAAGCAGGGCGTCCGGGACCCTGAACTGGTGCTGTACAGGTGGATGCTGGAAGAGTTCCGGGTTTCATTTTTTGCCCAGCAGTTGGGCACTGTGATGACTGTCTCCACCAAGCGCCTGGATAAACAGTGGGAGCAGACCCGGGTCTGACCGCTTTACCCCGCGTTTGCGGGGCGGGCAAAATCCAGGGACTGTGTTAGTATTTCCGGAAATGCGATTTTCCTGTCTTTCTATCTTCATTTTCATGACGTGGGGTTAGCGTGATTAAAGCCGTCATTAGCGGAACCGGCCTGTACACACCGCCGGCGACTATCGATAACGAGGAACTGGTCGAAGCCTTTAACCAGTTTGTCGAGATGTACAATTCGGAACATGCAGACGCCATCGAGCGTGGTGAAATGGAAGCCTTGCTGCCTTCGTCCTCAGCGTTTATCGAGAAGGCCTCGGGCATAAAACGCCGGCATGTTATCGATAAGTCCGGCATTGTTGACCCGGAGCGCATGGCCCCCTACATACCTGAGCGCAGTAACGATGAGCCTTCTGTTCAGTGCGATATGGCAGTGACGGCCTGTAAAGAAGCTCTGGAACAGGCTGGCAAAACGGCAAGCGATGTGGATGCCGTTATCGTGGCCTGCTCCAACATGCAGCGGCCCTATCCGGCCATCTCGATTGAAGTTCAGACCGCGTTGGGTATTGAGGGCTTTGCCTATGACATGAACGTGGCCTGCAGTTCTGCCACCTTCGGCCTGCAAGCGGCGGTCAATTCGGTGGAGAATGGCGCAGCGCGGGCGGTGCTGGTGGTGAGCCCGGAAATCTGTTCCGGGCACCTGAACTTCCGTGACCGCGACAGTCATTTTATTTTCGGAGATGCCTGCACCGCCATACTGGTAGAACGTGAGGAAGATACGAAGCCCGGGCAGGGGTTCGAGATCCTTGGTACGCGCCTGAAAACCACTTTCTCCAACAACATACGCAACAATTTCGGGTTTCTGAACCGGGCGGACGAGTCCGGCATTGGCAAACCGGATAAACTGTTTATCCAGCAGGGTCGTAAAGTATTCAAAGAGGTGTCGCCAATGGTTGCGGAAACCATTCTGGGCCATCTCCAGAGCCTGTCCCTTGCGCCGGAAGATCTGCGCAGAATGTGGTTGCACCAGGCTAACCTGAACATGAACCAGCTCATTGCCCGCAGGGTGCTGGGCCGGGATGCGAACGAAGATGAAGCTCCGGTGATTCTTGATGAATACGCCAATACCAGCTCAGCCGGCTCCATCATTGCGTTCCACAAACATAAAGATGACCTGGAATCCGGCGATATGGGCGTGATTTGCTCTTTCGGTGCAGGTTATTCCATTGGCAGTGTTGTGGTGCGCCGTCGCTGACAGCTTTGCGGCGGCACCTCAGGGCGGCTGTGAAGCGAGAATCAACAACCCAAGAGTTGAGCATGATTAAATTTCCATGCAGCGGCTGGCTAAAGGCCATGCCGCTGGTTGTGCTGTTGGCTGTTTCCATGTCAGCAGGCCCGGCCATTGCTCAGAATGTTCAGGAGCCTGTTCCTGAAGGCGCAGCGCCGGTCGACCCCAGGGATCCCTTCGAGAACTGGAACCGCAAGGTTTACACATTCAACGATACGGTTGATCGCTGGGCCCTGCGGCCTGTGGCAAAAACCTATCGCACGTTTATGCCGGACATTGTCGACCGCGCCATCACCAATTTTTTCAACAATCTGACCGAGATCCGCAATTTCACAAACAGCATTCTGCAGCTCAAGGGTGAGTCTGCTGTTGTTGCCGCCGGTCGTTTTACCTATAACACGGTGTTTGGCCTTGGCGGCCTGATTGATGTTGCCACCGCATTTGATCTGCCGGAAAGACCGGAAGATTTCGGGCAGACCCTGGGCTATTGGGGGGCCGGCTCCGGACCTTATCTGATGCTGCCGTTCCTGGGTCCATCCAGCCCCAGGCATCTCAGCGGGCTGGGTACCGACGCTTTTGTACTGCCATCTTTGTGGGACAACGTACATAGCCCGGAAACCTATTATGCCCGAGGTCTGCAGATTGTAGACAAACGAGCGGACCTGATTCCTGCCGAGGGTTTTATTTCCGGTGATACCTATATCTTTGTGCGAAACGCATTCCTGCAGCGCCGGGAGTTCCTGATCAACGATGGCAAGGTGACCAGCGACCCCTTTGCCAGCGATGACGACGAAGATCTGATGCTGGACGACTTCTGACCCTGGTCGGCGGTTGAAGGAGGCACAAAGTGCTAAAAGATCCAAAGATCAACAAGTTCCGCAAAATGCTGGCCGAGGCCCCGAACTACGAGGTGTGGAAAGCGGCGGCTCTGGAGCTTGATTTTCTCGAGGGCAATGCCGAGTGGAAAGAGGATTTCGCCTCCGAACATTACCACTATGAACTGTTGTACGACCGCCTCAGCAACATCAAACAGTACCGTCAGCAGAACGATTTTGAGCGCCTGAAGCGGGCGTTGCGCGAGGGGCTTCATCACGACCTTGGCAACATGGGGAATCCGGTGCTGTACACCCAGTCCTGGGTGGGCACCAAGCATCTTATCGAGGAATACATCGCCCAGGTTTGTGAGGCTTTGAATTTCCTGTGCGACCATCCGGTGCCAGGCTTCCCGGTAGTCGACAAACTCCAGTTTTTCCGTGACACCCTGACCAGTTACGGCCGGCCGACACTGCTTTTGAGCGGGGGTGCCAGCCTTGGCATGTTTCACTTTGGTGTAATCAAGGCGCTCTGGGAGAGGGGGCTGTTGCCCCAGGTTGTTACAGGCTCAAGCATTGGCGCCATTATTGCCGGCATGCTGGGTGTGCACACAGATGCGGAAATCCCTGAAATGCTGGTGCCGGAAAATCACAACCTGAAGGCCTGGAAGTACCGCGGGATTCTGAGTGCCATGCGCGGCGAAGGGTTGATGGATCAGGAGCAACTGAGAACCTGTCTGAGAACCAATATTGGCGAATACACCTTCGAGGAGGCTTATCAGCGTACCGGTCGTTCCATCAATATGAGTGTATCGCCGGTGCAGGCGCACCAGAAGGCGCGGCTGCTGTCCGGCTACACTTCTCCGTACCTGATGGTATGGAGCGGAGCCCTGGCCAGTGCCGCCGTGCCGGGTATTTTCCCGCCGGTTACACTGATGAAAAAGGACATCAACGGCAATGCGCTGCCCTACATGCCCAGGCTCAAATTCGTTGACGGTTCTGTGGTCAGCGACTTGCCCATCGAGAGATTGATGCATCTGTACGACGTGAATTTCACCATCGTCAGCCAGACAAACCCGCACGTGGTGCCGTTTCTCAGTGAGCGCGGCAGCGATGAAAAACTGTCCCTGGCCCGGCTGCCTTTGTATCTGCTGAAATCAGAGATGCAGTTTCACGGCAGGGGTATATTCGATTACCTGCGAAAACGGGCCCGGCCTGAGTTGCTGCGGCAGATATCAGGGCAGATGTACGCCATCATGGCCCAACGATATTCCGGGGACGTAACCATTGCGCCCACCTATACCTTCAGGGATTACACCCGAATGCTTGCAGACCCCAACCCGGAGTTTGTGCGTGAAATGATTCTGGCTGGCGAGCGCGCAACCTGGCCAAAAATCTCCATGATTCGCTCCCATGCCCGCATATCCAAAACCCTGGAACGCTGTGTACATCGCCTGAAGCAGCAGAATCGTCGCAGCGTTGTTGATCTTCGGGTGATAAACAATGCCGATTCCGGGAGTTCCTGAGATGACAGGCCACTGAACCGGGCGGTATGATGGCCTGCTAACGAGCCTGGCCCGGTGAATGGCCGATCAGCCCGGTGCCTGAGTATTTGACTGGACGCCCATGTATTACGATTTCTTCGGCTTCACAGAACCGCCGTTCTCCATTGCGCCTGATCCCCGCTACCTGTACCTGAGCGAACGTCACAAAGAGGCGCTTGCACACCTTATGTACGGCGTGCAGGGGCAGGGCGGTTTTATTGTGATTACCGGTGAAGTCGGTACCGGTAAAACCACCGTTAGCCGGTGCTTTATCGAAAATGCTCCGGCCCACGTGGACATTGCCCTGATTTTGAATCCGCGGCTTTCGGCACGGGAACTGCTCTCTGCCATTTGCGATGAGCTGGAAATTGCTCATCCCGCTGGTGCCAGCATCAAACAGATGGTTGACCTGATCAACCGGGACTTGCTCAGAGCCCACGCGGCAGGGCGGCACAAGGTGCTGATGATTGACGAGGCCCAGAATCTCTCTGCCGATGTGCTTGAGCAGTTGCGCCTGCTCACCAATCTTGAAACAGCCGAAAAGAAACTGCTGCAGATTGTGTTGCTGGGCCAGCCCGAGTTGCAGCAAATGCTTGCGCTGCCCAAGCTGCGCCAGCTGAATCAACGGGTAACCGCCCGCTACCACCTGGATGCGATAAGCCGTGATGAATTGCCGGCGTATCTGAGCTACCGGCTGGGTGTTGCCGGTATGCGCGGGAACGTATTTACAGCAGCCGCTGTGCGCAAACTTTACCGGCTGAGTAATGGAATACCGCGCCTGATAAATCTGATCAGTGATCGGGCACTGCTTGGCGCTTACGCTGAAGGTGAGCACGAGGTAACAGCGGCTCACATCCGGCAGGCGGCAAGGGAAGTTGGAGGTTCGAATAACCGGAGCCCGGGGGCTGCAGGTGGCGGGGGCAAACCGGCCCTGGCACCTTATCTGATTGTTGCCGCCTCGTTATTGCTTGCGGTTATCAGCAGCTTCTGGGTTTACCAGCAATGGTCGGCGCAATCTGCAGCGGCCGAAGAAAGCGAAATACCGGCAACACTTAATGGAGTTGTTCAACGGGACGACCCGAGTGAAGATGAGCCCCGGGTAGTAGTGGCGGAGGCGCCTGTTAGCGCTGAGCCGGACCCGCAGGCCTCGCCCTTCAGTTTTTCAGAGCATTCTCTGGATCTTGCAACGGCGTTCCGCGAACTGTTTGAGGTTTGGGGCCTGGATTACGAGCCGCAGGCATCTCCCATTGCCTGTGACTTTGCCCGGGCGTCGGGGCTTGGCTGCCTTGAGCGACAGGGCAGCCGCCAAAGCCTTCTGTTTCTCGACCGGCCCGCCATACTGGCGTTGCAGGACGACAGGGGGAATCAGGGTTATGTTGTGCTGCGGCATCTTCAGGGCGACGTCGCAGAGATTGCCCTGCCCGGAGGGGCGGTACAGGTGTCTTTCAACAGCCTGGAGCGTTTCTGGTTCGGGGAGTACCGGGTGCTGTGGCAGCGGCCAGGCTATGCTGACGCCAGCCGGAATGACAATAATACTGCAGGGGAAGAGCTCTGGATTGGGGCCCGTATGATGGAGCTTGCAGACACTTTCGGCGAGTCCGCTTCAGACAGCGCACGCATCAAGCGCATGTCGGCGGAGCAGCAGGTACGTTGGTATCAGGATGTTCGGGGTCTTACGGTAGACGGTATTGCAGGTGGCATGACCATTATCCGGATCAATAACGACCTCAATGCAGAGGTTCCGAGGCTTGCCGGCAAGCAGGAAGGGGGGCGGGAATAGCGTATGTCCTACATTCTTGATGCACTCAGAAAATCGGAAACCGAGCGTCGTCAGGGCAAGGTTCCGGACCTTGGCCAGCAGGTGCAGCTGATACACCACCCGAAAAAGCGACGGCTGTCACCGGTTGTTTGGGTGGCGTTGGCGTTGTTGGTGAACGCGGGCGTTCTGGCCGTTGTGTTCTGGCCGAACAGTGCGTTTCAGTTGCGCATGGCAACGGATGCCCAAAAGACCGCGACTGAACCTACGCCGACCTCTGTACCTGCATCTAAACCGATACTGAACGCACCCGAAGACGTGCAAGCAGAGTCACAAACGCCCGGAACCGAGCCTGTCCTCGCAAACCCTGTGGACAACCCTGAAAAAAACGGGGTTGTAACTCAGCAACTGGAACCGGAGGGACGGCCGGCTGACCCGGTAACAGAAGCCGTCCGTGAGCGGCCTGTGGTTATAACGCCGTCGGCCCGCCGCGAGCGCCCGGTGCCGGAAGCGCCGCAGGAGGCGTTCAGAACCCGGGTGCCGCATCTTGTAGAGTTGCCCCTGTCATTCCAGAAGAGTATCCCGGACCTGATGTTCAACAGCCATATCTATTCAACGGACCCTTACGCCAGCCGGGTTATGATCAACGGCCATTATCTGCGCCCGGGTGAATCCTTTGAAGGAATTACCGTGGAAGAAGTCACCGAGGATGGCGTTGTGCTAAGCAAGCAGGGTAAAACCTTCCGTGTGGGCATTGTCCGCGACTGGGTGAGCCCGCGCTGATGGCACTGACGGACGAGATTAAACAGCAGATACAGCAAAGCTACCGGGATGTTCTGGCGGGTAAGGACATTCGTGCCCGCTATGGCCAGCGCCTGATGATTGCCGAAATTGCCCGTTACATGGGTGATATTACCGAGAACGACGGCCAGCGCACATCGGAGCCGGCGGCCTGTGTTGTCGAGGCTGGTACCGGCACCGGCAAAACCCTGGCCTATCTGATTGCGGCCATCCCCGTGGCCCGCGCTCTGGGCAAAACCCTGGTGATTTCCACTGCAACGGTGGCGCTGCAGGACCAGATTGTACTGAAAGACCTGCCGGATCTGAAAAAGCACAGCAAGATGGACTTCACCTGGACGCTGGCCAAGGGGCGCGGCCGCTACCTGTGCATGTCCCGGCTGGAATCACGGCTGCACGATGAGGGCAATGGCGACAGTGATACCATGCCGCTTTTCCTGTTGGACAGCCCCGGCGCCGAAGAGCCCGGCACCCGGGCCTTCTTCGAAGAAATGCTGGCAAGCTACGGTTCCCGCAAGTGGGACGGGGACAGAGACCACTGGCCCGAACAGATACCGGACGAGGTATGGCGGCAAGTGACAACCGACCACCGCCAGTGCACCAATCGGCATTGCAGCTACTTCGACAGCTGTGCCTTCTTTGATGCCCGCAAGGATCTCGACGAAGTGGATATTGTGGTGGCCAACCACGACCTTGTGCTTGCGGACCTGGCGCTGGGCGGCGGAGCCATTCTGCCGGAACCGGAGAATGCGCTGTTTATTTTTGATGAAGCCCATCACCTGCCAGACAAAGCCCTGAATCACTTCGCCGCCTCTGTGCCGCTTAATTCCACACGGCAGTGGCTGAAACAGTTATCCCAGGCTCTCACGAAGATGCAGCCCTGTCTTGCGCCCGGCACCCAGGCCGCCAAAACCCTCGACCGCATTAGCAGTGCGTCTCGCGATGTGGACCTGGTGCTGGGGCGTGTTTATGAGGAGGCCGAACAGAATACCGGGTGGGACTTCAATGAGGAGCGCCGCTCAGCCCAGTGGCGCTATCCGGAAGGCGAGTTGCCGGAGGGTTTGGCAGAACTGGCCGCTGAAAGCCGCATTGCCACGGCGAATCTGGTGCGGCATCTGGGGGCTATGGCGGACGAGTTGCAGGGTGCCTTCGACGAGCGCAAACAGCATGAAATCGACCGGGACACGGCAGAAGCCTGGTACCCTGTGATTGGTGCTTTCCACAGCCGGTCTGAAGACCAGTTGCGGCTGTGGACCGCCTGGACCGAGCAGGTGGGTAAACCGCCCGCGGCACGCTGGAGCGTGCGCCAACGCTGGGATCATGCAGAAGATATCACGCTGTACAGCTCACCGGTGCTGGCAGACAACCTGCTTTACTCCAGGCTCTGGTCCCGTGCCTATGGCGCGGTTCTTACCAGTGCCACATTAACGGCACTGGGGCGGTTTGATCGCCTGCAGGCGAGAGCCGGATTGCCGGAAGCCAGCCGCATGCTGGTTGTGCCCAGCTCCTTCCGTTACGCCGAGATGGCAACGGTGGAAGTGCCGGCCATGGCCTGCATGCCAACCGATGAAGGTTTTGCAGAAGAGTTGATCAAGCGCCTGCCCGGCTTGTGGGCTGGCGAGAAGGCGACGCTGGTTCTGTTCACCTCCCGGCGCCAGATGCATCAGGTGCGCGATGCCCTTGCGCCGGATTATCCGGACCTCATCATTACCCAGGATGATATGTCCCGGGGCGAAGTCCTGCGCCAGCACCGCAACCGCGTTGATGCAGGCAAAGCCAGTGTTTTGTTCGGTGTGGCCAGTTTTGCCGAAGGGATAGATTTACCCGGTGAGTATCTGCACCACGTGGTGATCACCCGGTTGCCCTTTTCCGTGCCGGACGACCCCATCGAAGCTGGTCTGGCCGAATGGATCAGCCAGCGCGGCGGTAACCCGTTTATGGAAATTACCGTTCCGGATGCGTCGATCAAGCTGGTACAGGCGGTTGGCCGCTTGCTACGGACAGAAGAAGATACGGGGCGGGTCAGTATTCTGGACCGGCGCATTGTTGCGCGGCGCTACGGCCAGCTACTGCTGGATGCGCTGCCACCGTTTCGACGCATCATTGAAAGGTAGAAGGATTTAGCGTTAAAAAAAAGAGCCAGCCCGGGGGGCTGGCTTATAGTGAAGGGGTCCTTGGAGAACCCGTGCGTTGAGACAACGCGATACAAGAAGTCTGAAGGCCTGAAGTTTCAGAATTCTGAGTGAGGCTCGCCTCACCGTTGAAACAATAATAAGGGAGCAGGGGGCGTAGCCGAATCGTCCAAAGGGCGTAGGCCGGGTAAAAACTATGGGTAAAACGTGACGGTAGTCACAAAATTGGCGCCGGATTTCACTGCCTCAGGATGCCCAGTTCCCGCGCACGGGCAAGGGCTTCTGTTCTGCGGCCTACATCCAGCTTGCCATACAGGTTCCGAATGTGGGCTTTCACGGTCGCCGGAGCGACACCCATGTGTGTTGCAATGTCCTTGTTGGCGTAGCCAGCATTAATCAGTTCCAGGACTTCCTTCTCCCGCTGGCTCAGCGGCTCCGCAAGTTCTTGTGAGGGATCCCCGGTGGGTGTTGGCCTGGCGTCCGGTTTTAAACCGGGTGCAGAATCCTTCTCGGCCTGATCAGCTGCAGCGGCAGGCTTCAGGTTCGCAAGCATGTCGGTCAGAGTTCGCTGCCAGCTACCGCTGCTTTTCAGTGCGGGGGAGGCAAGCAAAAGCCTGTGCAGCTGCGGACTCTCTTCCGCAAAGAGCCGCAGGAAACCGGCCTCGGCAGCAATAGCAACTGAGCGTGCGAGTTGCTCCTGGCAGTCTTTATCCCGGCCCTGCACTGCAAGTGCTTCGGCACATACAAGCAGGGCTTCTACCCTGTGCCGGTTATGCTCGTTATGCTCGGCAGCCGGTATCAAGGCTTCAAGAATCTCCAGCGCCTGTTCAGGTTTGTTCTCCGAAACCAGCAGCCGGGCATAGCTGATGCTGTTCTGTTCCCGGTTCAGCGGGTTGGTAACCGCGTGCCTGTTCGGTGATTCCAGAACCTGACGGGCCTGAGCCGGCTGGCCAATCGCCAGAAAACACCGGGCAAGCAGTGCCGAACTGGCTGGCGGCTCAAAAACAATATGTTCCCGGCGCTTACGCCCGACCAGTTCCGCATCCTCGAGATACTCTATGGCTTCCCGGATACGTCCTTCACTGAAGGCAAGATGCCCGCGCACATGCTGAATGATTACATGCTGACCCGGTTCTGCGCCCTTGTTTACGTGCTCAAGTAAGGGCTCCAGGTGAGCAGCGGCGTCTTGCAACTGGTCACGTTCCCGATAGATTTCCGTCAATGCAGCACTGAGCCAGCATGAAATCAACCGGGGCTGGGTGGGGTCGGAGTAGTGCTGATCCACCCAGCGGCGCACGTCGGTACAGGTATCCAGTGCCAGGTCCATATCGCCACGGTTGTACTGAATCCAGGCCAGAAGACCACCGCTGGAGAGCACAGTGCTTGGTTTGCGTTCAACCTGGCCGTAATGGACCGCCGATTTAAGTGCTTTTTCAGCACCGCTCAGGTCACCCTTGCCGTAATCGTCCAGGCCGAGGCCGTAGTAGGTCACTGATTTCAAGGGAATCCGGGTGTGGTCGATATCGGCAAGAACCTGGCGCGTAAGATCACTGGCATTTTTATCATCACTTCGTGACCGGGCCAGATAGGAGCGGATCAGCGATATTTCGCTTTGCAGGCCAAGCGCACCTTCTGCGTCCGGGGCAGAATCTGCAACACGGCGGTCGAGCAAATCCTCAACATTAGCCAGCAAGGGTTCAAGGTTGTCGAGCCGGTTGGCGAAAAAACGGCCCCAGATGCCTAGCATCTGCAACTGGGCGTTGTCCCTGATTTCGGCTTCGGGCAGTGCATCGAGCCAGTCCAGAACCGGCAGGTGATACCCTCCGTGAATCAGGTTATTGCCATGGGTGGCCAGAACCGCGGCCAGCCATGGCCAGTCCTCTTTCTGAACAATCTGGGCAATGGCTTCCTGCACCTGCCCGTTATCAAGGAGCCAGTTCAGGGTGCGTTGCCAGAGCATGTGGGCGCGTTCAGGGTCTGTATGCTGAATTCGTTGCAGCAGGGCATCGCGGAACAGATCATGGTAGCGGAACCACTCGTTCTGGTTATCGAGGGGTATCAGGAACAGGTTCTGGGAGAGCAGGGTTTCCAGCATTTTCTGGCTGTCACCGGCCTTGCGAATGCTGTTGCACAGGGAAGCGCATAACCTCGGGCAGCAGGCGGTGTCCAGCAGGAAGGCGACGATATCCTCTGGTTGTTTGTCCAGCACCTCGCTGAGCACATAATCGCTGATGTATCGCTCATCTATGTTCAGTGGGGCCCGGAGGGCGTGCGAACCGGAGCCATTCTGGTCCCGGCCCGAAGCGGTCTTGCTTCTTGAAAGCGCAGAGAGCTGCATGGCAGCGACCCAGCCTTCGGTGCGGCGGCGAATAGCCTTTACATCCGGCTCGGAGATTTCAAGACCCATGGTGATGTGGAAAAACTCGCGACACTCGTCTTCGGAAAACGCCAGAAGTGCCGGGTGTATCTCCTGTACCCAGCGGCGTACCCGCCAGCGGGGCAATGGCAGGGGCGGTTCTGTGCGGGAAATCAGGGTAATGGTAACGCCAGAGGGAAGGTAATCAACAAAATAACCGACCTGGCGCTGAATCGAGTCGCGGGCAATAAACTGGAAGTCGTCCAGTACCAGATTCCAGGAGCTGCCATCCGAGGCAAGTGTGTTTAAAAGTGCTGTAATCGCACTGCTGAGGCTGTCATCGGAGTTGCTTGCGAGGCTCTTTTGGCAGGCCTCAACGCCGGTCAGGCCTGCGTGCTCGAAGGCACTGACAACATACTGCCAGAAACGCCGTGGCTCATCGTCGTGTTCATCCAGCGACAACCAGGCAATCGGACCTGTTGTGCGTGTGCACCACTGGCTCACCAGCGTTGTTTTGCCAAATCCTGCGGGCGCAACGACCAGGTTCAGGCGTTTCGGATGACCCGGTGCCAGCAATGAGCTGAGCCGTTCTCGCTGAACAGCGCGAGGGTCAGATGCAGGCCTTAGGAACTTGGTGGTTAACAGCATTGCCGTCCTGTGTGCCGGGTGAATAGTGATAAGGAATTGTGTGCTTTGTCTCAGTCAAGTCAAGGGCTGGAGAAACAAACCCGGGCGTCATAGGCTGCGTGGGCGTAATTTTGGTCTAAACTGAGTCAGAGAACTCATCTATACTAAAAAAGAATGAAAAACCGGCTCGTTATGCGTATTCTTGAGCCTTGGTTAAACATTCCTATTCAACCCGCTGCAGGCCCGAAACTCAGGGAGCGACAGAGCCAATGAAATTACAACAGTTGCGATATATATGGGAAGTTGCACACCACGATCTCAATGTGTCGGCAACCGCCCAGAGTCTTTTTACGTCTCAGCCCGGTATTTCCAAACAGATCCGGTTGCTTGAGGACGAGCTGGGGCTGGAGATATTTGCCCGCAGCGGCAAGCATCTGACGCGTATTACTCCCGGGGGAGAAATCATTGTACGCGAAGCCGGCGAGATCTTGCGCCGTGCGGAAGGTATAAAAAAAATCGCTCAGGAATTCAGTAACCAGCGTAAAGGCGAGCTGAGTATTGCCACCACTCATACCCAGGCCCGTTACGCGCTGCCGCCTGTGATCAGTGGTTTTATTGAATCCTTCCCGGATGTGTCCCTGCACATGCACCAGGGTACCCCCATGCAGATCTCGGAAATGGCCGCGAACGGCGCCGTTGATTTTGCCATTGCAACCGAAGCCATGGAATTGTTCAACGACCTCATCATGATGCCCTGCTATCGCTGGAACCGCACCGTAATCGTGCCCAGGGACCATCCGCTGACTCAACTCCCTGAACTGACTCTGGAAGCATTGGCGGAGCATCCGCTGGTGACTTACGTATTCGGCTTTACCGGGCGCTCAAGACTGGACGAGGCGTTCCAGTCCAAGGGCCTGACGCCGCGGGTGGTGTTCACCGCTGCAGATGCCGACGTGATAAAAACCTACGTGCGCCTTGGCCTGGGTGTCGGCATCATCGCCAGCATGGCCTTTGATCCCGGGAACGATACGGATCTGGTGGCCCTGGATGCCCAAAAGCTGTTCAGCCCCAGCGTAACCCGAATCGGTTTCCGCAAGGGGACCTTTCTGCGCGGCTATATGTACGACTTCATCCAGCGCTTCGCACCGCATCTCACCAAGGAAGCGGTTGACAAGGCTGTTGCCCATCAGAGCAGCCGTAGCGAAATAGAGGCATTGTTCAAGGACGTGGAACTGCCTACATACTGACAGAGGGCGAGGCGTGCCTGAGGGTAGCGTTACTGGCGGGCAATCAGATTCCCGGCGTGCAGGCCACATTCTTTTTGGGTGGCCTCCTCCCACCACCATCGGCCTTCGCGCTCATGCTGCCCCGGTAAGACGGCGCGGGTACAGGGCTGGCAGCCAATGCTGATGAATCCTTTTTCATGCAGCGTGTTATAGGGTGCTTCCGACATCCGAATGTAATCCCACACGTCTTTTGAGGACCAGTTGGCCAGAGGGTTGAACTTCACCAGGGTTTTGCCCGGGCCAGAGAAGGTTGCGTCTTCCTGCACAACCGGCACCTCGTTGCGGGTGCCCGGGCTCTGGTCCTTGCGCTGGCCGGTAATCCAGGCATCCACATCAGCCAGCTTGCGCCTGAGCGGATTTACCTTGCGAACGCCACAGCATTCACTGTGGCCGTCCTCGTAGAAGCTGAACAGCCCCTTTCGGTTTACCAGATCCTGAACCTCGCCGGTATCAGGGAAGAGTACCTCAATCCCAATGCCATAGTGCTTGCGCACCCGTTCGATAAATTCATAGGTTTCGGGGTGCAGCCGACCCGTGTCCAGAGTAAACACTTTCAGGTTGTCCGTCAGTTTGTGGGCCATTTCGATAAGCACCACATCCTCGGCACCACTGAAAGATATCGCAATGTTGTCGTAGCGCTTAAAGGCTGCCTTCAGAATCTCTCTCGGGCTCGCGCTACCCAGTTCGTTGTGTAGCTCACGGATATTGCTCATAAATTGTCAGTACCTGGTACGGGTTCAGGTGAAGGTTAGCATTAATACACTAATTCCATGAAGGAATGACAATCTATATGGTTATGCTTTGAAAGATCGTAATTGCAAGCGTGGCCTGATCCGCCCCTGCCGCACAGGCTTCGGGAAACAGGGTACCGATAACCAGTTTCAAGAGCATGGGGAAACTGTGTGGTCTGTTTTTTTAGACTACACTTCCTGGCATATCAAGCGGCTGGTCGACCTGGGTGCGAGATGTCTCCGGCAGGCTCAAGCTGACCGCCGTCTGGTGCCGTAAGATTTCTGACCTGTTTTTTCCTGTCGGTGTAACGGAGTAACCGCCATGAGAAGTATTTTTACCCTGCTTGGATTCGTGCTTGTCGCGATTGCGCTTTACGTTCTCTGGGCCAATCTGAGCGCTCGCATCGTCGCGATTGAGTCTGATACTGGCAGTTACATCTACACCGACCCGGACATTCCCGAAGTCTCCGAACCACCGGTTGGAGAGCCGGCGCCCGAGGGCGCGTATGACCGGTTGTCTTCGCTGGAAACACTACTGCAGAAAAACGCCAGTGCAATAAAAGTACTGTCTGACCGCATGGACCGTCTTGAAACGGCCATCTGTCGCGGGGAAGACTGTGGCCGCAGAATGCTGACCCGGGAAGCCGTGTTTTTCGGGCTGAATGAAAGCACACTCACTGAGCAGGAAAAAGAACGGATTGACCGCCTGCTTGAAAATGTGGGTGAGGGCGCTCTCATCTCTCTCCGGGGGCAGGCGGACGCGATTGGCGAGGAAACCTACAACCATCTGCTTTCACTGCGCCGGGCTGCTGCTGTCAAACGCTATATTGACAAAAACTTTGATGCGGCAGGGCTGGATAACAACCTGTTGATCACAATCAGCGGGACAGGCGAAGCTCTGGCAAACGGTGGCAGCGAAGCCGAGGACCCGACCCGCAGGGTGGTGGAGATACTGGTGTTTGAGTGAGAAGCAGTCTTTGGAGACAGGCCGTGGACCCTGCCTTTGTGTGATGCATTTTGCCCCGGTTTTTCTTATGATACCGCGTCAACTGAAGGGGAGCAGGCCTTGCTCTTATTCAGCATTCTCATTTGGAACATTGAATCAGGAGATCACTGTGGAACTGGCATGCCTTGACCTTGAGGGTGTATTGATCCCGGAAATATGGATTGCGTTTGCAGAAAAGACCGGCATTGAAGAGCTCAAGGCGACAACCCGTGATATTCCGGATTACGATGTTCTGATGAAGCAGCGCCTGAAACTGCTGGACCAGCACGGATACGGCCTGCCACAGATTCAGGAAGTGATCAGCGAGCTGGACCCGCTGCCGGGTGCGCGGGAGTTTCTGGACTGGTTGCGCGAGCGGTTTCAGGTGGTGATTCTTTCCGACACCTTCTACGAATTCGCCATGCCGCTGATGAAAAAACTGGGTTACCCCACGCTGCTCTGCCACAAACTGGAAGTGGCAGAGAACGGCCAGATAACCAACTACCTGCTGCGCCAGCGCGACCCCAAGCGCCAGTCCGTGCGTGCTTTTCAACTGTTGAACTATCGCGTAATCGCAACGGGTGACTCCTACAACGACACCACCATGCTGGGGCAGGCGGAAGCCGGCATTCTGTTCCACGCACCGCAGAATGTGATCGACGAGTTCCCGCAGTACCCGGCTGTGCAGGAGTTTGAGGAACTGAAACAGGAGTTTCTGAAGGCGAGCGCTGTACACTCTGCCTGATCCCGCTAATCGTCGAAGGTGCCTCATCAGCATGCAATCGAATCAGGGCGGCTAGCATTCGCCCTGATTCAGCTTTTCCAGGAAATCCATCAGCGGCTTCACTTTGGTAAGCGTCTCCTGGTATTCGCTCTCGGGGTCCGAGTCCGCAACAATGCCACCGCCACCCCAGCAGCGAATGGTTCCGTGCTCTTCACCGGCCGCATCAGTCTGCTCGTTCTCGCACAGCATGGTTCGGATGGCAATGTTGCTGTCCAGTGTGCCGTCCAGCCCATAATAAAAGATGGATCCGCAATAGGGCCCGCGCCAGTGGGGTTCAAGCTCCCGGATGATTTCCATGGCACGGATTTTCGGGGCGCCGGTTATGGAGCCGCCCGGGAAGGCGTCGAACAGGGCTTGCATGGGACTTACTTGGGGTTTCAATTTCGCACGGATATGACTTACAAGGTGGTGGACATTTTCGTATGTTTCAAGCGCGAAGAGTTTATCAACGCTCACCGACCCAGGCAGGGCATTGACGCTGAGATCATTGCGAAGAAGATCCACAATCATCAGGTTTTCTGCCCTGTCTTTTTCCGAGCTTAACAACTCTTGAGCAAGGCTGAGATCCTCAGCGGGTGTTGCCCCCCGGGCGCGGGTCCCCTTGATTGGGCTCGTCTTGACAATGTCTCTGTCAAAACCCAGGAAACGCTCGGGAGAGACAGACAAAACGTCACACCCGTCCTGACGAAGGAATGCTGAAAAAGGGGTAGGGTTTGCCTTCGTAAGTGCTACGTACGCATCCCATGCATCACCACGGTAGCGCCCCTTAAATTCTTGTGAAAGGTTTACCTGGTAGCAGTCACCGTCCCGAATATAGCGTTTTATTGTACCGATACTTTCCAGATAGGTCGCAGCGGTTTGTGTGGGGCTGAACGGAGTTGTTATTTGCCAATCAGAGCCCACTTTTGCAGCGGGCGTTCTCCGCCAAGCGTTAATCTTGGCGATTTTGTAGCTGGGGCAGGCGGGATGAGTCCAAAGGTAGTGTTTGCCGGTGTTTTTGTTATAACTGGCAATCCATAAATAAAATTCGGCGAATAATACCGGGAGCCTCAGAGTGTGTTTAAGGCCAGACAGGCGCTCCTCCTGCATGTAGCCTAATTCGAAGGCGAGAGACCCAACCCAACCCCCGGTCAGATACTCTTTGGTCTGCTTGTAAGCGACTTGATACTGACTTATGGCTTGCTCGAAGAGGCTAGCGCTATGCTGCATGCCCACGACAGAGCCGTAAGTTTTTATTTTTTGTTTATATTCGGTCTCGGCGAGGCAGGCAAACCCCACAAGATCTCCAGTGGCCGCTGCCGTGGAAGCGCCCCCCAAATGAACGAAATCAGGGTGCCGGGAAGCGTGGGCCAGCAGCCACCCATACTCCTTGGCGGTAAGTTCTTGGGCGCCTGTTGTGTTCAAGCCGCCTCCGCGCTATATCGACAGGATGTTAAGTGGCACACAGTTTGAGGATTGCTCATTTTATAGAACGGCTGGTGTAATGAAAAACGTAGAACATGGCGACAACTTTGACGCGTATGCTAGCAGCTTCCTCTTGCTGATCGAACACAAAAATTACTTGAAAGGACTAGATATGATTAATCGCGCATTCAATGTGGGGCTTATGCTTTCACTGGCCTTCATGCTCGTTATGCCTGCATATGCCCAAGAAGATAAACAGTATGACGACCACGTTCTTTCCGACGGCGAACTCACGAAAAGAGAGTTGGCGATCGTGTTACTTCGTGCGAAACATGATTTGACCTCTCTTTTGGAAAAAGCGGTATCGGAAATCCAATTGGATGTTGAAAATGCCGGTGTTTTTAGCCCGAGGGCGTGGATGCTAATGAAAGACCTGGGGTTGAAGGAGGTTAAATTATCCGGACAGGCTAAAGAGGCTCCTGCCGATATTAAAGTTCGTGTGTTCCGGGCAAGTCTCAGGTCGGTGGCGCGACACAACCAAATCGATGCTGCGCTGATCGCATACCCCGGTTCGATTAATAAAGATGGTGAAGTCCAGCATGTTGTCGCTGTTGAACACGAACATCGTCTGGGTGTTTCGGGGATCAAGCTTATACCGCTGACCCTGGAAAATGGTGAGGCTTCGTTCGGCTCACCCATGTCGCAAAATAAACCATTCGATTTTTTTTATGATGAGAAGGGCAGCAACCCAGCGCGAGCAAATTAATACTGTAACGCTACCGTGAGCGTTTGTTACGAAGTGTGAGTTTACTCACGGAATCAGACTGTAAAACAATCTTAAATGGAGGTGTGGGGCAATGAGCTTCGCACTTAAAGTTTAAGACTCATATAAGAATAAAATGAGTTTACAAGGAGAAAATAATGAAAAGCCTGAAGAAATTAGCACTTGTAACCGCAATCGCGGCTGTTCCTTTCGCTGCGAACGCAGATTTGAAAGCTCTTGACGACTCAGCTATGGGCAACGTTACTGGTCAGGCTGGTGTGACCATCGAGCTGGAAACTCGCGTTTCCATCGGTGAGTTCACTTACACTGACGACGGTACATTCGCTGTTGCCGGAGTCGAGATCGGTGGTGCCGATGCCAGTGGTCTGACTGATGATGGAGCCGGTGGTTTTACTCCTCTCCCAGGTCTCGCAACTCAAAGTGAAACACTGAATGATATAAAAATTGACATCGATGTGCAGGCAGACGGCGATGCAACCATCCATGTTGGCTCCATCAGTGGCGCTCCAATTGACTGGGGTATGCAGATGGCAGAAGTGTCTCTGCGTGACAACGTGAATGGTTCTGCAGCAACGAAAAATACCACGCTTATCTCTGGCCTGAAAGCTTGGGGTGTGCTGGGTGCTCTGGATATTCGTGTAGACACAGACGATGTTGCGGCTGGCCCGAACACCGGAACCCTGAACCTGGATGCAGCCTTCACGGTTGAGCAAATGGATTTTGACGTGGACTTTCTGGGTGTTGGCATTCGCGGCATGAAGATTCAGGGCGCGAATGCAGGCGGCTTGACCTACACAGATGCAGAAATGGCAGCCTTGCTGCAAGATCCTAACGGCGAAGATCCAGTTCTTGAAGGCAAGCTTGTTGCACTGGCGTCTGGTAACAACGCTCTTAGCAAGTCCTTCGCGGTTGCGCGGCTGGACGTTTATAAAGGTAACAATTTTGCTGCGTCTGGCAGTGGTAATGAAAAGACTGATGTGTTGCGCATTGATATTGACGATGTCCTAATGGATGTTAGTATCAATGAAACTCTGGTTGGCGGAGCGAACATTGGTACCATCGGTATCGATAATCTGCACATCCATAACACCAAGCTGGCTGTATACGGTCACTAATCTGACCCGAACGCCAATGGTATCGAAGCGCCCCGCTCTGCGGGGCGTTTTCGTTATTGGAAAGGCAATAAAAAACGGCAGCTTAAAAAAATAGCTGCCGTTTTGTTATACGCCTGAGCGATTGAAGTAGAAAAAAACGTGCCTACTGATCAGGCACCTGAATAGAAAGATCAAACCCACCCCCCGGTCTGGGCGTCAGTGTAATCGGCCCTTCGTTAATCCCCTGCGGTAGCTGAATCCGGTCTATTCCCGGCGGATTGCCGATGGAAAAGTTCACGTTTTGCCCGTCAAAACCAATGCCCAGTTGATCGTTAAGGAAGGTCTGGGTGAAAGGCTCGTCCGGGATCTGCATTTGCTGGCCGAAAATCAGTGGCGGTATGTTCGGTGTGAACTCTGCTGGTGGCTGGGCTCTGGCCAGTTCTTCCTGGGGCAGAAGCAAGGCGCGGCGCAGAAATTCTTCTTCGGCATTTGCCAGGGCATCGGATCTGCCTTCCTCGGTCAGCCGCTGCGAGGCTTCCCGGTAGGCTTCTTCTTCGGCTTCCGTAATAACGGGCTCACCGGGTGAAATCGTCAGGGCACGGATTATCCGCTTGCGATCGGCTTCGGTTTTCCGGTTCTCTTTTGGGACTACAATAACCGCCGAATCCTTAACATAGGTTTCGACCATTTCGTCGGAGCTCATTACCTGAACACCTGCCATAGCAGGCAGCGAAGCTGAGCCGGCGAGTGCCGCAGCAATGCCAAGCGCAAGCCGGGCAGGGTGTTTACGGAAAGATGCCACGCCAGCGTTGCTTGCGGCGGGCCGGTGTTGGTGGTTCATAATCTAGCCTCTTGCTGCGATAAGCTCAGGTACGAGGCGTGTCTGAGGCTACAGCAATCAGTACGCTTCTCTCTTATTATGAGTATTCGGGTTGTCGGGAAGCATTTCAAGCGCGATGGTATGAGTTTGTGACCAGATCTTTGGATACGTTGAACTTTCAGGGGATAACATGGCCTCAGGGGCACAATGAACAGATTATTTCGTAGCCGCTGGCAGCGCTGGATAAATCGCCGGATTCCACGGTCGGATGTCCAGTTACTCACCCAGAGAAACCTCTTCATTCTGCCGACCGCCGCGGGTGTGGTGTTTGGCATGCTGTTGCTGATCATGCTCATCACCGGTATCAATTACCAGAACAGCCTTATCTACCTGGTAACGTTTCTGCTGGGGGCTGTCTTTGTGGGGGCCATGCACCAGACTCACCGCAATCTTTCCGGCCTGGAGTTGACACTGGTTCAGGCCGGTGAGGGTTTTGCAGGGGATGACATCGTGTTCCGGTTGCGGGCGACCGCCGGCAAAGACGATGCCATAGCCCTGACCTTGTCTGCCAACGACCTTTCTGTGGCTGTGGGTTACGTGCCTTCCGGCCAGTCGGTTGACGTAGCTCTGCCCGTGCCTTCGGCGTACCGGGGGTATTTACGCCCCGAGAGTATCCGTATTGAAACCCGCTTTCCCTTTGGGCTGCTGAAAGCCTGGTCGTGGATGAGGCCCATGGCAGCGGGTGTGGTATATCCGCGGCCCATTGCGGCGCCCGAGGTGCTCAGCACCCTGGCTGATGGTGAGCAAACGGCCAGTTCCCGCTCTCCCGAAGGCAATGATCACGCCGAGTTGAGGCCCTGGCGTGAAGGGGATTTGAGCCAGCGTGTGATGTGGAAGCGGTTCGCCCGCAGTGGCCAGATGGTGGTGGCGGACTGGGAAGCCGATAAAGGCAGCCCGCACTGGCTTGATTTCAATGCCTTTCCGGGGGCGGATCATGAATTACGGCTCAGCTACCTGTCCTGGCTTGTGCTTGAACGGGGCCGGGCCGGCGCAAGGTTCGGGCTGAATCTGCCGGGGCAGGTGATTGAACCCGATAGCGGTGCGGCTCATGTAACCCGCTGCCATCGGGCGCTGGCAGTCTGGGGCGAGGAGAAGCCGAGAGATGCGTTTGCAGAGCCCCACGGTACGCGCACTGGCATGGATACAAGCCGGTCCAGGAACGCCATGGCAGGAGAGCGGTCATGAGCCTATTGAATCGCGGAAACAAGCCGGTTGAAACACGGGTTGACAGCCTTCCGTCCCGCGCCTTGCTCTGGTTGATGGCCAGTTTTGCCCTGTTACTGACGCCCCAGATTGACCGGTTGCCGGTATGGTTGATTATTGCCTGTATTGCGTTGGCAGGCTGGCGATGGCTGGCTCAACTGGGCCGCGTACGCCTGCCGGGCCGCTGGCTGCGTGGCGGGATCATGCTGGCTCTTGTTGCTGTGTATCTGATTGGGGTGCAGGGGAGCTTCACCGTGGATACCGCAGCTTCGTTCTTTGTGTTGACGGTTGGCTTGAAATGGCTGGAAACCCGCACCTCCCGTGATTTCTATGTTCTTTTCTATATTCTGGTGTACCTGGCCACGGTGAATTTCCTGTTCCACCAGGAAATTCACTGGGCGTTGGTGAACATTGGCGCCATTGCGCTGTTGCTGATCGGATTGCAGGTGCTTAATGCCCCGGAGTTGCCGGGAGGTGTGAAGGCTGGCTGGCGCCGCTTGGGTGTCATGCTCCTGAAGGTTTTGCCAATAGTAGTGCTTCTGTTCGTGTTTTTCCCCCGGATGGCGCCTTTGTGGAGTGTGCCACTGGTATCTGGCCAGGCTCGCACCGGGATCAGCGACACAATGCGGCCGGGGGACATATCCAGCCTGGCCCAAAGCAGTGAGCGGGCCTTTCGGGTGACCTTCGGCGGTGCCATGCCACAATATCGTGACAGATACTGGCGTGGATTGATCCTGGATACTCTGGATAATGGCACCTGGCGCCAGAGCGGCTATGAGCCCTATCGCCGCCCCGGACGGGTTAACGTGGATGGCGGCGTGGGTGATCTCAAGCCCAATGAGTACGATGTACTGATGGAGCCAACGGACCAGCGCTGGGCCTTCGCTCTTGCGGATTCGGTGGCGGTGTCGGATAACGTGGTTCAGGAAGCAGATAACCTGTTCCGTTTCCGCCGCCCGGCTGACAGCCCGATTCGCTACAGGCTGGCGCTCCAGAATACCGGAGAAACTGCAACGGAAACCCTGGAGCAGCGGGAAGCGCATCGTTACCTTCAGCTCCCGGCTGAGGGTAACCCCCGGGCCCGGATTCTGGCCGGGGAACTGAAGGGCTCAACCGGTGACCTGGGGGTGATTCGTGCACTGCTTAACCGTTTCCGGGAACAGCCTTATTACTACACTCTGCGACCGCCTCAAATGCCGGATAATGGTATCGACAGCCTGCTGTTTGATCAAAAACGCGGGTTCTGTGCCCACTACGCGGGCGCCACCACCTTTGTGTTGCGCGCTGCAGGTATTCCGGCACGGGTTGTTGTGGGTTATCAGGGTGGTGAGAGTGGTGCCGGTGGTGATTACCTGATTGTTCGCCAGTATGATGCCCACGCCTGGGTTGAGGCCTGGGTGGAAGGGCAGGGCTGGATTCGTATTGACCCCACAGCCGCGATCGCGCCGGATCGCATTGAATCGGGTTTGCGGGATGCCGTAGCGGAAGAGGGCTCTTTCCTGGAGAATAACTGGGCTTCGGCACAGCGTTACGGTGATGTTGCCCTTATCCAGTGGGCCAGCTTGCAGCTCGACCGTATCAACTACCAATGGCAGCGCTGGGTGGTGGGTTACCAGGGCCAGAGCCAGATGGATCTTATGTCACGCTTGCCCGGCGGCTTTGGTATGCGTGAACTCGGCTACCTGACTGCAGGTATTGTAGGCGCAGGCCTTCTGATCGCCGGTCTTGTCTCTGCCCTGCAAATGCGCCGTGGCACAAGCCGGGACCGGTACAGGCGAGTGCTGGATGCCTGGTATCAGTTGTGCGCCCGGGCAGGTGTGCCGGTAAGGCACGGAGAAACCCCTTCAACACTGGCTTCCCGGCTGGCGGCTGCGGAGCCGGCAGTTGCCGACTCGGCCAGGCTTTTTGCCCGAATGGTGAACAGCCATTACTATAAGCACCAAGCAACAGGGGGCGGAAAAAGCGATGACAAAGGTGAGGCAACCCGCCTGCGCAGATTGTTGGTTACCATGAGGCGGCAGCTTCGCCGCAGCGGCAAAAACCGACCCGCAGCCTTTCGGGCCACTAAACCGGATTCAGGAAAACAGATTGACTGATATTGCCCTTGAAATGCCATGGCTTCAGAAGCCGTGGCAGGTTATCCAGAACCAGCTTGCGGATGGGCGGCTTCCCCATGCCCTGATGGTTAACGGTGAGTGTGGTGTGGGCAAACGTGCCTGGGCAGACGCGGTTGCGGGCTTGTTGTTGTGTGCGGCGCCTTTGGATATGCAATCCGGCCAGCCCCGTGCCTGTGGCCAATGCCGCCAGTGTGAGTTGCTTGCGGCGTCCAGTCATCCGGATGTACGGGTTTTCTCCCCGGAGAAGTCCCGGATGATCAGAGTCGATCAGATCCGGTCGCTGTCTGCATTTGCTGTGTCGTCGCCGCAGGTAGCGGCCCGCAAAATTGCCATTATCGACCGTGCCGACCAGCTCAATATCAATGCGGCCAACGCTCTGCTGAAAACCCTGGAAGAGCCTGTGCCGGATTTTGTACTGCTGCTTCTGCAGGAAAGCGGCCGGCCAGTTTTGCCGACAATCCGCTCCAGGTGCCAGATGTTGTCCATTCCGGTGCCTTCGCTGGAACAGTCAGAAAAGTGGCTTGCCGGCAGGATTTCCAGTCTTGACAGTGACCGGCAGCCCGCGCCGGAGCTTCTGGCAAAGTCGCTAATGCTGGCGGGTAATGCGCCGCGCCTTGCGCTTGAATACGCTACCGGTGAGTTCCCCGCCCTGAGGGACGAAGCATTCGAGAAGTTCCGTCTGTTCATGAAAGGCCAGGTTGCGGTGGGGGAAGCCGCGAGGGCGTTCAAGGCTTTGGGGCTGGAAGACACGCTCTGGTTATTTGAAGGCTGGGCGGCAGACCTGGCACGGCTTTGTGCCGGGGGCCAGGCAAATGATCACGAAGCCGGGGAAATGCTCAGTTTTCTGGCCGGTATTAATCCTGCCTGGCGCGCCCACGACCTGCTGGACAAGGTCCGCGAAGCCCGCGCAGCCGGGGCATACAACGTAAACCCGGAGTTGGAGGCGAGCCGCCTGCTCATCGCCTGGCAGGAGCTGATGCCAGCAAAGCGTCGCGCATCCTGATTGCGCTTTTGCAGGGAACAACTGCTATGATTTGGAGATATCAGGGTTTTTTTACCCACTCCCACATAGCTGGATCACATAACTGGATTATAAAACAGGAAAGGTGTCGTATATGGGGCCCGGATTTGGTGCACGCAGTGGCATTCTGACCCTGACGATCAAGGACAAGGCGGTTTTGTATGCCGCTTACATGCCTTACATTCGTCAGGGTGGATTGTTCATACCAACCCAGAAACAGTATCAGCTTGGCGATGAGGTTTTTCTGCTGCTGAACCTGATGGACGAGCCGGAGAAAATTCCTGTCGCGGGCAAGGTTATCTGGATTACGCCCAAGGGCGCCCAGGGCAACCGTGCCGCCGGGATTGGCGTGCAGTTCAACGGTGATGACGAGAGCGCCAGAACAAAGATCGAATCCTATCTTGCGGGTTCTCTGAGCTCTGATCGCCCGACGCACACAATGTGAGGCGGGCTTGTGGAATGAATGATCTTGCCGCCTTGTCAGGCGCCTGCACTGAAACCGCTGAAGAAACCTTTGATCTTGCCCGATCGGGCGCTCGCGAGACGGTGTGGCCATTGCGGCACATTACTCTTGCGGGCCTGAGCTGGCCTGCCGCGGTTTCCGCGCCGGCTTCTAACCCGCCTATTATAATGCTTCATGGCTGGCTCGATAACAGCCTGACCTTCTCCCGGATAGCACCAGAGCTCACCCGGGTGTCATCGCTGTTCTCGGTTGATCTTGCAGGCCACGGCCATTCCGGGCACCGGCCCCCGGGCCAGAGTTATCAGCTCATGGATTACGTGGTCGATATCGCAGAGCTGATTGAAACGCATTTTTATCGTGGCAAGCAGGTTGGAAAATCGGGGCAACACGTAGATCAGAACAAGGCCGTTCAGAAAATGGACATTGTAGGACATTCGCTGGGTGGCATTGTCGGCGCGCTCTACGCAGCGGCGTTTCCGGAGCGGGTGCGAAAACTGGTGATGATTGACAGCCTCGGAGCCCTCAGCCGCCCGGCCAGTGAAACGGTTCCACAGCTTCGCAAGTCCATAAAAAAACGAATCGCAGGCTCCGGGCGCCCCGCCGTCTATCCCGATATTGTTACGGCGGCAAAAGTTCGCGAAGGAGGGCTCAGCCCGCTTAGCCATGAAGCCGCTCTGACGCTGGTCCCCCGCAACCTGAAACCCGAGGGAGGTGGCTACAGCTGGCGGACGGATGCCCGGTTACGACACCCCTCGCCCCTGATGATGACCGAAGAACAGGTGGTGGCTTCTTTGCAGTCTGTTCAGGCGTCGACCTTGTTTGTGCGCGCGAAGGATGGCCTGCTGGCACGGAGGCAGGGGCTGGACAAGCGAGCGGATGCAGTGCCGCATATTCAAACAGTTGACGTGCCCGGTGGGCACCATTGCCATCTTGATGGGGACACCCGCCCAGTGGCGGATGTTGTCAGACATTTCCTTGAGAATGAGTAAAATATTGCCAAAATCCTTGCTAGTCCGCTTACTCCTCAGCTTTATGCTGTTGATTTCTTCCGGGATTGCCAGTGCGGCGCTTCCCGAAGCCGTGCCGCAGGCTTTTCCCGAGTCCACGCTGGAGGCAAAAGTGTCGATCGAATCCTCCGGGCACCTGGTGCTGTTCAGCCCGGTTCGGGAGGTTAACAATGAGATTCGTTCTGAATCCATGGCTCGCCTGCCGGTGTCCGGCGAAGGTCGCCTCTACCAGATCGCCCGGGATGCGAACCGTCGGGAAGCACGTGAGCATTACCTCGGGCTGCTTCGCGACCGGGGCGCACAGATTCTGTTCGAGTGCTCGGGGATTCGCTGCGGGAGAAGCAATGTCTGGGCAAACCAGATATTCAATCAGGCGGTGCTCTATGGCCGCGATGCAACCCAGGATTACCTGGTTGCCGGGGTAGTGGCGGATGATGGCAGCCGCTGGTTGACTTCGGTGTATACCGTTACCCGGGGCAACCTGCGAGAGTATGTGTGGATAGAACATCTGAAAGTGGCGGCCGGTGCTGCCGTTCCTGGGCTTGGCAGTGTGAATGAGAGGGTCGTGGGGCCTGTTATTGTGCCCTGGCAGGGTGGCATTACCTACCGGTTTGACTGGCAAGCCACGGATCGCCGGCGGGTAAGCGAGCTCGCGCGGGAAGAAGGAGCCAGAGTCATCCTTGTGGGTTATTCTGTGCTGGAGGCCAATGAGTCATTCAGTGCCTCCATGGAACGTGCCCGCAATGCTGCAGAGTCCCTGTCGGAAGTGCTGGCCAAAACCGGTGTGTCCAGGCAGCAGCAGGAGCTTGTAATTGCGGGGCCGTCTGTGGTCATTAGTGACCCGGCACGGCAGGGTAACCGGGTTGAAGTGATGGTTGTAAGGAGGTAGCTCCATGCCAGACGACAATGCAACAAAGGTTCTCGACAGCTCCGATCTCTCGGCCACCGGCGCCAAAACCTCGGATGAAGCGAAGGGCTCCCGGGCCAGGCGCCAGACAGTGGCGCTTACGCTGGGTAGCGGCGGTGCCCGTGGTTATGCACACATCGGTGCCATTGAGGTGTTGGCCGAGCGTGGTTACAACATTGTAGCCATTTCCGGCTGCTCCATGGGCGCGCTTGTGGGCGGCATGTACGCCGCCGGGAAAATGCAGGACTACAAGGACTGGGTTACCGGCCTGGGGCAGTTTGATGTACTCAAACTGCTGGACCTGACCTTCAAATCGGTTGGTGCTATCCGGGGTGAAAAAATCTTTTCTGTGGTTCGGGAAATGCTGGGGGATACCCGCATCGAGAACCTGCCGCTGCATTATACGGCGGTGGCGACAGACCTGCTGGCCCATAAGGAAATCTGGTTTCAGGAAGGCCCGCTGGACCGCGCTATCCGGGCCTCCGTTGCCATTCCAAGCGTTGTAACACCGTTGGTTCTTGGTGGCCGGGTGCTTGTAGACGGTGCTTTGCTGAATCCGCTTCCCATTATTCCGACAATTTCAGCCCATGCGGATATTGTTGTGGCCGTTAACCTCAGTGGTGAGGATGACCGGCGCCAGCGGATACCGGATGCAGCCTTCTACGGTAACCGGGATGAAGGCAATAATACGGAAGAATGGGTGGATGCTGTTCGTGATGCGGCTTCTCGATGGTTCGACTGGGACGCCATCAAGTCGCTGGGTGGCAGAAAACCCGGCAATGGTGACAGCCCGGAAGAAAAAATCTCGAAAGAAGCCGAGAAAAAAGAACAGAAAAAAGAGCAGAAGAGAGAACAGAACAACAACGACCAGAAATTGCAGGAAGATCACGAAACAATTGACTGGGACAAGCTCGGGATTGGCAAGTTCGACGTGATGAACCTGACCATTGAAACCATGCAGAGTGCTCTGGTGCAGTACAAGATTGCCGGCTACCCGCCGGATCTGTTGGTTAATATTCCGAAGAATGCCTGTCGCACTTACGATTATCACAAGGCGCCCGAGTTGATCCAGTTGGGGCGTGAGCGTATGGCTACCGCACTGGACCGTTTCGAGAAAAACCGCAGCAGTTCCGGGCCCCTGGCAGTCTGAACAGGGGCAGACAGGGTCAATCCTCTGTCTGCAGCAGATGCCGAAAATCGTATTGAAACAGCGTATAATCCCGCGCTGAATCCGACCTTACAGGGAACAGCGTTTGTGACCAGCCCGATTGAAGACCTTCACACCGTTCGCGATTACCTGCGCTATGCCTCGTCGCAGTTTGCTGCCTCAACCGTGTTTTTTGGCCATGGCACGGACAATGTATGGGACGAGGCCGTGCAGTTGGTACTGCGCAGCCTTCATCTGCCCCTTGAAAACAATACACTGTTTCTGGATGCCAGGCTGACCCGGGAAGAGCGCGAACTGGTTCATACACGCATCAGGCGCCGTATCGATGAGCGCATCCCTCTGGCGTACCTTCTGGGTGAAGCCTGGTTCATGGGGATGCCATTCCATGTGGATGAACGCGTGCTGGTGCCCCGTTCACCCATTGGCGAGCTGATAGAAAACGGTTTTCAGCCGTGGCTTGGGGATAAACCGGTAGCGCGGATTCTGGATCTTTGTACCGGCAGTGGCTGCATCGGGATAGGGGCAGCGTCGGTATTCGAGAGCGCGAGTGTTGATCTGGCCGATATTTCACTGGATGCGCTGGCGGTGGCCGAGTCCAACATAGAGCTTCACGAACTGCAGGGGCGGGCGCGCACTGTGCAGTCGGATGTGTTTACGGATATCCGTGGCCAGTACGATATTATTGTCAGTAATCCGCCTTACGTTGATGCGGAAGATCTGGCTGATATGCCCGAAGAGTTTCATCATGAACCTGAGCTGGGGCTGGCGGCGGGCGATGATGGCCTTGATATTGCCCACAGGATTATTGCCGGCGCTCTGGAGCACCTTACGCCCGGTGGTCTGCTGGTGGTGGAAGTGGGGAATAGCCGGGCGGCGCTGGATGCGGCTTATCCGGATCTCCCTCTTACCTGGGTGGAGTTCAGTAACGGTGGTGATGGTGTGTTTGTGATTAGCGAGCAGGACCTTCGCCAGTGGCAGGAACGGAACTGAACCATTTTCTTATAATACCTTAACAAGATACTGAATTATGTCAGGAAATTCTTTCGGAAAACTGTTTACGGTGACCACTTTTGGCGAGAGCCACGGCGCTGCACTGGGCTGCATTATTGATGGTTGCCCTCCCGGGCTGGAGCTTTCGGAAGCGGATATGCAGGCGGACCTGGATCGTCGCAAACCGGGTACGTCGCGGCATACGACCCAACGCCGCGAAGCCGATGAGGTTCGTATTCTGTCTGGTGTTTTTAAGGGCAAAACGACCGGTACGCCGATTGGTCTGATGATTGAAAATACGGATCAGCGGTCCAGGGACTATTCGAAAATATCGGAACAGTTCCGTCCCGCCCACGCCGATTACACCTATATGCACAAGTACGGGATTCGGGATTACCGTGGTGGTGGCCGTTCTTCTGCCCGTGAAACCGCCATGCGGGTGGCCGCCGGTGCTGTGGCCCGAAAGTTTCTGCAGGAGCGTCTGGGAATTCGTATTCGCGGTTATCTTTCAGAACTTGGCCCTGTTCGTGCCGAGAAGCTCGACTGGGACCAGGTGCATCAGAATCCGTTTTTCTGCCCGGATGCCGACAAAGTGCCGGAGATGGAAGCCTACATGGATGCCCTGCGCAAGGAGGGGGATTCCATCGGCGCCCGTATCAATGTGGTTGCAGAAGGTGTTCCGCCCGGGCTGGGTGAGCCGGTGTTTGATCGCCTGGATGCGGATCTGGCCCATGCGTTGATGAGTATCAATGCGGTGAAGGGCGTGGAGATTGGTGCAGGTTTTGGCTGTATCACGCAGAAAGGTACCGAACACCGGGATGAAATGACGCCGGAAGGGTTTTTGTCCAATGAGGCTGGTGGTGTGTTGGGCGGTATTTCCTCGGGGCAGCCGATTCTGGCGAGTATTGCGTTGAAGCCTACGTCGAGCTTGCGTTTGCCGGGGCGCAGTATCGATGTAAATGGTAATCCGGTGGAGGTTATTACCACGGGCCGGCACGATCCCTGTGTGGGGATCCGGGCGACGCCGATTGCGGAGGCGATGATGGCGATTGTTCTGATGGACCATTATCTGCGGCACCGTGGTCAGAATGGGGATGTTTCTGTTTCTACGCCTGTGATTGTGCAGCTATAAGTTCCGTTCTTCGGTGAAGCGATCCAGTCAGGCGAGGCTGTTCAAAAAACGCCCGTAAATACCTCCCTGTTGGGCTTCGTCGCGCCATCCCTGGCGCTCCAGATTTTTGAACAGCCTCGCCTGACTGGATCACCGTAGTTCGGCGTTTTATCAATATGGTCTGGGAGATACCGAGATTTATTGGCGCCTTTCCAACCTCTACTTCTGGTTTTTCGCCCTTCTGGGCGGGCTTTTGCCCTATTGGTCGTTGTACTTGCAGGGGCAGGGCTTTTCCTATCTGCAAATTGCCACGCTCATGGCAACCATTCAGCTCACCAAGATTGCCGCGCCCAGTGTCTGGGGTCATTTGGGGGATAAAACCGGCCAGCGAGTCCGGCTGGTTCGGTTAGGAGCAATAACCGGTTCTGTGTTTTTTGCCGGGGTGTTTCTTGAGCCGGGGTTTTACGGGCTGCTGCTGGTTATGCTGGCGTTTACTTTTTTCTGGAACGCGATCCTTCCGTTATATGAGGTCATCACCCTGCGCTCGCTTGGAAAGCATCGCGACAAATACGGAAAGGTCCGGTTGTGGGGTTCGGTTGGTTTTATTGCTGCAGTGGCAGGGATTGGGGCGATTCTGGAGTGGGTGGCCGTTGGGTGGTTGCCATGGCTGCTTCTGCCGGTGTTTGCAGGGATTGCAGTATCAGCGTTTCTTGTACCTGCCGAGCGGGGTGAGCGTAAACCCCCGGCACCCAAAGGCAGCTTGAAGGCTATTGTAACGCACCCCGCGGTGGTGGCGTTTTTTCTGATGAATTTTCTGTTGCAGGTTTCCCACGGCGCCTACTACACGTTCTTCAGTATTCATCTGGAACAGCATGGTTACGGAAGCTTTGCTATTGGGCTGTTGTGGTCCCTTGGTGTGATTTCCGAAATCGGCCTGTTTCTGATTATGCACCGCTTGACCCGCAAGTTTACGGTGCGGCAGATTGCCATTGGCGCTTTGGGGTTAACGATGGTGCGGTGGGCGCTGATTGCGGAGCTTACTGATGTCCTGCCCATTCTGTTGTTTGCACAACTGTTGCACGCTGCCTCTTACGCTGCGCTGCATGCTGTTTCGGTCCAGTATGTTCAGGGCTTTTTCGGCCAGCACCATCATGGGCAGGGGCAGGCTTTGTACAGTGGCCTGACGTTCGGTGCAGGGGGTGCGGCCGGGGCCTGGCTGTCGGGCTTTCTGGTGGATGGCTTCAGCACGTCAGCGGCATTCTGGGGCGGCGCCGTGGCAATGGCAATCGCTATCATTATTACAGCACGGGGGCTTCAGGCTCCGCCGGTTTCTCATTCCGAACCCTCTTCTTCATCCTGAACGATAGCCAGAAGCGCCCTGGCGGCATTGCCTGGCTGTCTGCCGGTCAGGCCGATACCCCCGAGAACGCGGGTGACCGGCTGGCCCGCATTGGGGCCTTTCGTTACCACGCCTTCCAGTACTTTCAGGCTTTCGTCCACCATCCGCAGTGGCAGCACACTCCAGCCAAGGCCAACGCTGGTCATCATTTTCAGGGTTTCGAGGTAATTGGTGGGCATTTGTGGGTGCAGCGGCAGGTTTTCCTCCAGAAACAGACGGCTGATCACCCTGTAGGTTGATGTTGTTGTGTCGGGGAGCAAGGCGGGATGCCCGGCCAGATCGGCCAGTCGCGGACTGTCCAGTTCGGCCAGGGGGTGGTCTTTGCCCACTACAAAGGCCATGGGGTCTGGCCACTGTGCGAACACGTGAAAGCTGGCAGGCATGCTGTCGCTCAGCGTGACAAAAGCCAGTTCGGCATTGCGTTTTCGCATTTGTTCGTAGGCTGCATCGGATTCCATGAACTGCAGGTTGATGGCCACGTGTGGGTGCTCGCGTTTGAACCGTCGCAGCCATTTTGGCAGATGATGAAGGCCTATATGGTGGCTGGCGATGATGAGGAGTTCACCTTCTATGAGGCTGGAGTCCGGCGAGAGGGCAATACGGGCGTTGTGGATTTCGTCGAGAATTTTGCGCGCATGGGGCAGAAGGCGGCTGCCGGATTCAGTGAGGCGCAGCTGGCGCTGGCTTCGGTCCACCAGCGTTGTACCCAGCTGGTTTTCCAGTGTGGCCAGGCGCTTGCTGATGGCCGGCTGTGTGATATGCAGTAACTCGGCAGCTTCCGAAAACGAGCCCTGGTCGACGATGGTAAGAAAGGCCTTGAGTGCGTTTGAATCCACGGTTTTTTATTCCTGCGATGCTTTATCTGAAAAGGCTATCCCATAACACACTGGAATGCCATGAATGAAAAACATGAATTGCAGTTATCTTTTGCCCGGCGGTATGATGGGGGATGGCATTCAAACTGCACCTCCGGAAAATGAGAGAGAATCATGGCGGGTAAGACCTTATACGACAAATTGTGGGACGATCACCTGGTCAAACAGAGAGATGACGGTTCTGCACTGATTTACATTGATCGCCACTTGTTGCACGAAGTGACGTCGCCCCAGGCGTTCGAGGGGCTGCGACTGGCCGGGCGCAAGCCATGGCGTATTGATGCCAACCTGGCAACGCCGGACCACAACGTTCCAACCACGGATCGCGACAAGGGTATCGACGGTATCGTTGACCCGGTTTCCCGCACTCAGGTGGAAACGCTGGGCAAAAACTGTGATGAGTTCGGGATTCTTGAATTCAAAATCAAGGACAAGCGCCAGGGTATCGTACATGTGATCGGGCCGGAGCAGGGCGCAACCCTGCCAGGCATGACCATTGTTTGCGGCGACTCCCATACCTCTACCCACGGGGCGTTCGGCTGCCTTGCCCATGGCATTGGCACATCGGAAGTGGAGCATGTGCTGGCAACCCAGTGCCTGGTGCAGCAGAAAATGAAAAACATGCTGGTGAAGGTAAACGGCCAGCTTGGCGAAGGTGTGACCGGAAAAGACGTGGTCCTGGCTATTATTGGCAAAATCGGTACCGCCGGCGGCACAGGTTATGCCATCGAATTCGGCGGGGAGGCCATTCAGAACCTGAGTATGGAAGGCCGCATGACCATCTGTAATATGGCCATCGAGGCCGGTGCCCGGGTGGGCATGGTTGCTGTGGACGGCACCACCATTGACTACGTGAAAGGCCGCCCGTTCGCGCCCAAGGGCGAAACCTGGGATGCTGCCGTTAAATACTGGCGAACCCTGCACAGTGATCTTGATGCACAGTTTGACAAGGTGGTTGAATTTGACGGGTCAGAGATCCTGCCACAGGTAAGCTGGGGCACGTCGCCGGAAATGGTGGCGGATATTACCGGTGCTGTGCCAGATCCTGCCAAAGAAGAAGATCCCATCAAGCGCGAAGGCATTGAGCGGGCACTGAAGTACATGGGCCTGAAGCCGAACCAGGCAATCACGGATATCAAACTGGACAGGGTGTTTATCGGTTCCTGTACCAACAGTCGTATTGAAGATCTGCGGGAGGCAGCCGCTGTGGTCAAGGGGCGCAAAGTGGCCGATAGCCTCAAGCAGGCCATGGTTGTCCCGGGTTCCGGTCTGGTGAAAGAGCAGGCTGAAGCCGAAGGGCTGGACCGGATTTTTGTTGAAGCAGGTCTTGAATGGCGTGACCCCGGTTGCTCCATGTGCCTGGCCATGAACGCCGATAAACTGGGGCAGGGCGAGCACTGTGCCTCTACCTCCAACCGCAACTTTGAAGGCCGGCAGGGCTTTGGTGGGCGCACGCACCTGGTGAGCCCGGCCATGGCCGCTGCCGCGGCGGTAGCCGGCCATTTTGTTGATGTTCGTGAACTGCTTAACCCTGCCACAGGAGAGAACTGAACCATGCGCGCATTTACGCAACACCAGGGCCTGGTGGCCCCCATGGACCGTTCCAATGTGGATACGGACATGATTATTCCCAAACAGTTTCTGAAATCCATCAAGCGCACGGGCTTTGGCCCGAACCTGTTTGATGAACTGCGTTACCTGGACGAAGGCAAACCGGATCAGGACAGCTCGCAAAGGCCGCTGAACCCGGATTTTGTGCTTAATCAGCCCCGCTATCAGGGCGCCAGTATTCTGTTGGCGCGGAGTAACTTTGGTTGTGGCTCCAGCCGTGAGCACGCTCCCTGGGCACTTGATGATTACGGATTCCGGGTAATTATTGCACCGAGCTTTGCGGATATTTTTTACAATAACTGCTTTAAGAACGGTCTGCTACCCATTGTTCTTGAAGAAAAAATAGTAGATCAGTTGTTCCGGGAGGCTGAAGCCGAAGAAGGTTATCAGCTGTCGGTGGATCTGGACGCAAAAACCGTAACCACACCATCCGGTGAGTCTTTCAGTTTCGATGTGGATGACTTCCGCCGGCACTGCCTGCTCAATGGTCTCGATGATATCGGGGTGACCCTGGAGGATGCCGAGCTGATCAAGGCTTATGAAGATCAGCGTCGTCAGACAGCGCCCTGGCTGTTTGGTGCAGGCCAGTAATTACACATCAGGCCGGGTTGGCGGCGAGTCACCCGGTATTGCTTAACTCGCCGGGTCATGCGCCCGGTAACAGGAAAACTGGAAACATCTCATGTCCCGAACTGTTCTTCTTCTGCCGGGCGACGGCATAGGCCCGGAAATTGTTGCAGAGGCTGAAAGGATTCTGCACGCCGTTAACGAAAAGTTTGATCTGCAGCTCAGGTTCGAGTCCGGCCTGGTGGGCGGTGCAGCCCTGGACGATGCAGACACCCCGTTACCCGAGGATACTCTCTCGAAGGCCACGAAAGCGGATGCAATCCTGCTGGGGGCAGTTGGTGGCCCCAAATGGGATGGCCTGCCTATGGCAAAACGCCCGGAAAAGGGCCTGCTGGGCCTGCGCTCGAAGCTGGAGCTGTTTGCAAACCTGCGGCCAGCGGTTCTGTACCCGCAACTGGCTTCGGCATCCTCCCTCAAGCCGGAGGTGGTTTCCGGCCTGGATATCATGATCGTGCGTGAGCTTACCGGCGGTATCTATTTCGGCCAGCCGCGGGGTGTTCGCGAACTGGAAAATGGGGAGCGTCAGGGTTACAACACTTACGCCTACACAGAATCCGAAATCCGGCGCATTGGCAGGGTTGCCTTTGAGGCCGCACAACAGCGCGGTAAAAAACTCTGCTCCGTCGATAAGGCAAACGTACTGGAAGTGACCGTGTTGTGGCGGGAAATCATGAATGATCTCAAGCGTGAGTACCCCGACGTTGAGCTATCCCACATGTACGTCGACAACGCTGCCATGCAACTGGTTCGTGCGCCCAAACAGTTTGATGTGATTGTGACTGGCAACATGTTTGGTGATATTCTTTCAGATGAAGCCGCCATGCTTACTGGCTCAATTGGCATGTTGCCGTCGGCTTCGCTGAACTCTGAAAAGCAGGGTATGTACGAGCCTTGCCACGGGTCAGCACCGGATATCGCTGGTAAGGGTATCGCCAACCCGCTGGCAACGATCATCAGCGCTGCCATGATGCTGCGGTACAGCCTTGAGGAAGAAAAAGCGGCTGCCGCCATTGAAGCGGCTGTAAACAAGGTACTGGACCAGGGGTTGCGCACGGCTGATATCATGTCGGAAGGTGGTACCCGTGTTTCCACCCGTGAGATGGGCGACGCGGTACTGGCTGCCCTGTAAACAGAGGCATTACATTGACAATTTCCCCCGACAGCAACGCGATGCGGTTGCTGCGGGCCCATTCATCCTGTCCCTGCCAGCGATAAAGGTTGAGGGCGGGCATAAAACGAGGTTCAAAGGTCGCACATGAAGCGAGTTGGACTTGTAGGTTGGCGCGGTATGGTGGGCTCTGTCCTCATGCAGCGCATGCGCGAAGAAAACGATTTTGCAGATATCGATCCGGTATTCTTTTCCACCTCCCAGACTGGCCAGCCAGCTCCGGACGTGGGAAAAGAAGGCGTGCCACTGCTGCAGGATGCGTTCGATATCGAAACCCTTAAAACCCTGGATGTGGTGCTGACCTGTCAGGGTGGCGATTACACCAATGCGGTTTACCAGAAACTGCGTGATGCGGGCTGGGAAGGCTACTGGATTGATGCGGCTTCTGCGCTGCGCATGGCCGACCATTCCGTTATTGTTCTGGATCCGGTGAACCGCAACGTAATTGACGCTGCGCTCGATAGCGGAGTCAAGGATTACATTGGTGGTAACTGCACGGTCAGCCTGATGATGCTTGCCCTGGGCGGGCTGCTGGAGCAGGACCTGATTGAGTGGGTAACTCCCATGACCTACCAGGCTGCGTCCGGTTCCGGCGCGCAGAATATGCGTGAACTGCTTAACCAGATGGGCGAGCTCAGCCGCAGTGTCAGTGAAGAACTGGCAAGCCCGTCTTCGGCAATTCTGGACATCGACCGCAAGGTGACGGAAACCATGCGTTCCGACGGCTTTCCCACCGAGCATTTCCAGGTACCCCTGGCAGGCAGTCTTATTCCGTTTATCGACAAGCAGCTTGATAACGGCATGAGCAAGGAAGAGTGGAAAGCGGGTGTTGAAACCAACAAGATCCTGGGGCGCTCAGGGAACCCGATTCCCATTGACGGGATCTGTGTGCGGATTGGTGCCATGCGCTCCCACAGTCAGGCGCTGACCATCAAACTGAAGAAAGATCTGCCTGTTGCCGAGATTGAATCCATTCTGGCGAAAGCGAACGACTGGGTAAAAGTTATTCCCAACGATCGCGATGCCACAATCGAAGAGCTGACCCCAGCCAAGGTAACCGGCACCTTGAGTGTGCCCATTGGGCGAATCCGCAAATTGGCCATGGGGCCGGAATATATTTCGGCATTTACCGTGGGTGACCAGCTTCTGTGGGGAGCCGCTGAACCCCTGCGCCGCATGTTACGGATTCTGCAGGAGCGTTAAGAAATGTTACACAGAGGCAATTAATGCCAACTGTGTCCGGTTTCGGGAAGCCGGTTCGGGGGCGGAGGCTGATTTCAGGCTCCGCCCCTGTTATTTTCAGGAGTACTAAGGAGTTCCGTGCAACTGATAAATAAATGGTGCAAGGATTGCATCTGATTGATTGATAAAACGGGTTTTATCAACAATACTTGCCGGACTGAAAATTGATAGCGTGACATATTAAATCAGAATTATTCGGGCGCAATTCTCCTGCCTCACAAGATTCTGTTTTAAAAACAGTCAAGAATAACGGGGACTGGAAAGGAAAAAGCATGAAGGTACGCAAGCTTGCGGTTGCACTGGCTCTGGCGGGAGGTCTGGGATCCGGCGTCGCTCAAGCCCTCGGGCTGGGTGAGATTGAACTTCAGTCCTATCTGAATGAGCCGATGGAAGCGGAAATCGTTCTGCCGCAAAGCCGGGGCGTTGATCCCGGTGATGTGTTTGTGAATGTAGCGCCGCCGAAAGCTTACGAGAGGCTTGGGCTGCAGCGGGACCGGTTTGTTGGCAAACTTCGTTTCGACGTAACTACGAGCCCGGATGGCAGCCTGGTGGTGAATGTGTCCTCCCGTGAGCCACTGCGAGAGCCGTACCTCAATTTCCTGCTGGAACTGACCTGGCCTAACGGCCGGTTGATGCGTGAATACGCGGTTCTGGTGGATCCCCCGGTCTATGCTGAAGAATCAGGTATTACAGAGCAGGTGCGTGCACCTTCCAGTGCGCCGGCCGCTCAGTCCCGGCCAGCCACTGCTGACCGCAGCGCCGAGTCGATGCGACGCCAGGCCAGGGTGGAGCAGTCCCGGACCAGTGGTTACCGCTCAGACACTTTTGGCCCTACAGGCGCGTCTGACACGCTCTGGACGATTGCATCTGCCGTTCGCCCGGATGACAGCCTGTCCATGCAACAGGTCATGCTGGCTCTTCAGGATCTGAATCCGGACGCCTTTATTGGTAACAACATCAACCGCCTCAAGCGTGGGGAAATACTGCGTGTTCCAACCGTAGAACAGATTCGCAGCCGCAGTCGAGCCGAGGCAACCCGGGTGGTTGCCCGGCAGAATGAGGAGTTCCAGCAGCCCAGGCGCACTGTTGACGCCACGCCTGCCCGACAGCCGGAGGCCGGAGACACAGGCGGAGCCCGCGCAGGTGGTGACGAGCTCAGGCTTCTGGTTGCAGACAATGAAGGTGGCCGCAGCGAAACGGAAAGTGGCTCTGCCGGCGGTGACAGCCAGTTGGCCGGTGGCGTTGATGCCGGTACGGCGGTCATCATGGAAGAACTGGAAAGTGCTCGCCGGGAGAATGACGAGCTCAACAGCCGGGTTGATGACCTTCAGGATCAGGTAAAAACCCTGCAGCGTTTGCTTGAACTGAAAAACACCCAGCTTGCCGAGATGCAGCAGGGTGTCGCAGCGGGCGATGCAGCGCCGCAAGCAACACCGCCGGCGGAGGAAGGCACTGCGCCGGATGATACCGCAGCAACTGCCACTCCGGCAGGCGAAGAAGTTGCAGCAACTGAAGACGGTAGCATTGAGGCTGAATCTGCGCCTGAAGATGGCGGCGCCATGGCAGAATCGGCGGGTGAGACGCCTGCAGATGCAGATTTGGCTGCTGTAGGAACCAATCAGGAGGATATGCCCGGGGCAGGCACTGCTGAGGCTGAGGCTGATGCTCAAGCCGCGGAAGAAGCGGCAGAACCCGAGGGCGTGCAGGAAAGTCCGGGCGAGACCGCTGCGACCGATATGGAAGCAGCCACGGATGATACGGCTATCGCCCAGGAAGATACCGCACAGCCGCCGGTAATCGCTGAGGCACCGGACGCCAGGGTGCAACCGAAACCCGAACCCGCAGCGGAGAAGGGCTTCCCCGGCAACCTGATTGATGCCATCACCGGCAACACAATCTATCAGATCGCACTTGGTGGCGGCTTGGTCGTTCTTCTGCTCCTGCTTCTGCTTCTTGCCCGGCGCAACGCCAACCGCGAGAAAGCCTTCTATGAGCAGTTGAACAACGAACCGGATGCGCCTGATGATACCTTCGACCTGAGTCTCGAAGACGATGAGCCGGCACACAGCGGCGTTATCAATGGTGACGCTCTGGAAGAGGCGAAAGCCTACCTGGCCTACGGTCGTTACGAAGAGGCGGCCCAGGTTCTGGAAACGGCTATTTCCCGGGAGCCAAGCCGCACGGATCTGCGCCTGAAACTTCTAGGTGTTTACGCAGATAACCAGGACCGCGACTCGTTCGAGAAGCAGTATGGTGAAATACAGACCCTGGGTGATGACGAAGCCATTGCCGAGGCTACCGATCTTCGTGGGCGCCTGGAAGAGGCCGAGTCGATGCCGAGCATTGACGATCTCGAATCGCAACTGCGCTCAACGTCCTTTGGCGAAGAGTCTGGAACGTCTGTGTCTGATGAAACCCTGGCTGACCAGTATGACGCCGAGCGTGAAGAGCAGGTTGAGAATGAATTTGGTGATTTTGACTCGGACCTGAGCGACTTTGAACTTGATACCCTGGAAGAGGCAGAAGCCGCTGCGGACACCAGGGCCTCAGATGAGGAAGAAGAAAAAGACAAAAAGACCGCTGACGACATGATCGAATACGATCTGTCGGGCATCGAGATGCCGGAGGCTGATGACGCTGACTCAACAGAGACTGCGTCCGGGGAGGAAGATTTTTCCTCCCTTGAAATCGATCTGGATGAGCCAGAGGAGCCACTGGAAGAGCCATTAACCGGGGCTACTGATGAATCGTCAGAACCGGAAGCAGAAACCGAAGGCGGAGAATTCGATTCGCTCGATGAGTCCTTCCTGGACGAGCTGGATGCCGAACTGGACAAGGTGGCCGGCGAGGAAGATGAGCTTGGGGGAGCCGAAATGGAAGAATCCACGCTCGATGATCTTGAGCTGGATGTGTCCGATGAGGATCTCGCTTTGATGGAGGAGTTCTCGGATTCAGCCGACTCTGCCAATGCCAGCTCGGAGGATGATGAGCTTTCTCTGGACGATGAGCTTGAGCTTGAAGATACGCTGCGCGAAAGTGAGCTCATGGGTGAGAGCGACAGGGCAAGCCCGGAACAGGAGGTTGCCGGAGAGGAAGAGCTGGCAAATCTGGACGATCTTGATGAACTCGACCTCGACTCGCTGGATGATTTGATCGAAGAGCCGGAAGCCAATCTGCAGGATGACGAACTGCCGGTAGCCTCCGACGAGGTCCAGGAAGATGGACCTGCGAAATCATCGCTGGATGATATCGATGAAAACGAGCTTGGCGATGATGACGACTTCGATTTCCTGGCGGGAACCGATGAAGCAGCAACCAAGCTGGATCTGGCGCGGGCCTATATCGAGATGGGAGATAATGATGGTGCCCGTGATATTCTTGAAGAAGTAGCCCTTGAGGGCGACGATGAGCAGAAAGTGGAAGCTCAGGAGTTGCTTAAAAATATGTCCTGATCCGCTATAATCGGATAACAGAGGCAACAGGCGCCGGTCGCCGGGATTTCTCCCGGTATTCAGCCGGCGCTTTGTTTTTACAGCAACACTTTTCCGGATTTACATTTGTTTCTTCACCCCCAGGAACTTACAACAGACAATGCCATCGGTGGCGGCCGGGTTGCTTTGGCTTTCGAATACGATGGCCGCCATTTTCATGGCTGGCAACTTCAGAAGTCCGGAGTGCGCTCGGTGGAGGCGGAGCTTGCCAGAGCCGTGGCGCAAGTGGCTGATCATTCAGTGGATCTGGTCTGCGCAGGGCGCACGGATGCCGGGGTCCATGCAAGCTACCAGATAGCGCATTTTGAAACTTCCTCCGTTCGTAACCTGCGCTCATGGGTTATGGGCATTAATACCGCCTTGCCATTCGATATTGCCGTGCATTGGGCAGGTAATTGCGTTGATGACTTTCATGCACGTTTTTCCGCCATTTACCGGCGTTATCGCTATGTTATCTACAACAGCCCGGTCAGGCCCGGGATTCAGCGGGGCCAGGTAAGCTGGACGTTTCGCCCGCTTGATGCACAATGCATGCATAATGCGGCTCAGGCACTTGTTGGTGAGCACGATTTTTCCTCATTCCGTGCTGCCGGTTGCCAGTCCCGGACACCTGTGCGTTTTCTGGAGCGGATCAAGGTAACCCGTAAGGGCCAGTTCGTCGTAATTGATGTGCAGGCCAACGCTTTTCTGCACCACATGGTTCGGAATATAGCCGGGGCGCTGATGGCCGTAGGTACTGGAAAGCAGCCGTCATCATGGATTCATGACATACTGCTGGCGAAAGATCGCACCCTTGCCGGAGTCACCGCACCGCCCCATGGCTTGTATCTGGTCGATGTCGGATATCCTGAAGACTGCGGTCTGCCAGCCGCGGAATGCGGCCCCGGGTTTCTGAGGCCCTGGTTCAGCCAGGCCGAGAACAGGCCGGTTGCCCCTACACATATTCATCCGAAACAGAAGCCGGTACAGGTATCATGAATACACGTGTGAAAATCTGCGGCCTGACTCGTGTTGAAGATGTGGAGGCTGCCGTTGCCAACGGTGCGGACGCCCTGGGGCTGGTCTTTTACGAGCCCAGCCCGCGATCTGTCACTATCGGGCAGGCTGAAGTGCTTGCCCGGCACGTGCCGGCATTTGTTTCCGTTGTCGGGCTGTTTGTGAATCCTTCCGACACCTATGTCAGAGAGGTTCTCAACCGTATTCCGCTGGACCTGCTGCAGTTCCACGGGGACGAAACACCCGACTTCTGCGCCGGGTTTGGCCGGCGCTGGATAAAGGCTGTCAGGGTGCAGAGCGCCGGGCAAATTGAGCAGGCCTTCAGGGATTACCATCTGGCATCCGGGCTTTTGGTCGATGCCTGGGATCCCGACCGTTACGGAGGCACCGGGCACTCATTCAACTGGGACCTGATTCCCTCGGTTCGCACGCTACCGCTGATATTGGCCGGTGGGTTGTCATCTGATAACGTGTCCGACGCTGTAGAGAAGGTGAAGCCCTGGGCTGTAGATGTCAGCGGCGGTGTTGAAAAGGCTAAAGGCATCAAAGACATCAAAAAAATTTCCGACTTTATTTGTGAGGTTCACCGTGTCTGTAAAACTGACTGAAGAAATGCTGACGGCGTTGCCGGATGCGCGGGGGCATTTCGGTGCCTTTGGCGGACGGTTTGTTTCCGAAACGCTGATGGATTCCCTGATGACTCTGGAGCGGGAATACCTTCGCCTCAGGAAAGATCCGGAATTTCAGGCTACGTTTGACAAGGATCTCGCAGATTATGTGGGCCGGCCCAGCCCGCTGTATTTTGCCGATCGACTGACCCGGGAAACCGGCGGTGCCCAGATCTGGCTGAAGCGGGAAGATCTCAACCACACGGGGGCGCACAAGGTTAATAACACCGTTGGCCAGGCGCTGTTGGCCAGTTTTCTCGGGAAAAAGCGGATCATAGCCGAAACCGGTGCGGGGCAGCACGGTGTGGCCACTGCCACAGTCTGTGCCCGCCTCGGGCTGGAATGCCACGTTTTCATGGGTGCAGAAGATGTTCAGCGCCAATCACTCAACGTGTATCGCATGAAACTTCTTGGCGCCCAGGTACATGCGGTGGAAAGCGGAAGCCGAACCCTCAAAGATGCAATGAATGAGGCCATGCGTGATTGGGTCACAAATGTGGATGATACCTTTTACATCATCGGTACCGTCGCTGGCCCGCATCCATACCCGTTGCTGGTGCGGGATTTCCAGTCAGTGATCGGTCGTGAAACCCGTCGCCAGTCACTGGAAAAAACCGGAAAGCTGCCCGATGCGCTGGTGGCCTGCGTGGGCGGAGGCTCCAACGCGATCGGCATGTTTTACCCGTTCCTTACTGACGAATCCGTGCAGCTTTATGGCGTGGAAGCCGGCGGGCTGGGTATTGATACCGGGCAGCACGCAGCACCCTTGTGCGCAGGGCGCCCGGGTGTGTTGCATGGCAACCGCACCTACCTGATGGAAGACGAGAACGGTCAGATTGCCGGAACCCACTCGGTAAGTGCCGGTCTGGATTATCCGGGCGTAGGGCCGGAACACAGCTGGCTAAAAGACATCGGGCGGGCCAACTATGTGTCGGTAACCGATGATGAAGCCCTGGAAGCGTTTCGCATGCTGACGCTCGTTGAGGGTATTATGCCGGCACTTGAAACCGCCCATGCAGTTGCCTATGCAGTCAAACTGGCGGCTACCATGGACAAGGACCAGATGGTGGTAATCAATATTTCCGGTCGCGGCGACAAAGACATTCATACCGTTGCGCAGTTGGATGGTATCGAACTCTGAATAATCGACAGGAGCAGGCATGAGCCGAATTGAAGGGGTTCTGCGAACCCTCAAAGGACAAGGCCGGAAGGCGCTGATTCCCTTTATTACAGCCGGTGACCCTCACCCGGATGAGACCGTAGGCCTGATGCACACCATGGTGGATGCCGGGGTGGATATAATCGAGCTGGGTGTGCCGTTTTCTGATCCCATGGCAGATGGCCCGGTGATTCAGCTGGCCTGTGAGCGTGCCCTCAAGCATGGCACGTCCCTGCGCCGCGTACTGGCGATGGTAAGCGAATTCAGAAAAACCAATGACACCACTCCGGTGGTGTTGATGGGCTACCTCAATCCCATCGAAGCCATGGGGTACGAAGCCTTTGCCGATGCCGCCGCAGAAGCCGGTGTGGACGGTATTCTCACGGTCGATCTGCCGCCGGAAGAAGCAGGCGACGTTGCGCCGCTGTTCGCACAGCGCGGGCTGGACCCGATTTTCTTGCTTGCGCCAACGACAACCGATGATCGGATTCGCGCGATTGCCGATCACTCTTCCGGATATGTGTACTATGTTTCATTTAAGGGTGTGACCGGAGCTGCCAGAATAAATGTGGATGAAGTAGCTGCAAAAGTGGCTCGCATTCACGAATTGACGGCCCTGCCGGTTGGTGTCGGCTTTGGCATTCGCGATGCGGAAACAGCCGCTGCCGTGGGGCGGGTATCCGATGGTGTAATTGTTGGCAGTGTTCTGGTCGATACAATAGCCAGAAATCAGGCAGATATCGAAGAGCTTAAACGGGCACTGACGGATCTGCTCAACCCGATGCGTGAAGCACTGGATAGCCTGGCTTCCTGACCCGGAAGGCGAGGGCAGACCGGAATCAAAGGACAGGAAAAAACCATGAGTAACTGGCTGGACAAGATAATGCCGGGCAAAATCCGCTCGGAATCCACTCGCAGAACAGGCGTTCCTGAAGGGCTATGGAAAAAATGCCCGAAATGCGGCGCCTTTCTGTATAAGCCGGAGCTGGAGAAAAACCTGGATGTTTGCCCGAAGTGCAATCATCACCTGAGGGTCGCCGCCCGCCGCCGCCTCGACATTTTTCTTGATGAAGATGGCCGGGAAGAAATTGGCGAAAACCTGGAACCCTGGGACAGACTCAAATTCAAGGATACCAAACGCTACAAGGAGCGGTTGAGTCAGGCCCAGAAGGCCACAGGTGAGAAAGATGCTCTTGTTGCCATGAAGGGCAGAACCCTGGGTGTGCCTCTGGTGGCCTGTTCTTTTGAATTTGGCTTTATGGGTGGGTCCATGGGCCAGGTCGTTGGCGAAAAGTTTGTACAGGCTGCAAACGTTGCGCTGGCAGAACGTATCCCTCTGGTCTGTTTTTCCGCCAGTGGTGGTGCGCGCATGCAGGAAGCCATTCTCTCTTTGATGCAGATGTCCAAAACCGCCGCTGTGCTTGAGCGCATGAAGCAGGAAGGCCTTCCCTATATTTCCGTGATGACCGATCCGGTGTTCGGGGGCGTGTCCGCCAGCCTGGCAATGCTGGGCGACCTTAACATCGCAGAGCCCAATGCGCTCATCGGCTTTGCCGGGCCGCGGGTTATCGAGCAGACAGTTCGTGAAAAACTGCCGGAGGGTTTCCAGCGCAGCGAGTTCTTGCTGGAACACGGTGCTATTGACATGATTCTGCACCGCCACCAGATGCGTGAGCGCATTGCCCATGTACTGGCCAAGTTCACCGGTCAGGAACGACCGGGTACTGATGAACCCATAGAATTCGAGCTCACGGAAAAGCCAGACATTGACACTCCCGCCGAGTAACCCCCAATCCCGGCCCCCGAAAGCACCGGGGGCAGGTGCCACACTTGACCAGTGGTTGTCCTGGCTTGAACTGATCCACCCTGTTGAAATCGATCTCGGTCTTGACCGGGTTCTGATGGTTTTGCGCCGCCTGTTCCGGAGCCGGCCGGCAGCACGGGTGATAACGGTTGCCGGCACCAATGGCAAGGGCAGTGCAGTCGCAGCGCTTGAGTCGTTGTTGCAGGCATCAGGCCGACGCACCGGCGCCTACACTTCGCCACACCTGCAAAAATACAATGAACGTATCCGCATTGATGGCAAGGATATTGATGACGCGGCTCTGATCTCGGCATTTGAAAAGGTCGAAGCCGCTCGCGGTTCGGTCACGCTTACCTATTTTGAGTTCGGTACCCTCGCGGCGTTTGTGGCGCTTGGGGAATCCGGGGTGCAGGACTGGATTCTGGAAGTAGGTCTTGGCGGGCGGCTTGATGCTGTAAACGCGGTGGATGCCGATCTGGCGATTATAACGTCTGTGGATATTGATCATGTGGCGTTTCTTGGCCACAACCGGGAAGTCATCGGTTTTGAAAAAGCCGGTATTCTTCGCCCCGGGATTCCGGCCATTATTGCAGATACAGATCCGCCCCGCTCCGTGCTCCAGCAGGCAGCGGCCCAGAAAGTAAAACTCAAAAGAGCAGGGCAGGACTATATCGTCAGGGAGTTTGTCTCTGAGGGTGGCGAATTGTCTGCCTCCCTGCAGGTTGATGGCCAGGTTATCAGGCTCCCGGCGGGACCGCTGCCACTCCAGAGTGTGGCTGCTGCTGTGATGGCGATGCGCATTCTTGAGCCGGGTACGGAGCAGGTTCTGCTCGAACATGCGCTGGCACAGATAAGCCTGCCGGGGCGGTTCGAGCGCCTTGAACGTGAACCGGAAGTATTTGTGGATGTGGGGCACAACCCACACGCAGCCAGGTGGCTGTGCGCGCGGCTGGCGGCTTGTAAGACACCCGGGCGGAGAGTTCTTGCGGTCTACGCAGCACTTGCCGACAAAGACGTTAAGGGTGTGGCTGCAGCCATGGCACCGATTGTTGATAGCTGGTATCTGGCCGGGCTGGATGTGCCGAGGGGGTTGCGTTCGCTGGAGCTGAAAACTGCTCTTGCGCCCTGTGCATTGCCGCAGGTTAGCGCTCATGACTCTGTGCACCAGGCGATTTTGTCGGCAAAAAGCGATGCTGAACGAAATGATATTATTATCATTTTCGGCTCATTTTATACCGTTGCGGAAGCCCGGTCGCTGCTAGGGTAGGCAGTCAATGCCTGCGTCTTAAACTTTGTCCATAGCGCCGTGCAGGGCTTTGAGTTATAGCAGGTGGGCGGTTAGTATGTTTCAGGAAAAATCAACGGGGAGTTGTGCAACGTGGATGGACTGAAGCAAAGAATAATTGGAGCGCTGGTTCTGATTTCGCTGGCCGTTATCTTTGTTCCCATGGTGTTCGATGAGCCTCACTCGGAGCGTACCTCTACCTCCATCAACATCCCCGAAGAGCCGCCTTTTCCGGAAGTTGACGCCCCGGAGCCGGATATAGCACCGCCGCCCCCTTACCGGCAGGATAGCGAGGCAGCCGAAAGCCCGGGCTCCGGCAGCCCCGGTTTCCGCATTCTTGAAGAGGGTGAGCCGGCCGTTCGCCCGGTACCGGATAATCGCCCTAACAACGCACCCGATGTGGCACAACCCGAAACTCCGAAGCAGGAGCCTGCAACGCCATCTCCAGAGGTTTCCACCGCAGCAGCATCACCACCAGCCAGCTCTGAAAGCCCGGAATCCCGCGGCGACGCAGAGCAAACCAGTGCGGAATTCACGCGCTCTCTGGAGGGTGCCTGGGTTGTGCAGTTGGGCAGCTTTGGCAACAGCGACAATGCTCGCCGCCTCAGAGACAAGGTTCGTGAAAAAGGTTACAGCTCCCATCTTCAGGAAGTGGTCCGCGGAGACACTACCCTGACACGGGTTTTCAGCGGGCCTTTTGCCGACAAGTCCAAAGCGGAAGCCGCGAAACGCGCGCTGGATGAGGCGTTCAGCCTGAACAGCCTGGTGACTTCCGGCGACAAATAACGCTTTTAACCCGCTTTATATCATTCAGGCGGTTTGGCGCGCCCGGGTTTCCTGATAGAATTCGCGCTTCCTTTTCTCCATCGGGATTTTCATGGAAGCGCTGATCTGGATTGACTGGGTCATCATTGCCCTCATTACAGTTTCCACTCTCATCAGCCTGAAACGGGGCTTCGTCAAAGAAGCGCTGTCTCTGGTAACCTGGGTGGGTGCGTTCATACTCGCCCGAACCTTTCATCCGCAAATGCAGGCGTTGCTGGAGAACACGGTCGAAACGCCGCTGGTGCGTCTGATAGCAGCCTTTGCCATTCTCTTTTTCGGTACACTTATTGTTGGCGCCATCATCAATAACATGATCGGTCATCTGGTCCGGGCTACCGGGCTTTCGGCCACCGACCGGGTGCTGGGTATGGGCTTTGGTCTTCTGCGTGGCATTGTTGTTGTTATTGTCGCCATTGCATTTATCCGTTATACCCCGTTGGCGCAGGATACCTGGTGGAGAACGTCCGTCATGATTGACCGGCTTTCAGTGGTTGAAGACTGGTCGCGGCGCACGTTCGGTGATGAGTTTGCCCGTTTTCTCGCACCGGAACCCCAAAAGGCCGTGGAACCCACGTCCGCATCCCGCTAACATTCAGAATTAACACCCGGAGATTACCTTATCCATGTGTGGCATTGTCGGCATTGTCAGTACTTCCAACGTTAATCAGTCGCTCTATGATGCGCTGACTGTACTTCAACACCGGGGCCAGGATGCGGCGGGCATTGTCACTTTTCAGGATGATCGCTTCTATCTGCGCAAAGACAATGGCCTGGTACGTGACGTTTTCCATACCCGCCATATGCGCCGGCTTGTAGGTAACGTGGGGATTGGTCATGTGCGTTATCCTACAGCGGGAAGTTCCAGTTCAGCCGAGGCCCAGCCTTTTTACGTAAACAGCCCCTATGGCATTACCCTGGCCCACAATGGCAATCTGACCAACGCCGATGAACTGAGCCGGGATCTGTTCCGCACAGATCTGCGCCATATCAACACCAACTCGGATTCCGAGGTTCTGCTGAATGTATTTGCCCATGAACTGCAGAAACTGGGCAAGCTTGACCCGACGAAGGAAGATGTGTTCTCGGCGGTAAGAGCCGTTCATCAACGCTGCCGTGGTGCCTACGCTGTCATTGCCATGATAACCGGCTACGGCATTGTCGGTTTCCGCGATCCGAACGGGATTCGCCCCGCCTGTTACGGTGAAAGAACCGCTGAGGATGGCCGCAAGGAGTACATGATTGCATCCGAGAGCGTGGCGCTCAGTGCTGCCGGTTACACACTTGTACGGGACATTGCCCCGGGCGAGGCGGTATACATTGAAACCGATGGCACGCTTTACACCCAGCAATGCGCGTCAGAGCCGCACCTGTTTCCCTGTATTTTCGAACACGTTTATTTTGCGCGGCCCGATTCCATTATTGATGGTGTCTCCGTATACAAGGCACGGCTGCGCATGGGTGAAACCCTGGCAGACAAGGTACTGCGTGAGCGCCCGGATCACGATATTGACGTGGTTATGCCGATTCCCGATACAAGCCGCACCTCTGCCATGCAAATGGCCCACCGGCTGGGCCTGAAATTCCGGGAAGGTTTTATCAAGAACCGTTACATCGGCCGCACCTTTATCATGCCCGGGCAGAAGATGCGCAAAAAATCGGTGCGCCAGAAGCTCAACCCCATTGATCTGGAGTTCAAGGGGAAGAACGTAATGCTGGTTGACGATTCCATTGTCCGTGGCACAACCTGCAAGGAAATTGTGCAGATGGCCAGGGATGCCGGAGCCAGGAAGGTCTACTTTGCCTCGGCGGCGCCCCCGGTCCGCTACCCTAATGTTTACGGCATTGATATGCCATCGGCCAGCGAATTGATTGCGCACGACAGAACTGTTGAGGAAGTCCGTGAGCTGATCGGCGCAGACTGGCTGCTGTATCAGGACCTGGACGACCTGGTGACCTGTGTCAGCGATGTAAATGACGATATCGAAGGTTGGGAGTGTTCTGTGTTTACCGGCGAGTACGTGACCGGTGATATTGACGCCACCTACCTTGACCGTCTGGATGAAGCCCGTAACGATATGAAACGTTCGGGAAATATGGACGCGTCGTCCTGCGACAATGCCATCATTGATCTCCATAACGACGAAGACTGATTGCCGGGCCTTATCAGGAGCTGCTCATGACTTTTCACCGCGAAGAAACTGTCCGGATTCCCGAATCGGATCTTGAGGGTATGTCTCTGGATACTCTGGCGGTGAGAGCAGGGCAGCTGCGGACCGGCCAGCTGGAACACAGCGATGCGATTTTCCCGACCTCAAGCTTCGTTTACGGCTCTGCGGCCCAGGCGGCGGCACGATTCGGTGGTGAGGAATCGGGCAACATCTACTCACGCTTCACCAATCCGACGGTGCAGGCGTTCGAGGGCCGTATTGCGGCAATGGAAGGCGGGGAGCGGGCTGTTGCTACGGCATCCGGTATGGCGGCGATTCTCAGTACCTGCATCGCTTTGCTGAAAGGCGGCGACCATGTGGTGTGTTCCCGAGGGGTGTTTGGAACAACCAACGTGCTGTTCCAGAAATACATGGCAAAATTTGGCGTTGAAACCACTTTTGTGAGCCTGACCGACACCCGGGAGTGGGCTTCCGCGGTGCGCCCGGAAACACGCATGCTGTTTATTGAAACACCGTCCAATCCGCTCTGTGAAGTTGCGGACATGGTGGCGCTTGCATCCCTGGCTCACAACAACAACGCCTTGTTCGTGGTGGACAACTGTTTCTGCACACCCGTGCTACAGCGCCCCCTGGAGCATGGAGCGGATATCGTTATCCACTCGGCCACCAAGTACCTGGACGGCCAGGGGCGCTGCGTGGGTGGTGTGGTTGTTGGTCCCGAAAAACTCATGGAAGAGGTTTACGGCTTTCTGAGATCCGCCGGGCCCACCATGAGCCCTTTTAACGCCTGGGTGTTCCATAAGGGCCTGGAAACCTTACCAATCCGTATGCGCGCCCACTGCGACAATGCGTTAGAGTTGGCGACATGGCTGGAGCAGCAACCGGAGGTGGAGCGTGTGTATTACGCTGGCCTTGAGAGCCACCCTCAGCATGCTCTTGCAAAGAGCCAGCAGAAAGGGTTTGGTGGTGTGCTGTCATTCTGTCTGAAAGGCGGTCGGGAGGAAGCGTGGAAATTTATTGATGCCACGCGGATGATCTCGATTACAGCGAATCTGGGCGACGTGAAAACGACAATTACTCATCCGGCAACCACAACTCACGGGCGCTTGTCTCCGGAAGACAAGTCCAGGGCGGGTATTACCGAAAACCTTATACGTCTTTCGGTAGGTATTGAGGCAATTGAAGACCTGAAAACGGACTTGTACAGAGGCCTTCAGGTGCTTCAGAACGCAAGCAACACTTAACGTTTGAGCATTCATGGCTGAATCTGCAAAGGCGAAAAAATCACCACAGGAACTGACAGATAAGCAACTGCGTTTTCGCCGCCTTGCAGCTCAGGGCGCGCGCGAAGGTGCTGTGATAGGGCTCATTGCCCTGTGCATTTATCTCGGCATGGCTCTTGTAACCTTCAATCCTGCCGACCCGGGTTGGGCCAGCATTGGCCATGACACCAAAGTTCTGAATGCTGCCGGTCGCTCCGGCGCCTGGCTCGCCAGCCTGTTGATGGATTTCTTTGGCCACGTAGCCTACCTGTTTCCAATGATGGTGGCGGGTTACGCTATCATGCTGTTTCGCCGCCGAAACGATTCGCTGGACTTGCACTGGCCGCTGTTTCTGATGCGGTTTGGCGGGTTTCTGCTTATTCTGCTCTCCGCAACCAGCCTGCTTTCGCTTTACTCGGTATTTGGCCTCGGCGCGTCATCGGGGGGAGTCCTGGGTACTGCCGTTTCCGATGCAATGGTGCGGTTTTTTAACCTTCCGGCCACTACGCTATTACTGATCGCTATCTTTCTGTTTGCCCTGACGGTTACCGTCGGTCTCTCCTGGTTCTGGTTGATGGACCAGCTCGGTAGCGTGACTCTTCGCCTCGCGCAGTCGCTGAAATCCCTTGTGCTGCCCGGCAACCGGGAAAAAGCGCCAGGGCCGGCTTCAGCACAGGGTTCTGCTCCGCCTAAACCGCAACTGACTGCTTCGCACAGTGCCGTGCACAGCAGTTCCGGACCGGAGCCATCAAAGCACCGCTGGTGGCACGCAATTCCCGGGCTTGGGCCGCGCAAACCCAAGGCAGCGAAACCGGGTAAGGCGGGCAGGGCGGAAAAGGAACGCAGGGAGCCGGCATTAGAGAGTTTTTCCGCGAACCCCGAGCCGGAACCAGCCAGGCTGGAGAGCTTCAGTTCCCGGGACGAAGCCCCCTTTGCAACCGCAACCGATAAGCCTTCGCCGGCATCAGATAAGGCAAAAGCGCCCTCTGCAGGTGGTCGTTCCCTGAAAATATCTCCGTTCAAGAAGGATGAACAGCCGGCAAAATCGAAGAGTGGAACGAACTCTCAACCTTCCCTGCTGGAGGATATCGAAAGCCCGATTCCACCCATTTCGCTGCTGGATCCGCCAGAGGAACACAAGGAAAGCGGGTACTCTGAAGAAGCCCTGGAACACATGTCACGCCTGCTGGAGGAAAAACTGGCAGATTTCGGCGTGTCTGTTGAAGTGGTGGAAGTCAACCCCGGCCCGGTCATCACCCGCTTTGAGATCAAGCCGGCGGCCGGTGTAAAAGTCAGCAAAATATCCAATCTGGCGAAAGACCTGGCCCGCTCACTGGCGGTACTCAGTGTACGGGTTGTGGAAGTTATACCGGGCAAATCCGTAGTGGGTATCGAGATACCGAACGAAAAGCGCGAAATTGTCCGCCTCAGCGAAGTCCTCGGAGCAAGGGTTTTCAGTGAATCCAGCTCCGCTCTGACCATGGCGTTGGGTAATGACATCGGGGGCAACCCCATGGTTGCCAACCTTGCCAAAATGCCCCACCTGTTGGTTGCAGGCACCACTGGCTCCGGTAAGTCGGTAGGGGTCAATGCCATGCTGCTGAGCATGTTGCTGAAAGCCGGCCCGGAAGAAGTGCGCTTCATCATGGTTGACCCCAAGATGCTCGAGCTCAGCATCTATGATGGCATTCCGCACCTGTTGGCGCCGGTTGTCACCGATATGAAAGAGGCCGCAAATGCACTGCGCTGGTGCGTAGCGGAAATGGAACGGCGGTACCGGTTACTGGCGAGCCTGGGCGTTCGCAACCTTGCCGGCTACAACCGCAAAGTAAAAGATGCAGCGGCTGCAGGCGAGCCGCTTCTGGACCCGCTCTGGAAGCCGGATGAATATCTGGCCGATGACGAACAGGAACGCCCGGAACTGGAGACACTGCCGTTCATTGTGGTGGTTATTGATGAATTCGCCGACATGATGATGATTGTCGGCAAGAAAGTGGAAGAACTGATTGCACGAATTGCCCAGAAGGCGAGGGCCGCGGGCATTCACCTGATCCTGGCAACCCAGAGACCCTCCGTAGATGTTATTACCGGCCTGATCAAGGCCAACATCCCCACGCGCATGTCGTTCCAGGTGTCGTCCAAGATCGATTCCCGCACCGTGCTTGATCAGGGTGGGGCCGAACAGTTGCTGGGCCACGGCGACATGCTTTACCTGCCGCCCGGATCCGGTTTGCCGGTGCGCGTGCATGGTGCCTTTGTGGATGATGACGAGGTTCATCGCGTGGTGAGCGCGTGGAAAGCCCGGGGTGAGCCTGTGTATGTGGATGATGTTCTCAATGGTGCGGAAGGCGAGAGCCTACCCGGGGTGCCAACGCTGACCGAAGGTGGTGACAGTGAGGGCGATGCGCTGTTTGATGAAGCCGTGGCCTTTGTTACCGAGGGCCGTCGGGTATCGATTTCTTCGGTACAGAGAAAGTTCAAAATAGGGTACAACCGGGCAGCCAACCTTGTTGAGGCCATGGAAGCCTCGGGCGTGGTCAGTTCCGCAGGTCATAACGGTGCCCGGGAAGTTCTGGCACCGCCGCCACCAAGAGATTAGGAGTTACAGACTATGCAGAAACTATTTGTGAAGCCCCTGTCGGCTTTGATGGCCTTGCCGCTGACCGCGTTGTTCACCTTGTTGGCGTTCAGCGGTTCGGTCACGGCGGCCAGTGAGGAAGACTCCGCCGCGGAGTTGGCTTCTCTTTTGAAGAGTTACGAAAGCTACCAGGCCGATTTTATCCAGATTGTAGTGAATGAAAACGGCAGCAGGGTGCAGGAAACCCGCGGTTCACTCAAGGCCAAAAGGCCGGGGCTGTTTTACTGGGAAACCCGGGAGCCCATGTCGCAGTTTATTGTCAGCAACGGGGAAAGTGTTGAGGTTTATGACCCGGATCTGGAGCAGGTAACAGTGCACAAACTGGACGACCGGGTTCAGACCACACCGGCGCTGTTGCTGAGCGGGGAAGTGGATAACCTGGAAGAAACCTATCGCGTGTCCGGTCGCGCCACCAGTGATGAAACCCGGGAGTTCATACTCGAGCCCAGAAGTGAAGACTCCCTGTTTATATCCCTGAAACTGACTTTTTACGGGAACGAACTGCAGGAGATGCGCATGGAAGATTCCCTGTCACAACTCAGTGTGCTCAGCTTTGACCACATTCGCCTGAACGAAGCCATTGAGGACAGCGCTTTCGTCCTGGAGTACCCGGAAGACGTCGACATAATCCGGGACGAAGGCTGAGCTGAAATGCAGACCAGCCTGTTCACAGAGCAGGTCGGCTTTCGACCTCTGGCGGCGCGTATGCGCCCCGAAAGCCTCGACGATTATGTGGGGCAGGAGCATCTTGTCGGCCCCGGAAAACCCCTCAGGCGAGCGGTAGAGCAGGGGCAGCTGCACTCGATGATTCTCTGGGGACCGCCCGGTGTTGGCAAGACCACATTCGCCCGGTTGCTGGCGAACGTGGGCGACCTCAGTTTCGAGACGGTTTCGGCTGTTCTCAGCGGTGTAAAAGACATTCGCGCGGTGGTGGAGCGCGCCCGCAATCGCAAGCAATCCCATGGTCAGGATACGCTGCTGTTTGTGGATGAGGTGCACCGATTCAACAAGAGCCAGCAGGATGCCTTTCTTCCACACATTGAAGACGGCACCTTTATTTTTGTAGGTGCAACCACCGAAAACCCGTCGTTCGAGCTGAACAGCGCTCTGCTCTCGCGCACCCGGGTTTACGTACTCAAAAACCTTGAGGATGCGGATATTCTCAAGCTGTTGACCCGGGCTTTGGGTGCCGCAGATGGTTTCAATGGTGAGCTTGCAGTGGCTGACGAGGTCCTGCGCCTGATCGCGTCGGCATCGGGTGGCGATGCCAGAAGGGCACTGAATATACTGGAGATTTCTGCCGACCTGGCGGAGCCGGACGAACAGGGCAAAAACCGCGTGACGGCGTCCCATCTTGAGCAGGTGATGCAGACCAGTTTGCGCCGTTTCGACAAGGGCGGAGACGTTTTCTACGATCAGATATCGGCGCTGCACAAGTCTGTAAGAGGCTCCGACCCCGATGGCTCGCTGTACTGGCTGTGCCGGATGCTTGATGGTGGCTGCGACCCTTTGTACGTTGCCCGGCGCCTTGTGCGCATTGCCAGTGAGGATATTGGCAATGCTGATCCTCGTGCCCTGCAGCTGAGCATGGAGGCCTGGGGTGCTCTGGAGCGCCTGGGAAGCCCTGAAGGCGAGCTGGCATTGGCACAGGCGGTGACTTATCTTGCCCTGGCCCCGAAAAGTGACGCCGTGTACAAGGCGTTTAACCAGTGCATGGCTGATATAAGAAAGGATCCGGATTACGAGGTTCCCGTGCATTTGCGCAATGCACCCACCAAGCTTTTGAAGAGCATGGGGCATGGCGACTCTTACCGTTATGCGCACCACGAGCCGGATGCTTTTGCCGCCGGGGAGTCCTACCTGCCGGAAGATATTCACCAGCGCAGATACTATGAGCCGGTAAACCGTGGCCTCGAGATCAGGCTTTTGGAAAAGCGCCAGAGGCTGGACGCCCTCAATGAACAAAGCCCCGTAAAACGCTATACCTGAATCCCGTGCAATGGCGCTGATGCGGGTGTCAGCGCTGGCCAGCAGCGTCACCACAGGTATAATGGCCAGCTATTCTACCTACATCGCAAACCGGAAAATCCAGGATACCCATGCTCGATCCCAAACTCGTCCGTAACCAGACTGAAGAGATTGCTCGCCGGCTGGCCATCAAGCATTTTGCTTTTGATATCGCCGCGTTCGAAAAACTCGAGGAGCGCCGCCGGGCCCTGCAGGTGAGCACGGAAACCCTGCAGAGTGAGCAGAACAAAAAGTCGAAATCCATCGGCAAGGCCAAGGCTGCCGGCGAAGACATCCAGCCATTACTGGATGAGGTTGAGAGCCTGAAAGCCAGAAAGTCCCAGGCTGAGGACGAACTGCGGGATCTTCAGCAGGAGCTTAACGGCTTTCTGGCGGGCATACCCAATCTTCCGGATGACAGTGTACCGGCTGGCGACAGCGAAGAAGACAACGTTGAAATCCGTACCTGGGGTACACCAAAAACCTTTGATTTCGAGCCCAAGGACCATGTTGCCCTGGGCGAGGCCCTGGGTGGCCTGGATTTTGAAACCGCTACGCAACTTGCCCATTCAAGGTTTGCCGTTATGCGCGGGCAAGTGGCGCGCTTGCACCGCGCTCTTGCCCAGTTCATGCTGAACCTGCATACCGGCGAGCATGGTTATACCGAAACCTATGTGCCTTATTTGGTCAACGCCGATGCTCTTTATGGTACCGGTCAGTTACCGAAATTCGAGGAAGACCTGTTCAGAATGCAGGGAGATCCCGGCCTGTACCTGATACCCACCGCCGAAGTACCGGTGACCAATCTGGTATCGGACACGATTCTGGATGCCACCGAACTGCCCCTGAAAATGGTTTGTCATACCCCCTGTTTTCGCAGTGAGGCCGGCTCTTACGGCCGCGACACCCGGGGCATGATCCGCCAGCATCAGTTTGACAAGGTTGAGCTGGTTCAGGTGGTTCGCCCGGAGGATTCCGATGCGGCACTGGAAGCGCTGACCGGCCATGCGGAGAAAGTTCTTCAGTTGCTTGAGCTCCCGTACCGGCTGGTTGCCCTGTGTGGTGGCGATATGGGCTTTTCTGCCGCGAAAACCTACGATATTGAAGTCTGGTTGCCGGGGCAGGGAAAGTATCGTGAAATCTCATCCTGCTCCAACACCCGGGATTTCCAGGCCCGTCGTATGGGTGCCCGCTGGCGCAACCCGGAAACCGGCAAGCCGGAGCCGGTGCATACATTGAACGGTTCCGGGCTTGCAGTGGGCCGTGCCTTGATAGCTGTTATGGAAAACTGTCAGCAGGCCGATGGCAGTATTCTTGTACCGCGAGTACTCCAGCCCTACATGGGTGGTATCGAGCGCATTCAATGACAATGACAATGACAGATAAACCCGGGAGCCTCGTCGGAGCTGAGGTAAGCGCCATGCCGGGGCCGGTGCGCCACAGAACCAATCCGGTTACCTCAAACCCGAACAGTTCTGCGGGTGAGGTCGCCCTTGTAGGCGCTGGCCCGGGCGATCCGGAATTGCTCACGCTGAAAGCCTGGCGGCTGATTACCTCGGCAGAAGTGGTGCTTTACGATCGCCTTGTATCACCGGAAATCCTTGCGCTCATTCCGGAAACAGCCCGGATGATTCACGTAGGTAAGCAGCGTGCCAACCACACTTTGCCACAGGAACAGATCAACCAGAGGTTGGTAGATCTTGCGAGGGAAGGTTACCGGGTTGTCCGGCTCAAGGGTGGGGATCCGTTTATCTTTGGCCGTGGTGGCGAAGAAATCGAGACACTGGCGGGCGCCGGCATCCGGTTCCAGGTTGTTCCCGGTATCACTGCAGCATCCGGTTGCTCTGCTTACGCAGGCATCCCGCTGACCCATCGCGATTACGCTCAATCCGTGCGGTTTATAACCGGTCACCTGAAAAACAACAGCTGCGATTTGCCCTGGAAGGACTTTGTCCAGACCAGCCAGACTCTGGTGTTTTATATGGGGCTGGTTGGCTTGCCGATCATCTGCGACCAGCTCGTATTGCATGGCATGGCCCCGGATATGCCGGTTGCACTTGTTTCAAAAGGAACCACCCGGGATCAGCAGGTGGTTACCGGAACCCTCGAAACCATCGTTCAGCGGGTAAATGAAGAGCAGGTGCAGGCGCCAACCCTGGTTATTGTTGGCCATGTCGTGGCTCTGAGAGACAGGCTGGACTGGGTAGGCGGCCTCCCGGTTCTTCCCGCCTGATCAGCCTGCCTTGTTGCGTTTTGGCAGCACATCCCTGAGCTTGTCACGCATGTCGCGAATGGCTTTTTCGGTGGTTTCCCAGTCAATGCAGGCATCGGTTATCGAGACGCCGTATTGCAGGTCTGCCAGATTTTCCGGAATTGACTGGTTGCCCCAGTTGATGTTGCTTTCAATCATCAGGCTCTGAATCGAGGTGTTGCCCTCAAGGATCTGATGGCTCACATCCTGCATCACCAGTGGCTGAATGGCAGGGTCCTTGCTGGAATTGGCGTGGCTGCAATCTACCATAATGGATTTGCGCAGGCCGGCTTTTTCGAGTGCCTGTTCACAGAGGGTCACGCTGACCGAATCGTAGTTTGGCTTGCCGCCACCGCCGCGTAGCACCACATGCCCGTACTGGTTGCCTTTGGTACGGATAATTGCCACCTGGCCCTGTTGATCTATTCCCAGGAAGCTATGGGGGTAGGACACGGATTTCATCGCATTCACCGCCACATCCAGACTGCCATCCGTGCCGTTTTTGAAACCGATCGCCATGGAGAGGCCACTACTCATCTCGCGGTGAGTCTGGGATTCCGTAGTGCGGGCGCCGATGGCTGACCAAGAGATGGAGTCTTGCAGATACTGGGGTGAAATCGGATCCAGGGCCTCGGTTGCAACCGGCAGCCCGATCTCATTGATGTCGAGCAGCAGGCGGCGGCCCAGATGCAGACCATACTCAATATCAAAGGTGTCGTTCAGGTGCGGATCGTTGATCAGGCCTTTCCAGCCCACGGTTGTCCGTGGCTTTTCAAAATACACGCGCATGACAATCAGCAGGGTGTCACTGACTTCATCCGCCAGTTTCTTGAGGCGGGCGGCGTAATCCCGTGCTGCTTCAACATCGTGAATTGAGCAGGGGCCTACCACCAGAAACAGGCGATGGTCTTTGCCGTCAATAATGTCGTAAATTGCCTGGCGGCCAGTGGTAACGGTTTGAGCAGCCTTGCCTGTAAGCGGCATATCCTGTTTGAGCTTTTCAGGGGTAATCAGTGTTTCCTGGCTCGCCACATTCAGATCTTCAAGTTTATTGCCGGACATTGTGTGCTGGTTCCCTGATTCCAATCGTTTCAATAAGAGGCGCCGGACCCGGTTGTGGCCAACCCCGGCGAGTTGGTTATACTGCGTTATTTACTGGGCCTTTTCAACGCTTCTTGAGCACGGGGAATGGATGTCACAACACAGGCCGAAGTCGCATCAGAAGGCCTCGCGGAAAGCGGCTGCCGAAAAAATTGATAACGTACTTACCGGTATACGCGTTCCCGATCTTCCGTACCCCGCCGCCAGATTGGCGCCGGAAGCTGTCAGCGACTGGAAGCCCCTGCTTTATTCCTGCTGGACAGAACAGCGGGACGAGAGGGTAACCCACGTTCTCCGGTCCGTACACCTGGACTGGTCGGTACGGCAGGTCAATGCGGCCTACATAGCCGATCGCATTATGGATGTGTATCTGAAAACCAGCGGTTTGCATACCACACTGGCACGCCGTATTGCCCGGTTGAGGTTTTACCTGGCCTGGAGAATGGATGTTGATGGCCATCGGGCATTCAGTGAAACCTTGCTGGGCTGGCTCGACAGCTTTCAGGAATGGCGGGGTTGGAGTGATTCCCGGGGCCGCTCGGCGAAAGCTCTGCTTGACCAGCTGGATGCGGTGGTGGTTGCTGTTTCGGCCAGCTTCGCCTCGGGCACCACCGAGGCAGTGGATACCTTTTGTACGCAGTGGCAACAGGAAGCTGCCAGGCGCAATGCGCAAACCGGAAAACTCCGCCAACGTTTGCTGGAAACCGAACAGGGGGCTGCACGCCAGAGGCGTGCAGATCAAACCGCCCGGGCTCTGGTTGGCCGCGCTCTTCAGGGGAGAAAATTACCGCAGCCGGTTATCCGGTTTATTTTTGATTACTGGCAAGGCCTTCTGAAGCAGGCGGTATGGGATTCCGGTGTGAACGGTGAAACCTGTCGCCACGGCAACAAGCTTCTGGAATGGCTGGTATGGATAGGGGATCCGTCACTGTCCGACGAAAACAGAAATCGGCTGTACCATGTGGGCGAGCAGCTTGGTGACCGGATTATGGATGTCTGGAACCGTGTTTTTGACCAGCCTCTTTCCGGCAGTGCACTTGCCGGCATTGAAACAGTTATGGTGTCACGATTGCGTGGAGAGGCGCCTGAACTGGTGGATGCCTTGCCCGGCACAGAAACCTTTCCCTGGTCCCCTGAATGGCTGGGCTTTGAACCACCAACCCCTGACCAGTTCAAGCCTTATGAAGGGCGCTGGTTTGTTGAAGGTGCGGGGCAGGACGAACAGCGCCGTTATTTTTTTACCCTGCTTGAAGAATCCGCCGAAATTCTCTGGACAAACGGTGCCGGCGTGAAACTCGGTTTGCAGCCATGGCGTGCTTTCAGCATGGCACAGGAATCCGGGATTATGCGACCGTTGCCCGCCCAGACACCCTTTGGCGAGGTGTTTGAGGAAACCGTTGAAGTGCTCTCAGCGGCATGGGAAAAGCAGCGGCTGGAACGCCAGAAGGCGGCGGAAGCGGCTAAAGCCCGGGCAGAGTCGCTGCGAAAGGAAAAGGAGGCTGCCGAGCGCAGGCGCCAGGAACAGGAGGCTGCCCGGCGGGCCGCCATCGAACTCCAGCGGCAGGAAGCAGAAAATCAGCGACTGGCCGATGAAAAAGCTGAACAGGAGCGTTTGTATAATGAAAAAATGCGGCTGGCACAACAACAGGTAGAGAGGATCAACCTTGGTGGCTGGATTGCCGTGGAAGCCGAATCACCGGAAAGCGAACCTGCCCGGTTGAAACTGGCGGTTCGTACCAACGCTTCCCGGAAGCTCATATTTGTTGATCGTCTCGGGCTTAATCGCCGCGAGTTTCCGGAGGACGAACTGGTGCTGGGCCTCGTTGAGGGGCGGATTCGTATCCTGGGTGGCGCCACGGAGTTTGATGAGACCCTGAGCCGGGTCGTTGGCCGGATTCGAATCGGGCGCAACTGACAATAAAATCAAACGAAGCCGGGGATTGTGATGAAAGATACTGACTACACGTTTGGAACACAGCAAGAATCGGCTGCGGCGCTGGAGAAGCGCAGGCAATACCGGCTAACGGCGCGGGCCCGAATCACCTTGGAGCTTGAGGCAAATGACCCCGGCTTTGCACAACAGCCAGGCTCATCCGGGCGTGAGTTAGTGTGTGGCATTCGGGATATATCCGCCAGTGGGTTGTGCGTCATATCAGAAGAATGTTTGCCTGAAGGGGCTTTGTTTCCGGCATCCGTTTCACTCGGGAGCCATCTGGAACCCTTTTTGCTGACCGTGGAAATTGTGTGGTGCCAGCAGAATGAGGCGGGTTATCTGGTTGGTGTGAGAATTATTGAATCCGATCAGACCGCTTATGTGGAGTGGACGGAAGCCGTTGCGAGTGCCCTGGACGCATCATAAAAGGAAGCGTCATAAAACTGCAGCGCCGCCCCAAGAGCTGGCGTTGCCGGGACGACTGGAAAGCAGCAGGACAGCAGAAAGCCGGCATAATGCATAATGCCGGCTTTCCCTGCAAGGCTTAATCTTCAGGTGCTTCCTCTTCCAGTTCACCCATGCCGGTAATGTTGAAACCGCCATCCACGTACATGATTTCGCCGGTAATGCCGCTGGCCATATCGGACGTGAGAAATGCAGCAGCATTGCCTACTTCATCGATGGTTACGTTGCGACGCAGCGGGGCGCGCCTGGCGTTTTCCGCCAGCATCTTGCGGAAGCTCTTGATGCCGGAGGCGGCAAGTGTACGGATCGGCCCTGCAGAAATACCGTTCACCCGGATTCCGTCGCGGCCCAGGCTTGCGGCCATGTAGCGTACGTTTGCTTCCAGTGAGGCCTTTGCGAGGCCCATCACGTTGTAGTTTTGCAGAACCTTCTCGGCGCCAAGGTAGGTCAGGGTGAGCAGGGAGCTGCCTTCGTGCAGCATGGAGCGTGCACCCTTGGCCAGCGCGACAAAGCTGTAGGAGCTGATGTCGTGGGCGATTCTGAAGCCTTCACGGGTAGTGACATCAACATAGTTACCGTCCAGCTCATGGCCGGGGGCAAAGCCAACAGCGTGAACGATGATGTCGATGTTGTCCCAGTGCTTGTTCAACTCTTTGAATACGTTCTCGATTTCTTCATCGCTGGCAACATCGCACGGGAAAATAAGGTTGCTGCCCCAGCCTTCGGCAAATTTCTCTACCCGAGGCTTCAGCTTTTCGTTCTGATAGGTAAAGGCGAGTTCTGCGCCTTCGCGGGCAAAGGCGTCGGCAATGCCGTATGCAATAGACAATTTGCTGGCTACGCCAACAATCAGCGCTTTTTTGCCACTGAGTATACCCATGGGTCGTTCTCCCTGTGTTCCTGATTTTGGTGCATTATCCCCGAAGTGTCCCTGCAGGGGTAACGCTCAAATAGTCGTAGTAATTCCGGCATCTTTCTGTTGATAGAAAAACGCCGCCTGAAGCAACTCCTGTGTGTACTGTTTTGCAGGCGCCCGGAAGATTTCGCCGGCTTCACCGTATTCCACGATTGCGCCGTGTCTAAGTACAAGCAGCCGATGACTGAGCGCCCGGACAACGGCCAGATCATGGCTGATAAAGATATAGCTTAGACCATAGCGCGCCTGAATATCCCTAAGCAGCTCGATCACCTGCTTCTGCACCGTACGATCCAGAGCCGAAGTGGGCTCATCCAGAATTATAAGGTCCGGCTGCAGAACCAGCGCCCGCGCGATGGCAATGCGCTGCCGCTGACCGCCGGAAAACTCATGGGGATAACGGTGCCTGGCATCCGGATCGAGACCAACATCCCGGAGCGCGCCTATCACTTTGGTGTCATGGGTTTCGCGGTTATCAGGGTCATGTATCTCAAGGCCTTCCCGAACAATTTCAGCGATGGACATGCGCGGGCTCAGGCTACCAAAAGGATCCTGGAAAACAATCTGTATCCGCCTGCGCCAGGGTCTGAAGTCACGCTGATCCAGCCCGGACAGCTCCTGGCCATCGATCTGTATGCTGCCGGTGCCGGTCGTAAGCTTGAGAAGCGCGTGGCCGATGGTGGTTTTTCCGCTACCGCTTTCCCCCACGATACCGAGCGTCTGGCCGCGATCCAGACTGAAGCTGACCTGCTTCACCGCATGAAAATGCTCTTTTACCTTGCCGAACAGCCCTTTGCGGGTGGGGAAACGGACATCAAGATTGTTGACGTTCAGCAATGGTTTACCGCTTTCGGGAACCGTTACCGGGGCCGCCGGAGGTTCGGCGCTCAGCAGTTTTCGGGTATACGGATGGCTGGGTGATGCAAACAGGGCGTCGGTTTTGTCCTGTTCAACCAGTTTGCCACGCTCCATGACCGCAACCCGGCTGGCGTAGCGGCGTACAATGGTGAGGTCGTGGGTAATCAGTAAAATGGCCATGCCCAGCTTTTGCTGCAATTCCTGCAGCAGTTCCAGAACCTGTTTCTGGACGGTTACATCCAGTGCCGTGGTTGGCTCGTCGGCGATTAACAGGTCCGGTTCGTTTGCCAGGGCCATGGCAATCATCACTCGTTGCTTCTGGCCACCGGAGAGTTGATGCGGGTAGGCGCCAAGCCGGCTTTCCGGGTTTTCAATGCCCACCAGTTTTAGCAGCTCCAGGCAGCGCTTGCGGGCCTGGGGGCCGCGCATGCCCTTGTGCAGCTCCAGGGTTTCACTGATCTGCTTTTCCACAGTGTGCAGCGGGTTCAGGGACGTCATGGGCTCCTGGAAGATCATGCTGATCTCCTGGCCGCGAACCTGCCGCAGCCGTTTCTCCGGTGCCTGCAGCAGGTTTTCACCGCGATAGTGAATCTCGCCACTGGGGTAACTGGCCTGGCGCTCATCCAGCAGGCGCAAGATGGCCAGAGCAGTGACGGATTTGCCGGAACCACTCTCACCAACCAGTGCCAGTGTCTCACCCTCCTGCAGGCTCAGGGAAAGTGAGTCCACAGCGTTGGGGCCCTGATTAAAGCGGATGGAGAGATCGTTTATCTGCAGCAACTCACTCATATCGGCTCGTTCTCATCCGCTCTTTCGTGGGTCGAAGGCGTCCCGCACGGCTTCGCCTGTAAACACCAGCAGGGTCAGCATCAGTGACAGGGAAACAAATGCCGAGATACCCAGCCAGGGGGCGTGCAGGTTCGCCTTGCCCTGGGCGATCAGCTCGCCCAGGGAGGGTGAACCTGAGGGCAGGCCGAAACCAAGGAAATCCAGCGAGGTAAGTCCGGTGATTGCGCCTGTAAGGATAAAGGGCAGAAACGTAAGTGTGGCTACCATGGCATTGGGCAGAATATGACGGAACATGATTTTCCGGTTATCCAGCCCCAGCGCCCTGGCGGCCTTTACGTATTCGAAATTGCGCGCCCGCAGGAACTCTGCGCGCACCACGTCCACCAGCCCCATCCAGCTGAACAGCAACATGATGCCCAGAAGCCACCAGAAGTTCGGTTGTACGATGCCGGAGAGAATAATCAGGAGATATAGAACCGGCAATCCTGACCAGATTTCGATAAACCGCTGCCCGATAAGATCAATCTTGCCACCATAGAAACCCTGTATGGCACCGACTGCAACGCCAACAATGCAACTGGCAATGGTGAGGGTTAGCCCGAACAGCACCGAAATACGGAAACCGTAAATCACGCGTGCGGCGACATCCCGGCCCTGGTCGTCGGTACCGAGCCAGTTTTCCGAACTGGGCGGTGCAGGCGAGGGCACATCCAGATCATAGTTGATGGTGTCGTAACTGAAACGGATAGGCGGCCAGAGCATCCAGCCGTTGGCGCGGATTTCGTCCGCTATGAAGGGATCCCGGTAATCCGCTTCGGTAGGCAGAAAGCCGCCGAAGGTTTCTTCAGGCACGCTCTGAACTACCGGGAAATACAGGGTGTCCTGATAGGAAATAACAAGCGGTTTGTCGTTGGCGATCAGTTCCGCCACAAGGGTCAGGCCGAAAATCACCAGGAACACCCATAACGACCAATAACCCCGGCGATTATTGCGAAAATTCCGCAGGCGGCGTTGCTGAATCGGGGTAAGCGCCTTCACCTTACGCACCCTCCCGGCTTTCAAAGTCGATACGCGGATCCACCAGCACGTAGGTGATGTCGGAAATCAGCTTCAGAACTAGCCCCATCAGGGTAAAAATGAACAGTGTGCCGAAAATAACGGGGTAATCCCGGTTCAGCGCCGCTTCAAAACCCAGCAGCCCGAGGCCATCCAGTGAGAAAATTACCTCGATAAGCAGAGACCCCGTAAAGAACAGGGAAACCAGAACCCCGGGCAGGCTGGCAATCACAATCAGCATGGCATTGCGGAATACATGGCCATAGAGAACCTGCTTTTCGTCCAGCCCTTTGGCGCGGGCGGTCACCACGTAGTGTTTGCCGATCTCATCCAGGAAGGAATTCTTGGTAAGCAGGGTAAGCGTGGCAAAGCCCCCGATCACGTTAGCGGTCACCGGCAGTGCCAGGTGCCAGAAATAGTCTGCGATTTTCTGATACCAGTTGAGCTGATCGAAATTGGAGGAGGTGAGCCCACGCAGCGGAAACCAGTCGAAGTAGCTGCCCCCGGCGAACAGAACAATCAGCAGAATAGCAAACAGAAAGCCCGGAATGGCGTAGCCGACCACAATGGCGGAACTGCTCCAGACGTCAAAACGGGAGCCGTCGGAAACCGCTTTGCGAATACCCAGAGGAATGGAGATCAGGTAGATAATCAGCGTAGACCAGAGCCCGAGGGAGATGGAGACGGGCATTTTGTCCAGAATCAGGTCGGTAACACTCTTCTCCCGGAAGAAAGAATCGCCGAAGTTGAACGTGGCGTAGTCTTTAAGCATTTTGAAAAAACGCTCGTGTGCCGGTTTATCAAAGCCATACATCACTTCAATTTCACGGAGCATTTCGTCGGGAATGCCCCGGGAACCGCGCCGGTCGCCGGAGGCGGCGGACACTTCTGCCCCTGTGTCACCGCCAGATGCGCGAGCCAGGGCGCTGCTGCCGTGGCCTTCCATTTCCGCAATCAGTTGCTCAACCGGCCCGCCCGGGGCGGCCTGAACGATCACGAAGTTGAGCAGCATGATGCCGATCAGTGTGGGGATAATCAGCGCCAGGCGCCGGAGTATGTAAATGCCCATTTAGCGGCTGTTTCCTCAGGGCTCGGCCCACCAGTTGTCGAGGTCAGTACCGTTTTTGGGTGTGGTGTCCGGGTGTTTCAGATGGTTCCAGTAGGCAACGCGGTCTTTGGCCAGGTGCCAGTGCGGTACCACGTAATGCCCGTGAAGCAGCACCCTGTCCAGGGCACGTGTGCGCTGCACCAGTTCTTCCCGATCTGGCGCCTGGATAACAAGGCTCACCAGTTCATCCACAACGGGGTCACTCACGCCGGCATAGTTGCGTGAACCATTGACATCGACGGTGGAGGAATGCCAGTACTCCCGCTGCTCGTTGCCGGGGGAATCCGACTGTCCGATACCCTGGGTGATCATGTCGTAGTCGAATTCACGCACCCGCTGTATGTACTGATTGCTGTCCACAAGGCGCACGGATACGTCGATACCGAGGCGCCCGAGGTTGTTTTTGAACGGCAGTACAACTCGCTCAAAGGTTTTCTGAAACAGCAGAATCTCGAATTCCAGAGGCTTGCCTGTTGCCGCGTGTACCATTTTCCCGTTGCGGATTTCGTAACCTGCCGAGCGCAGCAGTTCCATCGCTGTGCGCAGGTTTTGTCTGAGACCTTGTTTGCCTTCAGTGGAGGGTACTTCGAAGGGTTTAGTGAATATGTCTTCGTCCAGCTGTTCCCGGTATTGTTCCAGGATCTCCAGTTCACGACCGGAGGGCAAGCCGGAGGAGGCCAGTTCACTGTTCTCGAAGTAACTGTCGGTGCGTGTATACTGGCCGTAGAACAGGTTTTTGTTCGTCCATTCGAAATCAAAGGCGTAAGTCAGTGCCTCCCGCACTCTCGGGTCGCTGAAAACCTCTTTTCGCGTATTGAATACGAAGCCCTGCATGCCCGTGGGGCGGTGGTGTTCAATGGCCTCTGTAATAATCAGGCCGTTATCGAACTTGTCGCCAGTGTAGGCGGTGGCCCAGTTTTTCGCGGAGGATTCTACCCTGAAGTCAAAGTTGCCGGCCTTGAACGCCTCCAGTGCAACCGTGTCGTCGGTGTAGTAATCGTAGCGAATGCGATCAAAATTGAACCGGCCTTTGCGTACGGCAAGATCCTTTGCCCAGTAGTCATCGAGGCGCTCATAGACAACAGAGCGGCCCGCCTCAAAGCTTCCGATCCGGTAGGCACCACTGCCTACCGGCGGAGTCAGACCATTCTTGCCGAACTCGCGGTCTTTCCAGTAATGGGTAGGCAGAATAGGCATCTGCCCCAGAATCAGCGGCAGTTCACGATTGCTGCTTTGGTGAAAATCAAACCGGATCCGGTGCGGATTCTCGATCGTTACGCTGCTGACACCTGCATAGTAATTCCGGTAAAACGGATGGCCCTTGGTGGTAAGGGTTTCAAAGGAAAACTTCACGTCTTCTGCAGTGATAGGTTCGCCATCCTGAAAGCGGGCTGCCGGCCTAAGGTTGAACACAACGTAACTGCGGTCCTCCGGTGTCTCGAGGGACTCCGCTATCAGCCCATACATAGAGAACGGCTCATCCGCGGAAGCTTCAAGCAGTGTGTCGTAGAGGTAATTGCCGATGCCGGCTGCTGCGACACCCCGGATATCGAAAGGGTTGAAAGAATCAAAACCGTTAGCCACCACCGCCATTTTAAGAGTGCCACCTTTCGGGGCCTCCGGGTTGACGTAGCCGAAGTGGCTGAACCCCCTGGGATACTTGGGCTCGCCGTGCATAGCTATACCATGAACCGGTTGCGCAGCCCGTCCATCCGAGCCTGTTGTGGCTGGCTCCTTGGCATGCAGGGAAACAGGGGAGGCCAGAAAGGCCAGAAGTGAAAACAGTGCTGTCAGGCGTGGGGCGGTAAAGAATCTTGTCATGGGTCTCGCACGTTCTGGAGTTTCAGGCCGGCTGACCGGGCATCCTGCCCGGCGCTCATATCCGTAAAGTTTTTATGATTCTTGTAGTTACTGAAAGTTCCGGTTCCGCGACTGATTGAATATTAGGGGCTGTTCCGGATGTCGACGTAGAGTACCAGACTTTGCCCCGGTTGCAGATAACGGGAGGTATTCAGATTGTTCCAGCTCGCGATGTCCCGCACATTTACCGAAAAACGGTTGGCTATGAGCGCCAGAGAATCGCCTTTGCGCACCCGGTACCCCACTTTCCGCACCATGGCTTTGCCACGGGTGCCGTCGGCCGATGCGAGGGTGGGTTGTGCGGTGTTGGACCAGATCACCAGTTCCTTGCCGGGGATAAGCGGGTCACCGGGCGCCATGCCATTCCAGCCCGCGACCTCTCGCACAGACACCCGATGCTCGCGGGCGATGTCCCAGAAGGTGTCGCCACGTCGCACCGTGTAGCGTAGTTTGTTGCCGTCCCGCTTTCTGGATTGTTTGCGCTCAAGTCGCTTGGCGGCGCTCAACGCATAGGCATCGGACGTTTTGGAGGCAGAGGGAATCATCAGCCGTTGACCGATGCGGATGAGATCGCTGTTGAGGTTATTGACCTGCTGCAGTACCGCGGGTGTGGTAGAAAACCTGCGGGAAATTGTGTTCAGGCTGTCGCCGGACTTGACCACGTAATTGCGCCATGAGACGCGTTTGCTGGCCGGAATATTGGCCAGAGCGGTGCGGAACGCCTCCGCATTCTGGTGCGGCACCAGCAGGCGGTGCGGGCCGTCGGGTGACGTCGCCCAGCGATTATAGGAAGGATTGAGCAGATATATCTCTTCTATATCAACGCCGGAAAGCTCAGCCGCCTGGGCCAGATCCAGTTGCCCGCCGGTTTCAACAATATCGAAGTAGGGCTCGTCTTTCAGGGTGGGAAGTTCAATGCCATAGGCTTCAGGGTTATCAAATATTTTCGCCAGAGCAATCAGCTTGGGTACGTAATGCCGGGTTTCCCGCGGCAACTGCAGTGACCAGAAGTCCTGTGGCTTATTGCTTTCGCGGTTACGGCGCAGAGCGCTGGAAACGGTGCCGCCACCACTGTTATAGGCGGCGAGCGCCAGGGTGTAATCGCCTCCAAAACGGTTGGCGAGACGGTCCAGATAGGTGAGGGCTGCATCTGTGGCGGCAATGACATCCCTCCGGTCATCGTGCCACCAGCTTTGGGTGAGGCCGAAATACTTGCCGGTCGACGGAATGAACTGCCACAGGCCGGCAGCCCGTCCGTGGGAGTATGCAAAAGGATCAAACGCACTTTCAACAATGGGTAGTAACGCAAATTCCGTGGGCAGGCCACGCTTTTCTGTTTCGTTAATGATGTGGTACAGATAACGGGTGCCGCGCTCGACCACCCTGTTGATATAGCCCGGGTGCCGGGCATACCAGTCCAGCTGGGCCCTGACTCTCTTGTTATCCACGTTGTGATCAAGCGCGAAGCCCGCCCGCAGGCGATCCCACATGTCGGCCTGCACATCGGCCTGTTCCGTGCGGGTGCCTGCTGTTTTCTTTTCAGGGTTATCAAGTTTTTCCCGGGCTTCCCGCGCTGTGGCTTTGAGTTCAGGAGCCATGGCGTCGTCCAGGGGCTCGTCACGTACTGCATCGCTGTCCTGCCCTGACTCCACGGATGCCTTCAGTCCCTCGTCGCCGGCGGCAAGGGTGACCTGTTCGGAATCGAGGGGGCTTTGGGGCGCTTTGTCTGTTGACAGATCAAGGGCACTGCAGCCACCTGCCAAGGCACCAATGACAAACAGCATGGGCAATCGTTTGGCCATAATAGTCGTTCCCCGGCTCTGGCTAATAACGGGCTCATGTCTGAAAACCCGGCATATTTAATAAGTTACGCGCAAAAGTTTAAGCGATTCTATGGGAGCCCGTTTCCGGTGGTCAAGAAACCTCTCGTTACGACGATGAGAGGAATTGTTACCCGGTCAGAAATTGTCCTTGCCGTGGCGTATGGCTGCAAAGATTGCACTGTCGGAGTCTCCCGGCAGGCCCTGCTCGGTACAATACTGCTTCGCGACCGCTACCACGGCAGGATCGTCCCATCGTAAAAACGGATTAAGCTGTTTTTCATCTTCCAGAATCGATGGCACGGTCGGCTTGCCTGCGGCTCGTTTTTCCTTGCACTGACGCTCGAAAGCTTCAAGCTTGGTGTCGTCGGGCAACCAGCTCCGGGCGAAGCGCAGGTTAGCCAGGGTATATTCGTGTGCACAATATACAGCGGTAGCGCCCGGGAGCTCCCTGATGGATTTCAGGGATTGCAGCATCTGGCCCGGAGTGCCCTCAAACAAACGGCCACAGCCACATACAAACAGAGTGTCGCCGCAAAACAGAACCGGGCGCCCGTCGATTCTGGTGTCGGTGAAATAGGCAATGTGATCAAGGGTATGGCCGGGTACACTCATCACTTGAAAAGTAACACCTTCCCAGACCACTTCGTCTCCGGGATGCACCCTGTTGGTACTGCCTTTGAAAGGAGACTCCGCGGGCCCGGTTACGCGGCAGTCGGGATTCTCCTGTACCAGGGTTTTGATACCGCCGACATGATCGGGGTGATGATGGGTAACAAGAATGGTGTCCAGCGTGAGCCCGTGCCGGGAGAGATGCTCCTGTACCGGCCGGGCTTCACCCGGGTCTACAATCAGGGCCTTACGGGTGTCAGGATCTGCAAGACACCAGATGTAATTATCGCTGAACGCCGGGATGGCAGAGATGGTGAGCATCATATGTCCCCGTATGTGCTTGGCAAGTGTGGCTGATATGATAGAGCATTATGTCCGCGGTCCCAACAACCCCGGAATCAGCAAGGTTTTTCGGGTTCATTATAATGCGGGAGTACAGGCAGTGTGAGAAATAGCCGGAACATTGATTACCCAGCCCGGAACGAGAGCTTTGAGGGCTGGTTCCAGACGCCCCTGGGGAGGGCTTTGCTGGCAGATCAGCGCAATTTTCTTGATGAGCGCCTTGCGAGCCTGACCGGGGCAAGGCAGCTGCAGGTAAGCGTCAGCCACCGGCTTCCTCTTGCCAATGGTACAGATTTTTCCCAGAGAATAATGACCACCCCCCGATGCTTTGCGGATATACCAGACGGTGTTGTTGTGTGTGACTCAGACGAATTGCCGTTTCCCGGTTATTCCATGGATCTGGTTGTGCTGCACCATACCGCCGACTTTTCGCCGTATCCCCACCAGGTTCTCAGGGAAGCCGCCCGGGTTCTGAAGGGGGAAGGAACCATCGCTCTCATAGGGTTCAATCCTGTCAGTACCTGGGGGCTGCGCAGGTTTTTGTCACGGTCGCACGCAGGCGCCTGGGGCGGGCGCTTTCTTCTGCGCGGGCGTATGGAGGACTGGCTCCATTTGCTGGACTTCCAGGTTGAGGAATCTGTGACCCGCTTTTTCCGTTTGCCTTTGCAACGCAGTGGCCGCAATACATCCGGTCAGCTTGGCGACCGCCTGTCCGGTTATGGGTTCCTGCCAGTTGGTGCCTATTACTGTATCCTTGCCAAAAAACGGGTTTGCGCCCGGATCCCGCGGGCCAATGGTTGGCGCAAAAGCAAGGTTATGGGCCTGCCGGGAACCACTACAGTTGGCGCATCCAGGAACTGCCCTTCACACAGCCGGAACCATCCCTGTGCCTGAATGGCCTTTGACGGGCCAGGATGCCGGCATGAATACAGGAGTCTGAATGACCCGAAAGGTGATTTTATATACCGACGGAGCCTGTAAAGGTAACCCGGGGCGCGGTGGCTGGGGCGTAGTGCTCCGATACGGCGATGCTGTCAAAACAATGTATGGCGGGGAGCATCACACCACGAATAATCGCATGGAGTTGATGGCGGCAATCCAGGGGCTGAAGGCTCTCAAGCGGGACTGTGAGGTTGATCTGTACACGGACTCCCAGTACGTGCGTAAAGGTATTACGGAATGGATGTCTGGCTGGAAACGCAATGGTTGGAAAACATCCGCGAAAAAGCCGGTAAAAAATGATGACCTGTGGCGAGAGCTTGATGCGGAAACCAGAAAACACAAAGTTAACTGGCACTGGGTAAAGGGCCATGCCGGCATTCCCGATAACGAACTGGCAGACGAGCTGGCAAACAAGGGGGTTGAAGAGCAGACAGGTAACTGAAACGACCCCTGAACTGAATTGGTGTGGAATTTATGAGACAGATTGTACTGGATACGGAAACAACGGGTATTGATCCGGCAGAAGGGCATCGGATTATTGAAATCGGTTGCGTAGAGATGGTGGAGCGGCAGCTTACCGGCCGAAACTATCACGTTTACATTAACCCCGAACGGGAAGTGGAAGCGGAAGCCATAACCATCCACGGGATAACCAACGAATTCCTTGCGGACAAACCGAAGTTCGCGGAGATTGCCGATGAGTTTTTCGAGTTCATAAAAGGCGCCGAGCTGGTTATCCATAACGCAGCATTTGACGTGGGTTTTATGGATTCCGAGTTCGCCCGGCTCAAACCTGTTCGTAAAACCGCGGACCACTGCGGTGTCGTCGATTCCCTTGCGATAGCGCGGGCAAAGCACCCGGGGCAGAAAAATAATCTGGACGCCTTGTGCAAGCGCTACGGTGTCGATAACAGCAACCGGGAGCTGCACGGCGCCTTGCTGGATGCTGAAATCCTGGCAGATGTGTACCTGCTGCTTACGGGGGGGCAGACAGCCCTGTCGCTGGATGCGGGGTCGGAAAACGGCGGCGTCAACGGAGGCATCCGCAGGCTGGGGCCAGACAGGCCAGAGCTGCCTGTTATCCGGGCTACCGATGCGGAAAAAGAGGCCCATGAGGCATTCATGTCAGCGCTGGAAAAGAAAGCGGGTGGAACCGTTTGGAGCAATCTTGAAGGGGCAGAATGAGAACTGTGTCTGCCTGTACTAATTGTTACATTCCAGCTTTGTTGAGGTACTTGAGTTTTATGTTATAAGTAATGATAAGTTCGCCAGTTTTTCGGTCGCGCGCTTTGGTCGGGAGGGGTTGATCCGGCTCATAATAAAAAGGTCTGGCGGGATCCGTGGCAGGCCATAGTTCACTTGACGGTGCGGTAGTCTCCGCAGATTAACAGGAAGCGTTTATGGTTCAATCGTCTCTGGCGACGAAATCGCAGTCGTTTGATCTGGTCAAAAGTGAAATAGAGCAGACCATCAAGCAGGCAGAATCCAGTCTCGAACGCTTTCAGGAAAACCGCGAAAGCGGGGAGGATCTGCAGAACTGTCTGGATTTCCTGAATCAACTCCGCGGCATTTTCATTCTGGTGGAACTCCGCGGTGGCACGCTGCTATGCCAGGAAGCGGTGGCCATGGCCAACGATGTTCCGGTCGGCGCAAACGACGACAAGAACATTCTGCTTACCACGCTGAATAACGCACTGTTTATCCTTCGCCGTTATGTTGAATATTATCATCAGCAGCGTGCCGATCACCCCGAACTGTTGTTGCCCGTCATTAACGAACTGCGGGAGGCCCGGCGCGAGAAGCCGTACCCGGAGTCCTGTTTTTTTGAGGCCGATGTAAAAGAGCACCCGGATTTTTGTGAAGGCCTGTCATTCCAGCCTTTTGAAGGCAATGAGGCGGAGTACGAAATCTTTGCCCGGCGCATGCGCCTGACGTTGCAGGTAGCCTTACTGGGTATTCTGCGCGATCGTAATCCGGTGGTTAGCCAGAAGCTTACAGGGCGTGCGGCAAGGGGTTTTGTGCGGTTGTGCCAGGGCGCACCCATGGGGCAGATGTGGTGTCTCGTTGCGATCGTTGCAGACACAATGCTTGATCGTGCCATGCCTTTCACCAAGGCCCGAAAGCGCATGTTCATGCGAATCGAAAAGTACGCACGGGAAATGGTGTACGTCGGCAAGGTCGCAACCGCCAAAGATGCTCCCGATTCGCTCATTCGTGATCTTGTATATCTCCTGTACCGCAGTGGCTCCGGGAATCCCGAGGTGACTCGCGTGCTTTCTGCCTTCAATCTGACGCCTGCCGAATTTCCGGATTCCATTCTTGAGGCTCACGCACGGCGTTTGTATGGCCCGGGCACAGATGTGCTCAAATCCCTTTCCGAGGCCCTGCAGGATGAGCTCAACCAGTTGAAGGACAAGCTCGACATCATCGAGCGCGGCATAGAGCCGGATCTGGCAGAGCTTTCCTCAATTTCAGATGCTCTGGAGCGCCTTGCCAATACACTGGTTATGCTGGACCTCAACCGTCTGGCAACGATTGCCCGCGAAGAAGCCAGAAAGCTTCGCGCATGGGAGGCTGAATCCCGGTTGCCGGGTGAAGAGGAGTTGTTCCGGCTCGCCGATTCGGTACTGGGTATTGAAGATGCGGTTATGCAGATTGTCACGCGGGGTATAACGGCGGAAACCGACTCCCTAGGCGGCAGTGAGCGCGGCCATGAGGAATCCATCTACCTTCAGGAAGCGACTTATGTAGTGGCGGATGAAGCCCGCAGCGCGCTGACCCTCGCAAAACGTGCCATAACGGCTTTTGTGGAATCCGATTACGATAAACTGCACCTCGCCAACCTGCCTGCGACTTTGCACAGCATCTGGGGTGGTCTCCGGATGGTGAACGATCCCGCTGCCGCCCGCGTACTCGAGCGGGTTGCTGCCTCTATACAGGAGCGCCTGCTTGATACCCGTGAAGCGCCCGAAGCCCAGGTGCTGGAAGCGCTGGCGGACGCTCTGACGTCACTCGAATACTATATTGAAAGTATCGGCAAGCATGAGGAGAGCAATCCTGATCTGCTCCGGCTGGCTGAGACATCACTGGATGATGTAGGTCTGTAATCCTGTTTGCTTTAAATATGCCTGTTGATAATGCTTCAGGTCACAAAAAACCCGCGCTCGGCGCGGGTTTTTTGTGAACTCGGTATTTGCGGTCGCAACAGGGGGGCTATCAGCCCATGTTGAACAGCTCACCGAGCTTGGTTGCCAGCATCATGTCGCCTTCGGCGCGCAACTGCCCGGCCATGAATGCCTGCATGCCGTCTGTTTCACCGGAGACAATGCCTTGCAGGGTTTCGGTGTTCATAATCAGTGTTACGGAAGGGTCTTCGTGCGGGCCTTCATGTACCTTGCAGGTTCCGTCCTTGATCACTATGTGACGGGTCTTGTCATCCTCGATATCAAACTGGAATACCAGATCCAGGCCCTGAGCTGCGTCTGCGTTGAAATTCTGTTCGAGTTTTTCAAAGATTTGGTCTACAGACATTGTTTTACCCTTTTTGGTGGATGTCTTGTCATGGTGACGGCTTTAAGTGCCTGGCTTTGCGAGCCTTTACGGCAGCCGGGTAGAGCCGACTTCGCCACTCGACTTTATGGTGAGTTTTAATCACTGTCAAGCTCGATCGAACGCTTGTTTTAATTTTTTTGCTCCGCTTATCACCAAAGATTCGGTAAGTTACACTTCGTGCTTGCTTAACTGGCTGGAGAAGCGATTTGGAGTTTCTGACGGAATACGGTTTGTTCTTAGCGAAAGTCGTCACCTTTGTTGTTGCGGCAGTGGCGGTGATATCCATGATTGTCTCCGCTACGCAGAAAGAACGGGGTGATCACGAAGACGAAGGAGAGCTCAAGGTTCTCAAACTGAATGAAAAATATCGCAAACTGCGAGACACCATTCAGGCCCGGCTGATGTCGGATCAGGAGCGAAAAGCCTGGAACAAGAACAAGAAGAAAAAGGAAAAAGCCGGGAAAAAAGCCGATAAAGCGAAGAAAACAGGGGCAGACAACTCGGAAGATGCTCCGGCAAGGGTTTACGTGCTGGATTTCGACGGCGACATCAAGGCCAGTGACACAGATCCGCTTCGTCGCGCTATTTCCGCGGTACTGAGCGTAGCCGAACCGGGCAAGGATGAGGTGGTCATCCGGCTGGAAAGTGCTGGCGGGCTTGTGCATGCCTATGGTCTGGCCGCCGCGCAGCTCGATCGCATTCGTAGCAAGGGCATCCACCTGACCGCCTGTGTGGATAAAGTGGCTGCAAGCGGCGGTTACATGATGGCTTGTGTGGCAGACCGCATCGTTGCATCACCCTTTGCTATCCTTGGATCAATTGGCGTAGTGGCGCAATTACCCAATTTCCATCGCCTGCTCAAGAAAAACAATGTGGACTTTGAGGTGCTTACAGCGGGTGAACACAAGCGCACCCTGACCATATTTGGTGAAAACACTGAAAAGGGCCGCCAGAAATTCCTCGAAGATCTGGAAGATACCCACGTTCTGTTCAAAGACTACGTTAGTGAGCGCCGCCCTGATCTGGACATCTCAGCCGTGGCGACTGGAGATATCTGGTTCGGCAAACGGGCACTCGAGGTAAAGCTGATTGATGAGATCAAAACGTCAGACGAATATCTCATTGAAGCCTGCGACAGGGCAGACGTAGTCTCTGTATCGTTCCAGCGCAAACGAACCTTGCCCGAGAAACTCGGGCTGGCAACCAGCGCAGCACTTGAGCACACGGTATGGAAAGTTCTGAGTGCTTTCCGCAACCAGAAAATCCAATAGCTGACACCACACGGGGAAGATCATCATGAGCGATACCCAATTCAAAGCCTGGCGTGTAGAAGAACAGGATGGCGACTATAAAGGTGCAGAACAGACGCTTGATATAAAGGATCTTCCAGAGGGCGAAGTGCTGATCAGGGTCAGCCATTCATCCCTGAACTATAAAGACGCGCTTTCAGCCTCCGGTAACAAGGGGGTCACCCGTTCTTTTCCCCACACTCCGGGAATCGACGCTGCCGGTGAGGTGATTGAGTCTGCGACGGGAACCCCCGCAGTTGGCAGCCAGGTGATCGTGACCGGCTACGATCTGGGCATGAACACCGACGGGGGATTTGGCGAATACATCCGCGTGCCGTCTGCCTGGTGCGTACCCATGCCCAGAGGCTGGGATGCTGAAACAGCCATGATCTACGGCACAGCTGGCCTTACAGCGGGCCTGTGTGTGCAAAAGCTGCTGACCATGGGGGCGAGGCCAGAGCAGGGCAAGGTTGCCGTCTCGGGTGCCTCCGGTTCGGTAGGAAGCGTTGCCGTGGAGTTGCTGTCAAAGCTCGGCTTCGATGTGGTCGCCATCAGCGGCAAAGCCGATCATGCGGACAGCCTCAGGGAACTGGGTGCCAGGGAGGTGGTCGGCCGCGATGCACTGGCTGAAGAAAAGAAACCCATGCTCAAGCCGGTGTTCGCCAACGCGGTGGACACAGTGGGTGGTTCACCCCTGGCTGAATTGTTAAAACAGATCAAGCCCGGCGGCTCTGTCTCCTGCTGCGGCCTGGTTGCGGGCCCGCAGCTGCAGACTACGGTTCTTCCGTTCATCCTGCGGGGTGTAAACCTGCTGGGTGTGGATTCCGTTGAAATCCCGCTGGACGAGAAAGAAGCTGTATGGAAAAAGTTTGCGGGTGACTGGAAATGCGACAAGGCAGAAGCGTCTGTCAGACGGATTGGCAGAGCTGATCTCGGTGATGCCTTGCAGGCCTTTCTGAAGGGGCAGTCAGCAGGGAAAATTATTCTGGAGCATAGTCGATAAGCCTCTGAACCTGGGGCTGGGGGGCCGGGGGGGGGGGGGGGGGTGTGGGTGGGCGGGCGCGAAGGCGGAGAGGTAAAAAACACGTCTTTGTAAGAACCCCCCCCAGCCAGCACGACGCCCGCGACGGACGAAAAGCACACCC